>Ga0209810_1000751_pt1 | contig 61618 bp, 62 predicted proteins | sample Coa_R1_7_FD_187159 | JGI IMG/M metagenome (GOLD analysis project Ga0209810, IMG submission 187159) | Surface soil microbial communities from Centralia Pennsylvania, which are recovering from an underground coalmine fire - Coalmine... | ecosystem: Environmental > Terrestrial > Soil > Unclassified... | reverse complement strand
ACATTGAGGCGATAAAAGAGATCATCCCGGAAATGTCCGGCCCGAACGGCCGACTCAAGATGACTGCTCGTCGCGGCGATGATCCGGACATTCACCTTTTCATTCTCCTCCCCCCCCAAACGCGAGAACTCTCCGGTCTCAAGGACATGAAGGAGTTTGGCCTGAAGGGAGGCGTGCATTTCGCTGATCTCGTCCAGAAAGATGGTCCCCTCATGCGCCAAGCCGAATTTGCCGGTCTTGCTCTGATAGGCCCCGGTGAAAGCCCCCTTCTCATATCCGAACAGTTCGCTCTCCAGCAGTTCTTTCGGGAGCGCGGCGCAGTTAATTTTGATGAAGGGCATTTCGCGCCGCTTGGAATTGAGATAAATTGCGCGCGCCACCACCCCCTTCCCTGTTCCCGATTCTCCCCGGATCAACACCGTGACGTCGGTCCCGGCGACCTGCTCGACGATCTTCTTCACCTCGTTCATCGCCGGACTACAGGAAGAGAGGAGCCAGGAGGGTTGCTCTTTCGCGATCTCGCTTAACGTGGCAATCTCCGAGACGAGATGATGCTCGTCGATCAGGTTCATCAAGGCGTGGCGCAGCTCCTGCGCATCGAACGGCTCCGACATGTAGTTCGAGGCGCCCAGCTTCATCGCGGTCACGATGTAGTCAATCCGCTTCTCTCCGACCACGATCACCGGGGTCTCGCCCTGCTCTTGCCTCAACGACTTGAGTCGCTCCCAACAAGGGGGCTCTTCTCCGCGCATATCAAGGAGGATCAGATCAACCTCTTCCGCATCGAGCGCTCGGTTCGGTTCCACGACCGCATACTTGAGGCGCGTCAACATCAGCTTCAGCTGGGATTGTTTTTCAAACGGCCCCCCCAGCAGGAGCACTTTCCTTTTCAAGGTCGCCTCAGAATCAAACATGAGGATGAACCATCCTCAACTGTTCTGTACAAGGGAGCAAAAGCCATGCCGCCGGCAGAACCGATGTGGAACGCGCGGGACCGATCGCGATGAATCTGTCAAGGGACTGGGGGCCGATGCGATTTCATTTCTTGCATATCTTCTGCAAACAATTGCAATGATCATTTCGGATGGACATGCGCCTATTTTGAGAAATGATTTGCATATCTCTCTGCACGCTGAAAGCGCGCGGATCTATCTGAAGACGATTTGATCTGAAGTGAAGAGAGAACCCTTTTCGGTTTATTTAAGGAGGAGGGTACGTCGTGTAAGCGGTGAGCCCGACGTAAGCGCGATTGTCGTAAATGTCGCGCACGTCGGGAGCGTGAAAGTTCTGCCGGTAATAAGAGTAGCTGACCACCCCTTTCAACCAGGAGGTGATTTTAACCTGCTCATCGAGCTTCAACCCCAATGTGTCGATGTCGGACTCGATCGCGAGAACCGGCTGCTGGAGCGCCCAACTGGCCGTAATAATCGAATCGAACCATTGCGTGACGTGAAACGTTGCAGAGCCGGAGACCGTGTTGGTGATGAACGTTCCGGAGAGGCCGCCGACGACCGCCACATCGCGAAGAAAATCGGCGCGGAATACCACCGTGGCGCTATATTTCTGCTCGGCTCCCAGGCCGAGGTAGAGATAATTGAACGTGGTGCCCCGGTCGACGATGGCGATGAGACCGATTCTTCCCTCTCCGGTCAGGGTCTCCGTAAATCGGTGCTGCTCTTTGAGGCTGACCGTATGCGTTTCGGTGTGACCCCGATTTTCGAACTCGAAATCTCGATATTGATATTGCGGCGTCACCGTATCGATCGGCGAGAGGCGAAAGACGAGATTCGCCCCAAGCTCATCCTCATTGAGGTCGACCAGCGTGGGGTCTCGATATTGCGTGATCCGGTTGATCGCTTCGGCCGACAAGGTCAGCCGAGGAGAAAACCGATAGTCGACTTTTAAATTGAGGACGTTATCGTAGTATTCGGTCCTCCGGAAAAGTATCCCCAATAATGCGATCGGATCATTCGAGTGGGTAAAATTGTCGCCGAACTCATAGGTCCAGAGGCCGGACGGCCGGAGGGTCAAGCGGGTGTCGAGATTCTGATAGCGATCCCAGGTCGATAAATCGGAGTGATCCCGGTAATAATCAAACTCCGCTTTCAGACCGGTCACCCATTTGACCCGTTCTTGTTCAACGAGCAGACCGAGCGCCGGCCTCACCCGCGTGATGTAGTCCGACTCCCGAAGAACACTCCGCAGCAGTATATTGTCGTCGTACTCGTAGTCGACTTCGAGGGAAGGGGTCCAGCGGAGCCGCGGCGGTTCGGGCTCCGAGGGGCGGGCCGGATCGCTCTCCAGGGAAAGCTGCGCGGCGACCGGACCCGCCTTCAACAGGACGAGATAGATGAAAAAGAGCCGAAGAAAAAGAGCCAATGCGGCATGAGAGGAGAGGAGCGATCGCACGCAGAACCTCCACACCTCTCTTGTTCGAAAAAAGAGAGGCCCGTTTCCGGACGCGTCGGAGGCCCTCATTTCACAATAATGGTATCCCCGGGATCGAGATAGACATTTTGATCCAGGTTTTCACCGGAGACGAAGGCGCGGTAATCGAAACGATACCGCTGGCCCTTTGCTTTTTTCATGAGGAGGATGTTGTTGGTCGTGGCAAATTCGGTGAACCCCTCCGCCATCGAGATCGCTTCCAAAACAGTGGTTCTTCCCTTGAGGAGATACACGCCGGGCTTTTTGACCTCGCCCAGCACCGAGACCTTGTAGTTGTTGACCTCCGAGACGATCACCGTCACGATCGGATTATCGATGTAGTGCCTCAATCCTTTGGCAATCATCTCTTTGAGCTGAGAGGGGGTCACTCCGGAGGCTTGGAGATCATCGACCAGCGGCAGAGAGATCTTTCCGTCCGGACGGATCGGAACCGTTTTTGAGAGATGCTCGTTCCTCCAAACAACGATCTGAATGACGTCGCCGGGGCCGAGGACATACTCGTCGGCCCGTTTGGCATCTGCCCGCGGATCGGCCTTCGCTTCCAGGTCTCCTCCCGGCTTCGCCTCCGCGTCACCGGGAGAAAGAGACTGGGCGGGAGAGATTCCTGTTGTAATGAGAAATGACGCAATAAAAAATGGAAACCAGAGTCCGCTGATCGACCTTCGCAAAAACATACCGCCTCCCCCAACTCTCGCAAGTGGTTCTTTAATAGAAAGTGGAGAAGAGCAAAAGCTGTGCCTCTAATAGGGCTCGAATTAGGACCGGAAAAGGAGAGCGGGGTGAATCAATCGATCAGAACTATGCAGGAATTTCGGAAAGGGCTGCAAAAAAATGCACACACTCTTTTAGACAAAAGAACACGCTTCGGCGGATTGAGGAGGCAACGGCTCTGAGTTTTCCTCAATCTCATCTCAAATGGGTACGGTGTTTACCGATCGATCCCGTATTCCTTGATTTTATATTGCAAGGCGCGGTAACTGATATTTAGTGTTTCGGCCGCTCTTTTTTTGTTCCAGTTATTCTCGACCAACGCGTTGAAAATGGCGTCTCGCTCGACCTCGACCGTTTTTCGCTTGCTGATCTCTTTTAAAGAGAGCGGTTCCGTGGAAGGGGTCGTTTTTTCAACCTCGGGTTTCGCTTCGGTTGGAATCGCCATTTCTTTGAGAACATACTTTTCATCTTTCAGGACGACCAACCGGCGCATCATATTCTCCAGCTCGCGAATATTTCCCGGCCAAGCATAGTTCATGAAGGTGTCGATAATCGTCTCGGGAATCTTCTCCATGTCGCTGTCGTACTGCGCTCGAAACTTTTTGAAAAAGTGCTGGCAGAGGAGCGGAATGTCTTCCCTTCGCTCCCGCAGCGGCGGGACCTGGATCTTGACCACGTTGAGTCGATAGTAAAGATCTTCCCGGAACCGTCCCTCCTTGATCGCCTTCTCCAGATTCTGGTTGGTGGCCGCCACAATCCGCACATCGACCTTTAAATCTTTTTTCCCACCGAGCTTCGAGAACTCTCCATCTTGGAGCACATGGAGCAGCTTGGCCTGGAGCCCCGGACTCATCTCTGCGATTTCATCGAGGAAGATCGTTCCGCCGTTGGCCAGCTCGAATTTTCCCATTTTGCCCCGCATGGCGCCGGTAAAAGCCCCCCGCTCAAATCCGAAAAGCTCGCTTTCAAGTAACTCCGAAGGAAGTGCGGCGCAGTTCACCCGGACCATGATCTTATCCCTGCGGAGCGATTGTTCATGAATCGCGCGCGCGATCAATTCCTTTCCGACGCCGCTCTCGCCGAGGATGAGCACGGTCGCGTCGGTCCCGGCAATCTTTCGGATGATCTCTTTGATCCGAATCATCTCATCATTGATGGTGATAAAATCGCCGCTCTTATTCAGTTGCTCCCTCAGATCCTCCACCTCGCGGACCAGCGTCATCTTCTCGAAAACCTTTTCAAGGGTGATTCCGAGCTCGTCATCCTCGAACGGCTTCGTCAGATAATCGGACGCTCCCATTTTCATCGCCTTCACGATGGTCGCCGTCTGGCCGACGGCCGAGAGCATGATCACCGGCAAGGTTTCATCGATTTCACGGATTCTTCGAAGCGTTTCCAATCCGTCCACCTGCGGCATCATCACATCCAGAATCACCGCGGAAGGGGAGATCTGCTGCTTGATGAGATTGATCGCCTCCATTCCGCCCCCCACACAAGAGACCTCATACCCTTCCGAGGTCAGCAGGGTGGCCAGATAACGCCGAACCGACTCCTCATCATCGACCACCAAAATATGTCTTTCCTTTGAACCGACTTCGGTGCGCATGGCTTCTCCTTCTTCAAAGCTTTCTGCCGATCGGACAAAGGCTTCTCCGGCCCGACCGGCTCTATTCAGATCCATTGGGTAGACCTCCCCTTTCAAAAGGCGACGCGACATCGCGACAAGAACGAGAAGGAGCGATTCCGACGAATGGGCGGGTGGGCTTACTCACACTTCGCCAGAGAGAAACTGAATTCCGCGCCGCGACCCACCTGGCTCGTTACGCGGATCTTGCTCCCGTGCCACTTTACGATGTCTTGCGCAATCGCCAACCCCAGACCGAACCCGCCGTAACGGCGCGACTCGGACGATTCCACCTGATAAAAGCGATCAAAAATCTTTTCCTGTTTCGGGTGAGGAATTCCGATGCCCGTATCTGAAACGGTGACGAGGACCCTTCCGTTCCTCTGATCCTTAACGCGGATCGTAATTTTCCCCCTTTCGGGCGTAAATTTCACCGCATTCGAAAAAAGATTGTCGAAGACCTGTCCTATTTTCTTACGATGGGCGAGAACCCAGCACGGCGCCGCCCCGATCGGGGCGGCGATCGTGATTTTCCGCTCCTCCGCCTTGGGAGAGATCAATTGCAGGCTCTCATGAATAATCTCGGTCAGGTTGACCCGCTCGAGCGAGAGGGCCTGCTCGCCGGTTTCCAACTTTGAAAAGTCAAGAAGATCATCGATTAAATCAAGCTGTTTATGCACGTTCCGAAGCGCGATCTCAAGATATTCCTTTTGAAGATCGGCCACGGGGCCGGCCTTTCCTTTTAATACCAAGCTAGTATATCCCTTGACCGCCACCATCGGCGTCTTCAACTCGTGCGACACGTTCGACAGCAGATTCGTCTTCATTTGATCGAGGCTTTTTAACTCTCGGTTCGCCTCTTCAAGCGCCAATTTTGTCTTCCGCAGGTTTCGGTTCATTCGTTTCAGCTCTTCGAAGAGGCTGGCGTTTTGAATCGCCAGGGCCGCGAGATCGGCCAAGCCGATCACGATCCGAAAATCCTTTTTCGTGAACGCCGGTGTGGCGGCTTGACTGTCGAGATAAAGGACCCCTCCCAATTGCCCCTGGTAAATCACCGGAACGGCCAGGAGTGTTTTAATTCCCAACCGATTCAAAAAAGAATCGACCTGCGGCGCTTCTCCATCGGCATTCGGAATGAGAACGATTTCCCCCTTTTCCAAATTCGATAAAAATTCTTTATCTTCCTTCAGAAGGGAGGTCACGGCATCGGCCCAGACGGAATCGCCCCCTTTTTCCCCGGCGACCCGGCGTATTTCTTTTCCTTTGTAAAGGAGAAAGAGGCTCCGTGGGAAACCGGTCAGGCGCGACGCCTCTCGAAGCACTTCATGAAGGATGGAATCGAGGTGAAGGGTGGAGATGAAGGTCCGGGCAATTTGATAGAGGACTTCGACCTCGGAGAGCCGCCGCTTCTCCAAGCCCTGTCGGATCGATGCTTTCAGCCCTTCGATGCCGAACGGCTTGACGAGGTAAGCATAAGCGCCCCGGTTAAGCGCCTCGACGGCCGATTCCAACGAAGCATACCCGGTGAGGAGAATGGTGACCGGGCGCGGCCACAGGGTTTCGGCGTGCGCCAGCACATCCAAGCCGCTGATCCCCTTCATCTTCAAATCGGTCAAGATCAGATCGAACGAGGTCCGCTCCATCGCCTGAACCGCTTCCTCTCCGCTGGCGGCGGTCACGACCTGATAGCCATCCAACTCCAGGATGCTGCGAAGCGTCTCGAGGAGCGCCTCCTCATCGTCCACCAGCAGAATTTTCTCGTTGACCCTTGTGGAGGGATGATCGATCATTCTCGACTTTCCATGAACCGAGGCCCCTGCGATGACATCAATGCCTTGAAGGTCCTTCTTCCCCGGAGGTCACAAACAACAGAATCCGCTTGTATCAGACTTGTATCAGATCGGAAGAAAAAATACCAAATTGGCATCATCAACCATGTCATCGTCCGCCGGTTCCCCCTGCTCATAAAGATCATAATGAACGGTCGGATGCAATTGCCCGGCCTTTCTCATCCTATTTTATATAGACGGAGAAGAGATCCTTTTGGCCGATAACCGTCTCTCCCCATTCGTCATTTTCGACCAGCATCAATCAATTCGAGCAGGAAAACATGCGGCTGCGCGCTCGAAAAAATCTAATTCATTCTACTCTAAAAAAATTTTGTTAATCAAGTTTTTTCATAGCGGAAAGAGTTTTTGCATGAAATCTGCAAGCCTTTTCGCTCTCCCGGACCGAAGATCTCCTGTTCAATGAACCGAGGAAGGGTTTGCGCTATGCCTTTACCTCCTTTCCCCTCTGGCACCCAATTTGCTCCTACCTCCCGGCGACGCTTGTCTGAAGGCGAGTGTCTTGTTCCCATAGCGCGAACGCGAGATGCGGGGCAAATCCCTCGTTGGGAAGAAGCCGTTTCGGAAAGATCGTCGGCGGAAATCCTTCCCGGACAGGGAGCATCTCTTCATCAATATGTGAAAGAGATGATTCTGAGCCGTCGGATAGATCCGGTGGAGAACAAAGACAAACCCCACATCCAAGTACGAAGGGAGGTGACACAAATGAAAAAGTTACTTATGGTTGGCATGCTCTCCGTCGCTCTTGTCGGAGCGACTTCACTCACATCGATTTACGCGGCGGGTGACAAAGGGGCCGGAAGCAGCACGGCTCCAAGCGATCAAGGCGCCGGTAGCGGCATGTCTCAGTCTCAAAAATTGAGCAGCGTCGAAGTCACCGACGTGAATAAAGATCAGGGAACCGTCCAGATTAAGAACAAAGACGGCAAACAGGAAACCCTGAAAATTGATCCAAGCCAAAAATCAAAGCTCGATCAAATCCAGAAGGGGGACAAAGTGGACATCACCATGGTCGACCGCAGTGGCGAAAAAATCGCGACATCGATCTCGAAGGCAGGTTAAGACCTTCTGGTATCCAGAGGGAAGAGAGGAGCAATCCTCTCTTCCCTCTCTTTCCCCAAGCCAAGAGCGCTTCGAAAAAGGGATCAGATTGGATTGACATTGGAAATCAAAGGAACAGTCGCAAATTAAAAGATCCTTTCTTCCAAGTGATTTAATTCGACCGAGGAGGGGCGGTCACGTCCTTCCCAATATTGCCAGAGGAAGCCTTGCTTAAAAAACGCTCCATCCCATATATGATCGTGCTCCCTTTGGGCGTCATTTTATTTTATAGACCGATATGGGGCCTCTCGGAGACGCTCTTTTTCTTTCTTGCCGGAACATACCTCCTCATCGCGGCCGAAGTGGCGAAGAAGGGGGGAGTCGGCTGAACCGGCTCCCTTCCCCCTTCACCGGGAGCCCCTTCACAGTCAATCCGATGAAAACAATACCGAGAAAACCGCCTCCGCAGGCGGGCGAATATTTTATTAAAAATCAGCCCGAATTCACCAAGGAAATGGCGCAGCAGCATTATCACGCGATGAACGTTCTCCTTCGGGTGTCGCGGATTAGCGGCAACCATGCCGACATGGAGGTCTCGCTCACCACCTTGATCGATCTGGCTGCGGAGATCGTCCCTTACGATTGGGGACTCTTCTATCTCTGGGATGACAATAAAAACGCCCTCCAATTAAGAATCTCGCGAGGAATCGGAAAAAGCTTTCCGCACCTGTTGGAGAAGGGAAACCTGGTCGCCCGTTGGACCTTTCAATACGCGAAACCGATTTTCATTTCGGAAAATGCTTCGAAAGAGATGGAGCACTACTTCTCATTACTGGGAACCTACTCGGTCATCTCTATCCCGATTCTGATCAATAACCATGTGGCCGGGATTCTCCAGTTGGGATGCGGGGCCCAACGGAAATGGACGGAGGAGGACGCGCTGTTGATCTGGATGCTCGCCATCCAATCGGAAGCGCTCTTTCATAACAGCCAAACGGAGCGGGAATTCTTACGGCGGATGGCGATGACCGACGGGCTCACCGGACTCTTCAACCGGCGCTACTTCGATGAGCAGGTCGACCGGGAAATCCAACGCTCCTATCGAACGGGCAAGCCGTTCGTCCTCATGATGATGGATGTCGATTTCTTCAAGAAGTACAACGACCGTTTCAGGCATCTGAAAGGAGATCAGGCGCTTCGGGAGATTGCATTGATCTTAAAGGCGCGGCTTCGCCAAATCGATACGGTCTCTCGCTTCGGCGGGGAGGAGTTTTCGGTGCTGCTTCCGGAAACGGATGAAGTCGGCGGACTCGCGGTCGCAAAACATATCAGCGCTTCAATAAAAAACCATTCGTTCGTTGGAAAGGAGAAAAAACGCGACGTCAGAATGACCATGAGCATCGGCTGCTCGATCTTTCCCCATGACGGGAAGGAGAAGGAGGAGCTGGTCCACCGCGCCGATCTGGCCCTCTACCATGCCAAGGAGGCCGGGCGCGATCAGGTCATTTTATTCTCGCAACTCAAAAACAAATTATCACAACCGAAGGAGGAACAAAATGTCTTCTAAAACCGTACGGTTTTGCCATTTCGCTCTTCTGTTGGCCCTGCTTGCCACCGGATTCGGATGCGGAAGTGGTGGGGGAGGAGGCAATGGCGGCGGCACCACCAAAGGGCAGGATAATACCCCGCCTCACTTCGCCGGATTGAATAAGGTCAGCGTCGACCCGACTGGTAACGTGATTTTAAATTCACCGGAGGCGACTGACGATCAAACACCCGGTCCGCAACTGACCTATCTGATTTATGTGGCGAACTCGCCCGACGCGATCCAGAAAAATGGAACAACCCCCTATAATTTTACCGGGGCGAACGCCTGCAGCAACGGCCAGTGCACCTTTACCATCACTGACCTAAAGAAAGATGGCAATACAACGTACTATTTCGGGAGCAATGCAAAAGACGCCGCCGGACTTCTCGACCAGGACCCGCACCCGGACGAAGCGGCGCTCAAAGCGACACCTCTGGCAGTGACGACGGGCGGTTTCAGTGCGTCGTCGAGCCTGAACGTCAATCCAACGCTCGACGCAACCCATCCGGCGCTCGCCGCGGTGGGCGATCAACAGTATGTGATCTGGGAGGAATGCACCCACACCACCAGTACCACTCCGGACCCAACCGATCCGACGAAACAGATCAGCACGCCCGGATGGTCCGATGACCATCCCTGCAGCCAAGACACCCCTTCGAAGATCTACGTTAAGAGAGGGGCTAACTGGGACCTTTTGAACGGCCCTTCCGGGCAACCGGAACTCAATGATTCCTCAAAAGCGAGCCAGAACCCGACGATCGCTTTTGACGGAACGAATCTCTACGCCGCCTGGTTGGAGCGGCCGGTCAATACCGTTGTCTTGAAATTCAACGGTTCCGCCTGGAGCAATACCGGGTTCCCCGATCCGGGTGCCGACCGCCCCGCTCTGACACTCCATCCGGCCCTCGGATCGGCATTGGGAATGGCCTACGAGTTCTCGCCGACTAACATAGACCACTCCCAGATTTTTTTCCGGCAGTTCAATGGGAGCTGGCAGCCGAGGAGCACTCCATTGAACAAAGATCCGAACAAGACTGCGGAAGCGCCATCGTTTTCTAAAAAAGGGAACCAACTCTATATCACCTGGAAGGAGATCGCCCAGACGATACAGGTTCCGAATCCGACCCCGCAAAACCCGAGTCAAACAACACCTGTTTCCATTCCAAACGTTTTCGTAAAACAATGGAATGGAACGGATTGGGTACCGGTTGGTGGCGGGCCGCTGAACATCAATCCGGCGAATGAGTCGCGCTTTCCCAGCATCGATGTGCTGGGGAACGTCCCCTATGTCGCTTGGCATGAGTGCCTCGACGCCAGCTGCGGAAGCGAGCACATATTCGTGAAACACTGGGACGGCAGCCAATGGGTCCAAGATAAAGATACCGGAAAATGCTCCAACGATCCAAATTGCGGCAGCCTAAACGTAAACAGCCGGTTCGGCAAAACGCCTTCCCTGGCTGTTCACAACAATAAGGTTTATGTCGCATGGTCGGAGCTTGATTTTAACTCGAATAAGTTCGTGGTTCATCTTAAGCATCTTGACGGAACCACCTGGGTTCCGGTCGACTTGCCGAACACTCTATTCACGAACAATGCGCAATCCCCGATGCTTTACTCGAACGGCGCGCTCCACCTCGCCTGGGTAGAACAAAATGCTCAGGGGATCTTACAGCTCATTGTCGCGAAACTCGGATAAATTGAGCTAATTGATGGGATGCCGGACCTGTTAAACGAGGTCCGGCATCCCTCGCTCCGACTGCGACAACATCTCCATCAGAATAGTCCGAAAGACCCATCAAAATTCGTCCAACTATAGGTCCTTTTATCTATTGAACATCCTCCACTTCACACGCTAAGATACCACTAATCCTTTGACAAAACACAAAAAACATGAAACAATGGCGCCTCGCTAATTCATGAGCGACGGCGATTGATTTAAGCTGGATATTTTAGAATGATTGCAACTTCGTCCATTAATTATATTCCCATTTTCATCTTCCTGATGGCCGCCATTGCCTTCGGGGTCGGAACGCTCGTCATCAGCTATTTCGTCCAGCCGCGGATCTACAATCGGGAGAAGCTGACGACCTATGAGTGCGGCAGCGAGCCGATCTCCGACGCCCGGATGCCTTTCCCGGTCCGCTACTACATCATTGCGATGCTCTTCGTCATCTTCGACATCGAGGTCGCTTTTCTCTATCCATGGGCGGTGGTCTTCAACAAGATCGGACTCTTCGGATTAATCGAGATGGTGATTTTTATCGCCCTTTTCGTCGTCGGCTATGCCTATGCCTGGAGAAAGGGAGGACTGGAGTGGGATTAACCGGTAAGTTTGAGGCGAATTTCATCACGACCACGCTCGATCAGGCGGTCAACTGGGCGCGCAAAGGCTCCCTTTGGCCGATGACCTTCGGACTCGCCTGCTGCGCCATCGAGATGATCGCCGCCGTCGCCTCCCGGTACGACATCGACCGCTTCGGCGCCGGCGTCTTCCGCGGCTCGCCGCGACAGTCGGATCTGATGATCGTCGCGGGAACGGTCTGCCGGCGGATGGCCCCGGTGATCCGGAAGGTCTACGATCAGATGCCGGAGCCGAAATATGTGATCTCGATGGGTTCCTGCGCCACTTCTGGGAACATTTACAACAGCTACAGCGTGGTGCAGGGGGTTGATCGATTCGTCCCGGTCGATATCTACGTCCCAGGCTGCCCGCCGACCCCCGAGGCGCTTCTGGAAGGGATTTTGCGGCTGCAGGATCAGATTATGAAAAAGAAGGTCTTCACGAAATGAACACGGACAGCACGCCGCAATCTCCCCAGCAAGCTGGGGAGTCAGGGCGGGCGAATACAAATGATCAAGGTTCCACACGGGTCGAAGAATCCCCCCGGAAAGCCGGGGGGTTCTTCAAGATTCCGCCCGGCATGGAAGACGGCGGAGAGCACCCGGTGGCGCAGAGAGTCCGGGAGCGTTTCCCCTCGGCTTTCATCGGTGCCACCCTCTTTCGGGGAGATCTTTCGATTCATCTGAAAAAGGACGCGCTGTTCGAAGCGGCCCGATTGCTTCGGGATGATCCGGCGCTCGATTTCGACTACCCCGTCCATGTCACCTCGGTCGATTACATGGGGGAGCCGGAGCGGTTCGAGGTGGTCTATGACCTCTTTTCCATTCGGAAGAAGCATCAGGTGCGGCTTAAAACGCGAATTTCGGAAGAGGATTGCACCCTCGACTCGCTGACGCCGCTCTGGGAAGGGTTCAATTTCATGGAACGCGAGGTTTACGACATGATGGGGATCAAGTTCAACAACCATCCCGATCTTCGTCGCATCCTACTCCCGGACGAATACGATGAGGGCTATCCCCTTCGTAAGAATTTCCCGATCGAAGGGCGTGGCTGGCGCGACACCTTTGAATTTTTAGAATCATAGGTCATATAGGACCTATAAGACCTATAGGTTGTATGGAATTAAAAGAAGCACCGACGGTAGCGAACAAAAGCCTTCCCCTCCTGAGGACGGAGGAGCTCCTCCTCAACCTGGGGCCGCAGCATCCCTCGACGCACGGGGTGTTGAAGGTGGTCCTCACGCTCGAAGGGGAAAAGGTGATTAAGTCCGACCCGGTGCTCGGTTATCTGCACCGCGGTGTGGAGAAGCTCGCCGAGACGATCACCTACAACCAGTTCATCCCCCACACCGACCGGCTCGACTATGTCTGCGCGATGTATAACAACTTCGCCTATGTCCGGGCGGTCGAGAAACTCTTAGGGATCACCATCCCGGAGCGGGCGGAGTATCTTCGGACAATCGTCGCCGAGGTGCAGCGGATCATCGGCCATCTCTTCTGGCTCGGAACCCAGGCACTCGACATCGGCGCGATGACCGTCTTCTTCTACACCTTCCGCGAGCGGGAAGTCCTGCTCGATATTTTCGACGAGCTCTGCGGCGCGCGACTGACGACGAGCTGGTATCGGGTCGGCGGGGTCGAGCGCGATTTCGACCAAAAGATCATCGACGCCCTCTATAAATTCGTCGCCGACTTTCCGTCGAAGATCGAAGAGTACGATACCCTGCTGGTGAACAACCGGATCTGGCTCGCCCGGACCAAGGGGATCGCGGTGATCTCAGGGGAAGATGCAGTCCGCTACGGCCTCTCCGGATCGACACTGCGCGGCTCCGGGGTCGACTACGACATTCGAAAGGTCGCCCCGTACGGCGCCTATGACAAGGTGAAGTGGACCGTCCCCCTCGGAAGAAACGGCGACACCTACGATCGTTACTGGGTCCGGATGATGGAGCTGCACGAGAGCACCAAGATCATCAAACAATGCCTCGACCAGCTCCCGCAAGGAGATTACAAAGCGTACGTTCCCCAGGTCGTCGCCCCCCCGAAAGAGCGGGTCTTCACCGACATGGAGAGCATGATCTATCAATTCAAGCTTTACAGCAAAGGATTCAACGCCCCTCCCGGCGACATCTACTGCGGCACCGAGGCGCACAAAGGAGAGCTCGGCTTCTACATCGTCAGCAGAGGCGACAGCAAGCCGTACCGGTTAAAAATTCGGGCTCCCTCTTTTATTCACATGGGAGCGTTTGATTACATGGCGAAGGGCTACATGATCGCCGATGTGATTACGATTTTTGGGACGTATGACATTGTGATGGGAGAATGCGACAGGTGACCGTTAAACGTGAATCGTTATTCGTTAATCGAAAAAGAAATGTTTTTATTTTTTCCACGTTTAACGAATAACGTTTAACGAATAACGAGGTTTACGAATGAGCGAAGAGACGAAAACGCTACCCCCTAAGATTGAAATCCCGACGGCGCCGGAGCCGCAGGCTCCCCCGGCGAAGAAGATGCTCGACGTGACGATCGACGGGAAAAAGATCTCCGTCCCCGAAGGCTCCCTCCTGCTCGATACGATGCGGGGGATGGGGATGGAAATTCCGGCGATGTGTTATCACTACACCTTCTCCTCGTTCGGCTCCTGCGGGGTCTGCCTCGTCGAGGTGGAAGGAAAGAGCAACAATGTCCGCTCCTGCACCGCCAAAATCACCCATGGGATGGTGGTGAAGACCAACACCGAAAAAATTGTCGACGCCCGAAAGAAGGCGATCGAAAAACATCTCGTCGTCCACCCGCTCGACTGCCCCGTCTGCGACGCCGACGGCAAATGCGAGCTGCAGGACATGACCTACAACCTCGGCGTCTACGACATCAAGAAGGGGGTCCGCAAGGAGATCCCGGAAGACACCCGGAGTCTGGTGCTCGATTTCAACATGAACCGCTGCATCCTCTGCGGCCAGTGCATCAACGTCTGCAAAGAGGTCCAGCTGGTCGACGCCCTCTGCTTCTATAAGAAAGACGGCAAGACCCACGTCGGTGCCCACGGCGGGGTTCCCCTTTACTGCGAATTTTGCGGAGACTGTCTGGCGGTCTGTCCGGTCGGTGCCATCGTCAGCCGTTTCTCCAAGTACTCTTTCAAGCCGTGGCAGCTGAAGAAGACGGTCACCACCTGCGGCTACTGCTCCGACGGCTGCACGCTCCACCTGGAGAGCGAGGCGCAGAAGGTCGTCCGGGTCACCTCCAAGCTGTCATACCTGAACAAGTTCGGGAAAGAGACCGAGCCGGGGGATGATCACGGCGGAACCTGCGTCCGGGGCCGGTTCGGATTCCAGTACAACCAGAGCGAGTCGCGTCTCTCGCGGCCGTTGATGAAGGTCGACGGCCGGTGGACCGAGGTCCCCTGGATCAAGGCGACGGCGGTCATCGGCAAGCGGCTGATGGAAATCAAAGCGCAATATGGCGGAGATGCGATCGCCGGCCTGATCACCGGCCGCTGCACCAACGAGGAGGTCTACCTCTTCCAGCGGCTGATGCGGTCGGTCTTGGGGACGAACAACATCGATACCGCCGCCCGCTACGGGCACATGAACTCGGTGACCGCCCTGCAGAAGGCGCTCGGCATCGGCCATGCGACGACGACCGACAAGAAGATGACCCTCTCGGATGTGATCTTGATGGTCGGAAACGACATGACCGAGACCAACCCGGTCACCGCGCTCCGCCTGAAAGAGGCGAAATCGCGATTCCAGGCGAAGCTGATGGTCGCCGACACGATCCAGAGCAACATGATGAAGCTGGCAACCCATCCGCTTCAGATCGCCGTTTCTGGCGAGACGGCGTTGATTCAAGGACTGGTCAAGGCGGTCATCGACAAAGGGCTCGCCTTCCCCGCCTTTGTTCAGAAGTCTCCCGCGGCTTACGAAGCGCTCCGCCAGGGTGTTGCCGGCCTCTCCGAAGAGGCGCTGGCCCGCGAGAGCGGATTGGCCTGGGAGAAGATCGCCGAAGCGGCGGAGCTGCTCGCCAGGTCGAAGCGAGGCACCCTCATCTGGGGAGAGGGGATCGTCTCGCGCAGGGGGGGTTATGAAAATGTCCTCCGGCTGATCGACCTCGCGATGCTCACCGGCTTGTTCGAAAAAGAAGGAGCCGGCATCTTGCCGATCTGCGAAGAGAACAACGAGCAGGGGGCGGTCGACATGGGGGCGGTCCCCGAATTCCTCCCCGGCCAGCGCCCCTACTCCTCGGAAGAGGAACGAGCGCGGTTCCGATCGGCCTGGCACACCGACATTCCAGAAGGGATCGGCGCCACCCTCCCCGAGATTTTGGAGCGGGCCGAGCGGGGCGAGATCAAAGCGCTCTACCTGGTGGGAGAGAATCCGCTCGGAACCCTCCCGGTGTCGATGCGGGTCCGCCAGGCATTCGAGAACATCGATTTCATCGTCTGCCAAGATCCATTTATGACCGAAGCCGGCGAGATGGCCGACTTCGTCCTCCCCGCGGCGGTCGCCGCCGAAAAGGAAGGGACCTTCACCGATGTGGAAGGAAAGATCCGCCGCGTGGCGCAGGCGTATGATCCGCGCGGGGAAGCGCGCCCCGACTGGAAGATCTTCTGCGATCTCGCAAAGGCGATGAACCACCCTCTCCAGTACAAGGGACCGGAAGATATCGGCCAGGAGATCGCGAAAATGGTTCCGGGCTACTTCCGCGACGAGCGGCCGGCCCCCCGTCCGGAGCGCTATTCGGAGGCTACGTCCGTCGCCGAAATCGCCGGACGATACCGCCCGACCCAGCGGAAGCCGGTGGACACTTTTCCCTTCTCGCTCGATCTGGTCCAGATTCTCTATCACTCCGGGAAGCTCTCGACGCGCGATCCGGGCCTGATGAAGATCGATGCGAAGGCGGTTCTCTACATCAGCACCGCCGACGCCGAGGCGATGGGGCTCAAAACCGGCGACACGGTCAAGATCAAATCGTCGCTCGGCCAGGTGGAGGTCCCGGTGGAGGTGTCGGAGAACCTCACAAAAGGGGTCGTTCAGTTCCCGAACCACTTTAACCAGCCGAACGTGAAAGACCTTTTGACCGGCGAGATCGACCCGGTGACCCACGTCCCCTATTTCAAGCAGGCGGCGGTCGCGCTGGAAAAAGTCTGGAAGGTGCAGTTGGCAGTCATGCCGGCAGAGCCGGCCGAAGAGATGAAATAACGGGAGGCGTTAGGCGTAAGGGGTCAGATCAAAAGAGTTCAAATCTTTTACCCCTCACCCTTCACGCCTAACGCTTCACGTTACTTAAAGCGGAGTTCCTTTGACACTCAAAGAGCTGCTCGACAAGATTATCTTCAAGGAAATCCTCAAGGGGCTGAAGCTCACCTTCAAACATATGTTCGTCCGCGAGGTCACGCTCCAGTATCCCCATCAGAAGCTCGCCCTCCCCAATACCCATCGCGGCGCCCTTTGTCTACTGCGGTATGAGGATGGGACCGAGCGCTGCGTCGGGTGCGATCTCTGCGAGGCGGCCTGCCCCTCCCACTGCATCAAGGTGGTCAGCGCGGAGGTGCAGGATGGCCAGGTGCTCCGGCGGATCGCCACGTCGTTCGACATCGACATCACCAAGTGCGTCTTCTGCGGCTTCTGCGTGGAGGCCTGCCCGGTGAACGCCCTCGGGATGACGAAGCTGTACGAATATTCAACCGAGAACAAACGGAACTTGATCTTCGACAAGCCGAAGCTGTACGAAATCGGCGAGAAGTATCATTCCGACGCGAAGGCTTACCTGGTGGCGCACAACCAGGAGAAGGCCGATGAAACCGCCCGCACCTACCGCTATAAGTTCCCCGCCTATGTGAATGGGGAGACGGTCGCGGTGAAAGAGCCGCCGAAAACGGAGACGAAACAGGAACCGGCCGCCGCCGGTCCGAAGACGGAGTGATGTGTTAGCAGTCATTCCCGAATGTTTAATCGGGAATCCAGTGAACTTAAATCAAAGACTCGGATTCCCGTTTTCGCGGGAATGACAAAAATAGAAATCAGTCCAATCAATTCACAAGGAGTTCATGGCACAGCTTTTATTTTTCCTTTACTTCTCGGGGATGGCCCTCTTCTCCTCGGTTCTCACGATCGGCCTTCGGAATCCGGTCTACTGTACCATCGCCCTTCTCTCCACCTTTATCCATGTCGCCGGTCTCTTCGTTCTTCTTAACGCGGAATTTCTTGCCGCCATCCAGATCATCATCTATGCGGGGGCGGTGCTGATCCTTTATCTGTTTGTGCTGATGCTCTTGAATCTCAAGAGCAACGAGCCGGTGGTCCACCGACAATTGTGGATCGCCCTCTTCTTCGGCGTCGTCATATTGGCGGAGATCCTGATCGCCCTCTTCAAATCACCGATGATGGAACAGACGGGCCCTGCGGGAGCGGCCGCCCCGCTCGCCGTGGGGAACACCGAGGCGATCGGTCTCTCCCTCTTCAATGAATATCTTCTTCCCTTCGAGCTGGTCGGCATTATCCTATTGGGCGGCATCATCGGGGCGCTGGTCTTAGCGAAGCAACCCCGACCCCAGAGCGCCTCGGCAGGAGGAAACGGCTCTCACACGCTGGACGTTCCCCTTCCTCAATCCGGAAATGGCCAAACCGGCATCGCCTCGCCCGCGGTGGCGGAGGAGATCGCCCAACCGCTTGACAAGGTAGGATCGGTTTAATGGTTCCGTTGTCATTTTATGTGATCGTCTCCACGGTGATGTTCGTCGTCGGCCTCATCGGGGTGTTGATCCGGAAGAACTTTTTGATTATTCTCTATGCCATTGAGTTGATGTTGAATGCCGCCAACATCAATCTGGTTGCCTTCTCGCGTTACTATCAATCGGTCAACGGACAGGTGATTTCGCTTTTTATTATCACCATCGCCGCCGCCGAAGCGGCCGTGGGGCTCGCAATCATCATCGTTCTCTTCCGGAAAAAGGCGACGACGAACGTGGATGAAATCAATTTATTAAAGTGGTAACGAAGGTGAAAAGTAACGTGAGGCGTGAGGGGTGAGGGGTCAAGTCAAAAGATTTTAAATCTTTTACCCCTTACGCCTAACGCCTCACGCCTAACGTGTTTTAAGGAACTCCATGGAAGCACTTCAAGACATCAGACCCCTTCTGGCCGTCCTCGTCTCGATGGTCGCCGTCGGACTCATTCTCGCCTCGGATAAAAATCCGAATGTTCGCGAGGGGTGGTCGATCGGCGCCGGGGTCGTGAAGTTTTTAATCGTCCTGTCGATGGCGCCGGCGATTCTCTCGGGGCAGATCCTGGAGTACACCCTTTACACCTTCCTGCCGGGGCTCGATATCAAGTTCCGGGTCGATCCGCTCGGGATGGTTTTCGCCACAATCGCTTCGGGGCTCTGGATCGTCACCACCTTCTATTCCATCGGCTACATGCGGGGAACGAACGAGAAAAAGCAGACCCGCTACTTCGCCTGCTTCGCCATCAGTGTCTCGGCCGCGATCGGAGTCGCCTTCTCGGCGAACCTGCTGACCCTCTTTATCTTCTATGAAATTTTAAGCCTCGCCACCTTCCCGCTCGTCAATCACAAAGGAACCCAAGAATCGTTCATCGGGGCGAGAAAGTATTTGATCTATCTCGTCGGCGCCTCAAAGACGTTCCTGCTTGCGGCGATTATCTTAACCTACAACATCGCCGGGACGCTGGAGTTCTCAAAGCATGGCCTCTTCGCCGGGAAAGGCCAGCCGTGGCTGCTGGTCCTCATTTACTTTTTCTTCATCTACGGTTTTGCCAAAGCAGCGATCATGCCGATCCATGCGTGGCTTCCGGCGGCGATGGTCGCCCCGACTCCGGTCTCCGCCCTGCTCCACGCCGTGGCGGTGGTGAAGGTCGGCGTCTTCTCGGTGCTCCGGGTGATCTTCTACGTTTACGGCACGGAGCTGATGGGGCAGCTTCATCTTGGCGTCGCTACCGCCTATCTCGTCTCGTTCACGATCATCATGGCCTCGGTTTATGCGCTGACGCGGGATAATCTCAAAGCCCGGCTCGCCTACTCCACCGTCAGCCAACTCTCGTATGTGATCTTGGGCGCATCGCTCCTCTCCCCGAGCGGGATGACCGCCGGCGTGATCCACATCGCCAACCATGCGATCTCGAAGATCACCCTCTTCTTCTGCGCCGGATCGATATACGTCGCCTCGCACAAAACCAACATCAGCCAGATGAAGGGGATCGGCCGGAAGATGCCCTGGACGATGGCTGCCTTTTCAATCGGCGCGCTCAGCATGATCGGCGTGCCGCCGGTGGCGGGGTTCGTGACGAAGTGGTACCTGGCGCTCGGATCGATCGAGGCGGGCCAGATCCCGATCCTCTTCGTCTTAATCGCCAGCACGATTCTGAACGCCGCCTACTTTGTCCCGGTGATCTACACTGCCTTCTTTCATGCGCCGGAGGGAGAGACGCACGGGCATGCTCCTGCCCCACTCCACCCGGTGCCGCAGAGCGTCGGAGCGATGGCGGCCCATGACAATCATCATGACGAAGATTTCGGCGAGGCCTCCCCGTTCGTTTACGTCCCACTGGTGGTGACGGCGATTCTCTCGGTCCTGGTCGGTCTTTTCCCCGACTATTTTCTGGCATTGGCAAAACTGGTGATTCAATGAAGAAAGAGAAGCTGATCCTCTACACCGCCGTGGTTCTCGTTCTCCTTGCGGTGGTCGAGTTTTTCCTGGTCCACAAACACCACGCGGTCTTCGCCCTCGAGAACGTCCCCGGCTACACCGCGGTTTTTGGATTGCTCGCCACGGTCGTGTTAATTCTCGTCTCGAAAGGAATCGGCCACTCCGTCCTGATGGTGCGGGAAGATTATTACGAGAACCCTGCCGAACCGGCCCACGAAGAAGAGGCGCATCATGATTGAGTGGGTTCATCCCGGATTGCTCCTGATCCTCGGCGCCGCCCTCATCCCCTTCCTGAAAGGAAAGGCGAAGAAGGGCTATCTCGTCGGCCTCCCGGCCGCAGCCTTTCTTCTGGTCGTCTTTCTCAATCCCGGCCGTTACGGCGTCTTCAACTTTTTAGGGAACGAGCTGGTGATGGGGCGGGTCGACAAGATGAGCCTTGTCTTCAGCTACATCTTCACGCTGATGGCGACGATCGGGATGGTCTACTCCCTCCATGTGAAGAACGACCTGGAACATATCGCGGCGCTTACCTACGCCGGAAGCGCGTTGGGGGTCGTCTTCTCCGGCGATCTCTTCACCCTTTTCCTTTTCTGGGAGATCATGGCCTTCGCCTCGGTCCTTCTGATCTGGGCCCGGGGGAAAGAGGCGGAGGGGGCCGGCTTCCGGTATCTTCTGGTCCATGTTTTCGGCGGGGTCGCACTTTTGGCGGGGATCGTCATCCATGCCACCCAGACCAAAAGCCTCGTCTTCGGCGCCCTCCCGCACGGCGGGTGGGGAGGCTTGCTCATTCTTCTTGGATTTTTGGTTAACGCCGCCGCGCCGCCGCTCCACGCGTGGCTTCCCGACGCTTATCCGGAGGCGACCGTCACCGGGACTGTCTTCCTCTCGGCCTTCACGACGAAGACCGCAGTGTATGTCCTCGCGCGGGGGTACGCCGGAATGGAGCTTCTGATGTGGCTCGGCGCTTTCATGACCCTGTACGGGGTCGGCTACGCGATGATCGAAAACAACATCCGCCGGCTCCTCGCCTACCATATCGTCAGCCAGGTCGGCTTCATGGTGGCGGGAATTGGGATCGGAACGGAGCTCGCGATCAACGGCGCCGTGGCGCACGCCTTCGCTCATATCCTTTATAAAGCGCTCCTGATGATGGGGATGGGGTCGGTGATCTTCATGACCGGGAGGCGGAAAGCAACCGAGCTCGGCGGCCTCTATAAAACGATGCCGATTACGTTCGTCCTCTTTATGATCGGCGGCTTCTCGATCTCCGGCGTGCCGTTGATGTCGGGCTTCATCAGCAAGTCGATGACAATCTCGGCGGCGGGCGAGGCACACCGGATCGCGATTTATATTATGCTGACCCTCGCCTCCTGCGGAACCTTTATCTCGACGACGCTGAAGCTCCCCTATGCCGTCTTCCTCGGCGAGGATAAAAAGATCCCGGCGAAAGACCCCCCGATCAACATGATCTGCGGGATGGGGCTCGCCGCCTTCTTCTGCATTCTGCTGGGGGTCTGGCCGACCCTTCTCTATCAATTGCTGCCGAATGAGGTGGAATATCATCCCTATACCCTGGAGCATCTCTTCCAATCGTTCCAGCTCCTCGCGGCAACCGGACTGATCTTTCTTGTTTTCTTAAAGAAGCTCCATCCGGAGCCGACGATCTCGCTCGACACCGACTGGTTCTATCGGATGGGGGGACGGGGGCTGATCTGGGCCGCGAACAACCCGATCGCCGCCTGGGAGACCTTCATCACCGAGGCCTATCAGAATGTGGTGATCCAGCCGATGAAGCGCTTCGTCGCCCTCTGCCGCCGGTTCGACGTCGGCGTGATCGACGGCGCGGTGAATGGGATCGGGCGCGCGGTCTTCGGCGGGAGCGGCTTTAGCAATTGGTTCGAGAACTACGTCGTCTACGGATTCATCAACATCACCGGCTACGCCAACCATGTGGCGGCGCGGATCTTCCGGCGCTTGCAGACCGGCTCGGTGCACAACTACGCCATGATCCTCATCGTCGGGATCTTCTTCCTGGTGAATTTCTATCTCATTTTCCGGGAGCAGATCGCGGCGGTCGTGATGGCATTACGGTAACCCGGTAGGGGCGGTCCTTGTGATCGCCCTCGCTGATGTAATTTAGACAGGGCGAATACACGATGGAACAGTGCAGGCGAGATTCGCCCCTACAGGAAACAAGATGATCAACATCGATCAAATCTTCGCAACGAACCAGGTCGGCTTTCCGCTTCTGACGTTGCTCCTCCTTCTTCCAGCCGTGGCAGCGCTGGTCATCGCACTGTTAAAGGACGAGAACCAGATGCGAATGACGGCGCTGGTGAGCTCCTCGGTCGTCTTCCTTCTTTCGCTTCTCCTTCCGGCGTTCTTCGAGCGGGGGACGGCGAACATGCAGTTTGTCGAGGAAGTAAAGTGGGTCCCGCCGCTCGGCGCCGCTTACCATGTCGGGGTCGACGGGATCAGCATCTTTCTTGTGACCTTGACGACCTTTCTGATGGTCCTGCTCGTCCTCTTCTCCTGGAAGGGGATCGAGTCGTATCTGAAACAATACCTGATCTGCCTTCTAATAATCGAGACGACGGTCGTCGGGGTCTTCGTGGCGCTCGACCTGCTCCTCTTCTTCCTCTTCTGGGAGATCATGCTGATCCCGATGTACTTCCTGATCAAGGTTTGGGGGGGCGTCAACCGCGACTATGCCTCGCTGAAGTTCGTCCTCTACACCCTCGCCGGCTCCGTCTTGATGCTCGTCGGCTTCGTGATCCTTTATCTGAATTATCACGACTACGCCCTAGCGCAGAACCTCTCCCAAACCTACTCGTTCAGCATCTTGGATCTGTTGAAGGCGCCGCTCTCGGAGACGAAACAGAACATCGTCTTTCTCCTTCTCTTTTTCGGTTTCGCCTTTAAGGTTCCGATGTTCCCCTTTCACACCTGGCTCCCCGACGCCCACGTCGAAGCGCCGACCGCCGGGAGCGTGCTCCTGGCGGGGGTGCTTCTGAAGATGGGGACCTACGGCTTCGTCCGCTTCTCGCTCCCGCTCCTGCCGGAAGCCTCGGCCAACTTCGTTCCGATGATGACGATCCTCTCGGTGATCGGGATCGTCTACGGGGCGCTCTTGGCGCTGGCGCAGGACGACATCAAGAAGCTGATCGCCTACTCGTCGATCAGCCACTTGGGCTTCGTCGTCCTGGGGATCTTCGCGTTGAACCGGACCGGCATCCAGGGGGGGATGATCCAGATGTTGAACCACGGGATCTCGACGGCCGGGCTCTTCCTGGTCGTCGGATTTCTTTATGAGCGCCGCCACACCCGCGCCATCGCCGAATATGGCGGGCTTGGGAAGCGCCTTCCGATCTTCGCCGCGTTTTATCTGATGATCTCGCTCTCATCGATGGCCTTCCCCGGAACCAACGGCTTCGTCGGAGAGTTGTTGATTCTGGTCGGCGCCGCGAAGCTCGACTGGCGGCTCACCGCCACCGCGATCCTCGGCGTGCTGCTCGGCGCCGCCTATCTCCTCTGGCTCTATCAGCGGGTGATGATGGGAGAGATCACCAATCCGAAGAACGAGAAGATCCCCGACCTCGATCGGCGGGAGATCGGGATCTGCGTGGCGCTCGCCGTGATGATCTTTTGGGTCGGGCTTTATCCGATTCCGTTCCTAAAAGTGATGGACGGCTCGATCGATTTTGTGACCCAGCGGGTCGGCGGGACACCTGTGATCGAACCGGCCGCCGTCGCACCGACCCCGGCCGGACTTTATCAATTTGATTCACTGGAGGAGAGCCCTATTCCCTCCTTTGCGCTTGCTACCCCTTCGCCCGACGAACCTTCATCCGCCCGTTCAGAGGAGATTCCTGCAGTTCATCCGGAGGCGCCGAATGTTCACTGATCACCTCCTCTCTTTTATCCTCTTCACCCCCTTCGTCGGGGCGAGCCTCCTTTTCTTCGTTTCGAATCAGCGCCGCGACCTCGTTCACGGCATCGCCGCCACCTTCGCCGGCCTCTCGCTCCTCGGATCGGCCTACCTGATGATGGCCTATGATCATACCGCCGGCGGCTTCCAGTTCCAGGAGCACTACACCTGGTCGACGGAGCTTGGGATTGCCTTCTTCCTCGGTGTCGACGGGATCGGGACGCCGATGGTGCTGGCGTCGGCGATGTTAATGTTCGCCGGGATCTTCGTCTCCTGGCATGTGAAAGACCGCCTCAAAGAGTTTTACATCAATCTTCTCGTTCTCGGCTCGGCGACGATCGGGGTCTATATGTCGCTCGATCTCTTCTTCCTCTTTTTCTTTTACGAGCTCTCGGTGATCCCGATGTACCTCTTCCTCACGATCTGGGGACGGCACACGAAAGGTTACCTCGACATGAAAAAAGCGGGAGACCCGCTCGCCGATTCGGTCGCCCACTTCTTCAACTTCAATCGGTCGAGCAAAGAGTACGCCGCGATGAAGCTGACCCTCTATCTCTCGCTCGGCGCAGTGGTGGCGCTGTTGGGCTTGCTCCTTGTCTACGTCGATTCGGGGCTGCACACCTTCAATATCCTCGAGATCGCCCAGAACGGCAGCATGCTCAAATCGAAAGAGAGCCTCTACTTCTGGCTGATCTTCTTGGGCTTCGCCCCGATCGCCGCGATCTTCCCCTTCCACTCCTGGTCGCCGGTCGGCTACGCCGCAGCACCGGCCGCCGCGAGCATGATGCACGCCGGGGTGTTGAAGAAGCTCGGCCATTTCACGATCATCCGGATCTGCTTCTTCCTCTTCCCGACCGCGACGCAGCAGTGGATGCCGATCATCGCCGTCTTGTGCGTGATCAACATTTTCTATGGCGGCCTGGTGGCGTTTCTGCAGAAGGACACCAAGTTCGTCGTCGGCTACTCGTCGGTGGCGCACATGGGGTATATCTTCCTCGGGATGGCATCGTTGAACCTGATCTCGCTGACCGGCGCGGTCTTCTTCCTCTTTGCCGACGCGATGGCGATGGGACTGCTCTTCGCGCTTGCCGGCTATATCTACTATCAGACCCACACCCTCGACATTCCGTCGATGGGGGGTGGACTCGCGTCGAAGATGCCGTTCATCGCCACCTGTTTCGTGATCGGCTCCGCGGCGTCGTTCGGAATGCCGGGAGCGATGAACTTCATTGGGGAGTTGATGGTCTTTTTGGGAAGCTGGCGGATCTATCCGGTGCAGACGGTTCTCGCGGCGATGGCGATCACGATCACCTGGGCCTACTATTTCCGGATGATCCGCGACATGTTCTTCGGCGAGCCCGATCCGAATATGGCGCATGTGGTCGACGCGCGGAGCCTGGTCGATCGCCTGCCGCTGGTGCTGCTGGCGTCAATGACGATCCTCTTCGGGATTTACCCCGCGCCGTTCATCAACGTGATCCAATCGGGGGTGACGCCGATCATCGCGCGGATGGAAGGGCCGGCGTCCTCCCCCGCGCCTGCGATCGCCGCGGAGCCGACGCCGACACCCGCGACAACCGGGGCGCCGGGGACAAATGCCACGCCCGACACGCCCGCTTCAGGAGAAAAGTAAATGCAGCCGTTGAATTGGGCCGATCTGAATCTTTCTTTGATGGCGCCGGAGCTTTGGATGACGCTCCTGTCGTGCATTATCCTTTCGATCGACTTCATCTGGCCGAAATTTTCGAAGGCGACGCTCGGCTATCTCTCGATCGCCGGCATGGGGTTGATTATTCTCCAGTTGATCGGCTTTGCCGTCGGCGGGGTGAAGGGAAGCCTTTTCAACAGTATGTTCGTCGTCGATCCGCTGGCGATCTTTTTCAAAATCTTCATCCTCGTCTCAACGATTCTGGTGATCCTCGCCTCGATCGATTATCTGAAAAACGTTCCGCTCTTTAAGGGAGAGTATCATTATCTGATCCTTTTTTCCGCGCTTGGGATGATGTTCATGGCGTCGGCGAACGACTTTCTCTCCCTCTTCATCACGCTGGAATTTTCCACCTTCGGCTTCTACATCCTCGTCGCCTATCTGCGGGATAATTTCAAATCAAACGAGGCGGCGATCAAGTTTTTTATCCTCGGCGTCCTCGCCGCATCGCTGATCGCCTACGGCATCAGTCTGATCTACGGCGCCACCGGAACGATCTACTTCCGCGACATGGCCGGCCAGCCGTCGAAGAATTCGGTCGCGCTGATTCTGGGACTTCTCTTCATCTTCGCCGGATTGGGCTTCAAGGTCGGCGCGGTCCCCTTCCACACCTGGATTCCCGACGTCTACGAAGGGGCGCCGACGCCGGTGACGACCTATCTCTCGATCACGCCGAAGGCGGCCGCCTTCGCGCTCTTTCTCCGGGTGGTCTTCGCGACCTTCGGCGATCTGAAGACCGAGTGGACCTGGTTCATCGCGGCGCTCTCGGTCCTCTCGATGACCTACGGCAACATCACCGCGATCGCCCAGAAGAATATGAAGCGTCTTCTCGCCTACTCCGGCATCGCGCAGATCGGGAATCTGCTGATCGGAATGGCCTCCGGAACCAAGATGGGAAGCGACTCGCTTCTCTTCTACCTGATGACCTATCTCTTCGCCAACCTCGGCGCCTTCACCGTGGTGATCATCTACTCCAACCTGACGGACAAAGACGACATCGATGATCTGGCGGGGTTGAACCGGCGCTCACCGCTCTTGGCGTTTGCGATGCTGGTCTTTCTCCTCTCGCTCGCTGGCGTTCCGCCGCTCGCCGGGTTCATCGGCAAGGTCTACATCTTCGCCGCCGCCGTCCATCAGAAGATGTTCTTCCTGGTCAGCGTCGGATTGATCAACGTGATCATCTCCTTCTATTACTATCTGATCGTGGTGAAGAAGATCTACACCCTCGAACCGAAAGAGACCACCCCCATTCACCTCTCGATGCCGCTGAAAGTAGTGATCTACGCCGGGATTGCCGGCGTGATCCTGCTCGGCGTCTACCCTCAGCCGTTTATTGAATTCTCCGTGGCCGCGACCAGCGTGTTCACGGGGTTGGCGGCGCGGTAGTGCCTCGATTTTGCTCCTGGTCTCCAACCTCTTTTTCTGGTAAGCTTCTATTGTCCATACAATCCATACAAGAGGAGCCATTCACCCATGGGGAAGAGCCAGCTTATCGAGCGTTCTGACGAAATTTTAGGGGGGACTCCTGTCTTCGTCGGAACGCGCGTCCCTGTCCGAACCTTGATTGAATATTTAGAGGCGGGAGAACGCCTCGACGATTTCCTTGAGGACTTTCCAACCGTCACCCGTGACCAGGCCACCGCCGTCTTGGAAATGATGAAGCAGGTGCTCCTCAGGCAGGACGACGATGAGAGTGCTGCTTGATGAATGTCTTCCGAAACGGTTGAAGTCGGAGTTGAAAGAACACGCTGTCACGACCGTCCCGGAGGCAGGCTGGTCCGGCAAAAAGAACGGGGATTTGCTCAGCCTGGCGGACGGTCGATTCGATGTCTTCCTTACGGGAGATCAAAACCTAACCTACCAGCAAAATCTACGCGATACGAATATGGCCGTGTTGGTCTTAGCGGCCGAAAGCAATCGCTTCGGGGCTCTCAAGCCCCTCATGCCAAAAGTTCGTGAAGCACTTCGCACGATTCGGCCAAAACAGGCCATCCGAATCGGCGATTAGCCTCCGCTTACCTGATTCCGTACCGTCATGCTTATCCGAAAAAATTTTCGCCGATGGTAATTCTCTCTCCCCTGCGATCTGATCGTGGTGAAGAAGATCTACTCCCTCAAACGATTACTACCAGCAGTCTCGAAAACATTGTAATTTTTCCTAGACAGGAGTAAGATCCTTTTTTGTGGAAGGGATTCCAGGGATAAATATTCCGTTCGCTTTTCTGGGATGTATTCCTGGTTGCAGTAAAGTCAGCGATCGAGTTTCACGTTGAGACCTTCGTATCCGGTTATTAAGGCGGTTATTAAGGACCAGGGGTCAGGTCTTGCAATAATACATTTGTCGTAATGCAAGACCAGGTGATCCTATTAACTCTGTTCTGGAATGCCGGTGGCTCCTAGACGAATGTGATCGATCTCACCTGCTGTACTCGCTTAGGCTGAGCGATGGAAACAACAATCTGGCAACTGCGATTTGATGTAGCCTGGATCCACCTTATTCGCTGGCCAAGTTCAATCGCAAAGAATGGGGCCTTATTGCACTCCTTATCCTGGTTACCTTTACCCTATTAGGCACAAGCATATTGCTCGTGCTCAGGCAGTGAAACCCTTCGTGTTCGACATTGCTCTCCTTTTTCTTTTCGGCCTCCTCGTCCTCATTCTGCGCTACACCGGGGGAAAAGGGTTCGGTGTGATCTCCGGAGAACAGGAAAACGGACCGTCCGTTGGGCGCGTCTCATCGTCCTGATCGCCTTTTGTAACCGCCTTCTTCATCTTCTTCCTTCTAAACAACCGCGAATGACGCGCCGGGAAGTCTCTTTCTTCCTTCTGGAATCGGTCTTTCTTTTCTGGTAAGCTTCTGTTTAGCGATTTCAATCACGAAAAAAGAAACATCCCCGATAAAACCCGGTAGGAGGTGATCTTTTGAAAAAGCCAACTGCAACGGATTTACTGAACCTGTCCATTCCGGAGAGGATTCAGCTTGTGGAAGATCTTTGGGATACGATCGCCGCAGAAGCGGACGCGGTCGAATTAACTGAAGAGGAGAAGAAGATCATTGATGAACGGTTGGAGGCTTACCATAAAAATCCTGAGCTAGGTTCCCCATGGGAGGACGTCTTTAGAAGACTAACGGGTAAAAAATGAACTATCCAATCATCATCAGGCCCGTGGCCGAAGATGATTTAAAGAACGCGTTCTCATGGTATGAAGACAAGCGGACGGGCCTCGGCCACGACTTTCTCTTACAAGTTGATGCCGGATTAAAATTCATCCAAAGGAATCCGGAGAGTCACCCGCCAGAATATAAGGGAACAAGGAACCATCTCACCAAGCGGTTTCCATACAAAATAATTTACATGATCGAAAATGGGAAAATCATCGTTCTTGGCGTCATCCATGTTAAGAGAAGCCCAAATTTAATCGCAGAGAGGAAGAAGAATATTTGAAATTTATATCCTCAGCAAGACCAGATCTAGGGAGATCATGTGGAACATGAATGATTTAAAGCAAATCAAGTATAAAGAAAATTTATCTTTCACATCGTTTTTGATGGCGGTAAAAGCGGCGATATCGACTTCTCAGAATATATCGGCAGGGGTCCTATTTTTGAACCTCTGAAAGACATCAACTTTTTTAAGCAGGCGACGATAGAAGGCGGAACAATCGCTTGGCCGAATGGCGCCGATATCGCTCCGGAAACATTATACGAAAAGCTTACAAATGGAAACCTTCAAACAAATACGGATCGACATGCATCGGGTAAAAATAATAATTGAAGAACATCCGGATGGATACGTCGCTTACTCCAAAGGACTCCAAGGACTTGTTGTCGGCGAGGGAGACACTGCCGAAGCGGCTCTTGCGGATATAAAATCGGCTATTCGGTTTCACAAGGAAAGTTTTGGAGAAGAGAAAGACAGTTAGCTGTTGCAGAGGTTTTCGATGTACGACGAATTTACGGCGATCATTGAACAGGATGGCGAGTGGCACATCGCCTATTCCCCCGAGATTCCGGGAGCAAACGGTCAGGGGAAAACAAAAGATGAAGCTCTACAAAGTTTGGCTGATGCAATCGCCCTGATTCTGGAAACCCGGGGAGAAGACCTTGCTGCGCGGCCGTTCTGGTGAAATCTTTCCACGGTGAAGAAAACGGAACCTGAGAAAGAACTTATTCGATCGAATGTCGTCTATCTCAACTTCCGGAATGAAATCCCCCGCCTACATTTCTCTTGACACGTGAAACGATTACTTGTATAACAAAATCCGCACACCCGAATAAAAATTCCCAAGGGGAATAAAAGTGAGACGAACCGGGGCGGAGTTAGCGGCGGTCTTATTCGGTCTCTTTTTCTTGGCCGGATGCGGCGGGGGCGGGGGAGACGGTCGCAGCAACGGCGCCGGAGCTCCGGCGGATAATGTCTTGCCGAAGGTCGTCTCGATGAATGCTCCCGGCGGATCGACCCTCGGCGCGAAGGCTTCGCTGGTGATCACCTTCAGCGAGCCGATGCAGCCGCAGACGCTGATCTTGGGGGGAGTGATGGCCCCCGAAAGCGACGGCGGTGTCTGGTCGTCGGCGGCCGCCAAACCGGGCGATCAGATTCATACCGCATCGGGAATCGGAACCGACCGACTCACCCTCCGTCCGAAAACCGTCTGGAGCGCCGGCGTCAATCGGACCCTCTCGATCGATGTCCAAGATCTCGCCGGAAACCGAATTGACACGATCCATCTGACGTATACCATTGACGACGCCCTTCCGACCGTCTCAGCCGGCCCGCAAGACGCCTCCCCGCTTGCCAAGGGAGAGGCGATCACCCTCGTCTTTACCAAATCGATGTCTGCTTCTTCTCTCACCCTCGGCGGAGATTTGGGAGCGCAAGCCGCCGCCGGCGTTTGGTCCACGACCAATCAAGCCGACGATACCGTCACGATCAGTCCCACCGCTTCTTGGTCCCTCGGCCCTCAGACACTGACGGTCGGCGGGACCGATCTGCTCGGAAACGCAATGGCCCCCGCGACCCTCCATTATGATGTCGTGGCAGGGATGATCCACGTCTCCCTCAGCGGGGATGACGCCAATGACGGCACAAAAGAAAATCCGAAGAAGAGCATTCCCGGCGCGATCGCCACGGCGGTGAATCAACACCTTCATCCCGGCGCGGTGTTGGTCTCCGAAGGAACCTATTTGGTCGACAGCGGCGCAAACCCGCCGACGCAGGTGATCGTGACGGAGGGGATCTCGCTCTACGGAGGATATGCAACCGATTTCAGCCGGCGCGATCCGAACAGCCACAACACCACCCTTCAAGATCTCAGCACGAAGAATACAGGCAGTTCCAATCCCAACCGGGCGATTGAGGCGGGAAGCGGCGTGACCGCCGCCACGGTGGTCGATGGGTTCACGATCCAAGGAGGCGAAGGGAGCTACTCATCGGGCGTCTTCAATCACAACGGCGGCGCGCCGACGATCCGGAACAATGTCATCGATGGCGGCCGCGGGAGCGCCGGCTCGATCGGCATTCAAAATAACGGTTCCGCACCGCTGATTCAAAACAACACCATCACCGGCGGCAGCGGAGGGGCGGCCTCATACGGAATCGCCAACGCCTCCGCCGGCCCGTCGATCCAAAACAACATCATTCACGGCGGCGCGGGAATCGACTCGTATGGTATTTCCAACATCAACACTGCCTTTCCACTGATTGAAAACAATACGATCGACGGCGGCGACGGAAGCAACAACTCCTATGGCATCTACAACTTCTCCTCCCTTCCAAAAATCCGGAGCAATACCATCGACGGCGGACGCGGCAGTAACAGCTCGTTAGGCATTTATAACACCGCCACGTTGGCCTCTCTTTTGATTCAAAGCAACATCATTACCGGCGGCCGCGGAAATACCGCCGTCGGCGTTTACAATATCGCCGCTTCTTCTCCCCTCATCGAGAAAAACATGATCGACGGCGGGGGCGGCAGCGCATCATATGGCATTTACAGCAGCTCCTCGGCCCCCGAAATACGGAACAACACCATCAGCGGCGGCATCGGGAGCAATGCCTCTCAAGGCATTTTCAACAACGGCTCTTCCAACGGCCTCTCCCCGGCGATCCGGAACAACACGATCAATGGCGGCGCGGGCGCGATCTCAACCGGCATCATGAGCCAAAGCGCCTCCCCGACGATCGAGAACAATATCGTCTTTACGTCGGGCGATGGAACCCGATCGTGCATGGTCGAGATCACGTCGAACGCCGACCCGGCTTCGCTCCGGAACAACGATCTCTTCGACTGCCCCGATGCCCTCTACCTGGATGAGGGAATCACAAAACTGACCTCGATTGATGATGTCAACGCACTCGCCGATACCACGGCGGGCGGAAACATCTCGGTCAATCCGGCCTTTGTGAGCAAGAACGGTCCCGACGACGACGTCAATACCATGGCCGACAACGACTGGCATCTCTCTTCCGCTTCTCCGGCCGCCGTTACCGACGGAGGTCTCGACCTTTCGAGCGATTTCACCGTCGACAAAGACGACATCACGCGCACCCTTCCTTGGTCCATCGGAGCATATCAACTAAAATAAGAGGGCTTGGAAGAACCGCCAGGAACCCCAAGTCTTGCGGCTCCACCGGCGATACCCGATCACCTATGCAGGACCAAAGCGTCCAACAGTGCTGATTTTAAGAATGTAACATCCCTCACAGCAAAACTTCTCCCGCAAGTGTAAGATCACCTTCCAGAGCAATACGGAATCGACTTCACGGACACCATCCATTCAGGCGAACCGACACATAAGGAGGACCTCACATGCCCTACATCACAGTGGACAAGGAGAATTCCGGCAACGTTGATCTCTACTACGAAGACCACGGCTCGGGTCGACCGGTGGTGCTGGTCCATGGCTGGCCGCTCAGCGGCGCTTCGTGGGAGAAGCAGGTGCTGGCCCTGCTCGATGCCGGTTATCGGGTCATCACCTACGACCGGCGGGGATTTGGAAAATCAAGTCAGCCCACCATCGGCTACAACTACGACACAATGGCGGAAGACCTACACAAGCTGATAACAAAACTCGACCTGCGCGACATTGCTTTGGTCGGCTTCTCGATGGGAGGAGGCGAGGTGGCCCGATATCTCGGCCGGCACGGATCGGAGCGGGTGAGCCGGGCGGTTTTCATCTCGGCGGTTCCCCCTTTCTTGCTCAAGACCCCGGACAATCAACAAGGGGTCGACCAAAATGTTTTCGAAGGGATCCAACAGGCGCTCGTCGCCGACCGGCCGGCGTTCCTCTCCAAATTTCTCTCCGACTTTTATAACGTCGATCAACTTAAGGGGAAGAGGGTCAGCGAAGAAGAGGTCCATCTCAGTTGGATCATCGCCGCAGGAGCCTCCCCCAAGGGGACGATTGATTGCGTGGCGGCGTGGGAAACCGACTTCCGAAATGATCTAAAGCGGATCGACATTCCAACGTTGGTGATTCATGGCGATGCCGATCGGATTGTCCCCTTTCCCTCCTCCGGAAAACGGATGCCGGAGTTTGTCCGGGGCGCCAAGCTGGATGTGCTGGAAGGCGCGCCGCACGGGCTGATCTGGACTCACGGGGAGAGAGTGAACCGCGATCTGATCGATTTTCTCGGGCAGGCGGCCCAGAAGAAGGTGGCCTAGCGCGAATTGAAAATGAGAAAGAGCTCGTATTTATTTTCGGAATGAATCACGAAGCGCTTCGATGTGATCCCTGATGTTAGGATTCCACTTCCAGGCAAGATAGGCGCCGACAAGGAGGACGAGGAAAATCAGCGCAGTGGAGAAGATGATTTTCCCTTTGGAGCTTTTTTTGCGTTCGGTTCGGATGTGGGTGCGATCGGCATCTTCCGCCTCTGAGACAAGCAGATCGATTACGCGGATCACTTCATCGAAATTTCGGTAGCGGCCTTCCCGCTGGCGCGAAAGCATTTTGGAGATCATCGGCCATAGATCCCACGGAAGGAGTCTGAACTCATCATGCCGAACCAGTTTTCCGTCGTTCCAGAGGGGAGGAACCCCGGTAATCATCTCATAAATAATGGCTCCCACGGCGTAGATGTCGGTTTGCGCGGTCCTCTTCTCACCGGGGACACTGTACCAGTTCACCTCCTCCCTTCCGAGATAATGCTCTTCTAATCCAAAATCGGAAATTTTAACCCCGCCCGCTTCATCGATCAAAATATTGCTCGGCCGAAGATTCCCATGAATGACATGGTGCTTGTGCGCGAAGCTCAGCGCATCACAGACGACTCGGACCAGTTGAATCGTCTCCTGCCAGGTATGTTTTTGCACAAGCCGATCCTTTAAATTCCCCCCACTCACATACTCCATGACAATATTAAGGGAACCTCGTTGTTCCGAAATACCATAGATGTTGACGATGTTCGGATGCTTCAGCGTCGTCATCAGTTTTTTGTATAAGAGGACCTCTCGGCTCCTCCGGCACTTCTTGACCACCAGCAGTTGATCATCGGTCTTGTCTTGAAAAAGATAGACGCCGCCGAATTCGGTCTCTTTAATTACATCAAGCAACACAAAGCGACTCTCCGCTTTCGAGACACTCTCAAGGGCCCGCTCCTTTTGAGTATCGCTAATATGGGAGCCTTGAAGAAGACTTAAAAGATGATTTTTGATTTCATCCGCCGACTTGTAGCGGTCGTTCGGGTCGGTCTCCAGACATTTGGCGACGATCTGATCGAGTTGCTTCGGCAGACTGGGATCGTATGATGAGGGAGGCTTAAAGTTCCCTTCCGGCTTTTTCCCGGTGAAAAGTTGATACATCATCACGCCGAGAGAATAGAGATCGCTTGCGGCGGTGACATTCTTCGATCCGCTTTTTTGCTCCGGGGACATGTAGGCCGGCGTCCCCATCACCATTCCTTCCCGCGTCAGTTCGTCTTCATCTTCTCCTTCTTGGTAAAACTGCGCGATGCCAAAATCGCTCACCAACGCATTTCCCTCTTTGTCGATCAGGATATTGGCCGGTTTGATGTCCCGATGGACGACGCCGTTTTTGTGAGCGTAGGAGAGCGCCTTGCAGACCTGGATAATGATGTCGAGCTTTCTGTTGAGATCAAAATCGGCCTCCTTCATTAAGGCAGCGAGGTTGGTCCCTTCTACAAAATCCATGACGAAGTAAGGCATCCCCTTCTCGGTGATGCCGCGATCAATCACATGGATAATGTTCGGATGCGAGAGGCGCGCAATAATCAGAGATTCCCGATTGAAGCGCTCGACGATGGTGTTCTCTTCGACCAATTTGTGGGAAAGAAACTTAATCGCAACCGATCGGTTCAAAGAAGGCTGAATGCCTCGAAAGACAGCCGCCATTCCTCCTTCGCCGATCTTTTCGACGATTTTGTATTGTCCGACGGATGCCATCGATCACCGGATGGAAGTTGAAAAGAAAAACATTGCACACGGATGTAAAATCACCTCGCGCATTATTTTAACTCCAATATGGGATTCTGTCCATGATTCTGGAAGTTCGGAAAGGAGAAATGGCGTCTTCATCGGAGATTCTTATATCAGAATTCCACTTAATATTTAGAATTCCATCTATATACAGATCGTGATGGATCTCCTGCGCAACACAATAACCCTTTGGCCAACAAAAAACCACGCTTGCCGCGATGATTGAACCAGCGACGGGCAATCGGATGGACCTTGGTAATGATGGGAGCAATCACCACCGTCCCGCCAGCACTGGAGGTTTTTGGCAAGGAACGGTCATCTTGTTAAGAAACCTTATCCTCATGCTGTAGCGAGAGGTCATGAAAACAATGTCACCTTGTTTACAATCCCCCTCTCCAGAGGCGATTTGATCCTCTCCTCGCTTTGTGATATATCAACTTTAGGCTCTTGCTATTTAGACTGCTTCGGCTCATGTCTGATCTAATGGCTCTTCTATGTCGCCCTATAAACCGGCAGATATCAATCGTTCAGGATTGAAGCGCCTCTGATGAACCTTATTATCCAAACGGAATGCGATCAATGTCACCGAAAATTCGATCCTGCCGCCGGCGGTATCTGCGGCCAATGCCGCCGTCTTCTTTGCAATCGGCACCTGCACGGCTGGTTTCAAATCTGGCGCGCTTTTAAGGTCGGCGCGCGTCTCTGTGTAAATTGTCGGCGCGCTCAACAGAAATAGTTTATTCTCGCTGATCCTCACAACCTCCCAAGCGCGATTTTTGCCAGCGCTTTTAAGTGATCCGTCGTTAGAGCGGGCTTCTTCGTCTTCGGGTCGATGAAACTGGTGAGGGCGAGGGCACGTGACCCCTTGCGCACATACAGCACCCATTGTAGATTTCCCGGCGGCGCATCGAACGCTTCATCCCCGATCCCCTTCACTTCGGCATGAAAGTTGGGTATCTCCATCTTTTGTCCGCCGATGTCTACTTTTTTCGGTTGCTTCGCTTTGTTGTAAAGCGCCGCATCGCCGATACCGACCGTCAAAATTATCTCGCCGCCTTGATCGACAAAATTAAGATCGGCCTGCGCCGCCGGTTTGGCCCCGCGCGCGATGGAATGAACCCCCTTCCATCCGCTCACCTGCTCCACGTCGGCCGGCGTGAGCAGATCGGCTGCAACGGCGGAGCCGGCGAAGAAGGCGATGAAAAACAGAATCGATACTTTCATTTCTCCTCCAACATCAATGTCCGTGTTTGATCTTACATGAACCGATCAGATTGTCAATGAAGCACCGGGTCTTGAAACCGGACCGGCTTTCTGGTACCCTCCTCATCGACCATTTTCACATTGAAATAGTGATAAGGAAAAGAATTGAAGATACGAGGAGCGATTTTACATTTTATTTTGGGCGTCTTGCTTCTTTTGATTTTAATCGCATGGAGAGAATTCGGACCGAAGGGGTTTAAGAAATCGATCCTGCCGGACGCCCCGGCCGCGACCGTTTCGAGAACGGAAAAGGCGGATCCCTTCTCGCCGGAGCGATTGGTGCAGGTGGGGGAGCGGGTGATTTTCGGAGGCCACCCGCCGAAACTCAATCCGAATCAGGACGCGCCGATCGGCCGGGGCCAATGTCCCGCCTGTCATATGATCCTGGAGAATCAGCGGGGCACCCGCTTTCCGAAATTGACCGGGGTCATGGCCCGCGCGAGCGAACGGGTCAAAGAAGAGCGCTATAAAATGATGGTCCAAAAATATGCCGAATCGGGAGAGCCGAAGACGGGGATACGGCCTCACGCGCGAACGGCCGGAGAATATCTGATCGAGTCGATTTACTGCCCCAGTTGCTACGTGGTGGAAGGATTCGGCCTCCTCGGAACGGATGACGCAATCAGCGTCATGCCGGTGATTAACCGCCCGGAGGTGGGGCTGAGCGATTATGAGATGGTGGCGATCATCGCCTATGTGGAGTCGGTCGAGGCAAATGGCGATCTCTCCAAGATCACGGCAAAACAAGATTGGGAAAATTATTTCGGGAGGAAATTAACGGCGGCCGATGTTCGGGAAACAACATGGACCTCCCCGGCTCCTCCGCCCGATCTCTCGAAGGTCGGTCTCGCCCAGGAGACGCCGCAAGAGCTGATTGAAAAGCTCGCTTGTTACGTCTGCCACAAAATCCCGACGGTTCCGATCGCACAGGTCGGAAGAATCGGCCCCGTGCTGACCCTCAAGACGACCGCTGTAAAAAGGATTCAGTCGCCGGAGTATCAGCAAGCCTTGCGCGAGGGAAGGGTCCGGGCGACGACACCGAAAGAGTATGTCATCGAATCGATCCTCAACCCGGGAGGATTCATCGTTCCCGGCTTCGACGACGCCATGCCGAAACATTTTAAAGAGCGGCTGACCTACGCCGCCCTCGATCGGCTGGCCGACTTTCTCCTCTCCCTCGATGAAGAGGCCGCCAAAGAAAATCCACCTTCCTCTCCCCCTGCTGAAGCCGGGAAGCCGTTGAAGGCGAAGGATTAAAAAGAGAGAGGCCGCGACCATTCCTGCGGGGCGGAGGGGAGAATGCGGGCATTGATTCAGCGGGTCATCGAAGCCCAGGTCTCGGTCGATCGCGACGTGATCGGACGAATCGGCCCCGGCATGGTGGTCCTTCTCGGCGTGGCGAAGGGAGATACCGCCGCGCAAGCCGTTCGCCTCGCCGAGCGGCTGCTGGCCTATCGGATCTTTGAGGACGAAGCGGGCCGGATGAACCGGTCGATCGAGGAGATGAAAGGGGCCTTTCTGGTCGTCTCGCAGTTCACCCTCGTCGCCGACGTCGCCAAAGGAACCCGCCCCGGCCTCTCCACCGCAGCCCCCCCTGATCTGGCCGAATCGATCTATCATACCTTTGTCGAGCGACTTTCCGCCTCCGGACTGGCGGTGGAGACCGGCCGCTTCGGCGCCCACATGGTCGTCTCCCTCCACAACGACGGACCGGTCACCTTTCTGCTCGAGAGCTGATGAGACATTTACAGGCTTCAAAATTGCAGCAGTTCTCATCATGAATTTTCCTTCCCACATACCCCACAGATGGAATCGGCATGCTTGAGCGCCTGATCGACCTTGTCGGACGCGTTGGTCATTGGGGCTATCTCATCATCTTTCTTGGAGCCATGCTGGAAGCTTCCGCCTTTTTCGGTTTAATTGTGCCCGGCGAGACCCTCGTCCTGCTCGGCGGCTTTTTGGCGAATCAGGGGCTCCTTGATCTCGGCGACCTGATCACCCTCGTCTCGATCGGCGCCATTCTCGGCGACAGCATCGGTTATGAACTGGGCCGCTACTTAGGACGCGACTGGATTTTGCGCTTCGGAGGATGGGCGGGGCTTCGCAAAAAACATCTTGACCGTGTCGATCGATTTTTTCAGCGGGAAGGAGGGAAAGCGATCTTCCTTGGACGCTTTGTCGGTTTCTTGCGGGCGCTGGTCCCCTTTATCGCCGGCGCCTCGCGAATGCCCTATTTCCGATTTCTGGTCTACAATGTCCTCGGCGGTACTCTCTGGTCGATCAGCTTCGTTTGTCTCGGCTACTTTTTGGGGGCGAGCTGGCGTGTCGCCGAAAAGTGGATCGGCCGCGCCAGTGGAATTATTGGCGGGGGAATTCTACTGCTCCTCGTTCTGGTCTGGCTTTGGAAACGCCGCAACAAAGATCATCGGTGATTCTGGTCTGTCCGCTTTCCTTGATAAACTCTGAAATTGATTTAGAGACAGTCCGGAACGGTTTTCCTATTTCTGCTGTGCGAGACGGCGGCGCTTCTCGTACGCTTCGCGCGCGATCTGCACATCTTCCAAGAAGTGCGGCAACTCCTCCAATCGGAGTGCCTGCGCGCCGTCGACCAACGCTTTGAGCGGTTCGGGATGAAAGTCGACCAAGATTAGATTTGCCCCCGCGATCACCCCCTGCGCCGTCGCGTGAAACAGATCGAGAATCCCGTCGGGGCAGAGATCGCGGCTGCCGACCGAATGAGAAGGGTCGATTCCGACCGGCATGCGGGTGAGGCGCTTCACCACCGGAATCTGCGCGAAGTCGACCAGGTTGCGATGCGGCGCGCCGAAGGAGCTATGCATCCCGCGAAGACAGAAGATGACATTCGCATTTCCCTCGCTCGCCAGGTACTCGGCGGCGTTGAGCGACTCCGTCAAGGGAATGCCGTAACCCCGTTTGAGCAACACCGGATAGGTTTTCTGCCGGCCGATCGCTTTGAGGAGCTCGAAATTCTGCGTGTTGCGGGTACCTATCTGCAGCATCACCCCCGTCGGCCGTCCGGTCTGCTCCAGGACGGCATCGATCTCATCGACATGATTTTCGTGCGTCACCTCCATCGCGATCACCTTGATGCCGTATTTCCCGGCCAGCTCAAACGTGTACGGCAAGCAATCTTTCCCGTGTCCTTGGAAGGAATAGGGGCTGGTCCGCGGCTTGTACGCCCCCATCCGCGTGCAGACCTGGCCGTGCGCCGCCAGCGTCTTCATCATCGCTTCGACATTCTCGCGCGTATCGACGGCGCAGAGACCGGCGAAGACATGAAGGGTATCCTGGTCGAAGCGGAGGCCGTTATAGTCGAAGCCGATGGCGCGCCGCTCATCCTTGTGCCGTCCTAAGATCCGGTACTCCTCCGAGATGCGCACAACCCGCTCCACCCCCGGCAGCGCCGCGATTACATCTCGGTCGAGCTTGGAGGTATCTCCGATCAAATAAATTTCGGTAAGCCGCTGCGTCTTTCCCTGAACGATATGCTTCTGGACGCGAATGTTCGGAAGGTGATTGAGATAGGTCCAGGTCTCCTGGAACGCCGCGCTCTTCTCGTCAATTTCGGGATGCATTATTAAAACCATCGATCGAAGGACTCCTCCTTTATAAATTCATGTATAAATTCATGGCGCCCCGTAAGCGGCTTGGTCTGAAAGCGCCGCCGGAATGACTTGGGGCGATTATTTTTTCATGAAGAAGGGGGGCGTGTCAATCCTCTTTATCTAATGAATTGACACATCCTCTTTCTCCTTAACGGAGAACCGTGTCCGCCTTGATCGCTGGGTGGGCGATCCATTATGATCATACGAACACCACGAATTCTCCGGTGGGAAAAAAGAGCGAGTGCTTCTTCGACGAATGCGCCAGATTCAGGGTTGAGGAGATCTTATGTCGATGTCGAAAACAGCAAAATTCTGGCTCGCCATCTAGATGGCGTGGGTCGCCGGGTGCGTCGATGCCGTCGGCTACCTCTCGCTCTACCATCTCTTCACGGCCCATATGAGCGGAAACATGGCGGCGATGGGGGCGTATCTCGGCGAAGGACAATGGAGAGAGGCCCTTTATCGCGCTTCGCCGATTCCCTTTTTTCTCCTGGGAGTGATCATCGGCACCATCCTAACCGAGTGGACCATTCGATGCGGGCTTCGTTCTCCTTTCTCCGTTGTTCTGACCTTGGAGGCGCTGGCCCTCGGGACCATTATCTTCTTCGGGAATGCACCCCAGGGCGGACTTCAAACAGAAACCGTCACCGAATTCTATCTGCTTGCGGCTCTTCCGGCGCTCTCAATGGGTCTTCAGAGCACGACCTTCCGACGGGTTGGACGCTACACAATACGCACCTCCTATATCACCGGGACGCTGACCGCTCTTTCGGAAGAAGTGGTGAAGTATCTCTTCTGGTCGTATGATCGAACGCACCGACATGAAATGGAGTCGGCCGGTCTCCATCCGGCCACGGTAAATCAAATCGTCTTAAAACGAATCTTCCTGTCGGGAGGCCTTGTCCTCGGATTCGCCCTGGGAGCCACCTTCGGCGGCTTTGCCCATCAACTCTGGCAGCTGCGGTCGTTAATCTTCCCGCTCGTTGCGCTGCTCTTTGTCATCGCATTCGACCTCATTCATCCCCTCTACAAACCATCCCCTCTGGACCAGAAGATCGGCCTCTAACAAACGCAGCGAATCGGCGGCGCGGCACGCCTCAAAATTACGCCTAAATATTAATACCTATTTACGTTGTGGCCCGTTTTTCAATTCTATGGCATAATTACTTCGTATCTGGGACTTATACCGATTTAATAAATCCCAGGATGGGGTTGAAAGAGCGCGGCCCTCTTTAATGGTCTTCAGACAGATCGGCAGTCTTGCAGTATCCCAACAATGAATCGACAGGAGGAATCGGATGAGACGGATCGACTTTCTGGTAGGTGAGATAGACTTCAGCACATTGACGGCAGCCCAGTTTATGCAGCAGGATGTGGTTTATTTTTCGAAGGTGGTGAAGGCGCAATCGATCGCGGCGGCCATTACCACCGGAAACTTCGGAAGCGTTCCGATCGTCGATAGCGATCTGAGACCGATCGGGATTGTCAGCGAATATGATCTGCTCAAGGCAATGCGGCAGGGGAAAAATCTCAGCGAGATCAGCGCGGCTGAAATCATGAGCAAACCGGCCGTCACGGTGACGACCGAAGCCCACGCAACGGACGTCATGAAGGTGCTGGAAGACAAACATCTGATTCGCGTCCCGGTGGTCGATGAGGAAGGGAAACTGGTCGGCATGCTGGCGCGACGCGACCTGATCAAAGGATACCTTCAGTCGCAGGTCCCTGCAAAGGTCTGGTGGATGTAAATCCGCCGGAGGGCGACGGCCCGGTCCCCCCTCCCCCCCCGGAGCGACCCGGGTCGTCGCCATCATTTCCTTCCGAAAGCGCAATGCCGTCCCTTCCAAATCAAGATCGCCACCCCCCTCTCCTGATCCGTCGGTAAAATCGGTTGCCAAATCGGATCGAATCAGGTATACAAAACCCGTTCAGAAGAAATGACAAGGAGTCTTGCCGATGGATTTTATTTTGACCGATCCGGAAGTCCGGGTCTTGGGCTGTTTGATCGAGAAGGAGATGGCCACCCCCGATTACTATCCCCTCTCCCTCAACGCGCTTCAAAATGCCTGCAACCAAACCTCCAATCGCGATCCGGTCGTCTCCTACGACGAGAAAACGGTGACCGACGCGCTCGAAAGACTGAAAGCAAAGCGGCTCGTCTCGCAGGACCATCTGGGCCGCGTGCCAAAATATTCAGAGCTCTTTCTCAAGAGCGCCAACCTCGTTCAACGGGAAGCGGCGGTTCTCTGTGTGCTGATGCTGCGGGGATCGCAGACGGTCGGCGAAATCCGCGGCCGCACGGAGCGACTCCATCCCTTTGAGCAGCTCGAAGAGGTCCAAAAGACCCTGGAGACGCTCCAAGAATGGGGGTATGTAGCCCTCCTTCCGAGACAGCCGGGCCGGAAGGAATCGCGCTACACCCATCTCCTCTCCGGCCCGCCGGAAAAGAGCGCCGAGAGCGACACCGGCCACGAAGCCCTCTCCCCGAGCAATCAGATGGAGAACGAGACGGTTGCGAAACTCGAAGAAGAGGTCAAATCGCTTCGACAGGAGTTGGAAGAGCTGAAGCGGACCCTTCTCGATTTCAAATCCCAATTTCAATAAGGCGTTCTTCTTCATTTCGGAGAGGCCTCCTCACCGCAAGAATCGGGTTGTGTTGCCAATCAGGGGTTGGTAATATGCGCTCAACCACCTTTCATGGAGGACCTGATGCCGTCGAACGACTATACCCGCATTGAGAAGGCGATTCTATTTCTCGAATCTCACTTTCGCGATCAGCCGACCCTCCAAGAAATTGCGGCGAGCGTCGATCTGAGCGAATACCACTTCCAGCGTCTCTTCCGCCGGTGGGCCGGGATCAGCCCCAAGCGGTTTACTCAATATCTAACGGCCAAGGATGCCGAGAGGCGGCTGCGGCAATCGCAGAGCGTGCTCGACGCGACGTATGAGGCGGGGCTCTCCAGCGCCGGCCGGCTGCACGATCTCTTCGTGAGTCTTCACGGCGTCACACCGGGAGAGGTCAAGCTGCTCGGAGCGGGGTTAACGATCCGCTTCGGCATCCATCCGAGCCCCTTCGGTCCTTGTCTCTTCGCCATCACGGAGAGAGGTCTCTGCGGGCTGGCGTTTCTTTCTCCAGGTGGAAAGAGAGAAGCGCTGGATAATCTGGCGCATCAATGGCCGGCGGCCATCCTTCGAGAGGACCCGGCGGCGACCCGGCCGCTCGCAGGGCAGATCTTCGCCACAGGAGACGGCGCGATGGATCGTCCGATTCATCTTTATGTTCAGGGAACCAACTTTCAGATCAAAGTCTGGGAGGCGCTCCTTCGAATTCCCGCGGGGGCCGTCACCTCCTACGAAGCGATTGCCGCGCAGATCGGCGCGCCGACCGCAAGCCGCGCCGTCGGCTCCGCCGTCGCGCGGAATCGGGTCGCCTTTCTCATTCCCTGTCACCGGGTCATTCGTAAATCGGGAGTGATCGGTCCCTATCGATGGGGGGCAGCCCGTAAGAAGGCGATCCTCGGCTGGGAAGCGGCCCGCCTCTCCTCCGAAGAAACCGCATGAGAAGCGGCCGGAGGCTCTTTCTCATTGCCGTTGTCTTGCTTGCCACGGTCGGATTGGATCAGCTCACCAAAGTGATCGCTCGCCGTCAGCTCGATGCAGGACCGCCGATCTTCTTTTTCGGCGGGATCATTCGATTGCAATACGTAGAGAATCCGGGCGCCTTCTTAAGCCTGGGGGCGAGCCTCTCTGAGACAACCCGCTTCTGGCTCTTCACCATCATCGTCGGCGGATTCCTTATCGGACTGCTCCTTTATCTTCTCTTCAATCGCCATCTCACCCCGATCGACGTGATCCCCCTCGCGTTGATCCTCGGAGGGGGATTCAGCAATCTGATCGATCGCATCATCCGAGATCGGGTCATTGACTTTATGATCATCGGGATTGGACCGGTTCGAACCGGCGTTTTCAATGTTGCCGATGTTGCAATTACGGTTGGAGTTGGTTTACTCTTCTGGGCGAACATCCGCTTACAACATCAGTCGAAAACGAAAACTTAGACAGGATCGTGCATTTCATGATCGCAAAGAAAACGCTCTCATTCCTAATCGTCGCATTCATCGCCTTGGCGCAAGGGTGTGGGGCAATCCAAGAATCGTATCGTCCGATTCCACCCATGCAGCGCCAGGGGGCGCGGATGGTCTCCGATACGCTTTTCTTCGGCACCCGCTCTTCCGACGGGCTGGTCACCGAAGCGGACTGGAGCGCCTTTCTCCGCGACATCGTGACCCCCCGCTTCCCCGACGGCATTACCTATTGGAACGCAAACGGCCAGTGGCGCGGACAGAATAATCAACTCGTTCAGGAACGGTCGATCGTGCTGCTGATCCTCCACCCCGACACCCCTCCAGCCGAATCGGCGATCTTAGAAATCGTCGCCCGATACAAAATTCAATTTCATCAAGAATCGGTTCTCCGATCGAAAGAGGTCGTCCAGGTCTGGTACTGAGGCCCCCGACTGCCGACCCGACCGGAATGGTGGCCGACGCTTATCACGTCTGGACCATGCCGAGTTCCTACCTGATCGATCGAAAGGGAAATCTTCATTCGATCCATCGCGGCTTCTTCGATGCCGACAAACTCCGAATCGAAGAGGCGATCAAACAGCTTCTGACCGAAGGATAGACCGATGGCCGTGATCCAATTTGGCGGACGTTTTCTTCGCCTCCTCGCTTTCGCCGCCCTCCTCTCCGGCTGCATCTCCCATGTCCCTCCGTGGGATCGAGATCTGCTCGCGGAAAAGAAGATGCAACTGATTCCAGATCCGATGCACCCGATTGGGACTCGGGGAGAAGCGGAACATCGAACTTCTCTTCGGCCTCGCGCAGGTGATTAACCTGACGACGATCACCCAGCTCAATATCACGCGCGGGATAACCGACGGCTATCTGACCGATCCCTACAAAATCGTCACCGTGGTCGATCCGACCAGCGCGCCAGTCGACTCTCTCTTCGAGAGCCGCCCCATCTCTCGCAGTCGAAACGCCGTTTTTTGGAGAACGGCCCACCACTTTACCGAGGATGTGGTCCACTTCTCCTTCCGCTACGCCTGGGACGACTGGGGGATTGACTCCTATACCGCCGATCTGAATTATCGTTATGAGCTTTTCCGGAACATTATCTACAGGCGCATCTGCGATATTACAAACAGACCGCCGCCGATTTCTATCAATTCAGCCTGGCACAGGGGGCGCCGACTCCGCAATTCGTGAGCGCCGACGATCGACTCGGCCACTTGATCACGCAGACCGCGGGGCTGAAATATGGCATCCCGCTTGGGAGAAAGATGGAGTTTAGCATCCGGGCCGAGTACATGCGGCAAAGTGACGCCGATGGTCGATTCCCGAATCTGGATGTAATCCTGATTCAGGCGACCCTCTCCTACTCCGACATTGTCGACTATGCCCTCTCGTCGAGACCGCCGCCATGAAACAGAGAGAAAAATCGTTCACCCGCAAGGGAGATCTTTGGATTGGACGGTTTGAGGCAATGGCGAGCCCTTGCGAAGTGCTGATTGACACGAGCGACGCCCCGCTCGCCGAGGCGCTCTTTCGTTCGGCGGAGGAAGAGGCGCGGCGAATCGAGCGGAAGTTCAGCCGATACCGCGACGACAACATCGTCCATCGGATCAACCATGCCGCCGGAAAACCGGTGGAGGTCGACGAGGAGACCGCCTACCTATTCGATTTTGCCGCCGCCTGCTACACCCTGAGTGAAGGAAAATTCGACATTACCTCCGGTCTTCTTCGCCAAGTCTGGCGGTTTGATGGAAGCGACCGGCTTCCCGATCCGGACGCAGTGGCGGCCCTCCTCCCGCGTATCGGCTGGTCGAAGGTGCGCTGGCAACGCCCTTTTTTCACACTCCCCGCCGGGATGCAGATTGACTTCGGCGGAATCGGGAAGGAGTATGCCGTCGATCGAACCGCACAGATCCTCTCACCTCATCTTCGAACCGGCGTCCTGATCAACTATGGCGGCGATCTCTTCGCCCTCGGCCCCCGCGCCGACGGCGCCCCCTGGCAGATCGGCGTCGATGATCCCGACGCCAGCGGGGAAAAGCTCGTCGCCCGGATTCCCCTCTCGAAAGGGGGCCTGGCCACTAGCGGCGACGCCCGCCGCTTTCTCCTCAAAGACAACACCCGCTACAGCCACATTCTGGACCCGCACACCGGATGGCCGGTCGTCAACCCCCCCCGGTCTGTCACCGTGATGGCCTCCACCTGCCTTGAGGCCGGCATGCTCGCCACCTTCGCAATGCTCCAAGGAGAAAGAGCAAAGTTATTTTTAGAACAGGAAGGGGTGCCGTTTTGGCTCGTGCCGGATCGTTGAATTTCAAGCCGCGCCTGATCAATTTCTTCCCGTTTTCATTCCGACGGTGAACCGGCCGGCCGAACCTCCGTCGCGGCGTCTGAATATGTCTCAAAAGTATCCAAAAGGGTCCCAAAATTTTCGTTGATTGATATAATTAGGATCGTGATCAGAGAGTCGATCCCCATAAAAAGAAAACAAAAAAAGAAGATGCGGGGCCTTGCGTCCCGTTTTGCCCGGATCAACGGAGAGCACCCTTTCAAGTCGGCGGTCCCGAACGGCTTCGTCGATTATGCGGTGAGGACGCGTCGCGGGGGGAAGCTCTTCTATTTTAATTTTGACCTCGCCGAAGAGATCGGCCTGATCCCGCGTGGCGCGCCGCGTGTAATCAGCAAGGCGCTGCGCCGAGCCGTTCTCGACACCTTCAGCCTGCAAATCATCAATGAGTATGACCTCACTCACGGTGTGAAGATCCCGAAAAAGGACATTCGTCCCCACCGCTACATGGCGACCCGCTATTTACAGATGCAGCATCCCGATAAAAAAGGACTTACCTCCGGCGATGGTCGGAGCATCTGGAACGGCAGCTTTAAAGGCCCTCAAGGCCGTTGGGATCTTTCCAGTTGCGGGGCCGGCGTTACATGCTTGAGTCCGGCCACGGCGATTGAGAAGAGATATTTCAAGACTGGGGACAAGAATGCGTCGTACGGCAGCGGGCGCTTGGACTTATCGGACGGGATCGGCGCCGCGTTGATGAGTGATATCTTCCATCGCAACGGCATCCGGACGGAGAGGACGCTGGCGGTCATCGCCTATGAGGACAGAACCTGCATCACCGTGCGGGCCGCCAAGAACCTGCTCCGTCCCGCACATTTCTTTACTTATCTGAAACAAGGAGATTACACAGGACTAAAGCGGGTGGTCGATTACCACATTGCAAGACAGGTCGAAAACAAAGAGTGGCCTTCGATTCGAGGTACCAAGAAGAAGTACCGCGATATGCTGGAGCGGATCACCGTTGCATTTGCAAAAACCGCCGCTCAATTCGAGAGCGAATATATCTTTTGCTGGATGGAATGGGACGGCGACAATATTTTGGCCGACGCGGGAATCATCGATTATGGTTCAGTCCGCCAGTTCGGATTGTTTCATCATGAATACCGATATGAAGATGTTGACCGTTACTCCACGACGATCACCGAACAGAAAAACAAAGCGAAATATATCGTCCAAACCTTTGCCCAGCTCATTGATTTTCTGATCACCGGGAAAAAGAAGAATCTGAAGGTCTACAAAAACCATCGGTCGATGCGCCGGTTTGAACAGATCTTCGAGCGAACGAGGGATGAGGCCGTCCTCTATCAGATCGGCTTTGACAAAGAGGCGCAAGCGCGGCTGTTAAACCGCGCGCGGGATCGAAAGGTCGTCCAGGAATTTCGAGCGCTCCTCAGATATTTTGAGGAGGCGAAGGCGCGGCGGGGGCCGCACGCCGTAGCGGACGGGATTAATTGGGACGCCATCTTCTGCGTGCGCGATATCCTGCGCGAATTGCCGACGCTCTATTCGTCGGGAACCGAGACGATCTCACCGGAGCAGTTCATCGAGATATTGCGATCGGAGTATGCCTCTTCGACCGATGTTCGATTGAACCGAAGCCGGCAGGAGAAGATCGCCCGGTTTCAGCGCACCTACTGGCGCCTGATCCGCCGGGCGGCCCGTCTGACCGACCGAACGACGGATGAGGTGCTGCGGACGATCTGCGAGCGGTCCGCCTTGATCAATCGCTACAGCCGGGTGACCGGAGATGCGCTTATTTTTATCGGCCTGCGAATGATCCGAGAATGGAAAAGGATCTCGACCGATGAGCTGCACCGGATGTTTCGGGAATTTGTCGAAGAACAAATCTTACGACCGGAATCCCTCCCCGCAGCAGGCGCATCGCACCGACATGGAAAGAATGGAAAAACCGAACGGGTGCTCCACGCCATGCTGAACACGGTGAAGAGATACCGCGAAGGGCTTTAAGCGCCGATATCTGCATCTTCTTAAAAATCCTACTCGGAACAGATTAACCTTACCCCGATGACGAAAATGAAGCTCCGCTTGTGTGCGGGAGCTCTTCCCGCTATAATGCGAACGTGCTCGCAATCATCCAACAGATATCCGAGAAGATGTCCGCCTTCGGTTCCCTGAGTCGACGGGCCTTGGTTTATTTCACCACGGCGTTTGTCGCCATGGGAGTGGTCGTCGTGGCTTTGCAAAGGTCTCGCTCCGACTTGGATACTTCGGTCGCCGCCGACTGCGTTAAACGGGGGACCGATACGGAGCAGACCCGATGCCTGAAGCGCTACTCTCACGACGCAGCGCGGTCCGGAAAGACGCGGGCGGCCCTTCACACCTTAACGAAATTCGTTCGAACGGGAATGCTTGACGACTGCCATCATCTCGCCCACGATCTGGGACATGCGGAATTCGAGATTCAGGGGAATTTCATTTCCGCCATCCGCGCGGGAGATGCCAGTTGTCTAAAAGGGTACTACCATGGGGTGGTGACGGCGGCGGTGCATCACGCCGCCTCGATGGGAAGGCTCGACGTCGCAAAGATGTGCACCGCTCTTGATGGGGACGACGCGGCTTACGATGGATGTGTTCACGGCCTGGGACATGGCTTGATGAGCCTGTTTGAAGACATGACGCGCGCTCGCCAGGCGTGCGCTTCCTTGTCGGGAGCCGCCGTGGGACGATGCATCGACGGCCTTTTCATGGAAAACGCGATGAGATACATCGACCTGAGTGAGGAAGACTACCGCCGATCGGCGCCGCGGGCCTGTGATCGGCCGACCCTTCCAAAGGCCGAAGTTGATTTATGCAATATGGAAATCGGTGAGATTGCGATGTTCCACTACCGGCATGATCTTCCTGCAGCATTGGAACTCTGCAGAGCGATCGAGGACCGTTCGGCCAGCGGCGCGTGTGAGCAGGGCGCCCGTCAAGAACTCAAGACGTGGGAGCGCGGACGTCAGGAGGGCAGGCGACAATCTTAGCAACCGCGGTCGCTCACACCCGTTGGTTCGGCGGATTCGTCTCGTCGACCGGCGGCTCGCCGGTGAGGATCTCCGGATTTTGCACGCCGAAATATTTGTAGACGCTCGAGGCAATGGAAAACGGCTCGCATTGGTAGCTGTCGCTCGTCGGCTCGGTAAATTGGCGGTTCTGAAACGGGGTTCCCACCCGCTGCGTCTTCCCGACGATCTTACCCAAAGCGCCGGGACGAATGGCAGAGCCCCCCAGGGTATAGAGATTCTGGTTGTTGCCATGATCCCAACCCAATGAGTCGTTCAGATTGACATTGCGGCCGAAGTCGCCGAAGATCTGGATGATGATATCGTTTCTTCCCGCCAGCTTCATATGCTTCGCCGCAACGTTGAGCGCATCCATCAGCCCCTTCATCCGTTGAGTGTATTCCGAAATGGCATCGGAATGATCGTCCCACCCGCCCAAACCGGCGCTCCCCAAACTGATGAAGTAGGTGTCGGGGTTGCTGATCGCGAGGCTGACCGCCGCCTTGAGCCGATTTCCGAAATTCGTGTTTGGATATTGAATTTTGACCGGATTGCCGCTGGTATCGACAAGCGGCGCGCCGTTCGCATCGACATCCTGTGGAAGATTCTGATTCACCGCAGTACTGTTGAAGTTCGTCTTAATGAAATTGTCGAGCTCCGCCCGCTTCGCGAACGCGTCGATGAATTTTCTCCCCTTTTCCCCCAACGCGCCGGAGACCTGCTGCGAGAGCGCTTCAATGACCGGATCTTGAGCCGCCACAAAACCGTTGGCCGACCGTTGATACGGGTTCTGAAATCCCGAATCGAGGGCGATCGGTTTAAGCCGCAACGGGATGGTGAGATCCGCCGTCCGAAAGATGACCGAATCCCCTTCGAAGGAAACAAACGGAAGGAGCAGTTCGTCCACCGATTTGCCGAACGGTTGGTTGGCGGCAAGGATCGCGGCGAGGGTTGTCCCGATGCCCGGCCCGTCCATATCGAGGCCGCCGGTCAGGTTCTGAAAAACGCTCGGTCCGTGCGCCTTGGAATCATCTTTGATCCGGTGAATCGTCCGATAAATCGACATGTCGCCGGAGGCGATCAGGCTTTCTATCGTCTCCCCGCCCGCGCCATTCGCCCCGCCCCCCCAGAAGAGGTTGGGGGTGATGACGTTCCCCTGCGTCGCCGGGAGGATATTGGCGGGATATTTATTTTGGGAGTTGGCGTTGATCTCGGTGATATTCTTCAAATTCCCCGCCAGCTCCGACGGCCCGCCATAGAGAAAGATCATGATCACCTTCGGGAGGAGCGCCGGCCGGACATACTGGACCTCGCCCAATAGCGCCGCCTTTAGATTTCGCGCCGCGCGCGTGGCGGGACGAGCGAGATCCAACGGCAGAACGGCCGTGGTCGCCAGCACCCCGAGCCACTTCACAAAATTTCTTCGGTTCATCCGCCTCCTCCTACTGCACTGCAACGAAGGTGTAGAGCTCGGCGAGCCGCGACAAGTAGTCGAGTACGATCATCGCCTGGCCTTCCCGATTGGTCTGATATTTTCGCTTCACGATCGCATCATTGAGAACTTGCAGCTCCTGCGCCGTCGCTTTTCGAGAGAGGACGGAGAGAAAGAGGTAATGGATGAAATCATCCCCTTGCAGCAGCACATTGATGAAGTCTTTCTGCCATCCTCCGTCGGCGGTGTTCGATGCATCGGTCTTCAGATCGATCAACAGCCGCTCCCGGACCGCCTTGTGATAGTACGAAAAGCTGAGCGAGTCGAGCGGCACCTCCGGGAACCGGCCGAGTTTATATGTGAGCGGCGCCTGCCCCATGTTCTTGAGCGTGGGGAAGCCGGAGGGGTATGGATAGGCAAGATCCTGGAAGAAGTGATCATACGGAACCCACTGGATCCGTCCGGCAATGTTGAAGAAGGCCTCTTCAAAATTTTTCGGCCGCTCGGCCTTCATCAGGTATTCCTTGGAAAAGAGGATGAACAAAAAGAGCTGGTCGAACGTCGTCGGATTGGCGGCGGTAATGGAGTTGACCAGCTCTGCCTTTTTCTCATGCGCCATCGCAAAATGAGTGAGCCCCGTCACCAAATTGCCTTGTAGTCTCTCACCGAAATGGGTAGAATCATCAACGTGGATTCGAAGTGAAAAGGAGTCGCCATGATTTCCGCCGAACAGGGAATAGAATTCGCCGATGAATGGATTGCCGCCTGGAACGCGCACGATCTAGAGAAAATTCTCTCTCACTATGCGGATGAAATCGAATTTACTTCTCCATTCGTGGTCCGGCTCTTCAATGAGTCCTCTGGGACCCTTCGCGGGAAGGATCGCCTCCGCGCATACTTCGCGAAGGGACTCGCGGCCTATCCCGATCTGAGATTTGAGCTCCTCCATACGCTCACGTCGATTCAAAGCGTGGTTCTCTACTACCGGAGCGTGAAAAATCTCCTCGCGGCGGAGGTAATGTTCTTCGACCCGCAGGAGAAAGTCGCGCAGGTCGTCGCGCACTATACCGAACCGAAGCCGTCCTAAGCGACGCTTCGACCGCCACCGCGTCTCCTTCAGAAACGCCCCGACCTCTTTCTGATCCCATAGCGGAATCAAATGCCGCTTCCATGTCGGACGACGCCCGTCTGGATCATATCCGACGTTCAAATGCAATCCCCTTGATCGCGCCGGTCCATTGAAACATGATGCGCCAATTCGCTACCATTTCTATATACATTTGCTCGGCGATTTGCGCCGACGCAATGGAGGAGAGCCTGATGTCACAGGTTGAGAATGAAATCGGTTACGACCGCCTCGCCTGGTTTTACAACCAATACTGGGGCGCGCGCTATCATCGCCAAGCGCTCCCGATTCTGGAGCGGCTGCTTCTTTGTCGAATTCCATCGGGCGCCGCCCTGCTCGACCTCTGCTGCGGAACGGGACATTTGACGCGCGAGCTGACCGCGCGCGGCTATCGAGTCACCGGCATCGACGCGTCCGAAGCGATGCTCCGCTTTGCCCGGGAGAATGTTCCGACCGCCGAGTTTCTCCCCCTCGATGCCCGCGACTTCCACTTTCCTCCCCGATTTCAGGCCGCGATCTCAACCTTTGACAGCCTCAATCACGTGACCGACGCAGAAGCGCTGGCAACGGTCTTCCAGAACGTCTATCGCGCGCTTTCGGCCGGCGGACTGTTTCTCTTCGATCTGATCCTGGAAGAGGCCTATCGTCGCGAGTGGGGAAAATCGTCGGCGATTGTCGAGGAGGATCATGTCTGCATCGTTCGAGGGGGGTACGATGCAGGCACGCGGTTGGGGCGGACCGAGATCACCCTCTTCCGCCGAGAGGCCGCGTGGCAGCGGTGGGATGTCACTCTTTTTCAAAAGTGCCATTCACCGGAGGAGATCGTATCGGCGTTGCAGAAGGCCGGCTTTCAAAACATCGGCCGCTTCGATGCCCAGAGAGAACTTGGAATGGCCGGAGAGATCGGCATCGGGCGGGCCTTTTTTCTTGCGGAGAAACGGGAGGGATCCACGGACCCTCCTCCCATTCATCCATCGATATGATTGCGACCTAATTGAGAAGGGAGTCTTCAATATGTATGTAGATAGACCGGTCCGCCCGCTGCCGAAAGAGGTGAGGCAATATCTGGCCGAGCAGTTTGCAGCGATTCATTCCGACCTGGTCAATGAGGCTTTTCCAGGCCTGGACCGGGAGAGGAAAAATATTCGGCTTCAGACCCTCATCGAGGGGATCATCCATTCATTAATTCGCGTCTCGGCCGAGGGGACCGCCACGCCGCGCGAAGAAATGCTGCGTCTGGCAAATCAGCAGGTCAAAGAGGTCTATCCGACCGATCGGCACCTTCTCATCGACACACTGACCGAATTTATTACGCCGACCGTCCTCGGAAGTCCGATCCGACAACAAGAAAGAGGGGCCGCCTGATCTCCCGATTCTCCTCTTGCCGGAGCGACCTCTTTCTGCCATAATGCCGCACATCGATGAACTCCGGGACCGTCTAGATCCATGGCGATTGACGAGAAGACAAACCGATTCCTCATCGAGCAGACCGAACGCTGCCTTCGAAGCTTCACGCACTGGACCGGTCGCGATCTCTTCGGGCCCGCCGACTCGTTGAGCCGGCGGGCCGAGCGGCTCTTCCATGCTCCTTTCGTCCTTATCTCCCACGGAACCGAACCCGACCCGATTCTCAACTATGGCAATGAAACCGCGCTGGCGCTCTGGGAGATGCCCTGGGACGAATTCATCCGCACCCCCTCTCGATTGACGGCCGAACCGCTCCGCCGGGAAGAGCGGGCCCGGCTCTTAGAAGAGGTGACGCGGAACGGATTCATTGACAACTATGAGGGGGTCCGGATCTCCCGCACCGGCCGCCGATTCTTCATCGAACAGGCGCTGGTTTGGAACCTGTTGGACGAAGCGGGACGCTATTGCGGACAAGCGGCCACCTTTCATCGGTGGCGTTATTTGTAGAAAAAAGAGGCCCATTCAGGAACCTTTTCCAATTTACACTGTCTAAATGAATCAAATGGACGGAACCCCCGATTGGGAATGGGTGCAGCAGGTCCAGCGCGGCGAGACAGACGCCTTCGAGATCCTGATCCAACGTCATCAGAAGCCGATCTTCAATCTCCTCTACCGATGGCTCGGAGATAGGGAGGAGGCCTCCGATGCGGCGCAAGAGGTTTTTCTCGCCGCATATCGGGCGATCCGAGAATTTCGCGGCGACGCCCTCTTCTCAACCTGGCTCTATCGAATCGCGGTCAACCAAGCGATGAACCGGCGAAAGCGCCTCGCCCTCGACCAAGCCCGGCGCGCCGAACAGCGCCGGGTCGATTCCGATGAATTGCCCGATCCGCTCGCCGCTCTTCCTCATCCCGGTCCCGATCCCGCCCAAGAGGCCGAACAGAAAGAGACCGTCGCCCGCATCCAGCAAGGCCTGAACAGTCTCAAAGAGGAGGACGCATTGATCATCCTGCTCCACGATTTTCAGGAACTTCCTTATGAAGAGATCGGCCGCATCATGAAGCTCCCCCTCGGAACAGTCAAGTCGCGGCTCCACCGGGCGCGCCTGGCTTTAAAAGCAAAGCTTGCGCCTCATTACGATTCAAGCAGGATGGAACGATGACGTGCGATCAGATCCAAGAGCAGCTTTCGCAGTATCTCGACAATCAACTCGACGACCTCCAACGCCGAGAAATCGAAGCGCACCTAGCCATCTGTCCCCACTGTCTCCCTGAAGCCAAATTTTTATCAGACACGATGAAAGCGGTGGCCGGCCTTCCTGAAGTGGAGCCTCCCGCCGGATTCTCGCAGCGGGTGATGACGCGCGTTCGCGCCGAAGCGGAGAAACCGACCCTCTGGTCGCGTCTCTTCCAGCCGCTTCCGATCAAGCTCCCTCTCCATGCAACCGCCCTGCTTCTGGTCGTCGGCTTGGCGGTCTATCTCTATCGAGCGAATGAGCCGGTCGAGACGCCGTTCGTCGGGTCGATCCCATCGGCATCAGCGCCGTCTCCCGTACCAGCGGCGCCCCCACCGCAGGAGGCACCGCAAGCAAGCTCAGAGCAACCACAAGAGAAACATTCGGCGCTCGCCCCCCCGCCGGCCGCTCCGATGAGAGAGCGCTTCAGTGAGAACAAACCGACAGCGCCGGAGACCGACCGTCTCGATTCGTCGGATCAAGGAAATCGGCCGGAAGAAATGATGGCGAAATCAAAAGTGGAAGCTCCTGCCTCCGATCTGACCGCCGCAAAATTTCCTCCCACGCGCGCCGAAGCACCGCGGGCGGCGGGCGCCATGGCAAAGAAAGAGGCGTTAACACCCGCCGATCTTCTCCTCACGCTCATCCCCAAAACAGAGACGCCGGAAGCGCTTTCCACCAAGGTCAAAGAGATCGTCGCACGCAGCGGCGGCACCCTCTACCCCTCTGAAAAGGATGATCAAGGGAACACCCATTTCCAACTCGATCTTCCAAAGTCGGAGTACAACCGATTTAAGGGAGAACTCGCTCAGATTGGAGAAGTGGTATCCGAGTCCCAGATCTCCTCTCCTCCCTCGACTGGGAAACCGACCTCATCGATGCGGGTCGAGCTGACCTTCCTTCTTGAAAAACCAAAAGAGGGCGCTCCCGCCCCTCCTCCTTCCCGCTGAGGAAAAATTCCCAAAGAAAGCTGGAACCTTTTTCCTCCTCCGCAATCTAACGGGATAAGAGCCTTATTTTATCCCAAGGAGGAGTTATGAAGATAAAACTATTTCTCATCATTGCGCCCCTGGCGCTGGCGGCGGCCTTTCTTTTTACATTGAACGGCGGCGCGGCGGCGCCTCAAGAGAAGCGATCCGAACGGGCCAGCAACGCGGACGATCAGGAGGCGGTCTCCGTCACGGTCTACAACAGCAATCTCGGCCTGGTGAAGGAGACCCGACGGCTCACCCTTCCCGAGGGGATGACCGAATTAAAGTTTTCCGATGTCGCCGCGCAGATTATGCCGCAGACGGTCCATATCACTTCGCTGACCGATCCGAACGGTCTCGACGTTCTGGAGCAGAATTATGAATATGATCTCCTCTCCCCGCAGAAGCTCCTCGACAAATTCGTCGGGAAAGAGATCAAGGTTCTGCGCGACGGCGCCGAAGTTCCGATTACGATCCTCAGCACGAACAACGGGGTCATCTATCGGATGGACGATCGGATCTTCACCGATTCTCCCGGCAAGATGATCTTCCCCGGCCTTCCGGAAAATCTCCATCCCAATCCCACGCTGGTCTGGCGACTGGAGAACCAAACCGTGCGGCCACAAAAGATCGAGGCGACCTATCTGACCGGTGGGATGACATGGAAGAGCGACTACGTCGCCATTCTCGACAAGGAAGATCAGCAGATCGATCTGACCGGCTGGGTCACGCTCGACAACAAGAGCGGCGCAACCTATAAAAACGCGAAGCTCAAGTTGGTGGCGGGCGATGTGAACCGGGTGATTGAGCAATATGGCGCGCTGGATGCAGTGCGGAGACTGGACGCGCCCGAGTCCAAAGCCGCCGCCGCGCCGTTCAAGGAAGAATCCTTCTTCGAATATCATCTCTATTCTCTCCAACGCCCGACGACGCTGAAAGACAATCAGACCAAGCAGGTGACGCTCCTTTCCGCCAATCAGGTGCCGGTGAAGAAACGCTTCCTCTATTACGGCGCACAGCATTATTATCGAACCCAGTACGGCATGCCGATCTCGAATCAAAAAGTCGGCGTCTACGTGGAACTCGCCAACACCCAAGAGAACCATCTCGGCATGCCGCTGCCGAAGGGAACGCTGCGCGTCTATAAAGCCGACAGCGACGGCAGCCTCCAATTCATCGGCGAAGACCAGATCGACCACACCCCGAAAGACGAAACGATCAAAATCAAGATGGGCGACGCCTTCGACCTGGTCGCCGAGCGCAAGCAGACCGATTGGAAAAAGATCGCTTGGGACACATATGAAGTCGCCTTCGAGGTCTCCCTCCGAAATCACAAAGACGCGCCGGTCACCATCAACGTAATCGAGCCGATCCCCGGCGACTGGGAAATTTTAAACAGCAGCCATGAGTATAAAAAGATGGAAGCGCACACCGTGCAATTCGACGTGCCCGTGGGAAAGGACAAAGAGGTGAAGCTGCAGTACCGGGTGAGGGTAAGATTTTGAGTAAGTTGACTTAACAGAATCATTGGATTATAAAAGTGCCATCATGGGATGGATCTCTCCCAATAAATGAATGATCATTTAGAAGGTAATTCCTTTGGCTGAATGCAATCTGGGGTTCAGTAAAAAACTAATCGACGCTGCAAAGTTTGCCTCAGAACGTGAGCCTGACATAAAAGAAGCCATGCGTACAGTCCTATATTTGAGCAAACTTGCGTGCGAGATCACGCTCAAGGCATTACTTGAAAAAGCAGGTAGACCGATTAAGGAGATCAAAGATCACCAGCATGACCTCTGTAAACTCCTTCTCAGCATCGGACAGTGTAAAGTACAGAGTGAAGTTACTAAAAGTCGTCTATCCACATCAAATTAACAAATGAGCAATAGAAAATCTATGATTGACTTTAATCGGAGTAACCCATGAACATCTCAATCTTTCATAACCCCAAATGCACCAAGAGCCGCGAGACCCTCAAGCTTCTGAACGACCGAGGAATTGAGCCGAAGATTATTCTTTATCTTCAAACGCCGCCGACGCAGAAGGAGCTTTCCGAGATCTTGAAGAAGCTGGGGATAGAGCCGAAGCAGTTGATCCGCTTCAAAGAAGAAGTTGCGAAGGAATTGGGGATCAAGCCTTCGGATAAGCGGCCGGATGCGGAATGGATCAAGCTGATGGTGGAGAACCCGATTTTAATTGAACGGCCGATCGTCATCACCCCAACCAAAGCAGCGCTCGGCCGCCCTCCGGAGAATGTGTTGGAACTGATCGGGAAATAATCCAGAGCGGATATGCCCTCACGAAAGAAGCTCGCCGTAGTCGCCATTCGTTTGCCGCGTGTCGTATCCCATTTTTAAAACCAGCGGTATACTCTATATATAAGCACGACACACCCTCTCACCCGAGGAGGCCTGTATGTCGCTAAAACCGATCGGTAGTAATCCAGATCCGCATTATCAATTGCTGCGCGATGGAAAGATCAACGAGTTTAACGAGAGCAAACGGAGAGGCGGAAAAATAGACCTCACCTACTCCGATCTTCGCGGACTCGATCTGCGCGGCATCAATGCAAAGGGGCTTGATCTCAGCGGCTGCTATTTTCGCCAAGCCGATTTGCGGGGGGTCGATTTCTCCCAGACCTGTCTTGAAGGAGCCAGTCTCAACGGCGCCAAGATCTCCGGCGCTTACTTTCCCAAGGAACTGTCCGCCGAGGAAATCACCCTCTCCCTGCTATACGGAACGCGAATGCGTTATCGAAATTAAGATGGATGCATCGACTTGCCGCTCCGGTCCACCGCGCCGGTCGGATTATTTTCGACCTCGCATCTGAAGATCGATTTCTGATAATCTAGATGTAAGCAGAACCTCAACGATTCTGAGAAGACATCTGGAGAATCCGATGGATCAAAAACAGTCTCAAAACCCGCTCTGGCCGCCGATCTCCGATCGCGATCGCGATATCGGCCGTATCTTGATCTCCTGCCCCGACCGGCCGGGAATTGTCGCCGCCGTGTCGCGCTTTCTCTTTGAACAGGGGGCGAATATCATCGACTCCGACCAACATTCGACCGACCCGACCGGCGGAACATTTTTGATGCGGGTCGAATTCCAACTCCCCGATCTGGAGCAACGCGGCCCGGCGCTGGAGCGGGCCTTTTCCGAAGTGGCCGTCTCCTTCGATATGGAGTGGCGGCTCGCCTATGCGGGGCGGATCAAACGGTTGGCGATCTTTGTTTCCAAGGCGGAGCATGCGCTCTTCGAGCTCCTCTGGCACCGCCGCGCCGGCGACCTGCGGGCGGAGATTGCGATGGTGATCTCCAACCATCCCGATTTAGCGTCGACCGTCGCCACCTGGGGAATCCCCTTCTACCACATTCCCGTCGACAAAAATAAAAAACAGGAAGCGGAGGCAAAGCAGATCGCGCTGATGGAGGGGAAAGTCGATCTGGTGGTGCTCGCCCGCTACATGCAGATCATCACCCCCGATTTCATCAAACATTATCCCAATCGGATCATCAACATCCACCACAGCTTTCTCCCCGCCTTCGTTGGCGCCGACCCGTATGCCCGCGCCTATGAGCGAGGGGTCAAGTTGATCGGAGCGACGGCCCATTATGTGACCGAAGAGCTCGATGCCGGCCCGATCATCGAGCAGGACGTCCATCGGGTCGATCATCGCCAAGCGGTTGAAGATCTCCGGCGGATCGGCCGCTACGTGGAGCGGATGGTCCTCGCCCGCGCCGTCTCCTGGCACGTCGAAGACCGGGTGCTGGTCCATGGAAACAAGACGGTGATCTTTTCGTAAAAGAGGGAGGATTGGACACGCGCGTTCCGCTTGCAAATCTCCTCACGCCCGGTCTACAATCAGCCGACCAAAAACCCATAACGGAAAGGGGCCCTCAATGTTCTTCGGTATGCTCCTGAATATTATTATTCTGGTGTTGGTCGTTTGGGGGATGTTCGCCGTGATCAAGCGAAGCTAACCGATTCTTCCCCCTAAGAAGGTGGGCGGGGCCGACTCTCCGAGAATTCGGTGTCTGGAAAGCCGGCCCCTTCATGAGGAGGGGAAGGGCGATTAGAAGTAAAACATCAGCGCGCCGGTGCCGACCCAACCGTTCGCTCTACTGTTTTCATTCAGGCTTGTGCTTCCCGTCTCACCGAATTTGGTATCGAGGAAAATATACCGAACATCGGCGTTCAAAGCGATATGACTGGTGATCGGGAGCTCTAAGCCGCCGCCGACATGCCAGCCGAAGATCGAATGGGTCTTGTCCTGAAATCCGAGCGCTTGAAGATTGGACGAATATTCGGTCCGGGTAAAGTAATAACCGCCGCCCCCCACCAGGTAAGGCGAAAAATGGGGGATGATCGGTAGAAAAATGAGGAGCGATGCGGTGACCGGATACGAGTGCTGACGAATGGTCCCATCGAATCCAGGGCCTGAGACCTTGAATTTTTCGCTGGCGCGATAATCGGCCGCCGCCTCCAGTCCAAAAACCGATCCAAGACGAAGCCGCGCCTGAATGCCGCCGTACCAAGCCCCGTCTTCGGCCCCTTTGCTTTTGTAGAAGCCGGCGCGGGGACCGATCCCGAACGTGTTTGAAATATGCCCGTCATCCTCGGCCCAGCCCAATTGCGGCAGCACCAAAACGAGGACAATCCAGATCCATAAATATTTATTTTTCATTTCCTTTGTGTTTCCTTTCTCCCCAAATGAACGTTGAACAAAAGACCGCATCAGAGACAGATCCGACATCGGCGGCCCCTCATCTCCCCCTTCCCCTGGTAAAGGACCTCTTGCGTTTCATCAACAGATAGTAAAAGAGCGGAATTGAAAGAAGGAGAAGATCGCCCCGGTCGGCTTGGTTGAACGCCTCCCCCGGCCTGCGGGGCCGTATCATCGTGCATCCGCCGCCGGTTTGTCCCTCAGCGGAAGAAGGGGTCGTTGAGGAATTGCTCCCCTGCGAAGCGCATCCCGAACCGGAACAGGCAGGGGGATCAATCACGGGGGCGTCCGAGGAGGCCTCATCGGCCCCGATATCAAAACCATTCCCATAGGGCCGCGCTTGCCCGTCAATATCGACCGCCGGCGCCCCGATCGCATCGGCGCGATCGATCGCCGGCGAGCCGGCCTGAAGATGATAATTGCTTGAAGCAAGATCGACATATTTCGGATCATCCAAGACATCTCCGCTCCCCGCTCCGGGAATCGGCGTGAGATCATAATTGACGGTGTTCTGAAAAAAGAGATTGTGGGAGACCGCTTGAAAGGTGTTTCCGCTCGGCCGGTTCTGAATGGCGCTGTGCCATCGGGTGAGGATATTATTTTTGATCACCACGTTGGTGGAGGTTCCAATGCCCTGGTTGCCGATCGCAATCCCCGCGGTCGACACGCTCGGATCGCCTTCGAGCGTATTATTCATAATCTGCACCCCGTCGGTATTGTAGAGCAGAATCCCCGCCTGCCCCGAGTGCAGCGTCCCATACAAGATATTGTTGACGATCTGAACCTGATTTCCATACTCCACAAAGATATCTTCGTTCCGATTATTGAAGAGTTTATTCCGTGTCGCCGCAATCCCCGGATTGCTCCCCGTGGCATGAATGCCGATTCCATGCAGCGCGCCGGAGATGGTGTTGTGGTCGATCTGAATGTTGCTCCCTTCCCCGCTGTTGGCCAACAGCGCGATCCCCTCTTCGAATCCATAGGAGACGCCCGAAGCAGCGATCTGATTGTCTGAGATGCTGCTGTGGGTGAATCCATTGATCCAGATGGCATACCGCTGGGGGACA
>Ga0209810_1000749_pt1 | contig 61823 bp, 61 predicted proteins | sample Coa_R1_7_FD_187159 | JGI IMG/M metagenome (GOLD analysis project Ga0209810, IMG submission 187159) | Surface soil microbial communities from Centralia Pennsylvania, which are recovering from an underground coalmine fire - Coalmine... | ecosystem: Environmental > Terrestrial > Soil > Unclassified... | reverse complement strand
CCTTCGCCGCCGCCGCATGGCAATTTTGTTACTGAGCCGGTGGCGTATCGCGGTCCGTATGAGTACAGTCTTCCGGGACGCGAACGCGATTACACCATGCAAAACGAGCCGGTGGACCCGGCCGAGCGCACGCCGCGCAAGCCGCCGCCGGAACTGGTTCCGGCGTAGTTCACCTTTTTTGTCAGAAGCATCAACGATGGAAATTCCGTACACTGTCTCAACTCGCCCCGACACTGGCCTCTGGAACGCGAAGATTGGTATCTGGCTTTTCCTGGCGTCGGAGGTCATGCTCTTTGGCGGACTTTTTTCCGCCTACATTTTTCTGCGCATCGACGCGCCGCCGGGAATGTGGCCGCACGGCGTGCTCAACGTTCCGGTCGGCACCATGAACACGGCGATCCTCATCACCTCGTCGGTCACTGTGGTGCTGGCCTGGGCTTCGCTAAAGATGCGAAGGTACCGCGCGTACTGGTGGTACATGCTGGCCACTATTGTCTGCGGCATCATTTTCCTAGTAGTGAAGCTCGCCTACGAGTGGCCGCAAAAGTACGATCACTTCGGCGCTTACATTAAGCCGGAGGCGCTGGGAAAATACGAACAATATCTGGGCAACGAATACGCGGCGGAGAAAGGCCTGCCGCCGCGGCTGGAGATCACCGGGCATTTGCATAATCCCGAGGCGCTAAAGGATCCCAACATCAAGGAATACGAGGTCGCGCTCGATCCGCTGAACGCGTATCCGACCAATCCCAGCATTGATCGGCCCCACTTTTTCCCGCTGCCGGTCACTCATAAGATCGCTAGGATCGACAAGGAAGACGTTTTGCGAGCCAGCATGTTTCTGCCGACGCACAACACCTATTTCGCCAGCTATTTCACCATTACCGGCTTGCACGGTTTGCACGTTCTCGGGGGCGTGCTGGTCTTTATTTACATGTGGCTGCCTGTTAGCAAAAAAGTTTACCAGCGGAATCCGGAGCACCTGGCCAATCGGGTCGAGGTGAGCGGCCTGTTTTGGCACTTTGTCGATTTGATCTGGATATTTGTGTTCCCGCTTTTTTACCTGCTCTAAGCCATGAATAATCCGCCTGATATTTCCCAGGACCCGAAGGAGTACGAGGAATACGCGCACGGCATTCAGAAACATGTGCGCGGATACTTGATGGTGGGCGCGTTGCTGCTCACGCTGACGGCGCTGACGGTTGCGCTTTCCTACGTCGATTTCGGCACGCACAAGGCCAACATCGGCATCGCCGTGCTGGTGGCGACGCTGAAGGCGGCCGCCGTTGCCGCGGTGTTCATGCATCTGGCCGCGGAGAAACGGCTCATTTATCGGATTCTGATTTTCACGGCGCTTTTTGTGCTTGGCCTTTTCTGGCTTACGTTACTGGCGTGGTTTGATTATCCGGTGGTCCATTAGATGTCGCTTAAAGCTTTCCATATTGTGTTCATCATTTTCTCGGTGCTGCTGGCGCTGGGGACTGGGATGTGGTGCGTGTGGGTCAACCTCGTGGAAGGCGCGCCGGTTTTCCTCGCCGGGGCGATCGCCGCGTTTGCAGTGGCCATCGCGCTGATTGTCTATGGGATTTGGTTTTACCGAAAAATGAAACGGCTTCGCATCATCACATGAAACGCTTCTGCAAACTCGGCGCATTTCTGTTGATTTCGCTGGCGCTGACGGCGCAGCAGGCGATGGCCTGCCCGTTTTGCTACGGCGCAAAGGACGGGAAAAGCACCGAACACATGGCGATTGCCATTTGGTTTCTCTTTGGCGCGGTGATGTCGGTGATTGGCGGCATCGGCGCGTTTAGTCTGCATCTGTGGCGGCACGCGCGAATGCCGCCCGAGCCGCACCACCAGCTCGCCGAGGAAGATTTGAGCCAATATGAGTAGTCTCGCGTTGATCAATGAATTTCTTGGCCAGCCGCCCAATGCCTCCGCGCATGGCTATCAGATCGATCACATTCTGGAGTTTTGCCACTGGTTCATGGGAGCGCTGTTTGTCGGTTGGTCGGCGTTTTTCATTTTTGTTTTGATTCGTTTCCGCAAACGGCGGAACCCGCACGCCGATTACCGCGGTGTGCGCGGGCCGATCTCGACGCATCTGGAATTTTCGGTGGTGCTCATCGAGGCCGTGTTGTTGCTGGGTTTTGCCATTCCCCTTTGGGCACGGCGCGTGAATCAATTCCCGCCGGGCAAGGAAGCCATTCAGGTGCACGTCGTGGCGCAGCAATTTAACTTTAATTATCATTTGCCGGGGCCGGACGGACAGTTCGGCCGGCGCGACATCAGCTTCGTCAGCAACTCGAATCCGCTTGGGCTCGATCCCAACGATCCCGCAGGCAAGGACGACATTGTTGCCAGCGGCGAATTGCACGTCCCGGTGAATCGGCCGGTCATTGCGGAGCTTTCTTCCAAGGACGTGATTCACGACTTTTTTATCCCCGACATGCGCATCGCCGGGGACGCCATTCCCGGTTCGCTCATCCCGATCTGGTTCACTCCCATCAAGACGGGAACGTACGAAGTGATTTGCGGCCAGCTCTGCGGTTTGGGGCACTACAGCATGAAAGGGACGCTGGTGGTTGATACACCGCAGGATTACGAGGCCTGGCTCAAGGAACGCGCCGAGCTTTCCGCCGCTTCGCAGGGCGGCGCCGCGCAGCCCGCGCCGTCCCAATCGCCGGGCGCGGCGCCGCCGCGAAATAACCCGCCGCAGCCGCTGACATCACCCACTCCCGGCGCGTGAAGAGTTGCGCGACTTCGACGCACGTCCGCGTTTGTCCTTTCCGCCTTCTTCGTCGTATTCTTTCCCTGTGCGAAGATCGGCGAGATGGCTAAATCGGTTCGCGTGGCTCACCTGCCTGGCCACGCTGCTATTGATTTGTAGCGGCGGCATGGTCACCAGCAAAAATGTCGGACTCGCCGTGCCTGATTGGCCCACGACGTTCGGCTACAACATGTTTTTGTTTCCGGTGTCCAAATGGGTGGGCGGGGTTCTCTTCGAGCACACGCATCGTTTGATGGGGTCGCTGGTGGGATTTCTGACGATCGTTCTGGCGATATGGCTCTGGCTGGGCGAATCGCGTCAATGGCTGCGTCGTCTGGGAGCGATTGCCGTTGCCGGCGTGATCGTTCAGGGAATTCTGGGCGGCCTGCGCGTCACCATGCTCAAAGATCAGATCGGAATCTTTCACGCGTGCGTGGCGCAGGCGTTTCTGGGGCTGCTTGTCTTTATTGCCCTTGCGACGACGCGATTCTGGTCCGCGCTGGCGAATCAGCGGATTAATTTGCAGAGATTTGCGCCGATTAAAGCACTTGCGATCGCCATCACAATCGCCACGTACGGGCAACTGGCGCTGGGAGCGACGATGCGCCATCAACATCGCGATCTGGCGATTCTGGATTTTCCCACCGCATACGGGGCATGGGTCGCGCCCGACACGAGCGCGCAGGCGTTGGCGAAAATCAACGCCTGGCGGGATGCGCGCGGTTTATCCAGCGTGAACGCCTTCCAAATCTGGCTGCAAATGGTGCATCGATTTGTGGCCACGATGATCGCCATTGGCGTGGTCGTCTTCTTTCGTCGTGTGTCGAGAGAGGCTCCTGATTTCATTGCACTCAGGCGATTGTCCGCGCTTTGGATGGTTTTGGTCTTTTGCCAGCTCGCGCTGGGCGCGTGGACGATTTGGAGCAATAAAGCGGCCGATGTAGCCACGGCGCACGTGGCGCTGGGCGCGGTTTTGTTGTCGCTCGGCGTGAGTGTTACGGCAATTTGCTGGCGCGTTTCCGGCAACAGCACCCGTTCGGAACCGACTGCTGCGGGGCGAAGTCTGCTGCAGGGCGAGCAGGTTTCGGCATGAAAACGCTGGCCATCGAGAGCGAGAACCCTTCGGCAGTTCGCCACGCGTTCATCGGGGACTTGTTTGAACTGGTGAAGGCGCGCCTGACATTGCTGGTCTTGCTCACCACTGCGGTGGGGTTTTATCTGGGCGCTCAACCGCCGGTAGATTACGCGGCGCTGCTGCGCGCAGTGCTGGGAACGGCTGCGGCAGCCGCCGGCGCGGCCGCGCTCAATGAATGGTGGGAACGCCAGGCCGACGCGCTCATGCTTCGTACCCGGACGCGGCCCGTGCCCGCGGGCCGCATGCGGCCGGGCAAAGCGCTCGCGCTGGGGGTCGTTCTTTCGGTTTGCGGCGTTGCCTATCTGGCATGGGCCTGCAACGCGCTGAGCGCCGCGCTCGCGGCGGTAACGATCCTGATCTACATTTTTGCTTACACGCCGCTCAAACGAGCGAGCACTGCCAACACGATCGTCGGCGCTGTGCCTGGCGCAATCCCCCCAATGATCGGCTGGGCAGCTGCCCGCGGAACAATCGACGCCGGAGCCTGGAGCCTTTTTGTCATTCTGTTGCTGTGGCAACTGCCCCATTTTTTTGCCATCGCCTGGATGTATCGCGAAGATTACTCGCGGGCCGGTTTTCGCATGATCTCGAGCGACGACCGCACGGGCGAGCGGAGCGCCAGCCAGAGCGTTTTTTTCTGCATGCTTCTGCTGGTGCTGGCGGGATTGCCGGCATTTGTGGGAATTGTGTACTTCGGCTATGTGGCGATTGAACTGTTTCTGGGCGGCCTGTTCATTTTCACGGCCATGCGCTTTTTGAAAGCGCGCAGCCGTGAAACGGCTCGTTTGTTATTCATCGCGTCGATTGTTTATCTGCCACTGTTGCTGGTCGGCCTTGTGCTGATGAAATCGTGAACGCAATGGCTTTTCCCGTGTCGAAAGATTTCGAGAGCTGTTGCGCCATCCCGGTGGCGACCTGAACTTGGCCGTGTGACGTGGCTCCGCCCGGTTGAAGAAAAATGAACACCGCTTCTACAACAATTGCCAATGCGTCCTCGCGAAGCGCGCTGGCATGGAAGGTCACGCTTCTTTCAATTCCATTGCTGACACTGGCGGTGCTGCTTTGGCTGCGACACGTGGAGGTCAGCGCGCTGCGGCAGCGCGCCATTTCCTACTACGGCAGTGTGCCCCATTTTCAATTGGTCAATCAGCAGGGGCAACCGTTTGGTTCGGTGCAGTTGGCCGGTAAAATCTGGATCGCCGATTTTATCTATACGACCTGCCCGGGACCGTGTCCCATTATCAGCACGCGCATGAGCGAGCTGCAAAAACCGCTCGAAAACACCGATGTGCACCTGGTTTCATTTAGCGTCGATCCGGAAAAGGATACTCCCGAAGTCTTGCAAAAGTACGCAGACAAAATGCAGGCTGATCCCAAACGCTGGGATTTTCTCACTGGAGCGAAGTCGGCTGTTTACCGGCTTTGTCGGGATGGGTTCAAGCTGGCTGTCTCGGATGGAAATGAGCAGCAGGGAATTCCGGTGCACAGCACGCGAATGATTTTAGTGGATCGGCGCGGCCAAATCCGCGGCTATTACGATGCGATGGAGCCGGACGCCATCACTAAATTGCTGGCGGACACGAATCATTTGCTGCGCGAACAACCAAAATAACGGCTGGTTTGAATCGCAGATTGCCGTGGGGGCGCGTCGCCGTTGCGACAGAGCGGGATATCGCAGCCGCTATGAACGTCGCCCATTTCATCCCACTGGTTCCGGTCCGACGCCCGGTCCCTCGTCGCAGACTAGGCGCAAATAATCGCGATATTCATTGCGCGGCAGTTTGTCGATGATTTTGGCCAGATCATTTTGGGTGATGAAACCCATGCGCAGCGCGACTTCTTCCAGGCAGGCAATCTTCAATCCCTGCCGGTGCTCAATGGTGGCGATATAATTGCTGGCTTCGAGCAGCGTTGTTGTGGTGCCGGTATCCAGCCATGCCATCCCGCGGCTGAGGAGTTTCACGTGCAACTGATTTTGCCGGAGGTACAACAGGTTGAGATCGGTGATCTCCAGCTCGTTGCGCCACGAGGGGCGCAGCGTCCGGCAGAGATCGACCACCTGATTGTCGTACACGTAGAGACCGGGCACGGCGAAATGGCTCTTTGGCTGCTTGGGTTTTTCTTCCAGACTAATCGCTTTGCCGTCCGCCCCGAACTCGACCACCCCATAACGCTCCGGGTCGCGCACCTGATAGGCGAAGATGCATGCTCCGCGCTCGATCGCCAGCGCTTCGCGGTAGAAATCAAGTTTCCCATAGAAAATGTTGTCTCCCAAAATCAGTGAAGCGCCCGAGTCCTGGAGGAACTTTGCGCCGATGAGGAACGCCTGCGCGATCCCTTCGGGCTTCGGTTGCTCGGCATACTCGATGCGGATGCCCAGGTGCGCGCCGTTGCCCAGATAATCTTCGAGCATTGGCAAATCTTTCGGCGTGGAGATGATCAGCACCTCGCGCAAGCCGCCCAGCATGAGGGTGGCCAGTGGATAGCAAATCATCGGCTTATCGTAAATCGGCAGCAATTGTTTGCAGACAATCTTGGTGAGCGGGTAAAGCCGTGTCCCCGCGCCGCCTGCGAGAAGGATGGCTTTTTTGTTCATGCGATCACGCTTCGCTCAATGCGCGGCGATTTTGCGGTTGAAATCTCCGGCTGGTCGGGCGCAATCCGGTATGGCGTCCATTTTTGCAGAAACTTTGGGCGGTCTTCATCCCGGCGTTGCGTTTGGACGGAAAGCCGGGCAGGCGCTTTCACCGGGAGCAGTTCAGGAAAAACGAACGTCCTTGCCCGGATCCATCTCGAAATCCAGCACGAGCGAGTCCTCCACGTTTGGCTTGATCACTTCCTCCATGAACTTCACGAAAATGGGGTCCTCACAAAAGATGGCGTATTTGTCCATGGACTCAAAATCGATGGCGATGAAGAACGGCCACGGCAGCTCGGGATCGATTCGCTTCCCGCATTTGATGCTGAGGACCTCCGGGATTTTCAGCAGTTGCATCCGAGTATTCATCATCATTTCCTCCACGCGGGCGGGCGTGACCTCGGGTCGGAGTCTGTACAGGACGATATGATGAACCATGAGGGTAAAGCTAATAGGCGTTTCCGCTAACGCGCGCAAGTCCGAACCTTTGCAGGCTGCTCGCACGGCGACCCCCTTTCCCCAGTGTAACAGTAAGAGTCTGGCGCGCACAGAGGCGACGAGCCTGGAGGAGAGCTTCCCCTTTGGACCACAGATGGGTGCCCGAGAACCGCCGCAGACGCTTGCGCAAAAACTTGCATATCAGATTTCTCCATCGCGCAGGGGTATCCGGCGCGGGTGCGCCTGCAGGATGCATAGCCTGGATCCGCGACTGGTAGAACGCGTTGAGCACAAGGGTTTACTCCACCAGCAAGTTGACGTTTTCGAGGTTTATATACTTTGGTGCGCAAATGCCTTGAGAAGCAGACTGAACTTGTCGGCTTTTTTCCATAACGGAATCCTCCTGGGAACCGTGACGTTTTTTGCCATCACGACAAGTGTACGCTATCTGCAGCCCATGTCGCTGTTGACAATATTAACTTTGGCTCTGCTGGCGAAAGCGTTGACTGAGGGGAGACCCGGCCCGGCGTCTGTCGCAAGGTCATGAATGTTTTCATTTCGGGAGGGGCCGGATTCATTGGCAGTCACCTGGTGCGTTGCCTGCTGGAGAGGGAAGAGATCAGACGCATCGTGGTCTTTGACAATTTTAGCTCCGGCCATCGCTCCTTTCTCAGCGAAAGCGCAGCAGACAGCCGGCTGCGCATCGTGCAAGCCGATCTGAAGGATCTCAAGGCCTTGAAGGTTGCCATGGAAGGATGCCAAACCATCTATCATCTGGCTGCAAACCCGGACATTGCCAAAGCGGTGACACAACCGGACGTCGATTTCTGGGAAGGGACTTATCTGACACAAAATGTGTTGGAGGCGATGCGCCTCAACGGCTCGCAGACGATCGTCTATACGTCGGGCAGCGGCGTGTATGGCGAGAATGCCGAGGTGGATTTTCGCGAGGATTATGGTCCCTGCATGCCGATCTCCACCTACGGCGCCAGTAAAATGGCGTGCGAAGGACTAATCTCCGCCTACTGTCACATGTTCGGCTTTTGCGGTCGGGCGTTTCGGCTGGCGAATGTTGTGGGTCCAAGGCAGACCCATGGCGTCGGCTACGATTTTCTCCGCCGCCTTAAGGCCGACCCGACTCGCCTGCGGATTTTGGGCGACGGAACCCAGCGAAAAAGTTATATCCATGTGGAGGATGTTCTGAGAGCCATTTTCGCAGTCATGAGCCAGGTCACTACGCCATACGACGTGTTCAACGTGGCGACGGACGATTATGTTACCGTTTTGGAAATTGCGAGACTGGCAGTCGAAATCAGCGGGTTGGACGAGCGCAACGTGGAGTTTGAATTTACGGGTGGTGATCGCGGTTGGAAAGGGGACGTGCCCGTGGTCCGCTTCGATTGCGCAAAAATCAAGGCATTGGGCTGGAAAAGTCGCTATTCGTCGAAGGAGGCGTTGCGGGAGGCTATGACGGCCATGCGCCACGAACTGGAGTATGCATGATCCGGGCAAGTCCATGGAGTTAAGCGGCGCAGCGCCGGCCGGTGCGACGTTGTGCACAGAGTTTGTGGGAGATCGGGCCGAAAAGGCAGGCCCCGCAGAGGATGCGCTGCAACATCTGTTGCCCGCAGGCACGGTGCCTGGCGACGTCGAGTTAAGCATCGTCGTTCCTGCCGCAAACGAAGAGTTGACAGTGGGCGAGTTTGTCGATTGGTGCAGGGAAGGCATTCAACGTGCCGGTGTTACGGGGCAAATTTTGATCGTGGATAGCTCGACCGATAACACGCCCAGGATCGTTCTAGAACACGGCGCCGAGGTCTTGCGCACACCAAAACGCGGCCTTGGCCGCGCGTACACCGACGCCATTCCCTTCATCCGGGGCAAATGGGTTATCATGGGCGATGCAGACCTGACTTACGACTTCCGGGAGTTAGCTCCGTTTGTGGAGGAATTTCGAAAGGGCGCAGAGTTTGTGATGGGAAGCCGGTTTCGCGGCACCATCGAGAAAGGCGCGATGCCCAAACTGCATCGCTACTTCGGGACACCCCTGACGACCTGGCTTCTCAATCGCATTTATCACACCAACTACTCGGACATTCATTGCGGAATGCGGGGAGTCACTCGCGCTGCCCTGGAGAAGCTCGATCTCAAGTCTCAGTCGTGGGAGTATGCCAGCGAAATGGTTCTGAAAGCTGCGCGACTGCGTCTTGTGACTGCCGAAGTGCCGGTAAAGTTTTACAAGGACCGCGCAGGACGAGTTAGCCATCACCGCCGTACGGGCTGGCTGTCGCCATGGATTGCCGGTTGGCTGAACTTGAAGGTGATGTTGATTTACACGCCGGATTCATTTTTGCTTAAACCAGGCATTGCGCTTCTGGCGCTGGGCTTGTTGCTGTCACTTGCTTTAGCGGCAGGCCCGATTCGCATCGGAAATATCGGGTTCAGCCTTTACTGGATGCTTTTTGGCGTCACTTGCGCGACGCTTGGTTACAGTTCCATCCAGATCGGCATCCTTGCCCGGGTGTTACACGGTCTGCGCCCGCAACTGGTCAGACGCGCGCAAAAGTTCGTGACGTACGATCGCGGCATGCTCGTGTCGGCTGTTTTTGTTCTGGCTGGCGCCATCTTGCTGGGCGCTCTGGTTTATCGCTACTTGAAACATGGACTGCGCCTGGAAGCGATCTCGCATCCAGCCATTCTGGGCCTGTTATTAGTCATCCTGGGGTTCCAGACGTTCTGCTTCACGTTGCTTATGGAAATGGCAAAGCGCGTTGTCTCCAGGCCTGAGCCGTGAATTCCCGCGCGCAGGAGAGTTACGGGCAGCGCGGATTCACCGTTGTGGACCGGCTGGGAATTTTGCTTTCGCAGCGAGCCATTCGCCGCCATCTTCCCCCACGGCGCGAACTGGAGGCGCTGGAACTGGGCTGTGGGTACCATGCCCGCCAGTTGCTCGCCTTGGAGCCGCGATTAAAAAGAGCCATTGGCATCGATTTCCAGATCGCGCCGGACCTTCGAAACCGGGAGAGATTCACCTTCTACGAGGGAGGCATCGAAGATACTCTGCCGAAATTGGAAGGCGACAGTTTCGACGTGATCCTGATCATATCGGTCTTGGAACATTTGCTGGAACCGCAGTTTGTTATCCAGTCTGCCTGGCGCCTGCTCAAGCCTTCCGGTCGCCTCCTGATTAACGTTCCGACTTGGGTTGGCAAGCGGTTTCTTGAGCTCTCCGCCTTCCGGCTGGGCTGGAGTCCAAAAATCGAGATCGACGATCATAAGATGTACTACGGCAAACGCGATCTCTGGCCGATGCTCGTGCGCGCCGGATTTAGACCCAGCTGCATTCGGATGCGCTACCACAAATTCGGCTTGAACTTGTTCGCTGCGGCGACAAAGACCTGATTTGAGTAAAAGTAACTAATGACTAACTAATGGAAGAATCATTGCCGTTTTCGTCTCAAGAGGATCGCGCGCTCACGGCCGACGACCCCGGTCCTCAACCGCTCCCCGCGGTGACGCGCGCCCCAAACCTTTTGCCAGCCTTTCTGCTGCTGGGAGCGCTTCTGTGGATATTCACCATGACCGGCGGTCGGCAGGTATTTGTCGCTGAGGTCCTCGGCAAGGCCTACGATTCGCAGGCGGAACATTTTCTGCGGGGCGATGTCGGCGTTGACAGTGAAGCCATTGCTCACGAGGCGATGATCGTGAAAGGCAAAACGCGGATGTATTTTGGGCCGTTCCCGGCTTTCCTCCGCATTCCGCTAAACCTCGTTTACCCGGAAGGGCGTGGAAAGTGGTCGCGGATCTCCGGTTTTGGCGCCGGCATGATTGCCCTGGGCGCGTTCGCCGGCCTCATCCGGATGGCCTTGCGTTCATCGCAGTTGCCGGGTTGCTGGAAAAGCTGGCTGGGCAACGCCTCTTTGGTTGGATTCGCCCTGGGTTCTCCACTTCTTTTGCTTCTCGGAAATCTTTCCATTTACGACGAGGCGATCATTTGGGGGCTGGCCTGGTCGCTGGCGGCTCTCTACTTTGCGCTGCGCGCGGGAGAAGCTGGGGCGGCCGCGCTGACCTGGTCCCTGGCAGCTTTTTCCTTTTGCGCCGGCGCAGCGTTGTTGTCTCGAGCGACGTTTGGCGCGCCTTTCCTTTTGATTGCGCCTGTCTTGGCGCTTCGCTTGATTCGCAAAAATCTGATCCGCAATGGCGCGGCGCTTTTTTTGCCGCTTTGGGCGGCATTCGTGTTTTATCTGTTTCTTACTTACGCGCGGTTTGGTGCTCTGGAGGGGATGCCCATGCGGTACTCGACCAACCCGGAGCAACGAGAGTTCGCGATGAAGCATGGGTTGTTTCGACCTGAGCGGGTTCCTTACAGCTTAGCCGACTACTTTGTGCTGCGCGTACCGCGGCCGCAGCGCGAGCCTCCTTACCTGGAGGGAAGTCGCCAGCCTTGCGACGCGAATCTCTACGTCGTGCCATTTACCGAAACCTACTCCTCGCTGTTATGGTGTTCGTCCTGGATCGTGCTTGGAGCGGCTGTGGGCATGGCCCAGTTACTCCGGCCCGGTGGTTTTGACTGGGCAAGCCGCGCGATTGCCGCGGCCCTTTTCCTGGAGTGCCTGATTATCTTATCCTTCATGGGACTCGCGCAGCGGTACGTCGCCGAGTTTTTCCCGTTTCTCGGGTTTTGCTTTGTGGTTTTCCTGCGTCGAGCCAATGTGGCCTTCCGGCTGCGCCACCTGATTCTTGTTTTGGTTGCTGCTTCAGTAGTGATAAACTCGCTCTCGACGGTCTCATGGTTGCTCGAAGCCGACCTAAATGTGCCTGCAGCCACAAAGGCGAAATGGAATGAGTTTTTGGGGAGAAAGTCCCGGCGGTAAGCGATTGCTCTGCACTGACTGGCTAACGGCAGACCGGCGTTTGCATTTGTCGGAACTCCGTGTGGACAATGGCTCGGGAATAACCGTCAGCCAGCTCTCCCTGCGGCTTCAGGAGTTGATATTGATCGGCCATTGAAATCTGTAAGCTGCAGATTCCGGAACTCATCGCGGCTGGAAACGCGTGTCGAAACCACTCCGGACCTCAGAGGAGTGCGCTGGGCAACGATGGCTTGCTTCAGAACAGCTGACTTGATGCCGACGGAGCGCGGCGGTTAACTTTGCAATTTCCCAATGATCATTACGCGTTCTCCATTGCGAATTTCGCTCGGCGGCGGCGGGACTGATTTGCCTTCGTATTATGGGAGGCACGGCGGCTTTCTCATCGCCGCGGCGATCGACAAATACGTTTACATCACCGTTCATCGCCGGTTCGTGGAGGGATTTCTCCTCAAGTACTCGCACTTCGAAGAAGTGGCCGCGCTCGACGAAATAAAGCATCCCATCATCCGGGAAGCGCTGAAGCTGGTGGGTGTGAAGGAGCGCAATTTGGAGATCGCCAGCATCGCGGATATTCCAGCGGGCACGGGGCTGGGGTCATCGGGCAGTTTTACGACCGCCTTGCTCAAGGCGTTGCATGCGTTGCGCAAGAACCTGGTGCATCCCTCCGAGCTGGCTGAACAGGCCTGTTACATCGAGATTGAAAAACTGGGTGAACCCATCGGCAAACAAGACCAGTACATCGCCGCATACGGCGGGATCACCTGTTTTGAATATTTGCCAGACGGCCGGGTCCGGGCCGAACCGCTGAAGGTCTCCGAGGAGACCTACCTTGATCTGGAGGATAACCTGTTGCTGTTTTTCACCGGCTATGCGCGGGCAGCCTCGGAGATTTTGCGCGAACAGCACCATAAGAGCATCCAGTCGGACACAGCCATGCTGGAGAATCTGCATTTCGTTAAAGAACTGGCTCATCGGAGCCGGCGAGCGCTGGAAGAGGGAGATCTCCGTGAGTTTGCGCGGCTGATGGATGCGCACTGGCAGCGAAAAAAAGAGCGCTCGCGCGCCATGACCAATCAGCGCATCAACGAGTGGTACGATTGCGCGATGGCTAACGGCGCTCTGGGCGGCAAATTGATCGGCGCCGGCGGCGGAGGTTTTCTCATGTTTTACGCCGAGGACAAGGCTCGCCTGCGCCGTGCAATGCGCGACTGCGGATTAACCGAAGTCCGCTTCCGATTTGAGCCGGAAGGCACCAAGATTCTCATTCAATGAACACGCGGCAACGGATCGACCTGGGCGATTGGCCGGTAGCCATCCTGGCTGGCGGCCTGGCCACCCGGCTTCGGCCTGCGACAGAGAAAGTTCCAAAGGCGCTGTTGAACGTTGCCGGCGAACCGTTTCTTATCCATCAATTGCGGCTGTTGCGTTCCCACGGCTTTCGCAAAATCGTTCTTTGTGTCGGCTATCTCGGGGAAATGATCAGGAACCGGATCGGGGATGGAAAAGCGCTGGGCCTGCAACTCGATTATTCCTTTGACGGCCCCGCTCTCCTGGGCACCGGCGGTGCGCTCAAACACGCGCTGCCGAAACTGGGCAAACGTTTTTTGGTCGCTTACGGCGACTCGTACATGCCGGTCGATTACCAGACCATCGTGCAGGCTTTTGTCTCGAGTGGAAAACCGGCCTTGATGGCGATCATCAAAAATGAAAATCGGTGGGATAGAAGCAACGTCTGGTTCGAGGAGGGCGAAATTCGTCGTTACGACAAGAACCGGCCCATCCCGCAGATGCAGCACATCGATTATGGCATTGCCGTTTTGCGCGCCGAGGTTTTCGAACCTTATGCGGATGGATGGCCTCTGGATCTGGCGGATGTTTACGCGCGTCTGGTGTCCGAGAAACAAATGGCCGTCTGCGAGGTGACCCAACGCTTCTATGAGATCGGCTCGACTCAGGGTCTTGCCGAACTTGATGCTCTGCTGCGCGCGAGACTGCTCGCGATTTCCTCATGACTTACTCTGAAAAACATCTGGCAGAAACGGCCGAAATCGTCTCGAAACTCGACCCGGCGCTCTGTGAGAAAGCCGTAAAACTGCTGACAGCTGTCCGCGCGCGGGGGGGGCGGCTGTTTGTCCTGGGCGTCGGCGGCAGCGCGGCAAACGCTTCCCACGCCGTAAACGATTTTCGGAAACTGGCCGGCATCGAATCCTACGCGCCCACCGATAATGTCTCGGAGCTGACCGCGCGTACCAACGACGAGGGCTGGAGCTCGGTATTCGCCGAATGGCTCAAGGGAAGTCGTCTCGGCGACAAGGACGCGCTGCTTGTTCTGTCGGTGGGCGGCGGCAGTGAGGAGAAAAATGTGAGCGCGAATCTGGTCGCAGCGTTGCGGCTGGCCCGGCAGCGGGGCAGCGCCATTCTCGGAATTGTGGGTCGCGACGGGGGGGTCACCGCGCGCGTGGCAGACGTCGCGATCATCGTGCCGACCGTCAACCCCGCAAACGTCACTCCACACACCGAGGCGTTCCAGGCCGTGGTATGGCATTTGTGGATTTCGCATCCGGATCTGAAAATCGCCGAGACAAAATGGGAGAGCCTAAAGTAGCGCGACCAGCCGTTTTCCTCGATCGAGACGGCGTGCTCAATCGGCCGGTCATCCGCAATGGCCGGCCGCATCCTCCCGACAGCCTCGAGCAGTTTGAACTTTACGAGGACGTTGCCGATGGCTGCGCGCGACTGAAAGCGGCCGGGTTTCTGCTGATTGTAATCACCAATCAGCCGGACGTGGGCCGGGGATTGCAGCGTCGCGAGACGGTGGAGGCCATGCACGCAAAAATGCGATCGGCCCTCCCGTGGCTTGATCGGGTCGAGGTTTGTTATCACGCCGGTCAACGCCAGGGCGAGCCCTGCGACTGTCGCAAGCCGCGACCGGGCATGATCCTCCGAGCGGCAAAGGAACTGCAGATTGATCTAGGCGCCAGTTACGTCGTTGGTGATCGTTGGCGCGATATCGATTGCGCGCGGGCTGCCGGTTGCCGGGCGATCTTTATCGAACGTCGATATGCCGAGGGCCTGTGCGCGGCGCCCGATTTCACAGTGGCCACCTTTGCCGAAGCGGCCGAGGCCATTCTTCGCGAGCTGGAATCCGGCGGATAAATGCTTGATTGCTCCGGCAGGTCGTGATTAATCTCTGCAGCAAATGACGCGGCGTTTTTGGGATTTGCCGGTCAAAATTTTTGCTGATGGCGCCGATCTCGAGGGGATCATCGGGCTCTATCGCCAGCCCTATATCCGGGGCCTGACCACCAATCCCACCCTCATGCGCAAGGCCGGCGTAACCGATTACGAGACATTTGCCCGTACAGTTCTGCAAGAGGTCAAATCCAAGCCGATCTCGTTTGAAGTGTTTTCGGATGATTTCTCCGAGATGCGCCGTCAGGCGTTGAAGATGCGCGATTGGCAGGAGAACGTTTACGTTAAAATTCCGGTTACAAACACCAGAGGCGATTCGTCGGTCCCGTTGATCGAGCAGTTGGCGGCTGAAGGCGTAAAAGTAAATATTACCGCGCTGCTGACACCGCGTCAGGTGAGGGAAGTGGCTGCGGTTCTGAACCCGGATGTGCCGGCGGTGGTGTCTGTGTTTGCCGGCCGCATCGCCGATACCGGAGTGGATCCGCTGCCAATCATGAGAGAGGCGCTCGAAATCGTGCGCCATTTGCCGCGCGCCGAGCTGCTCTGGGCGAGCGTGCGCGAGGTGCTCAACGTATTTCAAGCCGCCGCCTGCGGCTGCCATATCGTAACGGTGCCGCATGATATTCTTAAAAAACTGGCTGCGCTGGGAGGCAAAGATCTGGAGGACCTTTCGCTCGATACCGTCCGCATGTTTCACCAGGACGCTCTCGCCGCCGGTTTCAAGCTCTAGCGTCCATTTGCGTCGCAAAAAGGTCGTTGCGCAAAAGGCGATTCGCAGCGCCTCTTCCAGGCTCGCCGTGTTTCGCAAACCTCGGCGGCTTGCCCTCTGTTCCCTCTGCTCATGGATGGATCAGGTTGGTCCATTGAAATTCGTAGGTCGCCGCGGCGTTAATTGCCACCGACACCGCGAAAAGGAAACATTCGTTCGCGGAAAATTTTGCCGGGCCGTTTTCCATCCCGGCGTGTTCGTGGGCGCGCTACCGGATCCCAAGAAACATTCGGGCCGCAGTTAAACGACAGTTCCAGTCGCTGCGCACAGGCTTCGCAATTGGGAACTTGACCGCTCTCGTTAAGCGGCTCATTCTGGTGATATGACGACGGCCAGGAGCAACGCACCACAGATGAAGCTAGGCAAGCTCCTCAAGAATGTGCGACGCGGCGGGTCGGTGTTGATTCTTGTCTGACCGAACATGCTCGGCTTAAAGCAAGCGGCAGAAAGGGAAGTTTTATCATCGATCACGGTCGGAGTGGAATCAGGCTAGGTGGGTTGGACTTCAGGGTAGGATGAACTTGAAACAACCATCTGCCAACATTTCGGCCTATCTCGAGTACCCGGTTTGCCCGCTCTGTGGGAATTGTGAGCGGAAGTTTCCACTTCTGTTGAATGAACCTTTTAAGTTGGCGCGCTGCACGGAATGCGGAATGCACTATTTATATCCCCGCCTGATCGAGGGCGCGATGCAGGAAGCCTATCGCCACTCCGCCTATTACGAGGGCGGCAGGCACGGTTACGCGGATATGGGCTACCGCTCTCAGGAACACGCGTTGCGCGCCACATTCAAGCGCCTCCTGCGTAATTTGGCGAGCCGCGGGTTGACCGGTGGCGATCTTTTAGAGATTGGCTGCGGCTATGGATATTTGCTTGATGAGGCGCGCTCGTTTTTTCAGCGTCGCGTCGGAACGGAATTCTCGCCGCAGGGCGCAGAAATCGCGCGGGCGACAGGAGCTGAGGTTTTTGTGGGCGGCGTCGAACAGATTCTACCCGACGCCAGATTCGATTGCATCATTGCGATACAAGTCATCGAACACATTTACGAACCGCGATCATTCCTTGACCAATTGGTCCGTTGCGCAAGACCCGGGGGACACATTATTCTCGCTACGCCCGATATCGGCGGTTCCTTGAGAAAGACTATGGGCCGTCGTTGGCCATCTTTCAAGGTTCCCGAGCATGTCCTTTACTTTGACTACTTGACCTTAAGCTCCTTAATGTATCGAGCCGGCCTGACCGATGTTCAAAAACTTCCTTATCCGCATGCTTTTCCATTGGGTTTAATCACAGCGAAATTTGGTTTTAAGCTCCCGTCCTGGCTCGGGCGTTTGAATTTATGGGTACCTGCAACCACCGTTGCGGCTTATGGAAGGGTTACCTAAGAGTGACACGTAAATGAACCATCCGTCGCTCTCAGTTGTGCTACCCGTTTTTCGCGAAGGCGCGCAGTTGTCGAGCTTCTTAGCAGCTGTACGCAGCGCTCTAAGCCAGTGCGACCTGTCATACGAGATGGTGCTTGTCGACGACGGTTCGCCGGATGACACCTGGCGCGTGATAGCAGGAGAAGCGGAAACTTGTCGCGCAATACGAGCGCTGCGGCTAAGCCGGAACTTTGGCAAGGAATCGGCGTTGTGCGCAGGGCTGGAGCACGCCCGCGGCGACGCGGTGATTATTATGGACGCCGACGGGCAACATCCTCCATCCCTGATCCCAGAAATGGTGCGCATGTGGCAGAGTTCCGGAGCCGATATTGTGGAAGGTGTTAAACGCAGGCGCGGCCGGGAGTCATTGTCCACGAGGTTAGGTGCGTTGCTTTTCTATTTTATTCTAAACAAGCTTTCGGGGTTCGATTTCAAGGGCGCATCGGATTTTAAGCTGATGAATCGCAAAGCCGTCGATGCCTGGCTGAAAATGCACGAGCGCAACGTGTTCTTCCGTGGAATGACCGTCTGGATGGGGTTCACGACCGTGCAGATCCCTTTTGAGGTAGCGCCCCGCTCGATAGGCCACTCAACCTGGTCCGTGTTCAAGCGCCTCAAGCTGGCGCTTATCGGGATAACGGCTTTCTCCTCGTTTCCGCTGCATCTGGTTACACTTGCAGGCGCGATTTTCCTTGGCTCGTCCGTTATCCTTGGCCTGCAAACCTTGTATCTGAAACTAACAAATCAGGCCGTAAGCGGTTTCGCCACGGTGATTCTTCTGGAGCTGATCATCGGAAGCCTCCTGATGATCAGCTTGGGAATTATCGGCGAATATCTCGCCCGGATCTATGAGGAGGTGAAAGGGCGACCTCGCTACTTGGTTAGGGAATCAATCGATTCTAACCAGCTCTCATCGGGTGAGGTAACTCGGGCGAAACCCATGTTGCGGGGGGGCGACCTTCTTTGTTAAACAACTTGATCCACTCGCGCTAGGTGAATCAAACTCGCTATGCCACTTCCCTTCCCACCGGGAAACATATTACTCTTATGGTGAGCAGGCGATAACCTAAGGAGTCGCTGGCAAGGCGCTCACACGTTGCTGTAACTGCCGAATGTTCTTGTTAGGGACATTTAAGATATAAAAGCTTATTACTCGTTCGCCGAAAGAGAATGACAGCGAGTCTTCCATCCCAAGGTCGCGGAGCGAGCGAAGGACGTTGATGATTCTTTCAGTTTCTGGACCGCGTTCCCAGATCAGCTTTAGATCCTTAGCGCCCGGAGCATAGTTGAGGATAGCGCGCCTGTTTGCGTTCCACACATCCTGCTGGTTCATAACGAACAAGGGTGTGCCTCCACAAAATGATAACACCTTGGTGTCATCGTAATCGTGTAGAAACAGGTGAATGATTGAATAGGCTTCGCGTGGACAAATGAATGTTTCGTAAGGAGGGTCAGGAATTCCTGTGATCCGATTAAACTCTTCCCGCTCGAGGCGGGGCGGGCCGGGGTGTTCGTCGCCGGCTACAACATGCTTCAAAAAGCGCGAGGCAGCTACCTCGTACTGAGCGTAGTGGCGGATCGAAAAGGGATTTTTCGTCTTGCCGTAGATATATCGGATGGAGGGGATCAAACCGTCGAACAAAATCAGGCCTGCCAGAACGCCAAAGACGATTTGCAGGCCTAACCACCGCTTCAACCTTAAAACGCCGGCAAATGTGAAGCTCATCAGGATTACCCAGAACGGAATGGGCAGAAGCAGGCGGTTCTCGATGGCCTTCGCGATAAAAGCGCCGCACACTGGAATTATCGCCAGGAGGGGGACCTCAAAGCGGCGTTCCCAAAGTGCTAGCACGAAGCCGGGCAGTAAAAACCAATAATATGGCAACGGAATAGGCAAAGTATCGGGAATAAAAAACCGCGGACCAGGTACGGCGAAAAAGCAGTCCCAAAGCTGCTTGGTATAGGGTCTAAGGCCGTTTGGAAAAGGGGCTGACCGCATGGCGTGCCAAAAGTCGCGGACAAAGCTGTTTTCATACAACGTGTAATTATCTCGATTGAACGCGATATAGAGCAAGATGGGAGCGGCAGCCGCTAAGAAGCCATAGACCACGATGGCGAGCGATCTCCATGTAACGATTTGCGTCAGACTCCGGCGATAAAGCGCAGCGTACAGCGGTACAGCGATCCCAAGACCAAGTAGATACTGCTTGCCGGAAATCGAACTGGCCAAACACAATCCGACTGCAATCCCGCCTAAAGAAAGGCAAAACGGCGACGCGTTCTTAAAACCTGCGTGCAAAAAGTAAAGAGATACAACAGCCAAAGCCATTGCCATGGGATAACGGTATCCAGCGAATGTGTAAATGAAGGCAAAGGGAAGAAAATTGAAGATCAAGGCCGCGACCGATGTTACAATATAAGACTCAAAAAACAGATCAACTAAGAGGAGGGTGAAAACGAATGTCGTCAGCCAGATAACGAGCAGCGCCGCTTGATAGGAAAGAATGTTAAAACCGAATACCTTGAGAAATCCCCAAACGTAATAGTGAAACAGCGTCTCGCGTGAAATAGGAAAATGAAACCAGGCCGGCTGGAAGGGATGACCGATGACGAAGGTTTTGAGATACCAGAGATCCCATCCGGACTCGTCGAAAAGGGCATTCCCGTTCCATGGGGCCGTACGGAAATTCCAGAGATGTGAGATTGCGAAGAATATGATCCAACACAGAAAAAACACTGCTTTCGGCGTTCTTACGGGCTTGAAACCTGTCGGGAGCCGCTCTGGGCGTGGCCAAAAAGAGGCTAGCAAAAATACCATGCTGAGCAGCCAACCAATCGGCTGCCATGGATCTCCCCAGGTTGCCTTGTGATAATGCGCGACGCCAGCCACTGTACAAATCAGCAGACTGACGACTGACAAGCCGAGTAATAGCAGCCGGCCGGCTAAGAATCGCGACTTAGCGCAACCTGACGGCACGACTATCTTCAGTGGTGCACGCTTAAACTGGCTCAACGCTGATTGGAGAAGTGTTCACAGATCGATGATACTTACGTGATTGCCGGCGCTGTTTAAGACGTACAACCTGCGGTTAACCAAAGCGAGTGCGGAAGGGCCGTCGAGTTTTTCCGGTGGTTTTGGCGTCAAACTGCCGATCCTTGCGCCGTTCAAATCAAACACAAGCACTAAGTTCATATGCGCACTCGATGCGTAAAGGCGCCCTCTCTGTGAATCGACGACCAGGTCTTCGAACCCCAGTGTCTGTCCCCATTCGGGCACTGGCCATTTGGTGAGAAACTTCCCGTTTGAATCAAAAACCTGTATGCGTCTGTTTAGCGGGTCCGCAACGTATAGTTTGTCGTCCACAGGATCCACGGCGACTGAACTCAGGCCGTTGAACTGCCCATCGCCACTTCCCTCGCTGCCCCAGGTAGTAAGCACCCGACCATCGGGATTGAACTTCACGACTTGATTGTGCCCGGAATTAACCACATAAATCGAGTCATCAGGACTGATGGTAATGCGACGCGGTCCATAGAAGCCAGGCGCAGAACCTTTCCACTCTGCGATGAATTTACCCTCGGGAGTTAGTTTTTGCACGCAGTGCCTGACACCTATCTCCGCAACATAAATGTTGCCTTCCCGATCAACGGCAACTCCATTGGGCGCATCAAATGGCCCCATGCTGGCAAGGAACGCGCCTGTGGGCGAGAACCTTTCGATGCGCCCATTGCCGGTATCGGCGATCAGGACGTTTCCGTTATGATCAAGAGCCATCGCGCTAGGGGAATCAAACTCGCCATTGCCACTTCCCTTCCCGCCATCAAACATGTTAGGTGCATGCTGAGGGAGTACACTAAGCGTCGGAGGCGGTGTATCGGGTACTTTGTAGATTACCATTCCGTTATAATTCGGCGCCTCGTAAATCTTCGGGAAATAGGCGGCAAATAACTGTTCGTTTGGCCGTTTAATGAATTGAGCTTGGCGTACAGCGTTATCAAATGCCACGTATCGGATGCCATTCTCTTTCAGCAACCGAAAAGCTTTCTTGGGATCTCTTGTTTGAAAGAGCTCCAAATAAACCCGGTCGCGCTGACTCGCGTCGTATCCTGCCGACCAAGCATAGTATGGCCAACCATAAAACACGCGGCGCCCAGCCATTAAAATGGAGTGAGTGACAAAGCGATCCGTGAGGAAGATGTCCCGCGGCGTTGTGTTTTTCTTGAGCCAGTCAATCAACGGATCATTTTTGTACACGACTTCACTCCAGTAGGTGTTATGAACTGGGAAAAACTCAATTAGGCCGCCAGGGATTATGGCGGCGATCAGGCTTGCGGCGACCAGCTTTCCGGGAATTGTGGTTCCGAAAACGCAGAATTTCCAGAGGCGCCAGAGGCCATAGGCGACGAACAGATTGGCGATTACAGCCCAAACGTGGATGAACTTTTGGTTCGCGAGTACCTCAATGGTGAACTGGAAAGAGAAAGCGACGGCGATGAGACTCGTGATAGCGAGGAAGAAGCGCCGCTGCAGACGAGTTCCGAGAGCCAGGGCCAGCGCAATCGGCAGCAATTTAAACCCAAATGTGAAGCTCAAGTATTTGGCTACGTTCCAGGCGGTGGGGTTGTCCAGCGTGTAGCCCCAGTGAAGCAGCTTGGGCATCTGCGCTCTGCCTGCGCCCGTGCTCAGATATAACATCTGCGGCAGTGCAGCGATCCCCGCGGGGAGAGCCAGTGCAATCATTTGAAGCCGTAGTGGACAGACAGCAAACAGGACCGCCAGCACGGCAAGCGCGGCGACAAAAACGGCGCTGTTCCACATTGGGAGAAGGCCGAGCAGAAGGCCGGAGAAGACGAAACCTGGCAGGTTGCCGCGACGACTTTGCACAACGGTAACAGAGGGTTGCTGCGGCTCCGGCTCTGCCTTAATGACCGCAGTACTCCTCAACATCGCGCTGTTCTCAGCAGGGCCTCCGACGTCTGAGCCTGTCTCGGCGGCAGCTCTCACGCAAACACCTGGACCGCTTGCCCACTGCTCAGCTGCGGCTCGCCTGGCATAGAAAGCGCGGTATTCAATCGCCAGAAAAATCAAAACCAGTAATAATAACCCAATGGCGCTGGCAAAATGTCGCTGATTAAGGTAGGTGACCTGTGACCAAGTGCCCCAAGCCTCGCCACGATACGGGAAAATGGTGGGGAGAAATTCCCGCAAATGGAGAATGGTTCGGATCGCTTCACGGGCCGAAATCTGTTTTTGAAGGAAGGGTACATAAGAGAGTGATCCGAAAAAGAAAAAGAGCAGAGATCCCAGTCGGCCCACCGCGCGGGACTCAAACAAGACCTCGCCGAGCGTCGTCACCAAGATGAGCATTGCCACTATCGTGATGATGCTTAACAGGTTGAGGCTCCAGGCCGGGTCCAGCCCCAGAAATTCCAAATTCCCGGCTTGGAAGTAAAACAGGAAGTGGTATCGGATACGGTCGCCAGAAAAGTGCGGATATTCGGTGGGGAAATTGTGACCGACGGCGAAACTTTGCATGATTGCAGTGCTGGGCCCGAAGTCGCTGTACTCCGGATTTGAAATTCGCAGCTTACCGTCGTTCGAGCTAAACGATGCAAACATCATCCAGGACACCAGAACGAGGTATCCCGCAATAAGCAGCCAATCTGCCACGTTTGAACCTTTGGGCCGCGGCACGTACAAAGGCGCTGTGTCGGAGTCACCGGCTCCACCTTTCCGTCCGAGCCAGATTTGAAGGACGACGACCGCGGCGGCGAATAGCAGATTTCCCGCCACTAGCGGCAGGGAGACCCACGCGAAGGCCAGGCTCGCCAAGTAGGTGAACCAAGAGCTGACCAGCAGCCCGACGAGCACTGCCGCTGCCCAGCGGTGCGGCACTGACAGAAACCGAAAGAAACGACGACAGAGAATGTCACCGAGATGAATCGCCAGTCCCAAATAGATCAGCGCTAACATGCACGAACCCTGCTTGGCCTAGTCGTTCTGGGAACAACTTCCCGATCTGCCCGGCCTTCCTCCCCATGTCACGTGAACAGAACCAAAGATGCTTGGCAGCATCGGCTCGAACGTCACGGGCAAACGGAGCATCCAGAAGATAATGCGGATCTCCTCAAAAATGTCAATTGCCAACTCGCACTGAACCGGCGCGTTTCGTCGAAGTCGGAAGCAGTCTGAGCCAGGCGTGGACGTCCCCGAACCAGCGCCATTGCGAGAGCAACGGCTTCGGGACCAAATCTGGGGGATCCGATAATTCCCGAGTCCATGTCGTCCGGGTCATCGGCGTCCCGGCAGCCGGAAGGCTTCCAGAGTACGCACCGCGGCCATACGTGAATACAACCACTTTATTGGTCACGCGGTTGATCAGTATGTCCCAAACTGCAACTCTCGGAATCGCATTCGGACCAATGGGGGCCCAGGTGTTCCCGCCGTCCGTGCTTATCACCAATCCGAGATCGGTTCCTACGTACAGATGAGTGGTGTGGCTAGGGTCAATGGCGATTGCGTTATGGGGAGTGTTGAGTGGTGTTCCGCTCAGGGGATCGTTTGTCGGCGGCGGGAGCGTTGGCGAAATGTCGATCCATGTCGGGCTTGGCGCGGTGATATCATTGCACACGAATAAATGTCCCGGCCCGCGCCCGTTTTCCTCGTTGTAACCGGAGAACGTTGCGTAAAGTCTGCGGGCATCCTGCGGATCAAAAGCCACATCGGTTACCATTGCGTTCGGGAGCGGTGCGACGGGGGCCAACGTTAACCAGCTCGAACCAGCGTTAGTAGTCGCCAGGATTCTCTCGCCGCCAGCGATAGCGTACGTGCCGCAGCTCGCATCGGATGGGGCGAACTCAATAGCTCGGATACCATTGCAGTAGTTTGGGGGGGGACAGTCGTTTAAATCCGGGCTGTTAATGCTCCATGTGGGTGGACTTCCCGTAAAAATGTTATTGCTTCTCCAGAGCTTGGTTGTCCCGGCGAGGGCTATGTCAGCCGACGCGGGTGAAGGACAAGTGACGAACCGCGAGAAGAATGGGGAGCCAGCGTGATCGAACGTGTCGGCAACGCCCCAGCGGCTTCCTCCGTCTGTGGTTCGCCACATCCGCATGTTAGAACTCGAGATGAGCCAGTGTGCGTCTGGATTGGCGGCCGAAATCGCGGTGGACATTCCGTCCCCGGTCCGGCTATAATGGTTCCAGACTCTTGTACCTGTATAGTAGGTGGACGCGTTGTCCTGCGCCCCGACGAGCGCAAAGTTTGCGTTCGTCGGGTGAAGCGCACCCCAGTAAAATTGGACGATCGGCAGTTCATCGTTTAAGGGTTGCCACGTCCCTCCTCGGTCGCTACTTCGGAAAACGCCACCGTCGTTTGTGACAATAAGGTCATTACCTGCCCATTTCATGCTCCAGACATCAACATGGGTTCCGGTTGGCGGGCAGCCCAATAGATTAGTCCACTGCTGGGTTGCCCCTTGAAATCGCCAAGGGTATTGCTCACCCACAAAGAGATCGTTCGCGTTAGCCGGATCTACAGTCATAGCCAGACCAAAGCGCGTTGGGTTTGATGCATGAGGGTAAGGCAACTGAGTCCAGCTTGGATTCGAGTCCCAAGCATTGGTTGACTTCCAGATTTGCCCCAGCCACCGGTTGTTTGGCTGATCGTAAACCTGTACCCAGGCGTACAGCGTCGCAAACGGCTGGCTTGGGGAAAGCGCCAGCGAAATCTGGCCAAGATTGGTTCCAGTTGTTCCCCAAGGACCGCCGCTAGTGATCCGTTTCCATGTTTGCCCGGCATCAGTTGAACGGTAGAGACCATTGGCAGCGTTCCCGTCATGCTGGCCGATCGTAGCATACTGCCTGTTAAAGTCATCCGGCTTTGCCACGAGTGCCGAAGCGCTTTGCTGTAGTGACTGGGTCCAGTTGACGCCTCCGTTAGTGGTTCGATAGATCCCGCATGCGGGATCTGGGAACCATGTTGTCTCGACTGCTGCAACGACGACGTTTGGGTCATTGGGCGATACTGCAAAGGCGCGTCCTCCGCGCCCGGCAAAGATATTGTTTTCGATTAGTTTCCAAGTGCTCCCGCCGTCGGTGGATTTCAGCAGACCGGTAAATGTGAGTGACCCGTACACTATGCTGGGATTGCTGGGCGCGAAGGCTATCGCGTCAACTCCTAGCGAGGCCTGCGTATCGGTTCGCGGGCTCCAGGTGGCACCGGCGTCTGTCGTCTGCCATATTCCGCCGTCCGCGGTCCCAATCAGCCAGTGCGACGAATTTATGGGGTCAATTGCCAGCGAAACAGTGCGCCCAGCGTTTTTGGATCCCCAATTGCAAGCGGTGGACTCAATGCGCCCGGGACCGATATTGGTCCACGTCAATGGCGGCTGAGGTTGCGGAAGCCCTGCCTCCGCTCGTTCGAGCTGGGCGACCGCGGCGCGCTGCCGCTTTGCCAGAGTCGGCCCATCCAAGGGCTTTTGTGCCGGATAGGAGCGTTCCTTGAGCATCTCCCACTCCGCTCGGGTGTGCATGTAATCGAATTGGATATTCCAAGGTGGTCCTGAGTTTCTTTGCTCCGCGGTGTCAGTCTCCGGCTCAAGCGGCGGCGGGTCGCTTGCGAGCGCCGACAGGAGGCGACTCATCAGAGGAATGAGAATCGCAGCGGTGGACCAACGGGGATATAAGAGAGGTTTTGTTTTCATGGGGAGTGGAGATTTGGGAAGGACTTCGTTTACGTGAAAAGTTCCAGAGACGTCAAGACTTTTTTAACATATCGTGCGGCTTCCTGGCGCACGTCGCGCCGGTTCCGCGTCTCGACTGGTGGGGTGCCCGGGAGGGCCGCTCGGAACGACAAAATGATACGCTGCTAACTCGCGTGACGCTCCTTTGCTTCGCGTTTGCAGAATTCGACCAATTCGTTGTCCAGCATGCGCATGGCGCCCGCCTTGGCCACTGCTAAAAACAGGCGGGCGGTTCTTCAAACGCGCTTTGCGCTTCACTGAAATCAACGCTCCGCTTTGCGCCTACGGCTGGATTTGCTCTGTCCAGAGAAATTGCACAGGTACGCTTTTGCGTGATGGCGACTGAGACTACAGGTTACTTTTTCGACGACGCGCGCGATCAGTCCCCCCCCGGTTTTTTGACAACCATTATGGAACCATTATGGTTATCCCATGCCGACAATCACTTTAAAAGATATTCCACCGCAGTTGCATCGTGAGCTCAAGATTCGTGCGAAGGCACACCACCGTAGTCTCAACAAAGAAGTCATCGCAACTCTGCAAAACGCGACGGCGAGCACCGTCCGCCTCGATGTCGGCGCGTTGGAAAGGTCGGTCCGGCGAGCGCGATCTCTTTTCCAAAAGCCGGTCACTGCGCAACAGATCAACGCCTGGAAACGGGCAGGGCGCCTGTGATCGTCGTTGATACTAATGTTATCTGCTATCGCTGGATGGCCTCGCCGCACGCTCACGAAGCAGATGCGGCCTGGCGCAAGGATCCCGATTGGATCGTGCCGATCGTATGGCGCTCGGAATTCCGCAACGCCCTTGCAGGCGCACTGCGCCGGAACTTCCTGAAACTCGAGGACGCGACCGACATCGCCGTACAGGCAGAAAGCCAGTTCGTGGGATGCGAGTTTTTGCCGGTTGTGAGTTCCGTGCTCGAACTTGTGTCGAAGTCTAACTGCTCCGCGTACGACTGCGAGTTTGTATCACTGGCACAGCAGCAGAGAGTGCAGCTGGTCACTGTTGATACTCAAGTATTGCGCGATTTCCCGGACGTGGCCATTTCACTAAGGGATTTCGTCGCGAGCTAGATGACACCATCGGAAACAGGTCAAGGGTTTCGCGTGGGGAAACGGACGGCTTCTGGGGACAGGTTGCGTTCGGCAGGAGCAAACAGCGGACGAATTGAAAGCCGATGTGGAGTAGTGGAGAACTTTTTTGGTTGGCCATGCCACTTTTACCGTTTCATCCAGATGATTCGTGGTTTGCCGCCGTTCGCGTCCATCTGTATCGAATTCGTGGCCAGTCCTACGGCTGGATTTGCTCTGTCCAGAGGAACAGCCACATGGCCGTGGCGTTGATGGCGACTGACACGGCGAAGAGCGCGCTCTCGGGCAGATTAATTTTCGGAGGCCCGTTGCCTGCCAGCAGAAGGAACATCCAGGGAAGAAGGATCATGGCATAACGATAGGAGAATTGCCAGCTGCCCGGGTTGCCATGCATCCAGAGCACAACAGTCAGGGTAGCGATCGCTACCCATGCCGCAGTGTTGTAACGGCCGCCCTGCCGAAACAGCAAACAGAGGAAGGGACTCGCCAGGAGGATCGAACAGCCAAAGCCATTGGGCCGGATGTAGGGAAAGTAATCGATGCTGTCGAACCCCTGGAATAACATGGTATAGACATTCAAGGGGATGGCATGAATGGAGAACAACCCGTGGGCATACCACGGTTCCTCGCGCACCTCGGGGATGTGCATGTAGCCGAAATCGAAAATGGAATGGAACCGGGCCCAGTTATAGGCCGCAGTCAGCAGCCCGAGAATCGCCGGCACGATCAGGAAGAGGACAAACGTCTGCGATCTGCCCTGAAAGTGTCGCTTCAGAAGGCCAGCGGTGGTTGTGCCTGACGGCTGCGCCGGATTGGAGCCGGTCACTCGTTGCGCGGCATCCGGCTGTCGCCAGAAAAAATAAAGATAAAGAGGCAAGGTAATGATGAGCTCCGTGCGATTGCCGAAGGCAAGCGCAAAGAAGATGCCTGCAAGAAAGGGCGACGGCCTCACCAGGGTGAAATAAAGCGCCGCGGTTTGCCCCAGCACTGCCAGGCCGAGCGCGATCTGCCACGCCCCGGCAAACCCCAGATTGCACCAGGTCCACGTGCCGAATACCGGAAACAAGGCCAGCATGATCCGGCGGGCCAGGGATTTAATTTCGAAACCGGCGTAATCAGAGCCAAGCGCGTCGTAAAGTTGAAAGAAGAAATAGACACTCAGGCCGGCAACAGCCGCCGATATGACGTGACCCGGAAAACTCTCGATCAAGCCTGCGCCGCGCAAGAGCGCGACCGGTACCATGCTAAGCACGGCTCCCAGAGGGAACGCGGAGTAATATCTGTTTCCCCACGGAATCATCTCGTTCAGCCAGCCGGGCGGTTTTTCCACCAGACCCAGCCGCCCGTGAAGCAGAGCCCAGGCAATCTGGTTCGTGTAATCCAGGTCGTGAAGCGTTGCTCGTGTTGAAAAGTAAAAAACGAGCGCTGCTAACAGCGACGTGGCTGCAGCGATCGCAACCTCATGAATGCTACCGCGCCCGGACATCATGGCGATGCCCTCACAATACGAATGAGACCGAAGCGCAACTATCGTTTGAAATCCAGAACGCCTTTCTTAACGGCGTAGGCGTAACCTACCATAAGGATGCTGATGAAGCCGAGCATACTCCAGAAGATGACGCTGCTTTGGCGGATGGCATCGCGGTAAACGACGGCCCAGGGATACATGAACACGATCTCAAGGTCGAACAGGATGAAAAGCATCGCCACAAGATAAAACTTCACGCTAAAGCGCGGATGCCCCTCGCCCTGGGGCACCATGCCGCACTCGTACGGCGTATCCTTGGCCGGGGTGCGGCCTCCGCTCTTGCCTGCCAGCGCGCTGACCAGCAGAGCGGAGGTGGCAAACAGAATAGCTACGATGATTTGCAGGAGGACCGGCAAATACTCGCGCAACATTCTAAACTCCCCGGCGAACTCCCCGGCTGCCTCTTACTTCACGCCGCTCAGGTGCCCGTTCTGCTGGGCAATAGCGCTGGCCAAAGCCGACGGTAATCCGCGGTATTTCTTGCCATTCTTTTTGACCGCACCGCGCGCCACGAGATTCTGTAATTTCTCGTAAGCCCGCAGCCGCAGCATTTCCTCCCCGCCGCTGGCGGCATTCCGCGCACGGAGATTTTCGTGCACGATGTCGAAGAGTTCCTTAAATTCAAAGGACGAACGCCTGGAGAGGACAGCAACCAGCTCCTCAGTTACCAGATCTGGAACGCGACGGGAGAATGCATTTTTCTTTAGAATAGCCATAGGGTCAGAAACATAGCACAGATTGGCGAAAACGCAGCAGTTTTCTTGCCTTTGTGCCCGGAGCCGCTTCGCGCGGCAGGGTCGAATTGGCGCAGTGTGGCCGTAATTGGTCCAGCGCGCGGGGCGCTAGGGCGTCGGCGATGGGCTGGCTGTTGGCTGTGCGTTGGACGGTAAAGGGGGCGTTGTTGTCCAGCCGGGCAGGCCGGCCGCCTGTCGCAATGTCGCGCCGAGGCCGCCGAGAATCGCCAGGCCGAATACCGATTGATCCAAAGTGATTGGCCCAATTGATTCCACGACGTATCCGTTGCGGTCATATCTTTGCGAAGCCACAATCGGGCTCAAATGCCTCGTGATGACCTCGGGCGAGGGTAGTTTGCCAAGATCGACCCACGCCGCCATGGCGGGCAGGAAGGAAGCCGCCATTATCAACATTGGGCGCAGTGACGCGTCGAGCCTCGAATAGAGCAATGCCGTATCGAGATAGGAAAAGAAATTGGTCGGGGCCGGCAGCAACCGCGCCGCTGTGCTGTAGGTGGGGGAATTCAACAGATCGGAGGTGGCGCTACGACTGCGCTTTACCGCTTCTTCCACCGAGAGGGGATCGAATCCCACCACAAAGAGTCGTTCGGTCAGCGCCAGCGTAGGGTTTATGGCGACCAGCCCAACAGACGATTGCCGGGAAAAATAGCGAGCGCCGTCTTTCTCTGTTTGTGTCCAGCCTGCGTTCGCATCGGCCTGGGTGATCGCTTCCAGAATCCGGGCTGCTTTGGCCATGTCCTTGACCGGAAGCGTCAGCAGCAGCGAAGGCCAGTGGGCGCCGGCGGGCCACTCCGCCAGCGAATTGAGCTCCAGCCCAAAAGCCGTTTTCCAATCTTCCGTCGTGACTCCGCTGGCTGCCAGGGATTGAAAAATTTTGCCATTCCCGAGGGCCGGCAACTGATCTAAGTCTTCCATTTGTTTGCCCAGATTGAGCAGCAGCGCCAGATACATAAACGTTTCCCTTGTCCCGAGCCCGAGCGCGTATCGGCTAAGCGAAATGTCGCTTTCCAGTTTTGGCATTCCCATGAAGAAAACGTCGCGAATTTTGCCGTTCTCGAATCGAACCGACCCTGCGGCGCAGCGCATCTTTTCGAGCAAGGTCGTCTCGTTGGGAGCAGGACTTGATCGAACGGCTGCGCGCAGCGCGGCGAGCCGTTCGGAGAATGGCTTGGGCTGCAGATAGAAAAAGAGCGCGTAACTGGATGGCCGATGTGCGATGGCTTCCCGATACGCCGGGTCGCTCTCGAGGGTTTCGCCGGGGTTTGTGGCGCGGTGGTCAGCCCGGTCGAGCAACGCCTTGAGTTCACCCAGGTCGGTGGCCGCAAAAAACCACGGACGATCGTAAACCGTTGCGAGACTCAGTGGAGTCGCGGCGATGAACTCAATTTCGTGGCGGTGATATTGGATCTTTTGCTTTTGCGCGCCGGGGTTTTCTTCCAGGAATGCTGCGCGCCATTTGCCGATGATCGGTTCGGCCTGTTCGGGGCTTCCGCGGAAACGAAAGCCGGCGACCAGTTTGGGATTGTTGTCATCGATCGAGGTCAGGGCAAGAAAGGCGTTTTTCGGGTCGAGCTGCGCAATTTCATAGAGCGTTTGGGCCGCTTCATTGCGTCTGGGAACATTATCGAGCGGTTTGCGCAGAAAGGCCTGCACCGCCGGCTCACGATAGAGCTGGTAGAGATCGGAGCGGCGCCATTCCTCCCGCGACTGGTTGAAATCGGGCAGGTGCGCCAGAAAAATCGTGTTTCCGGGCAAAAGCGCGCTGACCGGCGCCTGAGAACTGCGTTGATAGACATTCCAAAAATACCAGCCGCCAAAGGCGATTGCGGCGACGGCGGCCATGAGGAGGATCAGACGTTTCATTGGGCGCTACTCTAGCGGCAGAGGCGCTGCCTGCGAACTTAAATCCGCTCGATCTCCTGTTGCCGCGGCGCAGATCAGGCGCGCGGGTGAAACTGCCGATGCACCGCTTTAAGCCGTTGCTGGTCCACGTGCGTATAAACCTGGGTCGTGGAAATATCCGCGTGCCCCAGCATTTCCTGGATAATGCGCAGATCGGCGCCGTTCCCCAAAAGATGGGTGGCGAAACTGTGCCGCAGAAGATGGGGATAAATGTTTTTCTCAAATCCCGCGCGTCGGGCGTGTCCCTTCACGATTTGCCAGATGCGTGCGGTGGTTAGTTTGGCGCCACGCTCGGAAAGAAAAATTTCGCTGCCGCTGCGGGCTTTGACCAGCCTGGGCCGTTCCGTCGAGAGATAAGCGGCCAGCGCTTCGCACGCTTTGCGTCCCACGGGAACCAGACGCGTTTTGTTGCCCTTGCCGGTGACCCGCAGGACGCGCTCTTCGAAATTGAAATGTTCCAGTCGCACGTTGGCCAGCTCAGAAATGCGCAGGCCGCTCGCGTATAGCAATTCGATCATCGCCCGATCGCGCAAGCCGTGCGGCGCGCTCGTGTCGATCGTTTCTAGAAATTGTTCCACCTGCAATTCATTGAGTGTTTCGGGAAGATACCGTTCGATGCGCGGCAGCGACAACGGCTCGGCCGGATCGCGTTTGATCTCTCCGCGACTGAGCAGGAACCGAAAAAAAATCTTCAGCGCCACGACGATCAGTTTGATGGATGAAGCGGAGAGCCCTGCGCGTTTGCGCTCGGCCAGATACTCACTGATCAATGGCAGGGTCACCGCGGCGGGGTTGTCGATTTGTTTTCTGCTGGCGCACCATTTGGCAAATTCCGTCAGCGATCGCTGGGTGGAGAGTTGATAATTTGCCGACAGACCGCGCTCCACCGCCAAAAAGCGAATGAAAGAATCGATGGCCTCTTCCACCGGCTTAAAACTAAATGTGCCAGGCCCGTTCACCAACAAAAATTCGGATTGACTCCGGCCCGGTGCGCGGCCATCGCGCCTGGCGCAACCGATGTTATTGACAAGGCAATGCCGCGTGTCCGATGGTTAAGTGCGATGAGTTTGGATCTCAACAGCATCCTGAAAGATTGGCCGCACGAGAGCGGATCCATTAAGGTCCGCAAAATCGTGGGCCTGGATGGGCGCGAGAAATTGCAGTTGCGCGTGGACCTCGGCGTGTTGCAGATGGAATTAACCGGGCGACCCGACGGACGGCGCCCTCACGGATGCGAGTCGCTCCTGGACTATCACCGAAAACGCGCCGCCCGGGCCGAGGCCAGGGGCGATGTGTATGAACTGACGCCGGAACAATGCGCCGAACTCCAGCAGGAGGGGATCCAGTATTATCATCGTTATCTGAGCCTGTTTCAGATCGGCGACTTCGAAGGCGTCGTGCGCGATACGCAGCGCAATCTCGATCTGATCCGTTTCGTAGCCGAACACACCGGGCGCGAGGAATTGTCGTGGGCTTTGCAGCAGTTCCGGCCTTATGTGCTAATGATGAACACCCGCGCCCGGGCCTCCATCCTTTTGAACCAGGGAAAATTTTCCGAGGCGATCGCCGAAATCGAGCGGGGGCGCGAAGCGATTGTGGAGTTTCTTCAAAAGTCCAACTTCCCCGAGCTGGTGTCGAAGAGCGCCGAGATTGCGTTTCTTGACGAGTGGCTCGAGGAAGTGAAAGCCAAACGGCCGCTCTCCAAACTGGAGATCATGCAGCGAGAAATGGAGGCGGCCATTTCCAAGGAACTTTACGAACGCGCGGCCGAATTGCGCGACGCGATCAAGCTGTTGAAGACGCAGAAGCAGCCGTAAGCGCGCGGGCCTTCTGTTCCGGCGCTTTCGCGCAAAAGCCGTCGTTCCTAAATCAGGTGCTCGCGGCTGTCGGAACGAAGCCGGATGGTTTTCGTCTGCAGGTTATGCCGGGCCCGAATGAAACGAACGGTCCTGCTCTTGGCCCGCATCAGGATCGAGTGCGTGACTGCGGTGACGCCGCCACGCGCACGCACTCCTGGCAGCAGCGCGCTGTCGCTGATTCCCGTGGCGCAAAAAATAATGTTCTGACCATTGGCCAGATCGTCGGCTGAAAAGATGCGGTCGAGATCTTTCTCGTATCCGTCGGCGATCAATTTTTTTCGCTCTTTATCATCGCGTGGCCACATTCTGCATTGCATGTCGCCTCCGAGACATTTGATGGCCGCGGCAGCCAGTACCGCCTCGGGCGAGCCGCCGATGCCCATGTAAAGATCCACGTCCGGATCGGGTAACGATGGCGCGATGGCGGCGGCGATGTCGCCATCGCCGATCATGCGCAGCGATGCGCCAGCGGCGCGGATTTGTTCCACGATTTCCTTGTGGCGCGGCCGGTCCAGCATCATCACCGCAACGTCCTGGACGCGTTTGTCCACTGCCCGCGCCACGATGGCCAGCATCTCCGCGATTGGCATGTCCAGATGCAGCGAATCACCGCGCTTCTTCATGTATTCAATCACCCGCGGACCGTAAGCCAGTTTCGACATGTAAAAGGAAGGGATGTCGCGCAGCGCGACCTTCACTCCTTCCTCAGGACTGGCCGCCGCGATGCAGCTGATCGAGTTCGGCGCTCCCTTGGAAATGTTGGTGGTTCCGTCAATCGGATCGACAGCGATGTGAAACACCGGCGCGCCGGGGACCCACGTGCCCAGTTGTTCCCCTTTGAAAATGCCCGGCGCTTCGTCCTTCATCCCTTCGCCAATGACGACCTCGCCGCAGATGTTCATCAGATCGAACATGCCACGCATGGCGTCGCATGCCGCGGCGTCGGCGGCCTCCTTGTCGCCGCGCCCGAGCCAGCGCAGCGAGTTTAGCGCGGCGGCTTCGGTGGCGCGCACAAAATCGAACTCGATGATGCGCTCGATGTCCTGGTAATCCTGTTTTTGCAATCGCAGAGCCACGGGCGTTTATTTTCACGCAGTTCGCGCGCGATGACAAGCTGTAGCCGCGGCCGTTGACCGCGGCCGCCGTTCTACCATCATTCTTTCACTCCCGCGACGTGTTCGTCGTGCTCATATGCGCCGTGACTGTGCAGCGACGGCCGGATGCGCAGGAAAAACTGGAACCCGTAGGCAAGATCGTCGCCGTAGTAACGATCGAGCCGCTCCGGCTGATCGTACACGGTGAATTGGCTGCCGAGTCCCACGTCGAGCCCGCCGCCGTGCGTTAAATCGCGCACGTATCCGATCGTGTATCCGTGCACCGGAAAAATGCGCGATTCGTCCGGCGGATCGAGTACCAATTCGTGGCCGGATTTTTCCACGCGTTCCCAACGAAAATAAACGGTGTCGCGGCCGCGCTGATAGTTTGATTCGACGAGGAACGATTGCGTTTTGCCTTCGCCGGTCGAATTGTTCTGCCCCCAAACGAAGCTGTTGGACCAATTGGCGTCGTGGCCGAGCGGCAGATTGTAGATTGCCGAGGCGGTGGTGCGATGAATTTTTATTGCGGGATCAAGTGCCTCGGGACTTTTGATGTAACCATGCGAAACCTGCAGCGCCAGATTTTGTGTGGGGTTCCACGAGAGTCGCCCGCTGTAGGAATCGAAACGCGGCCGATCGAAATCGTACCGGTCTTCGTCCGGCTCGCGTCCGGTGAAGATGCTGCCTTCGATTTTGAGGTTGCGCCATTGCAGGCCGGCGGTCGCCACGCCGAAGGTGATATGTGTGGAATCTTGCCAGTGATGCCCGATGGGCGCGTCGGGATCATCCATCGCAGAGGGGCGATGCATGAATGTGGGCGGACCGAGCGCCGGTTCGCCGGGGTAACCAAAATAAACATAGCCGCTGAAATCGCGGTCGAACTTTTGGGAAAGACTGATGGAAACTTCATCGAACAAATCGTGCGGATGCTGTCGATCGTGCAGCGGTTTGCCCTGCCATGATTCGCCGGTTTGAAACAGAAGCGGATAACCGCGTCCGCCCTCGGTAAGCGGATCGAGACTCATCATCAGGCGGGCGCCGATCTGCGTCGCGTCGCCAAGCGGATGGGAATACATTGCCATGATCCAGTTGGGCGCATCGATCCGATCGTCACCTCGGCGGGTGCTGACGTTTGTATAACGGGGAAACAATGCGCCATGCAGCATGAGCATGTCCGCGCCGAACATGAACATGCGGCCATACATCGGCGATGAATCCGGCAGCCAGCTTGTGCCGGAGCTTTCCCGATTCATCGAGTCAGCGAGATTGATGGTGGAGCGCATCATCATTTCGTGGGTTGTGTGAGCCTGGGGCGATTGCGCGCTGGCGGTTGCATGGCTTTGCGACCTCGAAAGCATTCGGGCCTGGCGCGAGTCGCGCGACTGATGCGCTGAATGCTCGGACTTGGTCCGCACCAGTCTCATTCCGCACTTTGGGCAGGTGCCCGGGCGATCTGTGACGACCTCTGGATGCATCGGGCAGGTGTACTTCTGCATCTGCATTGCCTCCTGCCTTGTCTGGCGCCCGTGATGTGAGCGCTCTGCGTTCGCCATGTGCGGCGCCGCCACCGCAAGGATGCTCACAATTATGACTGCAAGTTGTTTTCGCATCTTCTTCTGCCTGTAGGGCAGCCCCGAAAGCATTCCGGGCTGCCAGACTGGAGAACACCGCAAACCCCGAGAGCATTCGGGCTTGCCCTACAAACAGAACGCGCTTACTCGCGTCCTAGGCCACAATCGGCGGTGGCGCGTGGGAGAGTATGCTCCGCTGCAAAATCAATTCAGCGAACGAAGCGGCGCGCGGTGGTCCGGTGTTCAGACGCGGCGCAGCATCCGCGCGGTAAAAAACCGGCGCGGCAAATTGTTGAATGGAAAAATTAATCTTCGAAAATTTTGCGTCATCGCGCGCCCAACTCTTTGCGTTGCTAAGAACAATTGCCCGCAGAATTTTGCAGCATTGCATCGCGCGCGGCTGTTCGCTCTTCTTTTTCGGCTTGGAGTGAAACGGGCACTGAACTTGTTTGGAATCCCGCTCCGGCGTCGCGGCGGCGAAGGCACAATGATTAAAGAGGACGAGCCACGAACAAGCGGCAATCGCCGCCACCGCGCAGCGAGCCCTCGGTTTCATGCCTGCTTTCATCGCCCATGCCCTGGGGCGGCTCAACCACTTTTTTGCGGCGGCTCCATGAGCGGCGCCACCGAGGCTGAACCGATTTCCTCCGCCGGCACCGCTGCGCAAGGTTTCTTAGCAGGTTCTTCGAATGTCGGTTGCTCGACTCGGGTGGCCAGCAGCATCGCGCTGAATAATAACGCGGCCGCCAGGTAATACGGCGCACCGGGAATGTGAAACGGGTGCATGGGATTAATGAACCACGCGAAAATTCCGGAAAACAGAAACGGCCCAATGACAAAGGCGATGGAGCGCAAGCTCTGAATCGCACCCTGTAATTCGCCCTGTTCGCGCTCGCTCACCCGGTGAGTCATCATTCCCTGCGCTGCGGGGAAGGAAATATTCCAGAGCGAAATGACCGGGATGGAAGCCATGTACACGACGCCAGTTTTCGCCATGCCGGCGATGACCATTCCCAGCGCACCGAAGAACTGGCCGATGTAAAGGGTGCGGCGTTCGCCCAGCCGCGCCACAATGCGTCCGGTCAGTCCGCCGGAAATGGCTGCGGTGAAAATGCCTACCAGGGCCAGCGAAACGCCAATCGCGGTCTGGTTCCACGCGTAGCGATAGATGGCATACAACGCCCAGATCACGAATACTTCATGCGATACGTACGCAAGAAACTGCAACGTCGCCAGCTTCGCCAGCTCCGGATGCGACCTCAGCAACACCAGCGAGCCAATGGGGTTCGCGCGACGCAGCGTGAATTCTTTGCGATGTTCCGGCCGCAACGATTCTGGCACAAACAGGTATCCGTAAAGCCAGTTGGCCAGGCTGAATCCCGCGGCGACCCAAAAGGGCAGCCGGATGTTGACATCCCCCAGCGGACCGCCAATGCCCGGTCCCAGAATAAAGCCAAGCCCAAACGCCACGCCGATCATGCCGAAGGCGCCGGCGCGTTTTTCTTTCGGAGTGACGTCGGCGATGTAAGCCATCGCTGTCGGAATGCTGGAAGTGGTGATTCCCGAAATGATGCGGCCCAGAAACAGCCAGCCAATTGTCGGGGAGAGCGCCATCACGATGTAATCGAGACCCAAACCAAGATTCGACAGCAGAATCACGGGGCGTCGCCCGAATCTATCCGACAACACGCCCAGCACCGGCGAGAAGAAAAACTGCATGAGCGCGAACACGGTGCCGAAAACGCCGTTCCAATTGGCGGCTGAATTCATGTCCCCATGCAGGAAATCCAGAATCAATTTGGGCAGCACCGGCGCGATCAAACCCAGCGCCAGCATGTCGAGCATGACGGTGACGAAAATGAACACCAGAGCGGCCGGGCGATTTTTCATTGGCATTTTGCGAGAGTTTTGGATGGTTGAACCTTTCAATGGCAGCATCGCCTGCGCGCGGCAGCGCAGGTTTTTCCCAACTTGCCGTGTCCTTGGGCGACAGGAGCGCCATCGCGCTCTGCGGGTGGGGTGAACCCGCGACACAGCAGCCGTGGAAGTCTGCGCCGCTTTGGCCGCAGCGCAAGCTTCTCTGTGTTATTAACCAGACGGCGGCGTTGCGAGAGGCGGCCGATTTCCGCACCGGTACAAGCAGGGTTGAGTAGAACAGCCGAAAACCGGTATTGATGCGCAACACTGAACGCTGGCATAAATGCGTTGCGCTCATGTACGAACATCGGACCCAGCCGCTGCTGAGCCGCGCGAAATTTGCGAGGCGCGTCGCGAAACACTGGCTGGTTGGCTTTGGCTTCCTGGCCTTCGGGCTTGGGATCGGCATTTTCGGTTATCATTTCCTTGCCCGCTTGAGCTGGATCGATTCGCTGCTAAATGCCTCGATGATTCTGGGCGGGATGGGCCCCGTCGATCCGCTGCCGAGTGATGGCGCGAAAATCTTCGCTTCGTGTTACGCACTGTTTTCCGGCGTGGCCTTTCTCGGCATCATGTCGGTGTTGCTGGCGCCGTTTGTGCATCGGATGCTGCATCGTCTGCACGCCGAGCAGCGGCAATGAGGCCCTGGCGCTGAGGATTGTGACCTATCGCTTATGGAAAGGAGGAAAATCCACCTCGGTCTCGCCGGGCTGGCGCTGGCCGCAATGACCGGTTGCGCGCAGATAAAGAAACCGCCAGCGCAGGCGGAGGGAGCGATCATCGGTGCCCCGTTCGATCGTGTGGGGCGGGTTACGCTGTTTGCCGGCGAGCCGTGCACGCCCCAAATCATGTTCGATTTTCACGGTTCAGGCTCAACCGTCTGGCTCGCTGCGCCCATGCACGAAACCAAAACGCTCACTGATGCAGCGAAGAAAAACCGGCGCGTTCACATTCGGGGAAAATGGCGCCGTGGCGGACAATCGAACTGTGGTTACGTTGAAGTGAGCAGTGTGGAGGCAATGAATTGAAATCAGACGAAGTCGCGGAAGCAGCGGGAAAATTGGGCCCGGTTGCCGTTCGCGCGCTTGCGATTGGCGCTCAATCTATCGGTGCGATAGCCGCTGGCGCGCTGGCTGTTGGCGCGGTGACGCTTGGCGTGGTCGCGATTGGCCGACTGGTAATTGGTCGCGCAAAAATCAAACGTCTCGAAATCGGCGAGCTTAGAGTCACTCGTCTGCACGTCACCGAATCCATGGTGACGCCGCCGCCACCACCGCGTTAACTTCGATTCGCTGCAAAGGGCCACTCCGATCAGTATCGATAATGTTCGGACTTGAACGGCCCGTCCACGGGCACGCCCAGATAATCCGCCTGCTTCGGCGAGAGCCTGGTGAGTTTGACGCCGATTTTTTCCAGATGCAGACGAGCCACTTCTTCATCGAGTTTCTTCGGCAGAACGTAAACGCCCACCTTGTACGTGTCGCGGTTTTTCCAAAGGTCCAACTGCGCCAGCACCTGATTGGAAAATGAGTTGGACATGACGAAGCTCGGGTGACCGGTTGCGCACCCGAGATTGACCAGGCGCCCCTCGGCCAGCAGGAAAATTTCGTGGCCATCGGGGAAGGTGTATTTGTCCACCTGCGGTTTGATGTTGGTTCGTTTCACGCCCTGGGCGGTGTTGAGGGCGTCCACCTGAATTTCATTATCGAAATGGCCGATGTTGGCCACGATGGCCTGGTCTTTCATGCGCTGCATGTGTTCCAGCGTGATGACGTCAACGTTGCCGGTGGCGGTGATGTAAATGTCGCCGCGACCGAGCGTCTCTTCGACTGTGGTGACTTCGTAACCTTCCATGGCGGCCTGCAAGGCGTTGATGGGATCGACCTCGGTGACGACGACTCGCGCGCCCTGGCCGCGCAGCGATTGCGCACAACCTTTGCCAACATCGCCGTAACCGCATACCACGGCGACTTTTCCAGAGAGCATTACGTCCAGCGCGCGATTTAATCCATCAACCAACGAGTGCCGGCAGCCGTAGAGATTATCGAATTTCGATTTGGTGACCGAATCGTTGACGTTAATGGCCGGTACCAGCAGGCGCCCTTCCTGTTGCATTTTGTAAAGACGATGCACGCCGGTGGTTGTTTCTTCCGAAACGCCCCGCCAATCCTTCACGATCTCGTGCCAGCGATAGGGATTCTCGCGATGAATCTCCAGCAGCAAATCCTTGATCACCTGTTCTTCTTTGTTTGCCGATTTGGTCTTTGCCCAGTCGCTGCCTTCCTCGAGCTCGTAACCCTTGTGAATGAGCAATGTGGCGTCGCCGCCGTCATCGACTACCAGTTGCGGGCCTTTGCCGTCCGGATGCGAAAGGGCTCGATAAGTGCAACGCCAGTAATCCTCCAGCGATTCGCCTTTCCAGGCGAACACCGAGATGCCGCGCCTGGCGATCGCAGCGGCGGCGTGATCTTGCGTGGAAAAAATATTGCAACTGGCCCAGCGCACGCTGGCGCCGAGATCCGTCAGCGTTTCAATCAACACCGCTGTTTGCACCGTCATGTGCAACGATCCGGTGATCCGCACCCCAGCCAGCGGCTTCTGCGGCGCGTATTTTTCCCGGATCGCCACCAGTCCGGGCATTTCCTTTTCGGCGATGGCAATTTCTTTTCGTCCCCAGTCGGCGAGATTGATGTCGCGGATTTTGTAATCGTGTGTGGATTGAGGCGCTGTCGTTGTATTCATCAGAGGATTCAGGGTTAAAGCTTCAGGCAAACTGAAATCTATTTTGCTGCCGCCCGCAGTTCGGCTGCTTTATCGGTCCTTTCCCAAGTGATATCGGGGTCGTCGATTTTGCCGAAGTGACCGTAATTGGTTGTTTTTCGATAAATGGGACGGAGTAGATCCAGTTGGCGGATGATGTCGGCTGGTTTGAAACTGAAGGTCTCTCGCACGGCGCGTTCGATGGCTTCTTCGTCCACGGTGTTGGTGCCGAAGGTGTCGATGTGCACACTGAGCGGTTCCGGATAGCCGATGGCGTAGGCGAACTGCACTTCGCACTTTTTCGCCAGGCCCGCAGCCACGACATTTTTGGCCACCCAGCGCCCCATGTACGCGGCGCTGCGGTCCACTTTGCTGGGATCCTTGCCGGAGAACGCGCCTCCGCCGTGCCGACCCATTCCTCCGTAGGAATCGACAATGATCTTTCGACCGGTCAGGCCGGTGTCTCCCTGCGGACCGCCAATGACGAAGCTGCCGGTGGGGTTCACTAAAAATTTTGCGCCGGAAAGCATGTCGCGCGGCAGCACTTTCTTGATCACTTCCTCGATGACGAAGCTGCAAATCTCGGAATGTTTCACGTCCCGGGTGTGCTGGGTGGAAACCACCACGCACGAAATGGCAACCGGTTTGCCATCCTCGTAAACCACGGACACCTGCGATTTCGCGTCCGGGCGCAACCAGGGAACTTTGCCGCTCTTGCGGATGCGGGTGAGCTCGCGCCCCAGGCGATGGGCGAACATGATCGGCGCCGGCATGAGTTCCTCGGTTTCGTCGCAGGCGTAACCGAACATCAAACCCTGATCGCCCGCGCCTTGCTCGGCCGTTTCCTTGCCTTCGGCGGCCCTGGCATCGACGCCCTGAGCGATGTCGGGCGATTGGCCGGTGAGCAGGCTGCTGACAAAAAGTTTGTCAGCGTGAAAGACGTCATCGTCGTGCACGTAGCCGATCTCGCGCACGGTGTCGCGCACCAGCTGCCCGATATTGAACGCGGCGTCGATCGGCTGGGTGACGCCGCTCCGCGGATCGTGAAGCCGGGGGATGGTGATTTCCCCACCTACAATCACGACGTTGCTCTTGGCGTATGTTTCGCATGCCACGCGGCTGCTTTTGTCGAAGGCGATGCAGGCATCCAGCACAGCGTCGGAAATTGTGTCGCAGACTTTGTCGGGATGGCCTTCCCCAACCGATTCGGAAGAAAAAATGTAACGGCGCGGCATGGCTTTAAGAAATTCGTTCAAGGGTTACAAAAGTTAAAAACTAAATCGGATGATTGGAACGTTCGATCGCCACCGCCATTGTAACTGTGTCATTTATAACAGTTGAACTGAAGCGTCGGCGACATATTGACCAATCATGATGCGTCGATATATCGTTGGCCAAACCGATGGCGTCAACCATTAATTTGTTGCGGTTGCTTGCCGATCCCACGCGTCTGCGGTTATTGCTGCTGCTTGAGCAGGAGGAACTTTCCGTCGCCGAGTTGCAGCAGATTCTCGGCATGGGGCAGTCCCGCATTTCCAGTCACCTGGCGCAGTTGAAACGCGCGAGCGTAGTGGCGGACCGACGGGTGGGCAAAAACGTGTACTACGGCGCCAACCACGGCCGGCGCAATGCTCAGCGCGAGCGTCTGGCGGAAATCACGCGTCTGCTGGCGCATGATCTGCCGGAGAGCGCTCGCGATCGCACCGGGCTCAAGCTGATTCTGCAGAAGCGTCAGGACAAGGCGCGCAAGTATTTCGATGAACTGGCGGGTCGGTTTGGGCGCGGTTATGTGCCCGGCCGTTCGTGGAAGGCGCTGGCCCACACGCTGATCACGCTGCTGCCGCCGCTGAGCGTGGCCGATCTCGGCGCCGGCGAGGGGACGCTCTCGCAGTTGCTGGCGAAAAAAGCGCGCAAAGTCATCGCCGTCGATAATTCGCCGAAAATGGTCGAGTTCGGTTCGCAGCTGGCGAAAAAGCATGGGTTCAAGAATCTGGAATATCGCCTGGGCGATATCGAAGAGCCGCCCATTGCCAAAAACAGCATCGACCTGGCGGTGCTTAGCCAGGCGCTGCATCATGCCATCCATCCGGAGCGCGCGGTGGCTGCGGCCCGCCGCATTTTGAAACGCGGCGGTCGGCTGGTGATTCTCGATCTGTTAAGTCACCGCTTCGAAAAAGCGCGCGAACTTTATGCCGATCACTGGCTGGGCTTCAGCGAAGTGGAGCTGCATCAATTTCTGGAAAAAGCCGGATTTCGGCAGATTGAGGTGCGCGTCGTCTCACGGGAGAAACAGAGCCCACATTTCCAAACCGTATTTGCGACGGGCGTCAAGTGAACGAGGCGGCTGTTTAGTCTGTCCATTAAGTGGCGGATGGCGTATGGTGTTACCTGGCAGGGCTATGAACGTGAGCGGCTTTTTCGATGAGGTGAAACGGCGCAAGGTGTACCGCGTGGCGGCCGCCTATGTCATTGCCGCAGCCGGCATCATTCAACTGGCCTCCGCCGCATTTCCCGCGTGGGACCTGCCGAACTGGGCGCTGCGTCTGGTGATTGTTCTGTTGCTGCTCGGTTTCCCCATCGCGCTGATTCTCGCCTGGGCATTCGACATCACTGCGCAAGGCATTCGGGCCACCCCGGACGTTGTTCCCGGAACGCGCCGCCGCCGCCGCAACATCCTCATGCTGGCGCTGACCGGTGTTATCATCTCCGCTGCGGCCGGTTTTTTCCTGCTGCCGCGCGTTGCCGCTCGCAAGGTGGACAAATCCATCGCCGTGCTTCCGTTTGAAAATTTAAGCGACGACAGGGAGAACGCCTATTTTGCCGACGGCATTCAGGACGACATCCTCACCAATCTGTCGAAGATCGGCGATTTGAAGGTGATCTCGCGCACCTCGGTGCGGCAATATCGGGGGAAGACTACGAGTGCCCGCGAAATTGGCAAAGCCCTGGGTGTTTCCAATATCCTCGAAGGCAGCGTGCGCCGATCCGGAAACAAAGTGCGGGTAAACGTGCAATTAATTGACGCAAACACGGACGAGCACCTGTGGGCAAATGATTACGACCGCGACGTGACGGATGTTTTTGCCATTCAAAGTGACCTGGCGCAAAAAATCACCGAAGCGCTTCAGGCCCGGTTGTCACCTGCCGAGAAATTCCAGATGGCGCGCAAACCCACGGAAAACGGTGAAGCCTATCTGGCCTTCGTTCAGGCGCACAATCTTTCCGGCGCGGTGATGGATTTTGAAAAGCTGATACAGGCCGAGCAACTCTACGAACGCGCCATTGAACTGGACCCGAACTTCGCTCTGGCCCTGGCGCGTTACTCGCAGTTGGAAAGCTGGATTTTGCACGATCGCGAGCACACTGCGGCGCGACGAGACAAGGCGCGCGCCCTGGCCGAACGCGCGCTTCGGTTGCAACCTGATTTGCCGGAAGCGCATCTCGCCATGGGATTCTTTTATTACTACGGAGACAGCAACTACGACGCAGCGCTGGAGCAATTCGAAATCGCGCGGCGCGGATTGCCCAACGAGGCGGAAGTATATCTGGCCATGGGAGCCATTCAGCGTCGCCAGGGGAAATGGGCCGAATCTACCGCAAATCTTGAGAAAGCCGTCAGCCTGAATCCGAATGACCCGTGGCCGCTGCAAAACCTCACTTTCAACTATCAGATGTTGCGAAACTTCGGTGCGGCAAATAAGACCATCGACCGCGCCCTGGCCATTGACCCGACGGGACTGGAACCGCTCGACGTAAAGGCCAAGCTTGTCCTAGCGGAGAATGGCGATTTCAGCGCGGCGGAGAAGGGTTTTGCAACCCTCCAGTCGATTCCCCTGACGAAGGAGCAAAAACTCAAGGTCGGCCTTTGGCGAACGAATGTTTTTCTCCTGGAACGCAAGTATCCGGATGCCTTGAAGCAGGCTGAGGAACTGCCGGTCGACATCCCTGCTTCATTGTCGGGACATCTGATCGGCAAATATTATTTCATGGGTTGCGCACAAAAGGGCCTGGGCAACGAAGCGGCCGCGCGCGAAGCGTTTCTGAAGGCGAAGGCTTTCCTAGAGACAGAACTCAAGCGAACTCCCGATGACGCGGAGCAGCAAGTTGCCCTGGCCAGAATATTGGCGTGGCTGGGTGAAAAGGACGCCGCGCGCGCTGCAGCGCAAAAAGCCATGGAATTGCGGCCTGAAAGCAAGGACGCCTTTGGCGGCCCTGAGATTGCCGAGAGCGCGGCCGAGGTGTATGCGATTCTGCGCGACAGCGATCGCGCGATTGAGCTTTTGGATGGCTTGTTGAGCCGCCCCAGTTTTCTCACGGTGCCATTCTTGAAAGTCAATCCGATTTGGGACCCGGTGCGAGGCGATCCGCGTTTTCAGGCGTTGCTCGTCAAATACGGCAAAATTTAGCTTTTCGCCCGCGACGCCGACCATGCGTTCCACGATCGATTAGCCGCTTTGCACGCGAATGACGCTGCTTCGATGCGCGCTGCTTCTCTTTTTTACCGCTACGGCGGCGTATGCGGAATGGACGATCCGTTCGGCCAGTTCGGAGCCTGGTCGCCTGGGACTCGTGCACCGGCAGATTGTTCTTGAGAACTCCCAAAGCAATTCCCGAACGACGCTGGATCTGGCAGTTTTCTCGACCAAAGCGTGCACATTGCGAGTGATCGATCAGCCGTCGCCAGATCGCGCCGATCTCGCCGAAACGATGCAGCGGCACCATTGCCTGGCTGGCGTCAACGGCGGCTATTTCGATTCCGATTATTCGCCAGTGGGGTTACTGGTCAGCGACGGCAAAATAATTGCTCCACTCCGACGCGCGCGATTGATAACAGGTGTGCTCGCTGTCTCCAGCAAAGGGATGCAAATCCTGCGGGTGCGCGAATTTCCGGTACAGGAAAAATTTGGCGCCGCAGTGCAATGCGGTCCCTTTTTGGTGGAAAATGGCCGAAGTGTGGGCGGCCTCGATGCGACGCGCACCGCGCGAAGAACGTTTGCGCTGGTGGGCGGGACCGATCGCGGCGCGCTCGGCTTCTGCTCGGGCGCTTCGCTCTTGGAACTGGCAAAAATCCTCGCCACGCCGCACGGGATTGCGGATTTCAAAGTGTCGCGGGCGATAAATCTTGACGGTGGCTCCTCGAGCGCATTCTGGTTCGCGCGCGAAAATGGCGGCGCCTATTCCGTGCCCGAGCAGAAACCGGTGCGCGATTTCGTCGCCGTAACGCCAAGGTGAATCGCGTTCTGAGTTTCCGCGAGCCGCAGCGATCCTTTGGGCGGCATTATAAATCGCTTGGAAATGACCGCCGATCCGCATAAGAGTGACGGAATCTCGGAACTAAACTAATGTCACTTCGTTGTGAGGACGTTCGGCAGATTCAGATTGGGCGGCGAACTTTTCTACGGCGAAGTGAAGGCAGATGAGGTGCATCAGCTGGCGCAGCCGTACTGGCTGCAGATGCAATTTACGGGGCAAGTGTTTCGGCTGGCGGATTTGGAAATCGACGTTCCGGTGGCGCCAACGAAGTTGATCGCCGTGGGTCTGAACTACTCCGATCACATCGCGGAGATGAAACGCACGGAGCTGGGCACGCCTCTCATCTGGTTCAAGGCTCCAAGTTCGCTCTTGCCCCACCGCGGGATCATCCAAATTGCTTTTTCCGAGCATCGCACCGATTTTGAGGTGGAGCTGGCAATTGTGCTCGGCGCTCCGGCAAAAAATGCCGCAGCGCGCGATGCGCTGCGGCATGTGTTTGGTTACGCGATTGCCCTGGACATTACCGATCGCGAGTTGCAACAGCGCGAAAAACAATTTGGGCGCCCAAAATCCTTCGATACCTACACGCCCCTGGGACCGTTTGTGCACGCGGAGGTCGATGTGCGCGATGTCTCGATCGAACTTTGGCAGAACGGCCAGCTGCGCCAGCAGGCGCGCACCAGCCGGATGATTTACTCCGTGGCGGAGATCGTCTCATTTGCAAGCCAGGCGATGACACTGCTGCCGGGCGACGTGATTTTGAGTGGAACGCCTGCCGGCGTCGGCCCGATCCACGCCGGCGACCAACTGGAAGCGGCCATCAGCGACTGGCCGCGTTTGCAAAATCGCGTGGACAACGCGCAGCCTCAGCCCGCCAATGGAAATGTTGAGAAAACGCCGATGAGCGCCGCATGAGAAACTTGCCTTGCCATGCGGTCAGAGGAATATTTTGTAGTGGCTCTCCAAGGGAACTTCGTTAAAAAATGAAAACTTTTGCTCGACTCGCTGATGAATTATCTGCGATAAAAGCGAACCTGCACATAAATAGAACCGCTCAGCAATTCCTGTTTCAGTTATGAAAACATTACTAACCACGATTGTATGCTCACTGGTGTTTGCGCTGGCTTCGCTGGCTCAATCTCCGCCTCCCGCGCAATCGCCGCCCAGTGTGCCCGGCATGAGCCCGGGAGTCCAGGCGCCTGCGGCCGCAGCGTCGGCGCAGTCGCCGGTGGCAAGTGTGCCGCCTGGACAGCAACCTGCTGCTCCCGGGGCTACAGCTGCGGTTGCGCTTAGCCCCGCCCCTGTCGGTGCGCAAAGTCCCGTCACTGCAGCGGCCGCCACCAGTCCTTCGCCCGCGGCCTCGCCAACCTCCGAAGCGCCAACGGGCGGTTTCCTCTCGGGCAACTGGTTGATTGATAAGTTTCACCGGGGCGGTCCGGTGATGTGGCCGATTTTGATTGTGTCGATCATTGCCCTCACCGTCGTGATCGAGCGCTGCATCTGGTGGACGGGTCGCTGGTTCCGTCGCGATCCAAAGCGCATCGAGAAAGTTTTCACCGCCATTGAGAACGGCGACACCGCCGAGGCCTCCCGTCTTTCCCGCGGTTCGCGCGACCCGGTGTTGCGCATGATGTGGAACGGGCTCAACCATCAGCACGCGTCGCTTCAGGGAGCATTGCAGGTGGCGGCGGGAATCGAGATTAAGCGGGCCGGCCGCTTTTTGGTAGTGATGGATACGTTGGTAACGCTGGCGCCGTTGCTCGGTTTGCTGGGAACGGTCACCGGGTTGATCCGGTCCTTCAGCTTCCTTGGTAACGAAGAGCTGGCGGTGCAAGCGGTGACTGGTGGTATCGCTGAGGCGCTGATCGCCACCGCGTGCGGTCTGGGTATCGCCATTTTCTCGCTGATTCCGTTTAACTTTTTCACTTCGCGCGTCTCGAATCTGGAGTTCGAGCTGCAGACCGCAGCGACCAACCTGGAAGTGATGCTGGAAGCCCAACACAAGGAGCGCGAAGGCGTGACGATCGAGAGCGGCACACCTTCTTCGGCTACGCGATCTTCCATTTAGTTCATTGCCATGCGTGTCAGTTCACCGGTCCCTCACAAGAAAGCGCGGATTGAGATCATTCCGTTGATCGACATCATGTTCTTTCTTTTGGCCAGCTTCATGATGGTGAGCCTGAGCCAGGTCCACATGAAGGGGATCAAGGTGAACCTGCCCACAGGCAGTTCGGGCGAGACGCAGACGAAGCGGGAATATGTGAGCGTGTCGGTGGATAAGGACGGGCATTATTACTTCGACAAGAACGAAATGAAGGACACCGATTTGCAGGCGAAACTGGTGCAGGTGCACCAGTCGGATCCCGAGGCCAAAGTGTTTGTCCGAGGTGACCGCGACACGCCCCACTTAAACATTACTCATTTGCTGGACATGCTGCGAGCGGCTGGCTTTTACAAAATCTCGTTTGAGATCAAAAGCGAGTCGCTAAAAGGCGTGCCCGGTCCGGGAACGGGATAGGATAATGGCGGAGAAAGTTCCAAAACCGTTGTTGTATCGACCCCCGCCGCGGTGGTACATCTGGACGGCGTTCGCGGCGGCATTGGCCATTCATCTTACTGCGGTTGCGCTGGCCCAAAAACGCGAGACGCCGGTGGAAGTTCCCCCGGACATACCGACCGCGGTGGTGGAGGCGACACTGCAGGCCACGGAGGAGCCAACTCCTCCGCCGGAAGATATTCCATTGCCCGAGCCGCCGCCGCCGCCCGAGATCAAGCCGGAGTACGTCGAAGAAACAACTCCGCCACCCAAACGGCCGCAGCAGAAATTCGCGCCCGTCAAGGCGCCGCAGGCTGCTGGGCGTCCAGGGACGATGTCGATATCGACTGCGAAAGCGCTGGCTGTGTATGCGCCGCGTCCGCAGTATCCGTACGAAGCGCGATCGCGGCACATCACCGGCAGCGGTCTTTGCATTGTTGATGTTGACACGGCGAGCGGCAACGTAACCAGCGCCACCATGGCTCAAAGCATCGGCAACCCCATTCTGGATAACGCCGCACTCAGCGCGTTTCGTCAGTGGCGGTTCCGGCCCGGCACGGTTTCAAAGGTCAGGATTCCCATTACTTTCACCATGACCGGCGCCCAGTATTAATTGTTTGCACGTTGAGATATGCGAGTCGCTTCACCGGTTCCACATAAAAGAGCGCGGATTGAGATCATTCCGCTGATCGACATCATGTTCTTTCTCTTGGCCAGCTTCATGATGGTGAGCTTGAGCCAAACCCACATGAAAGGCATCCGGGTCAATCTTCCCGCCGCGGTGGCACCGCCGCCCAGTCAGGTGAAAGATTACGTTGCCATTAAGGTGATGGAAGGTAACTCGGTTTATTTTGACAACGTTTTTGTGCCGGACGACCAGGTGCTCCCGCGTCTTTACCAACTGCATCAGGCAAACCCGGGCATCAAAGTCTCGATCAGCGCCGCGCCCATGGCGATGTACGGCGATGTGATAGCTGTGCTGGATAAAGTTCGCTCGGCGGGAATTGACAAGGTGGGTTATCAAGTCAGGGCCGCAACAGGCGGTCCGGCAAAACCTGCCGGCGCGCCGCCGGCGGCTCCCGCGCCTCCCAAACCCTGAGGATTGCTGCGGTTCGTGTTTACGCGTTCCGCATTTCTCCGGCTAAAAGGAAGGCGCGCAGTTTTTCCAACGCGCGTGCCCGGTGGCTGACCCGATCTTTTCCTTCTGCGGGAAGCTCCGCGAACGTTTGATCGCTTCCCTCAGGCATGAAAACAGGATCATAACCAAACCCGCCGGAGCCGCGCGGCTGATTGGCGATTTTTCCCTCGACCATTCCGCAAAAAGTGCCGAGTATCCGGCCCCGCTGCGCCAACGCCAGCACACAACGAAAACGCGCGCTGCGTTGATCGCCCGCCGCCTTGACCCGAGAGAGTTCGCCCAGCAACTTCTCAATGTTTTTCGCATCGCTTGACTCCGGACCGGCGTAGCAGGCCGAGTGAATTCCTGGCGCGCCGCCCAGCGCGTCCACTTCAAGACCGGAATCGTCCGCCACGATCAGCCCTGGCAATTGCCTGGACACGAGCGCCGCCTTAAGCTGCGCATTTTCTTCGAACGACCCGCCGGTTTCGTTGATCTCGGGAATCTCGCCGTATTTTGAGAGATCGTTCACTTCAAAGGACGGCCCCAAGATCCGGCGAATTTCGCGAGTCTTGTGCGCATTGCGTGTGGCGAGAATCAATTGCATGCTGTGCTGATTCGAATTTCCCGTTAATCACCAGTTCCCACGAAGAAATGATGAGCGAGCGTCGCAAACCATATCCCTTTGATGAGATCGAGTCGAAGTGGCAGCAAATCTGGGAGCAGCGGCAGGTTTTTCATGCGCCCAATCCGGGCGAGAAAGGTTTCGACCCCTCCCGGCCAAAATTCTACATCCTGGACATGTTTCCGTATCCGAGTGGAGCGGGATTGCACGTGGGGCATCCGGAAGGATACACGGCTACAGATATTGTCGCCCGCTACAAGCGCATGCGCGGTTTCAACGTGCTGCATCCCATGGGCTGGGACGCGTTTGGGTTGCCGGCAGAGCAATACGCCATCAAGACTGGCGAGCATCCGGCGCTCACCACGCGCAGGAATGTGGCGAAGTTTAGGGCGCAACTGAAACGGATTGGTTTCTCGTACGACTGGCAGCGGGAGATTAACACCACCGATCCCGCTTACTACAAATGGACACAGTGGATTTTTCTGCAAATCTACAACGCCTGGTTTAATCCGGCGACCAACAAGGCCGAGCCCATCTCGACTTACACTGGCGACAATCCTGACGACGTTCGTCTGGCCTATGTGGCCGAAGTGCCGGTGAACTGGTGTCCCGAACTGGGCACCGTTTTGGCAAATGAAGAAGTCGTGGATGGAAAAAGTGAGCTGGGCGGTTTTCCCGTCGTCCGGCGGCCGATGCGGCAGTGGATGTTGCGCATTACCGCGTACGCCGAGCGATTATTGAACGAACTTGAGGGTCTGGACTGGCCTGAAGGTATCAAGTTGCTCCAACGCAACTGGATTGGCCGGAGCGAAGGGGCGCTCATCAAGTTCGCAATCTCCGGTTTGGACGCCGCTGTCATCGAGGTGTTCACCACCCGCCCCGACACGCTGTACGGCGCGACGTACATGGTGCTCGCGCCGGAACATCCGCTCGTGGACCTGATTGTCACCGAGGAACAGTGGCCGGCCGTTCGCGAGTACCGAGAGCGCGCCGCGCGCAAGAGCGAGCTGGAACGAACCGATCTGGCCAAGGAAAAAACGGGCGTGTTCACAGGCGCCTGCGCAGTGAATCCGGCCAGTAACGAGAAGATTCCAATTTGGATTGCCGATTATGTTTTGATTGGTTACGGCACAGGCGCGATCATGGGCGTGCCCGCGCACGACGAACGGGATTTGGAGTTTGCCCGTAAGTTTAACCTGCCGATCCGCGCGGTTATCCAGCCGCCCGGCAACGAAGATTCAATCGGGTTTGTCGGTGACGGCGTCGCCATCAATTCGCCCATCATCGATGGCCTGCCGAGCGCTGAAGCGCGCGCGAAGATGATTGCCTGGCTCGAGGCGCGCGGCCTCGGCAGACGGGCGGTCAATTACAAGCTGCGCGACTGGCTCTTTTCCCGTCAACGTTACTGGGGCGAGCCGTTCCCCATCGTTTGGGAAAACGGAAAACACCGCGCATTGGCGGAGACCGAGTTGCCAGTGATCCCGCCGGCCTTGGAGGATTACAAGCCTGCCGGCACCGGCGAACCGCCTCTGGCCAAAGCCCGGGAATGGATTCGTTACTCCGATAAAGCGGTGCGCGAAACCAACACCATGCCGCAATGGGCCGGCTCGTGCTGGTATTACCTGCGTTTTTGCGATCCGCATAATGACCAGCGGTTCGTAGGCGAGGAAGCCGAACGCTATTGGATGGGCGGCGGCAAGCCGGGTGGCGTGGACGTGTACGTAGGCGGCACCGAGCACGCTGTGCTGCATCTGTTATACGCGCGCTTCTGGCACAAGGTGTTGTTTGATTTGGGGTATGTCTCAACGCCGGAGCCGTTCCAGCGACTCGTTAACCAGGGAATCATTCTCGGCGAAGATAATCAGAAAATGTCGAAGTCGCGCGGGAACATCGTTAACCCCGATGATGTGATCGATCAGTACGGCGCCGATGCTTTTCGTTGTTACGAAATGTTTATGGGACCGCTGGAACAAATGAAACCCTGGAGCATGCGGGGCGTGGAAGGTGTGGCGCGGTTCCTGGCGCGCGTCTGGCGCCTCTTCATGACGGAGAGCCAGGCCGGTCGCTGGGAGCTGAGCGAAAAACTCCAAAGGATCGAGCCGGACAAGGCGCAACTAAAGCTGCTGCACGCCACGATCAAGAAAGTCAGCGCGGATATCGAGACGTTCTCCTTTAACACGGCGATCTCGCAAATGATGATTTTTGTGAACGCCTTTACCAGCGCCGAGGCCACTCCGGTTTCGGCGATGCGAATTTTTCTCGTGCTGCTAAATCCGTTCGCGCCGCATATCGCTTCCGAGTTGTGGGAAAAGCTCAATGCCAGATTTGGCGACGTCGCCGGGGATATTACCGAGCAATCGTGGCCGCAACACGATGAAAGTTTGCTCCGCGAGGATGAAGTTGAAATTGTCCTGCAAGTGAATGGCAAGCTTCGCGACCGCATGAAAATATCGGCCGGCGCGACCGAGGATGAACTCAAGGCCGCGGCATTGTCCAATGCCAAGATTCAAGCTCACATTGCCGGCAGACCCGTGCGCAAGGTAATTGTGGTGCCGAAAAAACTGGTGAACATCGTGCTGTGAAGCGAGTCTTGGAAGATTTCAAAAAGTTCGCCATTAGAGGCAATGCCGTTGATCTCGCGGTGGGCGTGATCATCGGCGCGGCCTTTGGTTCCATTGTCAATTCGCTGGTGAAGGACGTGATCCTGCCGCCTCTGAGCCTGCTCACAGGCGGCCTTGATTTCTCGAACAAGTTTATAATTTTGCGAGCCGCCCGGGACGGTTCGACAGCGTTCAACACGCCGACGGATGCGGCGAAAGCAGGAGCAATCACGTGGAATTACGGAAACTTCATCACGCTGGTGATCAACTTTCTCATCGTAGCAGGCGCGGTCTTCCTTCTCGTGCGCATGATGAACAAGATGAGAGAACCCGGGACCAAAGAACCCGACAAAAAGGATTGTCCGGCCTGCGCCATGCAGATTCCGTTCAAGGCCACACGTTGTCCTTATTGCACCACGGAACTGACACGAACGGTGACGCCGTCTTGATTCCTTTTCCGAGATCACTCGCAGCTCGCTGAGTAAATCAGCGCGTCCAAAGGGCAGGGACGGGCCGCAATCTTCCACCGAAATTATTCCCTTGCCCTTTTGCCCCGGCGCTGCTAAGGAGGGCCAGACACTGCCTGAGGGCCAACGCCTTAACCTCCATGCGGAAGTGCTTTAAGCTGACATTTGCAGGGACTGTAGCCTGCCTCGTTGCGGGCTGCGCCACGCAATCCAAGCCGAACGTGACCAGCGTGCGCCGGATCCCGCACGTTCGCACCACTGCCTACACACACAGCGAAGGAAGCGGCTGTCACAACGCAATCGGCTGTCGCCTTTCGGCAGGCAAAGTCATGAGCGCAGCCTCAGACTGGTCGCGTTATCCGCTCGGAACCCGATTCCGCATCGTGGATACTAACGAGGAATACGTGATCGACGACTACGGATGGGCGCTGGTGGGCACCGATACCATCGACCTGTACAAACCGACCCGGCTGGAAATGAAACGCTGGGGCGTTCGACGCGTCGATATCGACATCCTGCAATGGGGTTCGGAGGAAGAAAGTCTCAGAGTGCTGGCGCCGCGCAGCAAGCATCGCCGAGTCCGGCAGATGGTCGCCAGTTTGCAGCAAAAAGCAAAGGCTAAAGGGAACGAAAAATTGCTGGTTAGCCTCGATCCCAAGAAACGCCAGTAAAAGACTGGCTTTGCTAGGCGGCTGGTTTGACATTTGGGCCCGGCACGCAGCAATTTCGGCTCGATGAAAATTTTCGTCGTCGGCGGCGCGGGCTATATCGGAAGCGTTTGCGCGGAGTTGCTCCTCAACCAGGGCTGCGAGGTAACTGTTTTCGATAATTTAAGCGAAGGCCATCGGCGCGCGGTGGATTCGCGGGCGAAGTTCATCCAAGGCGACCTGGCCGACCGCGCGCGCATCGCGGCCGCTCTCGCCGGCGCGCGACCGGATGCCGTCATGCATTTTGCGGCTCATGCTCTGGTGGGCGAGTCGATGCGCGATCCCTCCAAATATTTCCGCAACAACATTTGCAATGGGTTGAATCTGCTGGACGCCATGGTCGCGGCGCGGGTTCCGCGAATCATTTTTTCCTCCACCTGCGCCATCTTTGGGTTGCCGGAGACGCTCCCCATCGATGAAAGTTCGCCCACTTGCCCCGTCAATCCCTACGGGGAATCGAAGCTCGCTTTTGAAAAAATTCTGCGCTGGTACGACCAGATTCACGGACTAAAATTTGTGTCCCTGCGTTACTTCAACGCCGCGGGGGCGACTGAAAACTTTGGAGAGGATCATCGGCAGGAGACTCACCTGATTCCCAATGTGCTCAAGGTGGCGCTGGGGCAAAAACCGCACGTCGAAATCTACGGCACCGATTACGAGACGCCCGATGGCACCTGCGTGCGCGATTACATTCATATCCTCGATCTGGCTCAGGCCCATATCCTGGCGCTCGAGGCGACCGGGAGCGCCTGTTACAACCTCGGCACCGGCGGCGGCTCCAGCGTTCGAGAAGTCATCGAGACCTGCCGCAAAGTCACGGGGCGCCAAATTGGCGCCGTGGAAAAGGCGCGCCGGCCGGGCGATCCGCCCCGGCTCATTGCCTCGTCGCGCAAAATCAGGCAGGAACTCGGCTGGCAACCGCAGTTTCAATCGCTCGACGCCATTATCGAAAGCGCGTGGAAATGGCATCAGAAATTTCCGCGCGGCTACGAAGATTGAGAGCCAGGTAAAAGGGCGGCGGCCACGGCCGTTTGAACCGAAACGACGCTCAAATCGATCAGCCGGCCGGTGCGCGCCCGAAGCACGCGAACATTTTGGTTTCTGGGCGCCCAAATCTCCGGGTTAGTTGGCCCAAAGAGCAATACGCACTGCGCTCCTGCCGCTGCGGCAAGGTGCGAGATGCCGCTGTCGTGTCCGACAAACGCGCACCGCTCCAGAATCGCCGCCAGATGAGGCAGGGGCAGATTTCTTGCCAAACGCGTGTTGCGATCTTTCCATTCGTTTTCCAATTTGCCCAGCACACTCTCCTCCGCTTCTCCCGAGACAACCACCAGCGAAGAGCAGCGGTTCCATAGCTCGGATTCTGTTGAAAACAGCGCAAGCCAGTTTTCCAACGGCCAGTTCTTTTTTGCGCTGCCGCTGCCTGGATGAATGGCCAGAATGGGAGGCGACAGGGTTGCGAGAAATTCGGCTGCGATCCGTCGGTCCTCCTTCGAGGGGAAAACTTTTTCGGTCAGATCGACAACGTCGATCCCCAGTTCTTCGACCGGCCTGGCCAGCTGCCGCGCAGCGTGGCCGGCCGTCTCAACGATTTTGCCGGGGCCGCGCACCAGATTTTCAACCCCGCAGCGTCGCAGGTTGCATTCAAAGATCCGGTCCGGGTCGTGCAGATAGCTGATGATTAAATCGAAACTAGCGAAGTACGTCGTTAATTCTGGGGCGAGGTCCGAATTCCTCAGGAAAAATTTCGAGAGCGTCCCGGATTCGATGGAGCGCACGGCCTGCGCGTAAAACCGCTTTTCAGCCAGGGCTGCGATATGCGGGTAACCGAGAATCTCAATGTGCGAGGTTGGGAAAGCGTCGCGCAACGCCTTGAGCGCAGGCAGCGTAAGTAGAAAATCGCCAATGGCCCCGCCGCGTATCAACAAGATGCGCCGCATCCTGTTACTTTAGCGGCGTTCCCGTTGGGGAAACAAACCTGCGTTTGGCCGAGCCGCACGAGCCCGAAATCGGTTCCTAATATTGCGTAAAGGCGAATCCGAGAATCACGCCGCCGTAAATGAGCGCCATGGCGTGCACCAAGCGCCAGCGAAAAACGCTGCGCGCGCTCCAGTCGATTTGATCGCGCAGCAGGTATGGCGCCGCGACCCAGAACAGTCCGGCCACAATCAACAAATAGGCAAACACGGTTACAAGCAGCCGACTCGGCTCGTAACGCAGGAAGGCCGCTTCCAGCAGCGGCTCGGCCGCGAGGAGGCAGAGAATTCCCAGTGCCCGCACCGCCAGAAATTCGTCAACGAAACGGAGCGCCAGCAGATATCCGATCGGCAACGCGATAAGCAGCGGTTTTCGGAAACTGGAAAATTCGCCCATTGGAATGGTCTTGACCAGCCAGAACGTCCACACAAGGCAAAGGGTCAGTAGCACCGCGCCGGCAACCTGAGAACGGGGAAAACGCTGGGCCAGGCTGCTCAAATCGGGATTTATTAATCCGGGCAGGCTTATCAGGATGAGAAATGCTCCGACGATGATCCCGGCGGTCTGTAAGGTGAGATGGTAAATCACAGGTGTGTGCAATCTGGCGCGGTGAATTAATTGCCCGGCGCGACGGGCGAATCTTGAACTGCGTCCGGGGGTGACGCAACTTGAAAACTGCCGGGCCGCCCGGCGGCGGGTTTGCTTACGTTTTTGGCGCGCCGTATAAGCTGAAGCCGTTGGCTCGCTGGATTTGAACGTTGACCAGTTGGCCGATCATGGTTTCGTGGCCGTGGAAGACCACAATCTTGTTGGTGCGCGTTCGGCCTGTTAAGCGCGCGGGATTGGTTTTGCTGGGGCCTTCGCAAAGCACTTCGACGCACGTGCCGACCAGCCGTTGCAGATGTCGGCGGTTCGATTCGTTGACAATCCGCAGCAGATCCTGGTTCCGTTGCTCCTTGGTTTGTTCATCAATTTGATCGGCCATGGCCGCTGCCGGCGTGTTGCGCCGCGGCGAATAGCGGAACACGAAAGCGTTGTCGAACTGGACCTCCTCGACAAGTTCGCGAGTCTGTTTGTAATCGTCTTCGGTCTCGCCCGGGAACCCCACAATGATATCGGTGGTGATTGCGATGCCCTCCCGCGCGCGACGGATCCGTTCCACCAGACGGAGATATTTCTCCCTCGTATAACCGCGATGCATCTCCCTGAGAATTTTGTCGGAACCGGATTGCACCGGCAGATGCACATGCTCGGCCAGTTTTGGCAGGCGCGCCAGCGCGTCGATCAGATCTTCTCGAAAACCGATGGGATGCGGCGAAGTGAACCGGAGGCGTTCCAGTCCGTCGATTGCATGGAGGGCTTCGAGCAGTTGCACAAAGGGGCTTTTGCCGTCGCGTTTGGGGAATTCGTGCCGTCCATAGAGGTTCACGATTTGTCCCAGCAGCGTGACTTCTTTCACCCCGCGGGAAACGAGATCCCGCACTTCGCCTGCGATTTCATCGATCGTGCGGCTGCGTTCGGCCCCTCGTGTCTGCGGCACAATGCAGAACGTGCAGCGCATGTTGCAGCCTTGCATGATTGAGACAAAGGCCGTCGCCTGCTTCGGCGCAAGTTGCTGGTCGCAAATGGTCGATTGCGAGCCCGGTTCCTCCGCAATATCCACGATGGAGAAACGCAGATCGTCGATCGCCCGCTTCCGGGGGGACGCGCTCGCGGCGCGCGCGGCTTTCCTGGCGACCAGTTCCTCCACGTAATCGGCTACGCGATGGAATTTCTGCGTGCCGGCAATGAGATCCACGTGCGGCAAATCTTTGAGCAAGGATTCGCCGCGGGCCTGGGCCATGCAACCGAGAAACCCGAACACCACATGCGGCCGTTCCCTGGCCATGCGGCCGAGCATTCCCATTTTGCCCAGCGCTTTCTGATCCGCCATGTCGCGTACGCTGCACGTGTTCAGCAGCACCACGTCGGCTTCGGATTCATGCGCCACGCGTTCGTACCCGCGGGCAATGAGCGAGTGCGCCACCTGTTCGGAGTCGCGCTCGTTCATCTGACATCCATACGTTTTGATAAAAAATTTCGGCATGACCGGCGAAAATCATACACTGGGAAATGCCTCTTTGCCACGCCGCTGCCGGGATTGGCGAAGGTGCTGACAGCCGCTGCGATTTATGGCTTAAATGAAGCATGCCTCAAACAAAGTCTGAACCACCGGCAATTGGGATCATCGGAGGAAGCGGCCTCTATCAAATGGAAGAATTGCGTGACGCCGGCGAATATCGCGTCGATACGCCGTTTGGGTCGCCGTCGGACATTCTCGTCGGCGGAAAGATTGGCGGACGCCGGGTGTATTTTCTGCCGCGCCACGGACGGGGCCACCGGCTTTTGCCGCACGAAATCAATCACCGGGCAAACATTTATGCGCTGCGCTCGCTTGGCGTTCGCTGGATCATTTCGGTCGCGGCAGTGGGCAGCCTGCAGGAGCGATACGCTCCGCGGGACGTGTTGCTGCCGTCGCAGTTTTATGATCGGACCAGCCGCCGCGAGGCGCATACTTTCTTCGGCGAAGGCATCGCGGCGCACATTAGTTTCGCCGAGCCCGTCAGCGCGCAGCTGCGCAATCTTCTTGCCGAATCGGCGCGGTCGCGCGGTGTCACTATTCACAACGGCGGGACCTACGTGAATATGGACGGCCCGGCGTTTTCCACCCGCGCGGAATCGGACTGGTACCGCCGCAACGGTTTTGACGTAATCGCGATGACCAATCTGCCGGAAGCCAAATTGGCGCGCGAAGCTGAGATTGCCTACGCCACGATGGCGATGATCACCGATTACGATTGCTGGAAGGTGGAGGACGAACCGGTCTCGGCGCAAACCGTGCTCAGTCATTTGAAGGCGAACGCGGAGACGGCGCGGAAAATCATTTTGGACGTCATCCCCCGCATTCCCGACGAACCGAACTGGCCGGAACATTTTGCCCTGGACGCTGCCCTGATCACCGATCGCGCCCTTTGGCCAAAGGCTACTGTCGAAAAACTCAAACCCATTCTGGAACGATTTCTCAATGAAGAACTCGCGACTTGAGCTGTGGCCGTTTCGCCAGCGTTGTTATTGGTGGCGCAGATTTGTTGATGCGTGGAGGCAGCAATTTGCAACGAGCCTAGCAGCTTGTTTTGACGGAATGCAACATGTCCCCTAGTGTCCGAAGTTTTGCTGAACATGGACGCGGCGCAGCAAATTCAGCCGTCGGTTTCCGTTGTCACGCCGGTTTATAATGGCGAGGCGTCCATTGCCGAACTCTGCCGGCGACTGCAGCAGGTGTTGCCGCGCATCGCCGCGCGGTACGAAATTATCCTGGTGAATGACGGCAGCCGTGACCAAAGTTGGGAAGTCATCTCGAAATTATGTTCGCAGTCCGCAGCCGTGTGCGGGCTGAATCTGATGCGCAATTATGGGCAGCACAATGCGCTGCTGTGCGGAATTCGGGCGGCCAAATACGACGTGGTCGTGACCATGGACGACGATCTACAGCATCCGCCCGAGGAAATCCCCCGCCTGTTGACGCGGCTGAGTGAAGGCTTCGACGTTGTTTATGGCGGGCCAAAAAAAGAACAGAACGGCCTATCGCGAGCGATTGCCTCCCGTCTCACACGGCTCGCCTTGCGCGCGGCAGTGGGGGCCGAAGTGGCGAAGAACGTGAGCGCGTTCCGCGTTTTTCGCACTCAACTACGCGAAGCATTCGCCGATTACCAGTCGCCTTTTGTTTCCATCGATGTGCTGCTGACGTGGGCGACTAACCGCTTCGGCGCGTCAACGGTCGCGTTCGAGCCGCGTCGCGCCGGCTCGTCAAACTATACGTTTGCCAAACTGGTGCGCCATGCGCTCACCATGATGACTGGCTTCAGCACGGTGCCTTTGCAGATGGCAAGTCTGACTGGTTTTGCCTGCACATTGTTTGGCATCGGAGTCTTAATTTATGTTGTTGGTCGGTATTTGCTGGAGGGCAGCATTCCCGGCTTTCCGTTTCTTGCCTCGATCATTGCCATCTTTTCCGGAGCGCAGCTTTTCGCGCTTGGCGTGATCGGGGAATACCTGGCGCGAATGCATTTTCGGACGATGAATCGACCAGCCTACGCCATTCGCGAGATCGCCGGATCGGCCAACCCCGCCAGCCGAAAGTCCTTGTGAGTGCGCGACCGGATTTAGCAGCGATCGACGAACTCGGAGAAGCGCTAGCGGGCTTGACGCACAACCCTGTGCGACTTTCACTCCCAAACGCGGCCTGTGACGGAAAAAGTTTCCCCTCAATGGGTGCGTTCTACATTTGCCGGCTGGGGCGGACTGGATTCTTATCGCCGATATCGAAGATAAATTGCCGGTTTCACCCTGTGGAAAAATGCGTCCGCACTGGAATGAAAACATTCAATCGACGTTGCGCACGGCAATTTCAGGGAATTCATTTCGATTTTTTGGGACGCGGGCTTTGCGCAACATTGAAATCTGATGCCATGAAGATGGCGACAAATTTCGCGGCGCGCCTCGACCAGCCGACGCATGTGGGGAATGATCCGGAACTTCGCGGCACGTTAAAACTCAGGTGGCTCCGGTCATGAGCAGAGTAATCGGCGACCGATTCAAAGGCGCAAAACGAGAAATGATCGCGCCCTTGAGTTTGGCGACTCTTGACAGGGTGCGCGATGCGTTGCCGCGCTTTGCGCACCCGCCTATGGCGCATCTGATGCAACTGAGAGTTGAGGAACGCCTGAACTATTGGCTCGACCAAATCAGGCAGAGCCTGTCCGACGAATCGGCCCTGGCGTTTGGCTCAGTGGATTCTGCGGGCAATCTCGACGGTTTGCTTGTCTATAACGATTCGCCATGGGAGAGCCGGATCGTCGGGCAACGGGTGGGAAATATAAAACACCTTGCCGTCGCGCCCGGAGGCGTGGCCGGAACCCGAACCGCCTGCGAATTAATCGGCGAGCTCATGGCCGTTCTCGCTAGCCGCCGGACGAAATGCGTGGCTTGCAGGGTGCCATCCGATGACCTGCCCGCAATTCACGCCCTCCAGCACTGCGGTTTTCTCCTCATGGATACGCTGCTGGATTTTGCCTGTGATCTTTCGCAATTCCACCTTCAAAAGAGCGTTTCGCCGATACGAAATGAGCTTTTGAATATTCGGCGTGCGACGCCGGCTGACATGCCGACCCTCATGGCTATTAGCGAACGCGCGTTCGCCGGCTACTTTGGTCGTTACCATGCCGATCCGCACGTGGCGCGCGACGCGGCAACAAAGATTTATACCGAATGGATACGTTCCGCGTTTGCCGGTTGGGCGGATTGGGTGCTGGTTGCCGAGTGGGATGGCAAGGCGGCCGGGCACAGTGTTTGGAGGAAGGTTCTGCATGGCTCGCATGAACCTCCGCGCGGGGTCTGCTTTTGCGATTTGCTGGTGGTTGATCCGGAGTTCCAAGGCCGCCAGCTGGGAACGGCTCTTATGTGGGAAGGCATGCATGTCGCCCGAGACTTCGCGCAGTACGCCGTGGGGCCGGTTCACATTTGCAACCAGAGTGTGCAGCGAACGCTGCAACGCGTCGGTTGGAAAATTTCAGGCGCGCGGCATTGCTTTCACAAATGGCTCCCCTCTTAGCAATCCACACAGACGCAAGTCATGCCCATGATAAACGCTCATAAGAGCGCCAACAACGAATTCCAGACTGCGCCGCGGCTTTTGTGTTGGCGAGGTTTCCCATGGGCGATCTCCGCAGCCGCGGTGACGCTTTATGGGGTCTATCTGTTTTCCACACATCGAAAATTAGTCGTAAACGATCTGTTTGGGTACGTTTGGATGGCGCTCGAAGAGCGCAACGAAGGTCTTGGGCGCTCGACCAACAGCGTGATGCCGGCGGGTTACCCGATTTTGCTAAACTTGGTGCACGCATGCGGGGTAAGCTACATGAATGCTGGCCGCGCGCTGAGCCTGGTGGCAGGGATACCCCTGCTTGCGTTTGTCTGGCTCGGCGCTTCTATGTGGGGTCAATTCCCATGGGCAGGTCTGGTGGCATGGTATCTTA
>Ga0209810_1000747_pt1 | contig 61975 bp, 48 predicted proteins | sample Coa_R1_7_FD_187159 | JGI IMG/M metagenome (GOLD analysis project Ga0209810, IMG submission 187159) | Surface soil microbial communities from Centralia Pennsylvania, which are recovering from an underground coalmine fire - Coalmine... | ecosystem: Environmental > Terrestrial > Soil > Unclassified... | reverse complement strand
ATGGCGATCCGGCTGCAGCGGCGCGGGGTCCGAGACGTCGTGGTTCTCGAGCGCGCCGGCGAGATCGGCGGGACGTGGCGCGACAACGCGTATCCGGGCTGCGCGTGCGACATTCCCTCGATGCTGTACTCGTTCTCGTTCGCGCCGAATCGGGAGTGGACGCGCGGCTATCCGCAGCGTGAAGAGATCTGGCGCTACCTGCGCGACTGCGTGGTGCGCTTCGGGATCGCGCCGCTCGTCCGTACGAGCGCGGAGGTCGTCGAAGCGGCGTGGGACGAGGACGCCGCGCTCTGGCGCGTGCGCCTCGCGGACGGCGCCGCGCTCGATGCGCGCGTGCTGATCTGGGCGGCGGGCGCGCTGCATCGGCCGCACGTCCCGTCGCTGCCGGGGATCGAAGGCTTTGCCGGCACCGCGGTGCACTCGTCGGCGTGGAACGCCGCGGTCGACGTCCGCGGCAAGGACGTCGCGGTGATCGGCACCGGTGCGAGCGCGATCCAGATCGTGCCGGCGATCGCCGGCGAGGTTCGCTCGCTCACGCTGTTTCAGCGGACCCCGGCTTGGGTGGTGCCGCGCGGCGACAAGCCCGTGACGCCGCTGCGCCGCATGCTGCGGCGATTCGCCCCGGGCTTCGCGTGGCTGGAACGCAAGGCCGTCTACTGGGCGCTGGAGGCGCGCGCATACGGCTTTACCGTGAATCCCGGGATGCTGCGGGCCATCGAAAGACGCGTGCGCCGGCGGCTCGACGAGAGCATCGCCGATCCCGGGCTGCGCGCCGCGCTCACGCCCGACTATCGCATGGGCTGCAAGCGCATCCTGCTGTCCGATGACTACTATCCCGCGCTGCAGCGCGAGAACGTGCGCGTCGTGACGAGCGCGATCAGCCGCGTGCGCGAGGACGCCGTCGTCACCGCCGACGGTGCGGAGTATCCCGCCGGCGTGATCGTGTACGCGACGGGGTTTCGTGCGACCGACGCGCCCGACGCACGCATCGAGGGCCGCTGCGGCGCGAGGCTCGCCGGCGCGTGGCGGGACGGAATGGAGGCGTACCTGGGAACCAGCGTCGCCGGCTTCCCGAACCTGTTCTTCCTCGTTGGCCCGAACACGGGACTCGGCCACAACTCGATGGTGCTGATGATGGAAGCGCAGTACCGCTACGTGCTCGACGCGCTCGCGCAGCTGAAGCGGCGGCGGGCGCGCGCGCTCGACGTGCGCGCCGAGGCGCAAGCGAACTACAACGCGCGCCTGCAGCGGCGCCTGGCGCGAACGGTCTGGGCCAGCGGCTGCACGAGCTGGTACCGCGACCGCAACGGCAAGATTACCGCGCTCTGGCCGGGATTCACGTTCACGTTCCGGGCGCTCACGCGCCGATTGCGCCCGGAACGGTACGTCTTCACGCGCTGAGCGCCGAACGGCCGCCGCGCGGCGCGCTCAGCGGCCGCGCTTGCGCGCGAGGGCGCGCTTCACCGCCTCGGCGATCGCCGGGGTGCCCATCCCGTACTCCTTTATGAGCTCCGCCGGCTTGCCGGATTGGCCGAAGCGGTCGTGGACGCCGATGAACTCGATGGGGACCGGGTGGTTCGCCGCGAGGATCTCGGCGACGCGCGAGCCCATCCCGCCCTGCACCTGGTGCTCTTCGACGGTCACGACCGCGCCGCAGTCGCGCGCCGCCGCGACGATCGCCGGCTCGTCCATCGGCTTGATCGTGTGGTTGTTCACGACGCGGCACTGGATGCCGTCCTTCGCGAGCTTCTCGGCGGCGATGAGGGCTTCGTAGACCAAGATGCCGCAGGCGACGATCGCGACGTCGCCGCCTTCCCGGAACGTTTGCGCCTTGCCCAGCTCGAACGGCGTCTCCTCGGTGGTGATCACGGCCGACTCGGCGCGCGCGAAGCGCAGGTACGTGGGCGACGGGCTCTCGGCGACCGCCAGCGTCGCCTTCTTCGTCTGGACCGAATCGCACGGCACGACGACCAGCATGTGCGGGATCACCCGCATGATCGCGATGTCTTCGATGGCCTGGTGCGTCGCGCCGTCCGGACCGACCGAGACGCCGGCGTGCGCGCCGGCGATCTTCACGTTGCTCTCGTTGAGCGCCATGATCGTGCGCACTTGCTCCCAGGAGCGCCCGGGGTTGAACATCGCGTAGCTCGCGATGAACGGGATCTTCCCGGCCGCGGCGAGACCGCCGGCCATCGCGACGAGCATCTGTTCCGCGACGCCGATTTCGATGTAGCGGTCCGGGAAGGCGTGCTTGAAGGGCTCCATCCGCGTCGACTCGGCGAGGTCCGCGCAGATCGCGACGACGTTCGCGTTCCGCCGCCCCGCCTCGACGAGGCCTTCGCCGAACCCATTGCGCGTCGGAACCTGCTTGATGGCGTCGGCGTGGCGGTAGTCGACGAGGTGCATCGCCGCGACGCCGTTCAGCGTTTGCGCGCTAGCCATTCGCGGCTCCGATCTTCTCGCGCGCGGCGAGCAGCTCGCGCAGCGCGAGGTCCGCTTCGTCGGCTTTCGGCGGCTTGCCGTGCCACGTGTAATCGCCTTCCATGTACGAGACGCCCTTGCCCATGACGGTGTGCGCGATGATGACCTGCGGCTTGTCGGTGACCGCCTTCGCCTGCTCGACCGCGTCGACGAACGCCGCGATGTCGTGTCCGTCGCACTCGAACACCGCCCAGTTGAAGGCGCGGTACTTGTCGGCGAGCGGCTCGAGCGGCATCACGTCTTCGGTGCTGCCGTCGATCTGGATCACGTTGCGGTCGACCACCGCGGTCAGGTTGTTCAGCTTGAACTTCGCGGCGGTCATCATCGCTTCCCAATGCAGCCCGCACTGATGCTCGCCGTCCGAAGTGACGACGTAGACGCGCCAGTCCTTGCGGTCCATCTTCGCCGCGTACGCCATCCCCGTGCCTTGCGCGAGCCCTTCGCCGAGCGGCCCCGACGTCGTCTCGAGGCCGGGGAGGCTGACGCGCTCCGGGTGTCCCTGCAGCCGCGTCCCGAAGCGGCGGAGCGTCAGCAGGTCGTCGACCGGGAAGTACCCCGCGTACGCCATCGCGGCGTAGCGGACGGGCGCGATGTGCCCGCACGAGAGAAGGAGACGGTCGCGCTCCGGCCAGTCGGGATTCTTCGGGTCGTGCCGCAGAATCTCGAAGTAGAACGCGGTGAAAATGTCCGCCATGTCGAGCGATCCGCCGGAGTGGCCGGACCCGGCGGCGAGCAGCGACCGGATGATCCCCTGACGCACGTCGTTCGCGTGCGTTCGGAGCTCGGTCAGCCGCTGCGGCGAGAGAGAAGGCATCCTGCCGATTATCTCCGCCGCGGCGGCCGAGTCCTAGCGGGTGTCGCGTCCCGCCCGCGTGGCTAGCCGGGCGGCTGGAAGCTGGGGTCGCCGAACTGCCAGAGCAGGAACGAATACTCGTCCGCGGCCAGATCGACGGCCTGCGTCTTCGTTCCGCCGATCAGGCCGTGACCGCCGTTGTAGTCGACGCGCAGCAGGATCGGACGCGGTCCGGCGTTGGCGTCCTGCAGCGTCGCGGCCATCTTCGCCGCCTGCCACGGGTCGACGCGCGGGTCGTTGATCCCGGTCGTGAGCATCACGGCGGGGTAGTGCGTTCCCGGAACGACGTGGTGCACCGCGCTGGTGGCGTAGAGGTTCTTGAAGCCTTGCTCCGTCTTCACGCTCCCGAACTCCGGCACGTTGGGCGGGCCGTTCGGCGAGGTCTCGATACGCAGCTGATCGGAGACGGGAATCTCGTCGAGGACCGCGGCGAAGTCGGCCGGGTCGCGCGTGATCGCGCCGCCCATCGTGATCCCGCCGGCGCTGCCGCCGCGCGCGCCCAGCTTGCCGGGCGACGTGTAGCGCTGCGCGATCATCCACTTCGCGCAGTCGATGAAGTCGTCGATCGTGTTGATCTTGTTCGCGTCCTTGCCGGCGAGATGCCACTCCTCGCCGTACTCGCCGCCGCCGCGCACGTGCGCGATCGCGATGATCCCGCCGCGCTCGAGGAACGCGAGGCGGCCCGCGCTGAACGACGGATCGCTCGAGATCCCGTACGAGCCGTAGGCGTACAGCATCGTCGGGTTCGACCCGTCGAGCGCCATGCCGCGGCGGTGGATGATCGAGAGCGGGATCGCCACGCCGTCGCGCGCGGGAACGCGCACCTCGTCGGCGACGATCCCCGAGTAGTCGACGGGCGAGGGTGCGTCGAGCCGCGTGTCGGCGAGCGTGCGCGTCGCGGGATCGTAGGCGTACCAGCGCGGCGATTCGGTCCAGCTTTCGAGCTGCGCGAGGAAGCCCGGCCGGTCGAACTCGGTCGCGAGCCCCGCGACCGTCCCGTTCACGGGCAACGCGATCTCGCTGCGGCTGCCGTCGTAGCCGATCCGCGTGATGCGCCCGAGCCCGTCTTCGCGCGACTGCACGTACAGCGCGTCGCTCGCCGTCGCAAGGCTGTCGACGACGCGCGTTCCGGCCGGGATGAGATCCGTCGCCTGCGCGAACGTCTGACCGACCTTGAACGTCACGACCTTGAAGCGCGGCGCGCCCTTCGCGGTCAGCGCGTACACGGTGTCGCCGTGCACGGCGGCATTCGTCACCTTGTCCTCGCGATCGATCACCTTGCGCCAGGGGATCGCTGCCGGATTCGCGATGCTGCTCTTCGGTGCGACGTACAGCGTCACGAACCGGTCGACGCCCGCGACGGCGACGCCCACGATGAACGGGGTCTCCGACGACATCGCCAAGATGGCGAACGACGTGGGCGGAACGTCGACCGCAGGGTCGACGCCGGCGCCGAACACCGCGACGTCCTCGCTCGACGGGTGCCCGATCGCATGCGCGTACGTGCGCACGTTCAAGTACTTCATCACGGGCGGATCGCCGGCTTTGAGCTCCTGCCGGCGCAGATAGTAGACGGTGTTCCCGTCGTCGCTCCACGCCACCGGGCCGAAGTCGGCCCGGTCCGAGACGTCGGAAAGCATCGTCCCGTTCTTCACGTCGATGACGTGCAGGGTGCCGTTCTCCGAGCCGCCCGGCGCGAGGACGACCGCGACGCGGCTGCCGTCGTCCGACGGCAGGAACGCCGAGATCGCGACGCGCGGGCCCGGCATCGCGTCGGGATCGACGAGGACGCGCTCCGCGCCCGACGGTCCCGAGCGAACGTAGAGCTTCGAAGAGTTCGCGCCCTGCGGCGTCTTCTCGTAGAAGAACGTCCCGTGGTGCACGACGACGCCGGACGACACCACCGCCGTGTCGGCGAGCTGCTTCAGGCGCGCGACGAGCGCGGCGCGTCCCGGCATGGCGTCGAGGATCGCCCGGGTGCGGTCGTTCTGCGCCTTCAGATACGCGAGAAGATCCGGGTCCCCGGGCGTCTCCATCCAGCGGTACGGGTCCACGACGGTCTGTCCGAAATACGTGTCCGTCACCGGGATCTTCTTGGCGACCGGCGCGGGCGGAAGCGCCGCGAGCGCCGCGGTCGCCGCCGAGAGAACGAAGGCGGCCGACGCGGCCGCGACGCGTGTACGCATGAGGCGACGTTGTGCCGGGCGGACGCTCTTCCTGCCGGGCAGTGCGCTCCGCCGTTCGTTCTCAGGACGCGGTGCGGGGCAGCGCCGGAGCGAGCCGGCCGGCGCGGTCGTCCGGGAGGATGGTCCTGCCTTCGGCCATCTGTCGAACCCGGCGCGGCGAACGTGCGAGCAACGCCGAGCGAGATCCCGAGGAGTCGCTCGCCGCGTTTCGCAACGAGTCCGTTCGATGGCTACCGAGCTTCGTGATTTTCTCCAGCATTCGTACGACGAGCTGGAACAGCTCAACTTGCGTGCGAAAAAGCAGCGTGCCGACCGCGTCCCGCTCGAGAAGCTGCAGGAAGAGCGGCTGAAATACCTGACGGACGAGAAGCGCATCAAGGCGGCGACCGTCCTGTTCAGCGACCTCGAAGGCCGCCTCCACATGCTGGACTACGACAAGAAGTTTCTGATCAAGTCCAGCGACAACCTTACTTTCGACGGCTCGTCGATCCGCGGGTTCACGCCGCAGCGCGAGAGCGATCTGCGCCTCGCGCTCGACTGGAGCGCGTTCTACTGGGGACCCGCGGACATCTTCGGTCCCGGGAAGGTGCTGATCTTCGCCGACGTGCTCGACCGCGACGGCCGTCCGTTCTCCGCCGACATGCGCGGCGTGCTGAAAGACTTCTCGAAGCGGCTCTACGAGAGCGACGGCTACACGCTCAACGCGGCCAACGAGATCGAAGGCTTCGTCTTCCAGGGCACCGACGCCGAGCAGCGGTATCACGAGACCGGAAAGTTCGACTACGTCAACACCGGCGGTTACTATCACTCGCTGCCGGGCGATCCGCTGCGTACGTTCATCGACACCGTCGCCGAAGTGCAGCGCGCGATGGGCTTCGAGAACGAGAAGGACCATCCCGAGGTCGCGCCCTCGCAGTTCGAGATCAACTACAGCTACGGTGAAGTCGTCGCCGCGGCCGACACGATCCAGCTCTACAAGCTGATCTGCCGCCAGGTGGCGACGAAGCTCGGGATGACGGCGTCGTTCCTGCCCAAGCCGGTCGTCGGCGTGAACGGCAACGGCATGCACACCAACGTCTCGGTCAGCAAGGACGGGAAGAACCTGTTCTGGGATCCGCAGGGCGAGGAGCGGCTCAGCGACCTCGGCTGGACCTTCATCGACCGGATCCTCACGCACGGCAACGACATCTGCCTCATGCTGAACTCCAGCGTGAACGCGTTCCGCCGGCTCGATCCGCACTTCGAGGCGCCGAACCAGATCAAGGCGTCGGCGGTCGACCGCGGCTCGATGGTGCGCATCCCGATCGGCAACGAGCGCAGCGCGCGCGTCGAGGTCCGTTCGGTGGCGCCCGACGCGAACCCGTACATGGTGATGCTGGCGGTGTTCAAGAGCGGCCTCGAAGGCTCGATCAGCTCCGAGAGCAATCTCCGTCAGGCCTCGCGCTATCTTCCGGACAACATCTACGACGCGATCGACAACTTCGAGAAGGCCGAGTGGACCTCGAAGCTCGTCGAACCGGACGTCAAAGCGAAGTACGCCGAGCTCAAGCGCGCCGCCGCCGATCGCTGCCCGCGGCTGCTCGGGACGTTCGTGAAATCACAGGAAGTCCAGTACCACCACGAAGTCTACAACCAGTATCTCTGGAACCTGTTCTAATCGCGGTGACGTCGCGTCGCGTCGCTCCGGGCAGTTGACGAAAGCCCTCGCCGTGGCGGCGAGGGCTTTTCGCATCGGGCCAGCCGCGAGCGAACGCGTTCCGCCGCGACGCTGCCGATCGGCGCGGGCTACTGCGAATATGTGCCGACGTACGTCCCTTGCGCGATGATGTGGCCGCGCATGTTGAACGTCAGGTACGCGCCGGTCGTGTTTGCCGGCATGCCGGTCAGCGTCGTATCGAGCGCGCTGACGGTGAAGTGATAGTGGTGCGCGCCGTCGCCCGGCGGCGGGCACGGTCCGCCGTAGCCGAGGCTGCCGTAGTCGTTGAGGCCCGAGGTCCCGGCCGCCGGCGCAGTTCCGGTGCCCGCGGCGATGCTCGTCACCGTCGGCGGGATGTTGAAGAGCGTCCAGTGCCAGAAGCCGACGCCGGTCGGCGCGTCCGGATCGAACTCGGTGAGCACGAAGCTCTTCGTCGCCGCGGGCGCGCCGCTCCACGAGATCGCGGGCGACTGATTCGAGCCGCCGCAGCCGTTGAAGGCCTCGACGGCCGGGATCGCGCCGCCGTTGGCAAACGCGGGGATCGAGACGACGAGCGCGGGCACCGACGGTGTTCCGGGCGAGCGCAGCGTCACCGTACCGCTCGGCGCGACGGTCGACGAGGCGAACGGAGCGGAGATCGAGGAGCCGTTGTTGTTGCAGGCCGCCAGCAGCGCGACGGCGAGCGCGGCGGGCGGGGCGGCGAAGCGATGCGGCATGGCGGACCTCCGGCGCGATCGTGCGGTGTTCGCGACGCGGCTTCGGAGCGCTTGGGTCGTTGACCTACCCCGGCGTCGACCCACCCCGGCGCACCGCGTGGTGGAGCGCCGTCGGGCCGCCCCGGTCTTCGGCGGGTCAGCGGCGACGGAGCAGGTCGAGCCGGTACCGTTCGGCGCGAGCGGCGCGCACGCGCGCGAAGCGCGCGTCGCCGACGAACGCCTCGTGGACGGCATCACCGCCGCGTACGTGACCGTCGACGTGCGGGAGAAAATGCACGAGCAGAAGATCGCCTCCCGCCCGCAGCGTGGCCGCGATGCGCTCGCGCGCGAGCGCGAAGTCCTCGTCCGACCAGTAGTACGCGATCTCGGAGACGACGATCAGGTCGAACGGGCCGGCCGGAAACTCGCGCGGCAGGACGCGGCGCTCGAAGCGCACCTGCGGCACATCGGCGCAGCGCTTCGCCGCGGACGCGAGCGCGCGGTCGCTGACGTCGATCGCGAGCAGCGCGTCGCAGCGTTCCGCGAGGCGCTGCGTCAGCACGCCGACCGAGCAGCCCGCTTCGAGCGCGGTGCCGTAGCGCGGCTCCAGCGCCGCGAGCGACGCATCGTACTTCGCGTTCTCGTACGCGCTCGTCGCAAAGTTCCACGGGTCCTCGTCGCGCTCGTAGAGCCTCTCGAAGAACTCCGGCTGCAGCGGCGCGTCCGACACGCGAGGTGATACCCGCGCGGCACGACCGGCCACGCGCCCGCGCTCCGACGATGCTCGTTGCGCCTCGCCGGGCAGCGAGGTACAACGGGCGCATGGCAACGATCGCACGGCGCCGGCTCGGCGGGCTCGAAACGTCCGCCCTCGGGCTCGGCTGCATGGGAATCTCGTTCGCGTACGGCGCGCCCGCCGAGGAGTCCGGGACGGCGGCGATCCGGCGAGCGCTCGACCTCGGCATCACGATGCTCGACACGGCCGAGATCTACGGCCCGTTCCGCAACGAGGAAGTCGTCGGCGCCGCGATCCGCGATCGGCGCGACCACGTGCAGCTCGCGACGAAGTTCGGCTTCGCGTTCGACGGCGAGCGGCGCATCGCGGGCGGCGTCGACGGCTCGCCGGCGAACGCCAAGCGCGCGCTCGACGGCTCGCTGCGCCGGCTCGGCGTCGACTACGTCGACCTTTGGTACCAGCATCGCGTCGACCCGAAGGTGCCGATCGAAGAGACGGTCGGCGCGATGGCCGAAGCCGTCGCCGCCGGCAAGGTGCGCTTCATCGGGCTCTCGGAGGCGGGCGCCGCGACGATCCGCCGCGCGCACGCCGTCCATCCGATCGCGACCGTGCAGAGCGAGTACTCACTGTGGACGCGCGACGTGGAGGACAGCGTGCTGCCGACGCTGCGCGAGCTCGGGATCGGCTTCGTCCCGTACAGCCCGCTCGGCCGCGGCTTTCTCACGGGCGCGGTCGACGTGAACGCGCTCGCGGGCGACGACTTCCGGCGAACGCAGCCGCGCTTCACCGGCGAGAACGCCGCGCGCAACGCCGCCGTCGTCGACATCGTCCGCGACGTCGCGAAGAAGCACGACGCGACGCCCGCGCAGGTCGCGCTCGCGTGGGTGCTGAGCCGCGGCGACGACATGGTCCCGATCCCCGGGACGACGAAGCCCGCCCGCGTCGAAGAGAATGCGCGCGCGCTCGACGTTCGTTTGGACGCGGACGACCTGCGCCGCCTCGACGATATCCCGGCGCGCGTCGCCGGCGAGCGCAACAGCGCCGCGGGACTCGCAGTTATCGAACGCTGACGTTCGCCGTCGCGGCTGAACAAGCGGTTCGGCCGCACTGCGGCCACGACGTCAGCCGCGCGGCTTGAGTCGTTTCGCGGCTTCTTGGAAATCGGCGCCGAGGAGCCGGGACAGACCGCGGTCGGCGAGGATCTTGCCGCCCGTCTGGCACGTCGGACAGTAGTTCGTCTCGTTGTCGGCGTAGCGGATGCGGCGCACGGCGTCGCCGCACACGGGACACGGTTTGCCGTACTTTCCGTGCACGGCCATGTCGGGCCGGAATGCGGTGACCTTCTCGGGGAAGCCGTTCTCCGCTTCGGCGCGAAAGCGATCGATCCAGAGCTGCAGCGTGGCGCGCGTCGCGGCGTGAAGCCGTGCCCATTCGGCGGGCGTCAGCTTGTGCGTGAGCTTGGCCGGCGAGAGCCGCGCGGCGTGGAGGATTTCGTCGGAATATGCGTTTCCGATGCCGTCGATCACGTGAGGATCGGTCAGTGCGCGCTTGATCGTGTGGTTCTCGCGCATCAGCGCGCGCCGAAACGCCTCGACGTCCGCCGTGAAGACGTCGATGCCGCCGGGATCGACGGCGTCCACGGCCGCGCGCCCGTGCAGAAGCTGGAGCGCCGCCCGGCGCTTCGTCCCCGCTTCGGTGAGAACGAGCGTGCCGTTCGGGAATTCGAGCGCGGCCAGGTTCGCCCGCCCGCCGAGCTTCGCGCCGTCGGCGCGCCAATGGAGCCGTCCCGCGATCATGAGGTGGAGCACGAGCCAGAGATCGCCGTCGAACCCGATCGCGATCCGTTTTCCGATCCGTCGCACTTCGCGCACGGTACGGCTTTCGAGTGCGGAGATGGGCGGGTCGGCCGTGCGAAGCACGAACGGATCGAGGAGCCGCACGCGCCGCAGCGGCTCGCCGACGATACGATCGCGGAGTGCGTGAACGTACGCTGCGACATCGGGCAGCTCGGGCACCAGGCGTGATTCGCGACGTATCCGGGCCGTTCCGGCGCACGGAGGAAATCGTCGAACGCGATATAACGCCCGCGCGGTGGGGAGTCGTAATCCGTATGAGCCCGTCGAACGCCGCATCGCGGACGCCATCGTCCCCGGCGAACGACTCCTTTGGGCCGGGAAAGCCCCGGCCGGGCTCATCCTGCGGAGTTCCGACTGGGTCAACATTCCGTTGGCGGCGCTGTTTTGTGCCTTCACGGCTTTCTGGGAGAAGACGGTACTCACGACCCCGGCTCCGGCCTTCTTCCGCCTCTGGGGGATTCCGTTCGTCGCCGCGGGATTGTACGGTCTGGTCGGACGATTCATCGTTGAGTCGTACTTGCGCGCGACGACGTACTACGCGGTAACGGACCAAGCCGCGTACGTCATTCGTACCGATCGCTTTCCGATCGTGCGACGCTATGCGGGGAGCGCGCTCGACGCAGCGCAGCTCGAACCCGAGTCGAACGGTTCCGGAAACATTCGCTTCGTCGCCGTTCCGAGCCCATTCGGCCAGCGCACGTGGTACGGCGGCTCGTATGCTGCGTGGTCGCTTTCGACCGTCGATGCGTTCTACTCCGTGGCTAACGTCGCCGACGTGTACCGCCTCGTCACGGAAGCCGCCGCCGGGAGGCGAGCCACGGCGTAGCCGTCCCCTTACATCGCGGAGCCGTCTCGTCTCGCGTCGGAGTCAACGCTCGGGGAACGCTTCCTGAGCGGCGCGCGATCCCGTCGACCTACACCGTCGGGAGAAGCGTCTCGTGGCGCGGACGTTACCGCACCTTCTCGTAGTATTGGCCCAGATCGAGATTATTGCCGAGCTTGATTACGGAACCCGAAACCTCAACTGAATGAGCGAAATCTCCGACATCTACCTCCTCCTGTCCGGTGCCGGGAGAGAGGCGCCATTTTGTCCGGGTGATTTGCACATGCCCCGTTTTCTTATCAAAGCGCAACGTGAGAGCCGTTTGGTCGCTTTTCAAGATCACGAAGTCGGCGAAGTTCCCTGGATCGGCGTTCGTGGGGGTGAAGATATATTCACCTACGTAGTCGCTTGGATTTGTGCTGGCCGGGGAATCGCAAGCGGCGGCGACTGACATCGCACACACGAGCCAAGAAAGCCATGCTCGCTTCATGGGCATGCGACTTGAATGTGGAACGTCTCGTTACCCGTCGATTGACGACCAGCCCGGTCCGAGTCGGTAGATTCGAATCCACCTGCCCAATCCTCCGTCATTGAGCCAGCCGTCGCGACACCACATGCGCTCGCCGCGTCGCGCAAGTGCCACTTTACACCGTAGTCGATGTAAAGTGGCACCATCGCGTCTTATGAACAGCCGCTCGTCGTGCCGCAGCTGTCGCACTTCAGGCACGTGCCGTTGCGCACGAGCGTGAACTGGCCGCACTGCGTGCACGCATCGCCGCTGTAGCCCTTCGCGATCGCCTCGCGCGCCTTCGCGGCGACGACATGACCGCGTGTCGCCGTTCCCGAGGCCGCGGGCGCGTCCGGCGTCGCGACGGCGCCGACGGGCTCGGGGATCCGGGTGACGACCGCCTGCGCGGGCGTCGGAGACGAGGCCTTCGGCGGGATCGCGGCGGGGACGTACGTGACTTCGCCCTCTTCCTCGGCCACGAACTCGGGCTCGGGGCCCATCGCGTCGACGTGCTGCGACGGCTGCACCTGCGCGAGATCGTAGCGGCCGAGATAGCTAACGGCGAGCTCGCGGAAGATGTAGTCGAGGATCGAGGTCGCCATCTTGATGTTCTCGTGGCCGACGACCGGACCGTTCGGCTCGAACCGCGTGAACGTGAAGGCGTCGACGTACTCCTCGAGCGGGACGCCGTGCTGCAGCCCGAGCGAGACCGCGATCGCGAAGTTGTTCATCAAGCTCCGGAAGGCGGCGCCTTCCTTGTGCATGTCGATGAAGATCTCGCCCAGCGTGTTGTCGGTGTACTCGCCGGTACGCAGGTACACTTTGTGTCCGCCGACGACCGCTTTCTGCGTGTAGCCGCCGCGACGATCCGGCATCCGCCGGCGCTTCGCGATGTAGCGGTAGACGACGCGCTCCGCGACTTGCACCGGTCCCTCGTACGCGGCCGCCGCAGGCTCCTCGATCTCTTCACCGCCGCCGACGTCGTAACTCGCGGCGAGCGGCTGCGAGAGCTTCGAGCCGTCGCGGTAGAGCGCGACCGCCTTGACCATCTTTTCCCACGAGTAGCGGTACGCTTCTTTGACGTCCGCGATCGTGGCGGTCTGCGGCAGATTGATTGTCTTGGAGAGTGCGCCGCTGATGAACGGCTGAGCCGCCGCCATCATGTCGACGTGCGCGAGCGGACGGATGAACCGCGCGCCGTGCTTGCCGCACGGGGTCGCGCAGTCGAACACCGGGAGATGCTCTTCCTTCAGGAACGGCGCTCCTTCGAGCGTCATCCGGCCGCAGATCACGTCGGAGGCCTCCTCGACCTGCGTCTGCGTGAAGCCGAGCGTGTCGCGCAAGATCGAATGGTTCCAATCCGCGAGCTGCTCGTCGGTCATCCCGAGCGCGTCCTTGCAGAAGTCGGCGCCGAGGACGTGCTGGTTGAACGCGAAGCCGATGTCGAAGGCGCCGGCGAGCTGCGCCTCGACGCGTGCGATCGCGGCGTCGTCGAAGCCCTTCGCCTTGAGCGTTGCGCGGTTGACGTGCGGCGCGCCCTCGAGCGTGTTCGTTCCCTTGGCGAACGTCTCGATCGCCGCGATCTGCTCCGCGTTGTAACCGAGACGGCGCAGCGCGGGCTCGACCGACTGATTGACGATCTTGAAGTATCCGCCGCCGGCGAGCTTCTTGAACTTCACCAGCGCGAAGTCCGGCTCGATCCCGGTCGTGTCGCAGTCCATCAGGAGCCCGATGGTGTTGTGCGAGACGAAGCCGTTCGCGATGTACGTGACGTTCGCGGGGACGGACAGGTCGTAGGTCAGCTGCTCGCCGCCGTCCTCGTTCGCGACGACGGAATCGTAGAAGAAGCCGAGCGCCGAGGCGACGCGCGGGTTGTCCGTCCGCTCGAGCAGCGCGGTGGCGGTCGCGCGGCTCACTGCTCCGTCGTTTCGCTGACGGAACGTGAGCGTGCGCCCATACAGGTCGCTCCCGGACGGCACGAGATCGCGAATGAGCTCGTCCGGGACGAAGACCCGGTCGCCGCGCGTCCCTTGCCAGCCGGCAAGCGGCTTGATCGCGTTCTGCTTGCGCGCCCCGATGAAGCCAATTCGTTCAGCGAACGCCTCCGCGTACGCGGCGTTCCGCACGCGCAGCACGTAGAGATCGCTCTGACCCCAGCCGCTGCGGTCGAGCTTGGTGCTCGTCGGAATGCCGAGCGCGAGCAGTACCTGCTTCACGTCCTCAGAGAACGTGCGGTTCACCGTCGACCAGCAGGCAGCGCCGTTCGTCACAGTGCCGTCCGCTTCGTAGACGCCGCGGACGAACGCAGCGTACACCGCCGGGTCGTTCGTAGCCAGAATGGCGTCCGGGATCCGCGGGACGTATCCCTTACCGCGATGGTCTTCGCTCGGCGGCAGCTTCGCGAAGCCGCACGCCTCCCACCACATCGTCAGCGCGACCGAGTGCGCCGCGACTTCCGTGTAGCCGCCCTGTTCGGACACTTTCGCCTCGAGCCCGAACAGCTCGCGGATGCTTGTGACGAGATGGTCGCGGACGTCGACATCGGCCGACGCGACGCAGAATCGCAGCCCCTTCGCGTGCAGCGACCCGTCGCCCATGAAGTAGCCGACGAGCTCGGCCAGCTCGGGCGTCACCACTCGCGGCACGCGCGTGGTGAAATCGGCAGTCCAGTACTCTTCGCCGAGCGGCGGCAGCTTCGCGGTGCGCGGCGAGCCGGCGAGCTTGCCCATCGACAGCGCGACGACGTCGTCCGAGGTGATCTCGCCGAAGCGCTTCCAGACGAGATCGCCGCTCACCGGATCGACCACCTTCACGCGGTGCGCCGGCGTCCCTTGGATGGTGTAACCGTTCGCCGTCGTGATCCGCCGCGTGTGCTCGACGCCGTTGATGAAGAACTTCGTCGCGCGCTGCTCGCCGTCGTCCGTGAGGACGCGGAAGTCGACGTCCTGCCACTGCTCACCCTCGACGTTGCCGAGACGGTTCAGGCGGATCAGCCCGCGATCGGTCGAGACCAGTGAATCGCCGACGAGACAGCCGGTCGGCGCGATGCACGTCACCTGCGCGTTCCGAAATCCGGCGACTTCACCGATTGCGAGCGCGTTGTCCCACACGGAGCGCGCGAGTGCCCACGTTTCCTGCGTGAAGAGCGTCGGCTGGTGCGTCGTCGGCTTGACCGTCAGCTCTTCGTACTCGTTGTCCGGCGCGGCGTACGCGGCGCGACGATGGTTGCGCAGCACGCGCTCCATGTGCTCGCGGTTCGCGTCGTAGCGCGGAAACGCACCGAGCTCGCGCGCCATCTCGGCCGACGTCTTGTAGGCCGCACCGGTCATCAGCGCGGAGATCGCGGCGCACCAGCCGAGACCTTCCTCCGAGTCATACGGAAGCCCGAGCCGCATCAGCAGCGTGCCGAGATTCGCGTAGCCGAGCCCGAGCGTCCGGTAGTCGAACGAACGCTGCGCCACGGCGCGGCTCGGGAACTGCGCCATCAGGACGCTGATCTCGAGCGTGAAGGTCCAGATCCGGCACGCTTCGGCAAACTTCCGCGCGTCGAAATGTCCCGTGCTGTCCTGGAACGTTACCAGGTTGAGGCTCGCTAGATTACAGTTGTGGGCGATCATCCCTTCGACGATCACCGAGCGCGTCGCCGGTTCGGTGACGTCGTACACGACCGTCGTCCCCGCCGGCTCAATCGACACGACCTTCGGCGCGCGCGGGTTCTTCAGCGCGCCCTCGAACGGGCGCTCGAGCGTGCGGAGGACCTTCGCCTGCTTGTCGTCGGAGCACGGGAAGCCCACGAGCGCCATGAACTTACGCGCCTGTTGGTTGTAAATTCGCAGTTGCCCTTGCGGGTTCTTGCGGCCAACGGGATGAGTCCACGCTATGCGTGACGTGATCCCGATGTCCGAAAGCATCAGCTGCACGGAACGCAGCATCGCCGGCGACGACGACGCCAGCATGACCTCGTCCTCGGTGCCCGACGGGTTCGCGCGGATGCAGCCGTCCGCTGAGAACAGTCCCTGGAGATACGCGACCTTCAAGTCGTCCGCAACGGCGTGGACCGCGGTCGGGACGTCTTTCGTGATCGCCGTTCCCTGCCGGAACCCGTAGCGGTTTTCGAGATACGCCACGAGCGACCGCTGCGAGGTCGTCGCCTGCATCACCCCGGTTCGCTGCGTCCCGACGTTGACGGGGCGGAACGGCTCATCGCCGGCGGCAGCCGCCTTGAGCTCGTTGAGCTGTTCCGTCATGGCGATCGCCGTCGTGCCTTCGCGAGGGCCGAAGACGAGCGCAACCGTGTCTTTCGAAAAGACGCCGTCGCCGCTGAGCCAGCCCAGCATCTGCCAGCGCTTCATGTCCGTCTCGGGTGACGTGAATGCGACCGCGTTCCCACTCTCGCGAATCGCGACCCGATCGACGCCGGGAACGAGCTGGTCGAGACGCTTCCACTCGCCCTCGTCGGTGAGGAAGCGATGGTCGCCCGTCGCCCGGATCTCGCGTCCGTCTTTCAGCTTCAGCCGGTACGTGTCGCGCACGCCGACCTTTGTGACGTAGGCCGGGCGGTGCGACGTCATCCGGCGATGGTCGTTCTCGCTGTGCAGGTCGGTACTGACGAGTACCTGATCTCCGGCCTGCTGCGCGAGATACAGCTCTTCGACGGTGCGCAACCCGTGCGGCGTGCTGATCCGCGTCTCCGGTGCGAAACACGCGGTGTCGTCGAGGAACATGTATTCTGAGCAGTTGTGCACGTACAGCCCGTTCGCGTCAAATGCGTGGACGCCGGGAACCGTGCAGTCGTAGACGTCCTCGACGCCGCGCGCGACGATGTCTTCGAGGACGACGTAGCGGCGCGTGCGGCCGCGCTCGATGCGGATCGCTGCGTGGTGCGCGACGGCGCTGCGCACGAGGCGGCGTACGAGTCCGCGCGCGCTGAGCAGGTCAACGCACGGGTGGCCGCCGTCGGCGTTGTGATGCACCGCCAGGCGGTCGCCGATGCGCAGCCGCCCGACCTCGCGCCATTCCTCACCGCCGTCGTCGGTGACGACGCGGACGAGGTGGTTGTCGGTCGCCTTCAGCAGCTCGGTGCCGTCCGCGGCGAGCAGGGCGAACACGGGTTTCGTCCCGGTGAAGAAGAACCCGCGCTCGGTCGATGCGTGCGGTTTGCCGTCGACGATCGCCTCGAACGCCTTCCCGATGAGCTCCGAGACCGGCATGACGCCGTCCGACGTCGAGACCAGCGTGTCGGCGGTGACGCACGGGTTGCTGGCGTTGATCTTTCCGTCGGACGCGGCGGTGTGCCACTCGTTGATCGTGGTGTCGAACTGCACGCCCGGATCGGCGCACTGCCACGCCGCGACGGCGACCTTGTCCCAGATCTGCTGCGCGGGGACCGACTTCGCGATACGTCCGTCGGTGCGGCGCACGAGGTCCCAGTTCTGGCCGGCGTCCAGCCGGGCGAAGAACTCGTTCGGGATACGGACCGAGTTGTTCGAATTCTGACCCGAGACGGTCAGGTACGCCTTCGAGTCCCAGTTCGTGTCGTACGTCTCGATCGTGAGCTGTTTGTAGCCCTGGCGCGCGTAGTCCAGCGCGTACTGAATGTTGGCCTGCGGGATGCCCGCGCCGAGCGCCGCGCGGATCGCCGACTTCAGCTTCGCGTTCAGCGCCGGATCGAGTCGCGCCGTCTCCGGCAGCGCCTCGTCGTTCGCCGCCTTGAGGATCGCGTTGAGATGCTTCTCGCAGGTGATCGAGCCGGCGACCAGATCGGAGACCTTTTGCTCCTCGACGACCTTCCAGCTGATGAACTCTTCGATGTCGGGATGATCGAGGTCGAGGCAGACCATCTTCGCGGCGCGCCGGGTCGTGCCGCCCGACTTGATCGCTCCCGCCGCGCGATCCCCGACTTTCAGGAACGACATCAGTCCGGACGATGTGCCGCCCCCGGAGAGCTTCTCGCCCTCGCCGCGAATCGCCGAGAAGTTTGAACCCGTGTTGTGAATGACGACGAGCCCGCGCTCACCCGCGAGATAGGTGTTCGTGCTGCGGGTCGTCAGATCGTTGAACGGAACGTCGTCGGTGCACGGAGCGACGGACGTCACGAAGGCGACGCCTTCCGCGACGACGCGCGCGCGTTCGATCTGCGCGTCGACCGCCGCTTCCGGCAGGCGTTCGATGCCGGCCAGCAGCTTTCTCGGGTTGACGAGGTTCTCGTAGACGAGACGCGCGACGTTGAACCGCTGGCCGCCGACATCGGAATGCAACCATGAATCTTCAGCGAGCGGGAAGATCCGTTCGCCGAGCGAGCTGCTGAGCGGCATACAGAACTGCCGACGTCCGGCACGGCCGTCGTCATCGAGACAGGCGCGGTGGCGAGGCGTGGCGAGGTGTTCGGCGATCGCCGCACGACGTCGAGGCACCGTCGATCGACGAACGACCGTTGCCGAATGGTATCCGCCGTTCGTCACGACGCCGCCGCCGAGACCGAGCAGGGACGCCATCGCGGCCACGTCTTCGACGAATGGACGGCACACGGACGTCAGCGTGGCGCGACCTTCGCTCACGGTTCCGTCCGCGTCGACGAGGCCGGCGAGGAACGCCTCTTGCACCGTGGCGCCCGCACGCTTGATGAAGCTCGGCACCGAAAGCGTGTACGTCTTCGGCCCGGGTTCGCTCACGGCGGCGGCAAAGAATGCGCCAGCCACGGCTCGCGTGCACGTGAGGGTGTGGCCCTTCGACGGTGCGCCGGGCCGGTCGTCCGATCGGATCGTCGACCGCGCTCCGAAGCGTTCCAGCAAGATACGCTGCGCGCGTTCGAGCGGCTCACGGTCTTCGTCGAAGAACCGAAGGCGCAGCTGGTCGTAGTAGTAGGTTCCGTACGACCGCCGGTGCTCGCGCCGCTGCACCGAAAGGCTGCCGTCACCGAGGAAGTATCCGGTGAGCCAGGCGATCTCCGGATCGACGTCGACGTAGTGGACTTCGCTCTTACGGTAACGCGTCACCGTATACGAGACTCGCTCTCGGCGCGCCGCATTGTCGATCAGGCGTCGCGCATCGGACGTGGGACCGAGCACCGCATCGCCCTGCTTCAGAGCGTCCGCGCGCCGTTCGACGATTGCCGATCCGTCCCAGACCATGAAGGGATGCCACGCCGATACGGTTGCTCGGGCCCCGGTATCGAACCCGATGGTGAGCTTGTCTTCCGCGGCGACGTCGTAGGACCACACGCGATCGATCGGATCCTCGACGATGCGCCCCGTTTCGCGATCGGCGGAAAGCGTACGCAGTCCGAGCGACGATACGTCGACGTATCGGCCCTTGCCGTCGAACTCATGAATCGTGCGGCCGCGCGATACTTCGCGGAAGAGGTCGCCGATTCGAACGAGCCCGCGGCCGACGACCGGCACGAAAGCACGCTCGCTGATGCATCCGCTCCCGAATTTGAAAATGCGCGCCTCACGGACCCACAAATCCATGATCCCGCCGTCGTTCACGAGATCGTCGTTGACGCTCTGAATGAAACACGCGTGGGGTGCCGGGTGTTCGTAGGCGCTCGTCGATTGGGCGAGCCGGCCGGTCTTGGGGTCGACGTACCAGTGTCCTTGGGCCGGGCCGGCGATGCCGTACGCCCAGTGCAGGCCGGTGTTGAACCATTGCGGCGAGTTGGGCGCGCCGATCTGGCGCGCGAGCATCGCGCACATCTCGTCGTAGTAGGCGCGCGCTTCGAACTCGTCGTCGAAGTAGCCGTGCTTGAAGCCCCAGTAGGTCCAGCAGCCGGCGAGGCGATGGAAGACCTGGCGCGCGTCGGTCTCGCCGCCGAACGTCGCGTCGGCGGCCGGCTCCGACCGCCACAGCCACTGTGGGACGCCCTCTTCCTCGACCCGCACCGTGGCGCTCGGGACGCCGGCCTTGCGGAAGTACTTCTGGGCCAGAATGTCGGTCGCGACTTGCGACCAGCCGCTCGGGATCTGGCAGTCCTTCGCTTCGAAGACGACCTTCCCGTCGGGGTTGACGATCCGGGACGTGCGGGGCTCGAACGTGACTCCGGCGTACGGATCGCCGGGTTGCGAGTAGGTCCGGGAGAACTTCATGCCGGCTTGCGTCCTCTGGCGCGAGGGAAAATCGGAGAGGGGAAGCCATCGGATCATCGAACAAACGTTCGACGCCGTCAAGTCCCCCGAGCGTCCGCCCAGCGCGGCCGTCACACTAGATATCGTGCTTCGTCCCGCCGGGCTGTACTAGATATTGTACCGCGCCCGGGGTCCCTTGTGAATCCCCGTGGACGAACTTCACAAAGTTGGGGACAGAGCCAGGCAGGCGCCGTGGACGGCCTGGGAGCGGGGTGAGAGCCCTGTGGACGGAACCGGGGATAGCGTGGAGAGGATCCGCGCCGACGTGCACGTCGACACGCTGCCGGACATTTCGCTCGAGCGGCTCGCCGCCGACGGGATCCGCGGGATCGTCGTCGACCTCGACAACACCGTCTGCCCGTACCACCGCCCCGAGCTGGCGCCCGGCGTCGCCGAGTGGGTCGCCTCGGCGCGCGACCGCGGCTTCGCGCTGGTCCTCGTCTCGAACAACTTCACCGAGCGCGTCGCGTCGGTCGGCGCGCGCCTCGGGATCCCGATCGTCCCGAACGCGCTCAAGCCGCTTCCGTTCGCGTTCCTGCGCGCGCTGCGGCTGCTGCGCACGCCGCGCCGCGCGACGGTCGTCATCGGCGATCAGCTCTTCACCGACGTGCTGGGCGCGAAGCTCCTCGGGCTGCGCACGATCCTGACCAAGCCGCTCGTCGAGCACGATTTCCCGCTGACGCGCGTGCTGCGCTTCCTCGAGCGCACGCTCGCGGGCCGCAGCTGAACGTGCGCGTCGCGGCGGTCGTCTTCGACCTGTACGGCACGCTGCTGCGCTTCGAGGCGATGCGCGAGCCGCTCGCCGCCGCCGGCGTCCCCGATCCCGAGGTCTTCATCGCCGCGTGGCGCCGCAAGCAGCTCGAATATTCGTTTCTCACCTCGCTCGCCGGCGCGTACCGCGACTTCGACGAGCTGACCGCGCTCGCGCTCGATCACACGTGCGCGCAGCTTCGCTGGGACGGTTCGCGCGACGCGCGCGCGGCGCTCGCCGCGGCGTGGCGAACGCTCCCCGTCTACGAGGACGTCGCGCCCGCGCTGGACGCGCTCGCGCGGCGAGCGATCCCGCTCGCCGTGCTCACGAACGGGCGCGCGGATTCGGCGCGCGCCGCGCTGGCCGCGGCCGGGATCGCGAATCGCTTCGCCGACGTGCTGTCGGTCGACACGGTGCGCGCGTACAAGCCGGACCCGCGCGCGTACGCGCTCGCGACGGCGCGCTTCTCGTGCGCCCCGGACAAGATCGTGTTCGTCTCCTCCAACGCCTGGGACGCGTGGGGCGCGCAGCGTTTCGGGCTTCGCGTGGCGTGGTGCAACCGCGCGGGGGCGGCGCCGGAGACGCTCACGCCTGCGCCCGAACGCTCGCTCTCGGGACTGGCCGAGCTGGACGCGCTCGTCGCCGCCGAGCTCTGACGGGGTACAGCTCGCGCATGGAAACCGGCATGCAGAATCTGGGCAGCGGCGGCGAGGCGAAGGCCTCGCCGGCGGATCGCGCGGACGCCGAAGGCGGGCTCGCGCCGCGCACGGGCGTCGAACCGGACGCCGACCAGAGCGGACGAGGCGGGACGATGGACACGGCGGTGGCGGCGAACGCCGATCCGGATCTGGGGAGCGGCGACGGCCGCATCGGCGACGAGGGCGAGATCGTTCCGCAGCGCGCCCGCCTCGGCGCGGGCGAGACCGCCGCCTACGGCGAGACGGTGGAGAACGAGCCCGCGCCGGACGCCCCCTGAGCCGACGGTCCGGGCGGCGCCGCCGCGGCATGCGGGCGCGCCGTGAGGGGTAACGGTGGGCGCAGCGATCGGACGAGCGCGGAGAGGCGGAGAAACACGAGATGGACGAGAGAAAAGACGGCGGCGCGAGCGGCGAGCCCGAGCTGACCGAAAAGAACACGGAGACCGTTCGCGGCGAGGAGACGCTCGCGCAGCGAGGCCCCGACGCCGAGGCGACGAGCACGCACCCGAAGATCGGCGCCGTTCCGTCGTCGTACGGCGCGCCGGGCGGGGCGGACGCGCCGCCGCCCGGGACCGGCGAAGGCCGCACCCCGGAGAACCCGGAGAGCTGACGCGCGGGGCGCCGGCCCCGCGAAACGTGGTTGAGAACCGGGCGGGCGTCGCGTAAGCTAGGCCGATATGAGCGGCGCGCGCCCCGAGCTCCCGAAGACGTACGACCCCGACGAGGTCGAGCCGCGGCTCTACCGCCGTTCGCTCGACCTCGGCGTCTTCCACGAGGAGCCCGATCCGGCGCGCCCGCCGTTCATCATCGCGATGCCGCCGCCGAACATCACCGGCCGCGCGCACCTCGGGCACGGCTCGACGTACACGCCGATGGACGTGCTCACCCGCTATCACCGGATGCTGGGCGAGAACGCGGATTGGATCCCCGGCCAGGACCATGCCGCGATCGCGACCGAGGCCGTGCTCGTCCGCGAGCTGGCGAAGGAAGGCGAGACGCGCGAGTCGCTCGGCCGCGAGCGGTACCTCGAGCGTGCGTGGGAGTGGCGGCGCCTCTACGGCAACGTCATCGACGAGCAGTTCCAGCGCCTCGGGTTCGGCCCCGACTGGGAACGCGAGCGCTTCACGCTCGATCCCGGCTTGTCGGCCGCGGTCGTCGAGGTGTTCGTCCGGCTCTACGACGAGGGCTACGTCTATCGCGGGACGCGCCTCGTCAACTGGGATCCGCAGGCGCGCTCGACGCTCTCGGACGCCGAGGTCGAGGACGTCGAGCGCGACACGTTCCTCTGGCACCTGCGCTATCGCGCCGAGGACGGCGGCGACGGCGTCGTGGTGGCGACGACGCGCCCCGAGACGTACCTGGGCGACGTCGCGGTCGCGGTGCACCCCGACGACGAGCGCTATCGTTCGCTGATCGGGAAGAACGTCGTGCTGCCGATCGTCGGGCGCGCGATCCCCGTGATCGCCGACCACGCCGTCGAGTCCGGCTTCGGCACCGGGGCGGTGAAGGTGACGCCCGCGCACGATGCGACCGACTACGAGATCGGCCGCCGGCACGGCCTCGCGATGCCGACGGTGATCGACTTCGACGGAACCGTCTGCGCGCCGGCGTGGCGCTACGACGAAGCGCCGGAGAAACGCGCGCCGATCGACGCGCAGTCGAACGCGATGGCGCCGTATGTGCGACTCGATCGCTTCGAGGCGCGCCGCCGGCTCGTCGACGACCTGCGCGCGGCGGGCGCCCTCATCAAAGAAGAGCCGTACCACACGACGATCCCGGTCAGCTCGCGCTCGGGCGCGGTGATCGAGCCGCTGCTCTCGCTGCAGTGGTGGGTGCGGATGGAGAAGCTCGCCGCGCCCGCGCTCGCCGCCTACCGCGACGGACGGATCCGCTTCGTCCCCGAGCGCTTCGGCCGCACGTACGCGGCGATGCTCGAGAACATCCGCGATTGGAACGTCTCGCGGCAAGTGTGGTGGGGGCATCAGCTCCCGGTCTGGTACACCCCGGACGACGAAATCGTCGTCGCGCGCGACGAAGCGGCGGCGCGCGCGATCGCCCGGGAGCGCTACGGCACCGACGCGCTGCGCCGCGATCCCGACACGCTCGACACGTGGTTTTCCTCGGGGCTGTGGCCGTTCTCGATCTTGGGCTGGCCGGAGCGCACGCCCGAGCTCGACCACTGGTATCCGAACCAGGTGATGATCACCAGCCGCGACATCATCTTCCTGTGGGTCGCGCGGATGGTCATGCTGGGGATGCATTTCGCCGGCGACATCCCGTTCTCCACGGTGTTCGTGACTCCGCTCGTCTTCGATCTGCACGGGCGAAAGATGTCGAAGTCGCTCGGGAACTCCATCGATCCGATGACGGACCTCGTTCCGAAGTACGGTGCCGACGGGACGCGCTTCGGCATCCTGCGGCAGATGCGGCTCGAGTCGCAGGAGCTGCGCTTCGACGAGCGCTTCTGCGACGAGGCGAAACGCTTCGCGACGAAGCTCTGGAACGCGCTGGGCTACACCCTCTCGCGCCCGGAAGGGCTGCCGCGCGCCGCGGTGCTTCCGCCGGCCGCGGAGCTGACGCTCGCCGATCGCTGGATCCTCACCGAGCTGCGCCGGACGGTCGAGGCGGTCACGCGCGCGTACGACACGTTCGAGTTCGGCGTCGCCGCCGACGCGCTGCTGCAGTTCGGCTGGTACACGTTTTGCGACTGGTACGTCGAGCTCAGCAAAGCGCCCGGGCAGGAGAAGACGCGCGGCGCCGTGCTCTCGTACGTGCTGAACGCGTTCGTGCGCGCGATGCACCCGATCGCGCCGTTCGTCACCGAAGAGATCTGGCTGCAGCTTCCGCACGACGGCGCGACGATCGTGACGGCGTCGTGGCCCGACGCCGCGGAGATTCCGGAGTTTCCCGACGACGCGCGGCGGTTCGCCGCGTTCATGGCGCTGGTGGAACGGCTGCGCAACGCGCGAGCCGAGGCGGGTCTCGGTCCGAAGGAGCCGATCGCGCTGAGCGGGCCCGCGCTCGAACCGGCGATCGTCGAGTACCTCGCGCTCCCGAGCGTCGTCAACGCCCATTTCGACGACGTTCCGGCCGCCGGCGACGATACGACCGCATTTGCCGAGCGGCTCGCGGCGGTGGCGCCGAAGTTCGACGCCGGGCTGCTGCGCGAGCGCTACGCGCGCGACGTCGCGCGGCTCGAAGCCGAGGTCGCGCGGCTCGAGAAGAAGCTCGCGAACGCGAGCTTCGTCGAGCGTGCCAAGCCCGAGGTCGTCCAGGGCGAGCGCGACAAGCTGGCCGGCTACGCGCGCGAGCTCGAGCGCGCGCGCGCCGGCCTCGCCGCCGCGGCGACGTGAGCACGGCCGCCCCGGACGCGGGCGCGCGCGAAGGCCCGGCCGGTCCGGGACGCCGAAGCCAGGCCTGATGCAGACCGCGGCCGCCCGGCGGCGCGTGCTGATGGCGCCCGACCAGATCGAGCGGGCGATCGCGCGCATGGCCCACCAGATCGTCGAACCGGAGGATGTCCAGGACGGGCTGCTCCTCATCGGCATCCGCCGCGGCGGCGAGGCGCTGGCGCGCCGGCTGGCCTCCAAGATCGCCGAGGTCCGCGGCAGCGCCCCCGCGCTCGGCTTCCTCAACGTCAACCTGTACCGCGACGACGACGTCGCGCGCGAGCTGCCGGAGTCCGAGATCCGCAGCGCGATCACCGGGCAGACCGTCGTCCTCGTCGACGACGTGCTCTACACCGGGCGGACCGTGCGCGCCGCGCTCGACGCGGTGACCGACCTCGGGCGCCCGCGCGCGATCCGGCTCGCCGTCCTCATCGACCGCGGGCTGCGCGAGCTGCCGGTCCAGGGCGACTACGTCGGCAAGTTCATCCCGACGAGCCGGCGCGAGCACATCGACGTCACGCTCGCGCCGCAGCGTTCCGACGCCGACGCGGTGACCGTCTCCGACGAGGACCGTGGCGCCGCGTAACCTGCTCGACGTCGACGATCTGGCGCCCGCCGAGCTGATCGCCGTTCTCGACCGCGCCGTCGGCTTCCGTGAGTCGCTCCCGCCGCGCGACCTGCTGGCCGGAGTCCCCGTCCTAAACCTGTTCTTCGAGGCCTCGACCCGCACGGCGACGTCGTTCACGCTGGCCGAGCAGCGCGTCGGCGCCGACGTCATCTCGTTCGCGCCGGGCGCGTCGAGCCTCGGAAAGGGCGAGACGATCGCCGACACCGCGATCACGCTGCGCGCGATCGGCGTGCGCGTCATCGTCGTGCGCCATCCCGAGTCAGGCTTCGCGCGGCGGCTCGCCGACGCGTTCGAGGGCCACGTGATCAACGCGGGCGACGGGACACACGCGCACCCGACGCAGGCGCTGCTCGACCTGATGACGCTGCGCCAGGAATTCGGCCGCTTCGCCGGGCTGCGGGTCGCCATCGTCGGGGACATCCTGCACTCGCGCGTCGCCCGCTCGAACATCGTCGGAATGCGCGCGCTCGGCGTGGACGTCACGCTGGTCGGCCCGGCGACGCTGCTGCCGAGCGAGCTCGCCCACGCCGGCGTGCGCGTCGAGCGCGATCTGGACGCGATCCTCCCGCAGCTCGACGCGGTGATGATGTTGCGCATCCAGCGCGAACGGATCGCCGGCGGCCTGCTCCCGGCGCTCGAGGACTACACGCAGCGTTATCAGCTCAACCGCGCACGGCTGCGGTCGCTGGGCGGCGACGCGATCATCCTGCATCCCGGCCCGTACAATCGCGGCGTCGAGCTGACCGACGACGTCCTGGACGACCCGCGCTCGCGCTACGTCGCGCAAGTGCACAACGGCGTCTTCGTCCGCATGGCGGTGCTCGATCTGCTGGTGAACGGGGCACCGGTCGCCGCATGAGCAAGGTGCTCGTGCGCGGCGGACGCGTCGTCGACCCCTTGCAAGGCATCGACGCGAACCGCGACGTGCTGCTCGACAACGGCTTCGTCGCGCGGATCGGCGAGCACCTCGAAGAAGACGGCGCGCGCGTCGTCGATGCGTCGAACGCCGTCGTCGCGCCGGGCTTCCTCGACATGCACGTCCACCTGCGCGAGCCGGGACAGACGCACAAGGAGACGATCGCGACCGGAACCGCCGCCGCGGTCGCCGGCGGCTTCACCGCGGTCGCGTGCATGCCGAACACCGAGCCCGCCCTCGACTCCGCGGCTATCGTCGCCGAGGTCGTGCGCCGCGCGGAGGCGGCGGGGCTCGCGCGCGTCTACCCGATCGGCGCGATCACCCGCGGCCGCGCCGGCCACGAGCTGGCGCCGTACCATCTCCTGGCCGACGCCGGCTGCGTGGCGTTCAGCGACGACGGCGCGACGCCGCGCGATGCGCGCGTCCTGCGCAACGCGGCGCGCTACGCCTCCGATCTCCCCGGCGTGTTCATCTCGCACTGCGAGGACCCGGACCTCAAGGGCGACGCGGTGATGAACGAGGGCGAAGCCTCGATGCGGCTCGGCCTCGACGGCTCCCCCTCGCTCGCCGAGGACGTCATCGTCGCGCGCGATCTGCTGATCGCCGCCGACGCCGGGAAGCGCTGGCACATTGCGCACGTCTCGACGCGCACGTCCGTCGATCTCATCCGCTGGGCGCGCGCGCGCGGCGTCCCGGTCACCTGCGAGGTCACCCCGCACCATCTCGTGTTTCTCGACGACCGCTTCGACGACTACCGCGCCGACTCCAAGGTGAACCCCCCGCTGCGCGCGGCGCACGACCGTGACGCGCTGCGCGCCGCCGTCCTCGACGGAACGATCGACGCGTTCGCGACCGATCACGCGCCGCACGGCGTCGAGGAGAAGGCGCAATTGCTCTCGGCGGCACCGGTCGGCTTCAGCGGGCTCGAGATCGCGCTCGGCGCGTATGGGCTCGCGCTCCCCGAGCTGAGCCTCGACCGCGTCGTCACGCTGCTCTCGGTGAACCCGGCGCGCATCCTCGGCGTCCCGGGCGGGACGCTCGAGGTCGGGAGCCCCGGCGACGTGACGGTGTTCGCCGACCGCCCCTGGACGGTCGACGCGCGGCTGTTCCGCTCGAAGGGGAAGAACACGCCGTTCGACGGGATGACGCTGCCCCGCCGCGCGCTCGCGACGATCGTCGACGGCGCCGTGGTGTTCGAGCACGGCCGCGTGCTGCCGCGCGAAGAGGTGCTCGCATGAGGTCCCCCGCGAACCGCGCGACGCTGCTGCTCGCCGACGGCACGCGCTTCGACGGCGAGGGGCTGAACGCGACCGGGATCGCGCTCGGCGAGGCGGTGTTCTACACCGGGATGACCGGCTACGAAGAGGCGATCACCGACCCGTCGTACGCCGGGCAGATCCTCGCGTTCACCTACCCGCTGATCGGCAACTACGGCGTGAGCGGAACCGTCTCGCAGCACCCGCACGCGTGCGTCGCCGGCGCGGCGATCAAGCACCTCGCGCGCCGGCCGTCGCATCACGCCTCGCGGACGGACCTCGGCTCGTGGCTCGACGCGCAGGGGGTCCGCACGATCGTCGGGATCGACACGCGCGCGCTCACGATCGCGCTGCGCGAGCACGGGACGATCGCGGCCGCGCTCGCGGTCGGCGACGAGGCGATCGCGCAGCTCGAGCCGACGCTCGAGCGCTACGTGCGGGAGGCGACGACGCAGGGTCTCGTCGCGTCGGTCGCCGACGCCTACGATCCCGGCGCGACGGTCGGCGAGGGCCGCAAGCACGTGGTGCTGCTCGACTGCGGCGTGAAGCGCGCGATCGTCCGCGACCTCACCGCGCTCGACGCGCGCGTCACCGTGCTGCCGTACGGCGCGACGCCGGACGAGATCCTCGAGCAGGAGCCGGACGCCGTCGTCATCTCGCCGGGACCGGGCGATCCGCGGGACCTCGGCGGCACCGTCGAGACGCTGCGCTCGCTGATCGGCAAGACCCCGCTCTTCGGCGTCTGCCTGGGGCATCAGCTGCTCGCGCTCGCGTGCGGCGCGGAAACCTACAAGCTCCCGTACGGCCACCGCGGGGGGAACCAGCCCGTGAAAGATCTCGTCCGCGACCAGGTGCTCGTGACCGCACACAATCACGGCTACGCGGTGCGCGGCGAAACGCTGCCCGCCGAGCTGGAGCCGACGATGGTGAACCTCAACGACGGCACCAACGAAGGGTTCCGTCATCGCGACCTGCCCATCGAAGCGGTGCAGTTCCACCCCGAGGCCTCGCCCGGCCCGTTCGACGCGCGCGGCCTGTTCGCGCGCTGGCTCGACCGCGTCGAGACGGAGTGACGCGGCTCGCGGCGATCGCGCTCGTCGCGGCGGCGCCGGCGTTCGCCTCGTGCGCCGCCGCCGGCGCGCAGGCGCTGCGGCCGCTGCACGTCACCGCCCTCTCGATGCGCGCCGATCGCATGCGGATCGACGTCGGCGCGGTGTTCCATCTCGCGATCCACGCGCACGTCCGTGAGCACGTCGCCGCGCTCGACGAGCTGGTCATTCCGGACGTCGGCACGATGCAGCTCCTCGGCGACGAACGCTCGGTCACGCACGCGGGCGGCGAGACGGACGTCGTCGAGACGCTCACGCTCGAGCCGGTGAAGAGCGGCGCGTACACCTTTCGCCCGGCCTACCTCGACGCGATCGACGCGCGCACCGGGCGTCCGTCACGGTTCTCCTCGAACGCCGTGCGCGTCGTCGTCGTCGCGCCCGTCGCGAGCGCCGCGGAACGCTACGGCGCGCTCGCGCGGCTCGGCGGGGAGGTGCTGCTCGCGCTGCTCGCGTGCGTCGCGGTCGTGCTGGCCGCGATCGGCGCGCTGCGCCTGCGCCGCGCGCGTGCCCGGGCGCGGGCCGACGTCGCGCCGGCCGCGCCGCCGCCCGCCGCCGCGGCGCCGGCTCCCGCGCGCGCGCCGCGCGACGAGGTCGCCGAGGCGCTGCGCGCCTACCGCCTCTCACCGGCCGAACCGGCGCTGCGGCGGCTGCGCGCGTCGCTGTTCACCGCGGCCGGGACGAACGGCGGCTCCACGCTCGGCGACGCGCTCGCGGCGACGACCGATCGCGAGCTCCGCATCGCGCTGATCGCCGCCGAGCGTGCCGCGTTCGGGCCGCCGGCCGACCGCGACGAGGCCTCGCGCGAGCTGGCGGGCGCGACGGAGGCGTGGCTGCGATGAGCCGTCCGCGCGACGTGCTCGACGCGCTGCACGCGACGATCGTCGGGCAGAACGAGGTCTGCGAAGCGCTCGTGCTGGGGCTGATCGCCGGCGGTCACGTGCTGCTGGAGGGCGCGCCGGGCGTCGCGAAGACGCTCGCCTGCCGCGCGCTCGCCGCGGCGGTCGGCGGCGCGTTTCGCCGCGTGCAGTTCACGCCCGATCTGCTGCCGTCCGACATCGTCGGGACGCGGGTCTTCGATCAGAAGAGCGGAGAGTTCACCACCGTGCTCGGCCCGCTGTTCGCGAACGTCGTGCTGGCCGACGAGATCAACCGCGCGCCGGCGAAGGTGCAGTCGGCGCTGCTCGAGGGGATGCAGGAACGGCGCGCGACGATCGGGCCGCGGACCTACGATCTGCCGGCGCCGTTCGTCGTGATGGCGACGATGAACCCGTACGACAGCGACGGCACGTACCCGCTCCCGCACGCGCAGCTCGACCGTTTCCTCGCGAAGGTGGTCGTGACGTATCCCACCCGCGAGGAGGAACGGGCGATCGTCGACCGTTTCGGCGCCGGCGAGCCGCCGCTTCCGGCGAACGTCGCGAGCGTCGAGGACGTGCTGCGGTGGCAGGACGACGCGCGACGTGTCTACGTCGACGCCGCGCTGCGCGACTACGCGGTCGAGCTGGTTCGCGCAACGCGCGGCGCCGAGCTGGTCGCGCACGGCGCGAGCCCGCGCGCCGCGCTCGCGCTCGTGCAGCTCGGCCGCGCACGCGCCTACCTCGACGAGCGCGCGTTCGCGACGCCGGACGACGTGCGCGACGTTGCGCCCGCCGTGCTGCGCCACCGGCTCTCGTGGGACGACCGCATCGCGCTCGACGGCGCCGATCCCGAAGCGATCGTGCGCGGGATCGTCGCGTCGGTCCCGGCGCCGTGAACGCGCTGCGTGCGGCGATCCTGCGCCACGCGCGCGCCGTCCCTCGCGCCGGGGCCGCGGTGCGCGGCGCGCGTCCAGGCGACGGCTTCGTGTTCTCGCAGCTCCGCGCGTACGCCGAAGGCGACGACCCGCGCCGCATCGATCACGCGGCGACCGCGCGTTCCGGCGCGCTGCAGACGCGCGTGTATCTCGAAGAGACCGCGCTCGTCCTGGCCGCGTTCGTCGACGAGTCCGCGTCGATGCGCGTCGGGCGGCGCCGCCCGCTCGCCGGCGCCGCCGAAGAGGCGCTGTGCGCCTGGTTCGCGGCGGCCGAAGGCGAAGACGCGGTCGCGCGGATCGTCGACCGGCGGATCGTGCGCGACCGCCGGGCCGCGGCGCTCGTCGCCGCCGCCGAGCCGTTCGCGTTCGCGACGGCGCTCGCGCTCGCGACGCGCGCGCTCCCGCGCGGCGCCTCGCTCCTCGCGATCGCCGACGGCTTCGATCTCCCGCACGACGACGACGCGCTCGCCCTCGCCGGGCTGCGCTTCGACGCGACGATCCTGCTGGCGCGCGACCCGTGGCGCGACGAGCTTCCGCTGCGCGGCGTCGTGCGCGTCCGCGACGCCGAGACCGGCGCGCTCCGCACGCTGTTTCTCGGCGAACGCGCGCGGCGGCGCTACCGCGACGCCTCGCACGCGCGCGACGAGGCGCTGCACGCGCGCTTCCGCCGCGCCGGCTGGCGGACCGGCGTGCTGGACGAAGGAGACGGGCGCGCCGCGCTGCACCGCGCGTTCGGGCTGGCCGGATGACGCTCGCGCACCCGTGGTGGCTGCTGCTCGGGATCCTGCTCGCCGCGGCGTTCGGGTGGGCGGCGCGCCGGGCCGCGCACCGCGCCCGCGCGTCGGCGCTCGCGTACAGCGATTTGCCGTTCCTCGTCGCGGCCGCCGGGTCGCGGATCGATCCGGCGCGCGTCGTGGCGATCGCCGTGACGCTCGCGATCCTCTCGTTCGGGGCCGCGCTCGCCGCGCCGCGCGTCGTCGCGACGCTCCCCGCGCGCGGCGGAACGATCGTGCTGTGCGTCGACACGTCGGGCTCGATGCGCGCGACCGACGTCGAACCGTCGCGCTCGGAGGCGGCCGCGAACGCCGTGCGCGCGTTCGTCGACGGCGTCCCCGACGGCACTCGGCTCGGCATCGTCGCGTTCTCGAGCGCGGCCGGCGTGGTCATCCCGCCCACGCGCGACAAGGACGCGGTCCGCGACGCGATCGGCCGCATCCCGCCGCCGAACGGCGGGACGGCGATCGGCGACGCGCTCGCCGCCGCGGCGCGGATGCTGCCCGCGACCGGACGCCGGGCGATCGTGCTCGTCACCGACGGCGTCAACAACATGGGTCTCGATCCGCTCGGCGTCGCGCAGCAGATCGGCGCGGCGAACGTCGAGATCGATACGGTCGGGATCGGGACGAACGGGAGCGGCCAATTCATCCCGGGGACGAACGAGGTCGCGAGCCTCGACGAGAGCGCGCTGACCGAGATCGCGACCTCGGCGCACGGCGCGTATGCGCGCGCCTCGGATGCGGCCAGCCTGCGCGGACGGCTCGCCGCGCTGGCGAACAGCACGACCCGCGAGAAGCGGCGCATCGAGCTCGAGCTGCCGCTCGCGCTCGGCGGCGGCGCGCTGCTCCTCGTCACCGCGGCCGGCACGCTCCTCGCCGGGCGCTTCCCGTAGCGGCGCGTGGACGGCGACGACTTCCGCTCGCGGCGGATCACCTACGATCTCGGCGTCCTCGACGTCGCGAACGTCGCGCGCGATCCGTTCGAGCAGTTCCGCACGTGGTTCGAGCAGGCGCTCGCGACGCCCGAGCTGCTCGAGCCGCACGGCGTCACCGTCGCGACCGCCGACGCGCGCGGGCGCCCGTCCTCGCGCGTCGTGCTGCTGCGCCAATGGGACGCGCGCGGCTTCGTGTTCTACACGAACTACGAAAGCCGCAAGGGCGCCGAGCTCGCCGAGAATCCGTTCGGCGCGATGCTGTTCTGGTGGACGGTGCTGCAGCGCCAGGTGCGCATCGAAGGGGCGGTCGAGCGCGTGCTGGCCGTCGAGAGCGACGCCTACTTCGCGACGCGACCGCGCGGCCATCGCTTGAGCGCGTGGGCGTCGCGGCAGAGCGCGGTCGTCCCCGACCGCGCGACGCTGGAGCGCGCCATGACCGAGGCGGACGCGCGGTTTCCGCACGAGGTGGAACGGCCGCCGTACTGGGGCGGGTACCGTCTCGTCCCCGACCGCTTCGAGTTCTGGCAGGGCCGCCCCAATCGCGTCCACGACCGCATCGCGTACGCGCGCGACGCCGGCGGATGGACGCTCTCGCGTCTCTCGCCGTAGCGGCGGCGTCTCGACGCGGTCCGCGAGGGGACGGCTGCCCCGCCTGCGAAACGAAACCGCCTCCTCAGCGTCTTTCGAATGGGTGTCGTTTTGAAACGCTCCGTGTTTTCGTTGCTGCTCGCGCCGGCGATCCTCGCCGCCGCGAGCCCGCCGGCGCTCGCGCGCGGCGACGGACCGTCCGTGCCCGCGGTCGCCTCGGGCCTTCCTTCCGCCGTTCCGGTCTCCACGCCGGCCGGCTCGCCGGCGCCGGCGGCGAGCGCGACGCCCGCCGACGGCGCACCGGCGCCGGTGCGCGTCACGCTCGCCAACGGGATGCGGGTCGTGATCCTGCGCGACACGCTGGCGCCGGTCGTCACCACGGTCCTCGCGTACGGGGTCGGCGCGGCCGACGACACGATGCCGGGGATCGCGCACGCGACGGAGCACATGCTGTTCCGCGGGACCTCTGCGCTCTCGGGCCCGCAACTCGCGGAGCTTGCGGCGCGCATGGGCGCGGAGTACAACGCCGAGACGCTCGACACCGCGACGATGTATTGGTACAAGGTGCCCTCGGCGTACGTCGACCTCGTGCTGCGGATCGAAGCGGACCGGATGGTGAACGCGACGATCGCCGCGCCGGCCTGGGCGTCGGAGCGCGGCGCGATCGAGCAAGAGATTCGGGCGCGCGAGAGCGCGCCGGCCTATCGCTTCGGCGTGCGGCTGCGCGAGGAGTTCTTCCGCGGCACGCCCTACGCCCAGGCCGGCGGCGGCACCGTACCGAGCTTCGAGAAGATGACCGCCGGCGAGATTCGCGCGTTCTACCGCGCGTGGTACCATCCGAACAACGCGACGCTCTACGTCGCCGGGAACGTCGATCCGGCGCGAACGCTCGCCGAGATCCGGCGCCGCTTCGAGCCGCTCCGCACGGTGCCCACGCCGCCGCACGCCGCCGTCGACGCGCCGCCGCTCGCATCGTCGGCGATCGAAGCGCCGATCGACTTCCCGATCGGCATCGCGGGGCTCGCCTACCGGTATCCGGGCTCGACGTCGCCCGACTTCGCGGCCTCGCGCGTGCTGCAGCAGGTGCTCGCGAGCGGACAAGGTCCGCTCTACGATCTCGCGGCCGAGGGGAAAGCCGCCGCGGTGCTTTCGCTCGCGAACGCGTTCCCGCAGATCGGCGGAGCGTTCTTCATCGGGATCCCCGGCCCGCAGGGGACGCCCAAGTCGCTGCAGGACGCGATCCGCGGCGTCCTCGCGGCGTACCGTGCGAACGGCCTTCCGCCGGCGCTGATCGACGAGGCGAAGCTGCGGCTCACGAGCCAGCAGCGCTACGGCGAGGCGTCGATCTCCGGGCTCGCGTTCGCGTGGGCGAACGCGAGCACGCAGGAGACGACGCCGGACGCGCTCGCGAGCGCGATCGCGGACGTGACGCCGGACGACGTGCAGCGCGTTCTCCGCACGTATCTCACGCCGGACCACGAGATCGCCGTCATGCTCACGGCGAAGCCGACGACGGCGGTCGTGAAGTCCGCGTCCGGCGGGGCGGCGGAGCATCTCGGGTTCACGCCCGACGTCGCGCAGCCGCTGCCCGGCTGGGCCACCACGGCGCTGGACGTTCCGCTGCGCGTCCCGGACGACGAGCGGAGCACGGTCGTCGGGAAGCTCCCGAACGGGCTGCGCTACGCGATCCGGCGCGAGACCGCCGCGCCGACGGTTACCGTGAGCGGCGTGATCCGCACGAGTCCGGAGCTGTACGCGCCGCGCGGAAAGGAAGGCGTCGACAGCGTCCTGCTGCAGCTGCTCGACTACGGCACGACGACGTACGACCGCAAAGCGTACCAGGCGCAGTTCGACGCAATCGCGGCGAGCGCGACGCTCGGTACGAGCTTCGGCCTCACGGCGCAGGCCGGCGACTTCGAGCGCGGGCTGACGCTGCTCGCCGACGGGCTGCTGCACCCCGCGCTGCCGGCCGACGCGTTCGCCGTCGCGAAGGCGAGCGTCGCGCAGCAGATCGGCATCGCGGCGAAGCTCCCGCGCACCAAAGCGCTCGCCGCGGAGCGCGACGCGCTCTACCCGCCCGGCGATCCGCGCCGGCGCGTCGCGACGCCCGCTTCGGTCGCGGCGATCGGCCTCGACGACGTGAAGGCGTGGTATCGTACGTCGTTCCGTCCGGACGAAACGAAGATCGCAATCGTCGGCGACGTCGATCCCGTCCGTGCCGCGGCCGCGCTGCGCGCCGCGTTCGGCGGCTGGAAAGCGTCCGGTGCGCCGCCGTCGTTCCGCTTTCCGAAGCTCCCACCGCGCGTCGCGAAAGCGGAGACCGTCACCGTCCGTTCGCGCACGAACACGCTCTCCGACGTGTCGCTGCACGAGGTGATTCCGCTGAAGCGCTCAGACCCCGATTACGTACCGATGCTGCTCGCGAACGTGATCTTGTCGGGTGAAGGAACCGGCTCGCTGCTGTTCGAGGAGCTGCGTACGCGGCTGGGATACGTCTACAGCGCGGACTCGTCGCTCGATCTCGATCAGCGCGGCGCGCGCTTCAGCGTCTCGTTCTCCAGCGAGCCGAAGAACGTGGATCGCGCCGACGGCGCGGTCGTCGCGATCATCAAGCGCCTGCAGCACCGGCCGCTTCCGGCCGGCGACGTCCAGCGCGCGAAGGCGCTGCTCCTGGCACAGCGCGTCTTGCCGCTCGACAGCTACGACGGCCTCGCCGGCGAGCTGCTGGCGGGCGCGACGGACGGCTTCGACACCGAGCGCGAGCGCGCGTTCTGGAGCGCCCTGCTCACGACGACGCCGGCGCAGGTCGAGCACGCGCTGCGGCGCATCGACACGAGCCGCTTCCTCCGCGTGGTCGTGGCGCCGGCGTAGCGCCCCGGTGCGCGCAGCGGCCGTTAGGGCGTCGTGCAGCCGCCCAGGTGCATCGCGTCGGTGGCGTGCCGGGCGGCGTCGGCGAGGTCGCGGCGGATCCACTCCTCGGCGCCGAACGCCGTGAACAGATGCTCGAGCCGCGCGGCGTCGGCGAGGTCGTAGCCGTGCTCCGTCGCGTACGGAGGCGGCGGGATGAGGATGTCGGGACCGTTCGGCGGCGGCGCCATGCGCGAGAGCAGCGCGGCCTGTCCGGGCTGATCGCTCGCCGAGTTGACGATGTCGCGGACCGGCGTCTCGGCGTTCGTCCCGACGACCTTCGCGAGGCTGCGCGCGAGCATCATCTGTCGCGCCTTCGCGCCGTCGAGCGCGTTCGCGAAGTCGAGCATCGCCGCGCGCCGGTCGGGGTCGACGCCGGGCGCGTTGGCCGCGTCGCGCAGCGCCTGCACCTGCTTGCGGCCGGCGATCGCGAGCTCCCACAGCGCGGCGAGATCGCGCTCGCTCACGCGCTGCGAGCGCTCCTTGGTGAGGTATGAATCGAGCCGGAACGCACGCAGATCGTGCGCGATCACCGGCACCGCGTACTCGTAGTCGATCGCGGCGTCGATGCCGGGGCGCGCGCCGGCGAGCGCGGCGCAGTACGGCGTCCGCGCGCGCACGCGGCCGATCCGCACCAGCGGTGCGACGATCGCCGCGTTCTCGTCGCGCGACGCGGCATTCCCGCGTGACGACGGCGCAGCCGTCGCGGCCGGCTGCGGCGCGGACTGCGCGCCGGCCGGCGGGGGCGCCGCGACGCCGAGCAGCGCGGCGGCGAGCGCGGCGGTCGAAACGAAACGCAGGCGAACACCCATGCGGCGGTGTTCGGCGCGGCGGCGGGGACCTCCCGGGCTCAACGCGCGAGCCGCAGCCGCCACAGCCACGCCGTTCCGAGCACGAACTCCACGACGACGAGCGCGAGCGCGAGCCGGGGCCCGAGGCCGCCGTGCGGCGCGATCCGCGCGATGACGAGCCCGGTCAGGGCGGGCGCGGCGATCTGCGGCAGCGTCGCGGCGAGGTTCCACACGCCCATCGCCGAGGCCAGCGCGCCGCGCGGGAGCACCGCGTACGCGATCGCCCAGTCGGCGGTAAAGAACGCGCCCCAGGCGAACCCCGAGCCGGCCGCGCAGACGAAGGCGACGCCGGCGTTCGGCGCAACGGCGAACGTTCCGACCGCGATCGCGATCGCCGCGCAGGCGACGGTCACGACGGCGCGCTTGTCGTAGCGGTCGGACGCGCGTCCCGCGAGGGCGGCGCCGAAGACGCCGGCCGCGGTGAACGTCAAGAACAGATAGGCGGTCACCGCGTGCGCGTCCGCGACCCGCAGCGCGTCGTGGACGAAGAAGAACAGATAGTAGAAGAGCGTGTAGAAGCCGACGTTGATGAGCGCCCGCGAGACCAGGACGGTGCGCACGTTCGCGTCGATCCGCAGCGGCGCGCGGTCCGCGCCGGTTCCGCGGCCGGCCGCGGCCGCGCGGTCGGTGACGAGCCACGACGCGGCGAGCGCGAACGCGAGGGCGGCGCCCAGCGCGGGGCCGCGCAGCAGCGCGGTGAGGATCGCGCCGGTGAGGCTGCCGAGGAACTGGTAGACGCTCATCCACGACGACGCGCGCCCGATCCGCTCGGGCGCGACGTAGTCGCCGACGATCCCTTGATACGGTCCGCCGGCGAGGTTCATCCCGAGCTGCAGCAGCGCGGTCGCCGCCCACAGCACGCCGAGCGAGCCGGCGAACGGAAGGACCGCGACGGCCGGGATCGCGAGCGCGACGCCGCCCGCGTAGAACGCGCGTCGGTCGCCGGTGCGCGCGCGCAGCCGGTCGGAGAGCACGCCGGCCGCGATCTGCACGACCGAGGCCAGACACGCGCCCGCGGCGACCAGCGTCGAGAAGAGCGCCACGGGCTCGCGCGCGAGAACCGTGGCGCGCTCCTGCAGTACGACGCCGAGCAGCGCGGTCCACACGGCTTGAATCCCGAACCAGAACACGCCGAGCAGCGCGGCGTTCGGCGCGCGCGCGGCGCGCGAGGTCACGGCGGCGGAAGCGCGCACGCGTAGCGGTACTCTTCGGGCGTGTCGACGTCGTAGCACAGCCCGGGATCGCACCCGCGCACGGCGGCGACGCGGACGCCGAGCATCCGCGCGCCGTACGCCTCGAGGTCGGCGACGCGCAGCGTCCGCGTCGCGAAGCGCAGGATCATCGCCGGGCCGAGCAGCCCGGCGAGCGCGAAGAGGCTCTTGCGCGCCGCAAAGAAGCGCGCCGCCAGGGCGCGCGCCGGCGCCGCGCCCGCGGGACCGACGACGAACGCGCTGCCGTTCGCGATCCGCTCGCCTCCGAGGCGGACGGCGTGCACCGGCGCGCCGGGGAAGCGCGCCTCGTACGCCCGCACCTCGGCGAGCGCCATCGCGAGCGCGGCGTCGCCGGCGCGCGCGACGAGATCGCGAACGCCGGCGGCGGAGACGAACGGGAGGTCCGAGGTCAGGTAGACGAACGGTTCGCCGGGCCAGGCGTCGAGCGCGCGGATCGCGTTCAGGCCGCCGTCCGCGTCCGCGTCGATCGCGCGTACGCCCGTCCCCCGGAGATGCGCGGCCACCTCGGGACCGCCGACGACCGCGACGCCGTCGATTCCGGCGCCCCGGCACGCCTCGAGCGCGACGTCGAGGAGCGTCGCGCCGCGAAACGGCGCGAGCGCCTTCACCGGCGTTCCGATCGTGTGCGCGAACGCGTCGTCGACGAGTCCGCCGGCGGTGATGACGGCGCGCATCGCCGCCGCGTTCGCCGCCGCGGGGGCGGGAACCGCCCCGCCTCACTCCACGCGGATCGTCGCCATCATCCCGCCGTCTTCGTGGTCGAAGATGTGGCAATGGTACACGAACGTTCCGCGCACGACGGGGTCGCGAACGTCGAGCAGCACGCGCATCGTCGAGGGAACGGCTCCGCGGGCGGTGCGCCGGCGCGGCGGAAGGTTCACCGTGTCGGCCCACGTTCGCGGCAGCACCGCGACGCCGTTCACCGAAACCGGTACGAAGTGCACCTGGCGGATGCGGAAGTCGTGCACCCTCAGGTCACGTTCGTGAAGCCGAACGCGCGACGCGCGGGCGAACCCGCTGACGAACGCCTTCGACTTCGCGCACCCGCCGGCGCCCTAGAGCCCCCGCGCCGAGGACTCCCATCGCGCCGGGCCGTATCCAGGACCGGATGCCCCGGCGTTCGGTCATGGTGATCGGTTCGGGCCCGATCGTGATCGGGCAGGCCGCCGAGTTCGACTACGCCGGCGTGCAAGCGTGCCGGGCGCTGCGGGAGGAAGGCCACCGGGTCGTCCTCGTCAATTCGAACCCGGCGACGATCATGACCGACCCCGAGATCGCCGACGCGGTGTATCTCGAGCCGCTCACGGTCGCCTCGCTGGAGCGCATCATCGCGCGCGAGCGCCCGGACGCGCTGCTCCCCACGCTCGGCGGGCAAACCGGGCTCAACCTCGCCGTCGAGCTCGCCGACGCGGGCGTCATCGAGCGCTACGGGCTCGAGATGCTGGGCACGCCGCTCGAGACGATCAAGCTCGCCGAAGACCGCGAGCGCTTCAAGGAAAAGATGATCGAGATCGGGGAGCCGGTCCCGCGCTCGCAGATCGTCACCGACGTCGAGGCCGGCGTCGCGTTCGCCGCCGAGGTCGGCTACCCGCTCGTCGTGCGCCCCGCCTACACCCTCGGCGGGACCGGCGGCGGCGTCGTCTTCGACGAAGCCGAGCTGCGCGCGACGCTGCGCACCGGGCTCGACGCCTCGCTCATCCACCAGGCGCTCGTCGAAACCTCGCTGCTCGGCTGGAAAGAGATCGAGTACGAGATCCTGCGCGACCGTGCCGGCAACTGCATCGTCGTCTGCAACATGGAGAACATCGATCCCGTCGGCGTTCACACCGGCGACTCGATCGTCGTCGCGCCCTCGCAGACGCTCTCCGACCTCGACTACCAGATGCTGCGCACCGCCAGCATCAACGTGATCCGCGCGCTCAACGTGCAGGGGGGCTGCAACATCCAGTTCGCGCTGCACCCCGAGTCCTCGCAGTATCAGATCATCGAGGTCAACCCGCGCGTCTCGCGCAGCTCGGCGCTCGCCTCGAAAGCGACCGGCTATCCGATCGCCAAGATCTCGACGAAGATCGCCCTCGGCCAGACGCTCGACCAGATTCCGAATCCGGTCACCGGCGGCCGCACGAAGGCGGCGTACGAGCCGACGCTCGATTATTGCGTCGTCAAGTTCCCGCGCTGGCCGTTCGACAAGTTCCCGCTCGCCGACACGCGGCTGGGAACGCAGATGAAGTCGACGGGCGAGGCGATGGGGATCGGCCGCAGCTTCGCGGCCGCGCTGATGAAAGCGGTGCGCGGGCTCGACCTCAAGTTCGAGACGCTGAGCGGCGGCGCGTACCAGGAATGGAGCGACGACGAGCTGCAGCGCGTACTCGAGACGCCGACGCACGAGCGGCTCTTCGCGGTCTGCGAGCTGCTGCGGCGCGGCGCGACCGTCGAGGAGCTGCACGCGCGCTCGACGATCGATCGCTTCTGGCTGTGGGAGCTGGAGACGCTGGTCGCGCTCGAAGAACGGCTGCGCGCCGGCGCGAACGACGACGACGTCGCGACCGCTTACGAAGCCGGCTACTCGTCGCGCGGGATCGCTTCGCTGACGGGCGCGCCGCCGGGCGAGCCCGTGCGCGCCGCGTTCCGCATGGTCGACACCGCGGCCGCCGAATTTCCGGCGACCTCGCCGTACTACTACCTCTCGCGCGGCGAGCAGGACGAGGTCCGCGCGCCGCGGCGCGAGGCGGTCGTGGTCGTCGGGAGCGGGCCGATCCGCATCGGGCAGGGGATCGAGTTCGACTACTCGTGCGTGCACGCCGCGTGGTCGCTGCGCGAGGCGGGCCGTGCCGCCGTCGTCATCAACAACAATCCCGAGACGGTCTCGACCGACTTCGACGTGAGCGACGTGCTCGTGTTCGAGCCGCCCGGCGCCGACGAGGTCGAGGCGACCGCGCGGGCGACGGGCGCACGGGGCGTGATGCTCGCCTTCGGCGGGCAGACGGCGATCAATCTCGCCGCCGAGCTCGCCGCGCGCGGGATCGCGATCGTCGGCAGCGACCGGCGCTCGCTCGACATGGCGGAGGACCGCGAGAAGTTCGACGCCGCGCTCGAGAAGCTCGGCGTCGCGCGGCCGCGCGGCCGCGCGGCGAACACGTTCCGCGAAGCGCGCGCGATCGCGCGCGAGATCGGCTTCCCGGTGCTGGTCCGCCCGTCGTACGTGCTCGGCGGGCGCGGGATGGAGATCGTCTACAACGAGGGCCAGCTCGCGAGCTACGTGGAGAGCGCGCCGCCGATCACCCCGGGCGCGCCGCTGCTCATCGACAAGTACATGCGCGGCAAGGAGGTCGAGGTCGACGCGGCGTTCGACGGCGAGGACATCCTCATCCCGGGAATTTTCGAGCACGTCGAGCGCGCGGGCATCCACTCCGGCGATTCGATCAGCGTCTATCCGACGCAGACGGTCGATCCGTCGATGGAGAGCCGCATCGTCGAGGTGACCGAGGCCATCGCCCGCGAGCTGGGGATCCGCGGGCTCATCAACATCCAGTTCGTCATCCCCGAGGGCACCGACGAGCTGCTGATCATCGAGGCCAACCCGCGCGCCTCGCGCACCGTCCCGATCATCTCGAAGGCGACCGGCATCAACCTCGTCGCCGCCGCGACGCGAATCGCGCTCGGCGAGAAGCTCCGCGCGATGCCGTGGGGGACCGGGCTGCGCGCGCGCCCGGACTACGTCGTCGTGAAAGTTCCGGTCTTCTCGTTCGCCAAGATGCGCGGCGTCGAGACCATCCTCGGGCCGGAGATGAAGTCGACCGGCGAAGTGCTCGGGATCGACGCGACGTACGCGGGCGCGCTCCGCAAAGGGTTCGTCGGCGCCGGGATCCGGCTGCCGCGCGAAGGCGGACGTGTCCTGGTCAGCGTGAGCGACGACGAGAAGCCGGACGCCGTCGACCTGATGCGCCGGCTCGTGACGCTCGGCCACACGCTGGTCGCGACGCCGGGCACCTACGAGCTGCTTCGCGCGAACGGGATCGCCGCCGAGCGCGTGAACAAGATCGGCGATCCCTCGCCGAACGTGCTCGACGCGATCGTGCAGCGGCAGGTCGATCTCGTCGTCAACGACTTCCGCAGCGGCCGCGGCCAGACCGACAACTACCGGATCCGCCGCGCCGCGGTCGAGGCGTCGATCGCCTCGCTCACCTCGCTCGACACGGCGCGCGCGCTCGTCACCGCGCTCGAGTCGGAAGCCGGGCCGCCGCGCTCGCTGCAGGAGTACCAGGCGAGCCGGACGGCGCTCGCACGCTGAGCGGGGAGACGGGCTCTCGCCTCTCCCGGCGGGCGCGGTACAAACCCTCCCTGGGATGGTAGGGTGTGGTCATGCGACGCCATCGCGAGCTGGACCGGTTGCGCGAGCCGCTCCGCGACGAGCGCCGCGCCGACGTCGTCAACCGGCTGAAGACCGCCCGGGGACATCTCGACTCGATCATCACGAGCCTCGACGACACACCGTACGTGCTCGACGTGCTGCGTCAGATCGCCGCCGTGCGCGGCGCGCTCGACGCGACCGTCCGCGTCGCGCTGCGACACTATTTCGATCACGTCTTCGTCCGCGCGGTTCAGGAAGGCGAAGCCGACGCGGCGGTCGACGAGATGATGAGCGCCCTCACCTTCCTGCGGCAGATCGACTGACGCGCTGATTATCGCCCCTCCCCGGAGGGGTATGGACCTCTTGAAGGAGGTTCGGCAGCGGTGAAGGTCGGTGCGACGGTCTGGGTGATCGCCGAGGGATACATCCCGGCGTGGAGCAACGGGCCCGAGCCCGAGTTCACGAGCCACGAGACGGCGTGCATGCTGAATGCGGGCGACGTCGACGCGCACGTGCAGATCACGGTCTTTTTCAAAGATCGCGAGCCGGCGGGCCCTTACACGGTCACCGTTCCGGCGCGCCGCACGCTGCACCAGCGCTTCAACGAGCTGCACGATCCGGAGCCGATCCCGCTGGGTACGGAGTACGCGAGCGTGATCGTCTCGGACGTCCCGATCGTCGTGCAGCACACGCGCCTCGATTCGCGCCAATCCGAGAATGCGCTGATCACCACCATCGCCTATCCGGCGGCGTGAAAGAGGAACCGAGCAAGTGCCAACCGTCAGTGAATTTCTGATCGAACGGCTGCACGCGTGGGGCGTGCGGCGGATCTTCGGCTTTCCGGGCGACGGGATCAACGGGATCATCGGCGCGATCCACACGCACCAGAAGAAGCACGAGAAGACCGGCGACGCGATCGATTTCGTGCAGGTGCGGCACGAGGAGCAGGCCGCCTTCATGGCCTGCGCGCACGCGAAGTTCACGGGCGAGCTCGGCGTGTGTCTCGCGACGTCGGGACCCGGCGCGATCCATCTGCTGAACGGCCTCTACGACGCGAAGAACGATCACGTGCCGGTGCTCGCGATCACCGGTCAATCCGCGACGAGCGCGATCGGCAGCGAGTACCAGCAGGAGATCGACCTGCAGAACCTCTTCAAGGACGTCGCGAGCGAGTATCTCGTCACGCTGATGAACCCGGCGCAGGTCCGGCACTGCATCGACCGCGCGGTGCGCGGCGCGCTCGGCGCGCGCAGCGTGGCGGCCCTCATCTTCCCGAAGGACGTTCAGGAAGAGAAGGCGGTGGAGCATCCGCCGCACATGATGAACTTCAACTTCTCGAGCACCGGCGTCGCGCTCGGCCGCATGCTGCCCGCCGACGCCGAGCTGCGCCGCGCCGCCGACGTGCTGAACGCTGGCTCGAAGGTCGCGCTCCTCGTCGGCGCCGGCGCGTTCGGCGCCGAAGAGGAGGTCACCGCGGTCGCCGACGCGCTCCAGGCCGGATGCGCGAAGGCGCTGCTCGGGAAGGCCGTGCTCCCCGACGATCTCCCCTGGGTCACCGGGACGCTCGGCCTTCTCGGCACCTTGGCGTCCAGCAACATGATGAGCGAGTGCGACACGCTGCTCATGGTGGGGACGAACTATCCCTACGCGCAGTTCCTGCCGAAGGAAGGGCACGCGCGCGGCGTGCAGATCGACGTCAACGCGTCGCGTCTGGGCGTCCGCTTCCCGACCGAGGTGAACCTGCAAGGCTCCGCCGCCGACACGCTGCGCGCGCTGCTGCCGCTGCTGCAGCGGAAGACCGACACCGCGTGGCGCGAGAAGATCGCCGGCTGGCGGGAGTCCGCCTCGCGCGTCGACCGGAAGCGCGCGGAGATCGAGGGGATCGCGGGCGTGAACCCCGAGGACGTCTTCGTCGCGCTCGACGAGCGGCTGCCGGCGAACTGCATCCTCACCGCCGACGCGGGGACGTCGACGAACTGGTCCGCGCGCCATCTGACGATGCGGCGCGGGATGAAGTGGTCGCTCTCCGGCGGGCTCGCGACGATGGGCTCGGCGGTTCCGTACGCGATCGCCGCGAAGTTCGCGTTCCCCAGCCGCGTCGCGATCGCGATCACCGGCGACGGCGCGATGCAGATGAACGGGATGAACGAGCTGATCACCGTCGCGCGCTACTGGCGCACGTGGAGCGATCCGCGAATCGTCTTCCTCGTCGCGAACAACCGCGATCTCAACCAGGTGACCTGGGAGATGCGGATCGAGACCGGCGAGCCGGATTACCCGAGCTCGCAGCACCTCCCCGACGTCTCGATGGCGGAGTTCGCGCGGTCGCTCGGCTTCGAGGGGATCCGCGTCGAGAAAGCCGAGGAGCTGGGCGCCGCGTTCGAGCGCGTCTTCTCGGCCGACCGTCCCTCGGTGCTCGAGGTGATGACCGATCCCGACATCTCGATGTTCCCGCCGCACATCAAGCCGGAGCAGATCAAAGCGTTCGCGAGCGCCATGCTGCACGGCGATCCCGAGGAAGGGCCGGTGCTCGTGCAGTCGGTCAAGGGCGTGCTGGCCGAGATCTTCCCGTCGGCGAAGGAGAAGAGCGAGCGGTGAGCGTCGCGGCGGCGCGCTCGCGCACCGGCGTCCCCGTCGAGCGCGTCGCCGTCTCGGCGTACACGATCCCGACGGACCGCCCCGAGTCCGACGGCAGCGCGCGCTGGCAGTCGACGACGCTGGTGCTCGTCGAGATCGACGCGGGCGGCGAGCGCGGCACCGGGTGGACGTACGACGCGGTCGCCGCGGACGATCTCGTCGCGGGGACGCTGGCGCCGATCGTCGAGGGCGCCGACGCGTTCGACACGCGCCGGCTCTGGACGCGGATGACCGGCGCGGTTCGCAACATCGGACGGCCGGGGATCGCGTCGTGCGCGATCTCCGCCGTCGACGTCGCGCTGTGGGACCTGCGCGCGCGGCTCTGCGGCGTCGCGCTGTGCGACCTGCTCGGCGTGGTGCGGTCGCGCGTTCCGCTCTACGGGAGCGGCGGCTTCACCTCGTACGACGAGCAGACGCTGTGCGATCAGCTCGGCGGCTGGGCCGCGAGCGGCTTCCGGGCCGTGAAGATGAAGGTCGGCCGGGATCACGGCCGCGACCCCGAGCGCGTCGCCGCGGCCCGTCGCGCGATCGGAGCGGGCGTCGCGCTGTTCGTCGACGGCAACGGCGGCTACGACGTCTCCGAGGCGATCGCGATCGCGCGCCGGTTCGCCGAGCACGACGTGACGTGGTTCGAGCAGCCCGTCGACCACCGCGACGTCGCCGGCACGCGGCGCGTGCGCGAGCACGCGCCGCCCGGGATGGCGATCTCGTCGGGCGAGTACATCTACGACACGGCCGACGCCGCGCGCGTCGCCCCCGTGGTGGACGTGCTCCAGGCGGACGCGACGCGCTGCGGGGGCTACACCGGCCTGGTCGCGATCGACGGGTTCTGCGAGGTCACGCGGAAGCCGTTCTCCACGCACTGCTCGCCCTCGCTGCACCTGCATGCCGGCGCCGCGCTGCTGCGGCTGCGCCACATGGAGTGGTTCTACGATCACGTCCGCATCGAGCGGATGCTCTTCGACGGCTTCGTCGAGCCCGTGGACGGAACGCTCGAGCCGGACCGCCGCCGCCCCGGACACGGCCTCACGTTCAAGCACGCCGACGCGCGGCGCTTCGCCGTCACGTAGCCCCGCCTCGCGCGCAAGGAGTTCTCGGTGCTCATCGATCTCATCAGCGGTATCGAGCACGGCCGGTTGGGCGCGCTCGAAAGCGCGTCTCCCGCGCCGGGCGTCCGTCCCGACCAGCTCGGCGCGTGGGGCGGCGACGCCGAGGCGCTCGCCGCGGCGCTCCGCACGCGCATCGCCGGCGAAGTGCGCTTCGACGACGGAAGCCGCGCGCTGTACGCGACCGACGCGTCGAACTACCGCCAGGTCCCGATCGGCGTCGTCGTCCCGCGCACCATCGACGACGTCATCGCGACGGTCGACGTCGCGCGCGCGTTCGGCGCCCCGATCCTCGCGCGCGGCGGCGGGACCTCGCTGGCCGGCGAGTGCTGCAACGTCGCCGTCGTCATCGACTTCTCGAAGTACCTCAACCGCGTGCTGGAGATCGACGCCGACGCGCGCTGGGCCCGCGTCGAGCCCGGGATCGTTCTCGACGTGCTGCGCGAAAAGGTGGCCCCGTACGGTCTGTGGTTCGGTCCCGATCCCGCGACGCACGATCACAACACGCTCGGCGGGATGATCGGCAACAACTCGTGCGGGATGCACGCGCAGTTCGCCGGCAAGACCGAGGAGAACACGCTCGAGCTCGAGATCCTCACGTACGACGGCGTGCGCATGACCGTCGGCGAGACGTCCGACGAGGACCTCGAGCGGCTCTGCGCGCGCGGCGACCGGATCGGCGAGATCTATCGCGATCTGCGCGCGCTGCGCGACCGCTACGCCGAGACGATCCGCCGCACGTTCCCGAAGATCCCGCGCAAGGTCTCCGGCTACGCGATCGACGAGCTGCTGCCCGAGAAGAATTTCAACGTCGCGCGCGCCCTGGTCGGGACCGAGTGCACGTGCGTCCTCGTGCTCTCCGCGAAGCTCAAGCTGATCCCGAACCCGGCGAAGCGCGCGATCTGCGTCCTCGGCTTCGAGGACGTGTACGCCGCCGGCGACGCCGTGCCGAAGGTCAACGAGCTCAAGCCGATCGCGCTCGAAGGACTCGATCAGAAGCTGATCGATTACATGGGCGTCAAGCACCTCGAGTCCGGTAATCTCGGGCTGCTGCCGAAGGGCCACGGCTGGCTGATGGCCGAGTTCGGCAGCATCGACGACAAAGCGGCCGCGGTCGCGGAGGCGAACGCGTGCGCCGCCGAGGCGAAGCGGCTGGGCGCCGTCGACGCGCGCGTGATCGAGGACGAAGATCACCAGCAGCACCTCTGGGAGGTGCGTGAAGCGGCGCTCGGCGCGACGGCGAAAGTGCCCGGACACCGGCCGACGCATCCGGGCTGGGAAGACAGCGCCGTCCCGCCCGACAAGGTCGGTCCCTACCTGCGCGACCTGCGCGCGCTGTACGACAAGTACGGCTACGACGCCGCGCTGTACGGGCACTTCGGGAACGGCTGCATCCACTGCCGCGTCGACTTCGTGCTCGACGACGCCGAGGGCGTCGAGGCGTGGAGCAGGTTCCTCACCGAGGCGGCGCAGCTCGTCACCTCGTACGGCGGCTCGCTCTCCGGCGAGCACGGCGACGGCCAGGCGCGCGGCGCGCTGCTCCCGATCATGTACGGCGAAGAAGCGTGCGAGGCGTTTCGCGCGTACAAGCGGATCTGGGACCCCGAGGGCAAGATGAACCCCGGGAAGGTCATCGACGCCTACCCGCCGACCTCGAACCTGCGCGAGGGCCCGTACTACCGGCCGCACGAGCCGCGCACGCGTTTCACCTTTCAGGAGCAAGACCGCGGCTCGTTCGCGTACGCCGCGAACCGCTGCGTCGGCGTCGGCGAGTGCCGGCGGCACGACGGCAAGAAGACGATGTGCCCGTCGTACCGCGTGACGAAGGAGGAGATGCACTCGACCCGCGGCCGCGCGCGGCTACTCTTCGAGATGCTCGAAGGCGACCCGCTGCGCGGCGGCTGGCGCTCGGAGGCCGTGAAAGAGGCGCTCGACCTGTGCCTCGCGTGCAAGGGGTGCAAGGGCGACTGTCCGGTCAACGTCGACATGGCGACGTACAAGGCCGAGTTTCTCTCGCACTACTACGAGGGCCGCGCGCGCCCGGTGTGGGCGTACGCGTTCGGGCTCATCCCCTGGTGGGCGCACCTGGCTTCAAAGCTTCCGCGCGCGGTCAACGCGCTCGGGCAAGCGCCGGTGCTCTCCGACGTCGGGAAGCTGCTCGCGAAGGTGGCGCCGCAGCGGAAGATCCCGCTCTTCGCCGAGCAGTCGTTCAAGGACTGGTATCGCGAGCACCGCGGAACGGCGCGCCCGAACGAGGGGAAGCGGCGCGTGATCCTCTGGCCCGACACGTTCAACACGTACTTCCACGCCGACACGGCGCGGCACGCGCTCGAAGTGCTCGAAGCGGCGGGCTACGACGTGATCGTCCCGCTGCAGAATTTGTGCTGCGGGCGGCCGCTGTACGACTACGGGATGCTCGATCTCGCGCGCGTGCTGCTGCGCGAGCTGCTCGAGGCGCTGCGCCCGGAGATCGAGGCGGGGACGCCGGTCGTCGTGCTCGAGCCCTCGTGCGCGAGCGTGTTCAAGGACGAGCTGATCGACATGCTGCCGCACGACCACGACGCGCACCGCCTGAGCGATCAGGTCGGGACGCTGGGCGATTTCCTTTCGCGGGACGAGGACTGGACGCCGCCCAGGCTGCGCCGCCGGATCGTCCTGCACGGGCATTGCCATCACAAGTCGGTTCCGGCCCTGACGCTCGCCGGCGACCGCAAGCTGCTGGAGAAGCTCGGCGCCGAGGTGCACGAGCTCGACGACGGCTGCTGCGGGATGGCCGGCGCGTTCGGCTTCGAGGCCGGCGAGCACTACGAGGTCTCGGTGAAGTGCGGCGAGCTGGCGTACCTGCCCGCGGTGCGCGACGCGCACGGGGCCGACATCATCATCGGCGACGGGTTCTCGTGCCGCGAGCAGGCGCTCCAGCTCACCGATCGTCAGCCGCTGCACGTCGCCGACGTCGTCTGGCTCGCGCTGCGCTACGGTCCCGACGGACCGCCCGGGCCGCGTCCCGAGCTCGCCGCGATGCCGGAGGTTTCGGCGCAGCGCGCGCGTGCGCGCGCCGACGCCGCGGCGGGGGCGCTCGGCGTCGTGGCGCTCGGAATGCTGGCGGCAATCGCGGTGCGCGCGCTGCGCGCTCGCCGCAACGGAGGTGAAGGATGAGCAAGGTCGCGGTCGTCACGGGCGCGTCCGCCGGCGTCGGCCGCGCGGTCGTACGCGAGCTGGCACGCGGGGGCTGGGACGTCGGCCTCATCGCGCGCGGCACCGAGGGGCTCGCCGCCGCGCGCGCCGAGGTCGAGGCGGCGGGGCGCCGCGCGGTGGCCGCGCCGGCCGACGTCGCCGACGCCGATGCGGTCGAGAGCGCCGCCGCACGCATCGAAGCCGAGCTGGGCGACATCGACCTGTGGGTCAACGTCGCGTTCTCGAACGTCTTCGCCGAGTTCGACCAGCTCACGCCCGAGGAGTACCGGCGGATCACCGACGTGAGCTATCTCGGCTTCGTGTGGGGGACGATGTCGGCGCTCAAGCGGATGCTCCCGCGCGATCGCGGGACGATCGTGCAGGTCGGCTCGGCGCTCGCGTACCGCAGCATCCCGCTGCAGGCCGCGTACTGCGGCGCCAAATCGGCGATCCGCGGCTTCACCGACTCGATCCGCTGCGAGCTGCACCACAAGGGCAGCAAGGTGCGGATCTCGATGGCGATCCTCCCCGCGGTCAACACGCCGCAGTTCTCGTGGTGCAAGTCGAAGCTGCCGCGCAAGGCGCAGCCGGTGCCGCCGATCTACCAGCCGGAAGTCATCGGCCGCGCCGTCGCGTGGCTGGCGGAACACCCGCGCCGCGAGCTGACCATCGGCTGGTCGGCGCTCGAAGCGCTGGTCGGGCAGATCGTCGCGCCGGGGCTGTTGGATCGCTATCTCGGCAAGACCGGATACGACAGCCAGCAGTACGACGGACACGAGTCGCCCGATCGTCCGAACAACCTGCTGCAGCCGCTCCCCGGCGACTGGGGCGCGCACGGCGATTTCGACGCGCGCTCGCGCACGTGGAGCTCCCAGCTGTGGCTCACCACGCACCGGGCCACGGTCGCGGCCGCGGTCTCGCTGGTGGCGCTCGGTGCCTTCGGCGCGCTCAGCGCGGCGGCTCGCCGAGGAGCGCCGTGAGGCGATGACGGCTGCGCGTCACCGCGGCCTCGAGGTCGCCGTCGTACAGCGAGTCCGGGACGTCGTCGGAGAAGATCTCGAGGACGAGCGGGCCGGCGTAGCGCGCGTCGCGCAGCCCGGCCAGGAACGGGGCGAGGTCGAGGCTGCCGTCGCCGACGGGCAGCCGGTCGAGGAACGAGCGCGGACGGCGCCAGTCCGACACCTGCGCGAGGAACAGCTTCTCGCCGCACGCCGCGAGCCGCGCGCGCAGGTCGTGCTGTCCGGCGAGATTCCACGCGTCGGCGCAGATCCCGAGCGCCGGCTCGCCGACCGCATCGACGACCTCGCGCGCGTCCTCGAGCGTCCACGCGAAGGTATCCTCGTTCATCGCGAGCGGATGGAGCGGCTCGAGCGCGAGCCGCACGCCCAGCTCGGCGGCGCGCCGCGCCAAGTCGCGATACGCGGGGATCGTGCGTTCGAAGGCGCGCTGCACGTCGCCGCCGCGCGCGACCCCCGTGTTCAGCACGAACACCGTCCCGGGCAGCGCCGGCGCGTAGCGTTCGAGCGTCGCGGCGAACGCGTCGCGGCGCGCGTCGAACTCTTCGGGCTCGGGGCGCATCCGCGTCGGGAAGAGCGAATGCACGTCGGCCTGGAACGAGCACACCGGCAACCCGCGCTCGCCCGCCGCGGCGAGCTGCGCGGGCCGCGCGGCGGGGTCGCGAGCCAGCTTCGACTCCCAGACCTCGATCGCGCGGGCGCCGAGCGCGGGATACCGCTCGAGGTCCTGCTCGAACGGCCACGGCTTCGTCGTGCACTCGCTGATCCCGAACGTCCACATCGCGCAAAGGAAACGTACCCGTGTCAAAGGTGAGCACCGCGGACCTGCACGTCGACCTGCGCGGAAAGACCGCGATCGTCACCGGCGCGGCGACCGGGATCGGGAAGGCGATCGCCCATCGGCTCGGCGGCTCGGGCGCGAACGTGGTCATCGATCACATCGCCGGCCAGCGCGAGGCGGCCGAGGCGATCTGCGCGGACGTGCGCGCCGCCGGCGGCAAGGCGCTCCCGGTCGAGGCCGACGTGAGCGCCGAGGCCGGCGCCGGCACGCTGGTCGCGCGCGCCGTCGAAGAGTTCGGCGCGCTCGACATTCTGGTGAACAACGCGGGGATCGAAAAAGCCCAGCCGTTCGTCGACACGCCGGTCGCCGACTGGGAACGGATCGTGCGCGTCAACCTGCTCGGCACGTTCCTCTGCTCGCGCGCGGCGGCGCGCGCGATGATCGACGCCGGGCGCGGCGGGCGGATCATCAACATCTCGTCGGTGCACGAAGACCTCGCGATGCCGAAGAACGCGCCGTACGCCGCCTCGAAAGGCGGGATCCGCATGCTGATGCGAACGATCGCGCTCGAGCTCGCGCCGCACGGGATCACCGTCAACGATATCGCGCCGGGCGCGATCGCCACGCCGATCAACGAGGACGTGCGCAGCGACGCGGACACGCGCTCGCAGCTGCTCGAGGAGATCCCGCTCGGACGCGTCGGCCAGCCCGAAGAGATCGCCGCGCTCTGCGCGTATCTCGCCTCGAACGCCGCCGCCTACGTCACCGGCGCGACGTTCGTCATCGACGGCGGCCTCACGAGGTACACGAAGGGCCTGTGAGCGAGCGGCCTCGCGTCGCGCCCGACGGCAGCTACGTCGTCGCCGACGGCGCGCTCCCGGCCGGAAGCACGCTGGGCGGCGACGATCTCTGCGTCGTCCTCAAGGGAAACGGCGACGTGGAGACGATCCGCTCGCTGCGCGCCGGCGCGACGCTCGTCTCCGGGCTCGGCGTGCGGCACTGGGACGCCGCCGCGTCCATCCGTCTCGCGCCGCGACGCGGCGAGTACGTGCTCGGGCCGCACCTTCACGAGCACCGGTACGAGCTGGCCGACGACGTGCTCGTCGAACGGCGCGTCGTCGTGCACGACGAGGGCGAAGGCCCGCCGGCCTGTTACGTCGCGCTGCGGCTGCGCAATCGCGGGAGACGGCATGTGCGGCTCGCGACGGTGGCGTTCGCGTCGATCGCGGCGACGCCGGTCGAGCACGATCTCGCGGTCCGGTTCGTCGACGAGCTGCGTGCCGTCGTGGTCGAAGACCGGCGGCGCCGGGGGACGGCGCGCGCGTTCGTCTCGTCGGCCGCCCCGGCCTCGTGGCAGGTCGGCTGCGATCATGCGCGGGCCGTGGAGGATCGCTGGGACGGCCCGCTTCCCGGCACGATCGACGCCGGCGGGAGCGATCCGCTCGCGATTCTGCACGTCGCGCACGAGCTGGCGCCCGGAGAAGAGCACGAGCACTGGTTCGCCGTCGTCGCGTGCGGCGAGGCCGACCCCGAGGACGCCGTCCGCGCGCTCGCCGGCGCGACGGCCGCCGAGCGGGCTGCGCGGGAGCGCTACGCGCGCGCGCTCGCGCGAACCGTCGTGCTGACGCCGTCGCGCATCGTCGAGCGCGGCGTGCGCTGGGCGAAGGCCAACATGCTGCGCGTGATGCGCCGCGCGCCGACCGGTCCGGGCTTCACCAACGATCCCGGACGCTCGAGCGCCTGCGTCGGACGCGACGCGGCGTGGTTCGTGCACGGGTGCGATTACGTCGATCCCGCCTTCTCGCTCGGGCTGCTGCGCGGTTTCGCGGCGCGCCAGGAGCGTGACGGGAAGATCGTCGAGTGGTACGACCTGCGGACGGGGAAGACGCACGACGACGGCCTCGACGTCAACGACGATACGCCGCTCTTCGTGCTGGGCGTGTGGCATCACGCGGCGGTCACGGGCGACCGCGACGCCGCGGCCGAGCTCTACCCGGCCGCGGTGCGCGCGGGCGAGCAGCTGCTCGCGCACCGCGACGAACGCGGGCTCGTGTGGTGCAAGGCGCGCGGGACGGGCGCGCGCGGGATCGCGGGCTGGCGCAACGTGATCGACGGATACCGGATCTCGGGCGCGACGACCGAGGTCAACAGCGAGGCGTACGCCGCGTTCCGCCGGCTCGCCGAGCTCGCGCGCGCGCTCGGCCGCGCCGCCGAGGCCGCGCGCTGGGACGAAGAAGCCGGCGCGCTGCGCGCGGCGATCGAGACGCATCTGCGCAATCCCGACAACGGACTGTACCTGCTGGCGATCGACGTCGACGGACGCCGGCGAACCGAGGTGACGGCGGATCTCGTCTTTCCGCTCATCTGCGGGGTGAGCGACCGGGACACGAGCGCGCGGATCGTCGCGCGGCTTCGCGAGCGCGACTTCTGGACGCGCGCCGGCGTGCGCACGATCCCGCGCGACGCGCCGGAGTACGATCCGGCCGGCGCGTCGGGGCTCCTCGGCGGCGTCTGGGTGGCGGTGACGTTCTGGTACGCCTTCGGCGCGGCGCGCTTCGTGCCGGACGTGATGGCCGAGGCGCTGGAGACGAGCTTCGCGCACTACGCCCGCGATCCGCGGCGCACGAACACCGTCCCCGGACAGTTCTCCGAATGGCTCCACGGCGAGACGCTCGCCAACCACGGGATGATGCTCTCGCCCTGGTTTCCGCCGCGCTATCTGTGGGCCGCGGTCGAGGGCGCGTGCGGGCTCGTGCCCGCGCTCGACACGCCGCGGATCGCGCCGAACGTCCCGCCCGGGTGGTCGTGGCTCGCGGTGCGCGACGTTCCGGTGCACGGGGCGGAGGCGAGCTGGTTCGTCGGACGCTTCCCGGAGCTGCGGGTCTTCGCGGCGGGTCCGGTCTCCTCGGAGCTGCCGCTCGAGCGCTACGACCGCGACGTGACCGCCGGCGTGCGGGTCGACGGCGACGGCGTCGCGGTCGTCGCGCTCGCGCGGGACGACGAGATCGTGGTGTTCCTCGGCAATCGCGACCCGCACACCGCTCCGGCGGCGGTGCGCCTCGACGACGCCCTCGCCGGGCGGCGAATCCAGCGCCGCTTCGACTCGCTGGAAGGGAGGTGGACCGACGTCGCCGGCGGCGACGAGACGGCGATCCCGATCTCGCTCGCGCGCGGCGGCTTCGCGCTGATCGTCGTGTCCTGATGCGGCAAACGCTTTTGCCGAATGGAAGGAAACCGTTCGCGGCAGCGAACAAACCGACTCGCATTCATCACCGCCGTTAGGAAGGTCCGATGCGCATTCATCGTGTTGTCCCCGTAGCTCTCGGCGCCGCGCTTCTCTGCACGTCGTTCTCCTCGGGACCGGTCGGCGCCGCCGACAGCGGGCCCGTCAAGATCGCGGTCATCACCGACATGAGCGGCGTCTACGCCGCGCTCGCCGGCCAGGGTGCCGTCGAGGCGACGAAGATGGCCGTCGAGGATTTCGGCGGCAAGGTGCTCGGCCGGCCGATCGTCGTCGACGCCGTCGACCATCGCAACAAGGCCGACGAGGCCGCGTCGAAGGCCCGCGAAGAGTTCGCCTCGGGCGCCGATCTCGCGCTCGACGAGACGAACTCCGCGACCGCGCTCGCGGTCTCGAACGTCGCCAAGGAAGTGCACAAGCTCGAGATCGTCACCGGCGGGGCCACCTCGGCGCTGACGAACGAGAACTGCAGCAAGTACACGTATCACTACGCGTACGACACCTACTCGCTCGCGCACTCGACCGGCTCGTACATCGCCGAGCACGGCGGGAAGACGTGGTACGGGATCGCGCCGGACTACGCGTTCGGCAAGTCGATGGACACCGACTTCCGCCACGCGGTCGAGCAGGCCGGCGGGCACTTCATCAAGACCGACTTCATGCCGCTCGGCACGACGGACTTCTCCTCGTACATGATCGCGGCGAAGAACGCCAAGCCCGACGTGCTCGCGCTGCTCAACGCCGGCGCCGACACCGTAAACAGCATGAAGGCGGCGAAGCAGTTCGGGCTCGACAAGCAGATGAAGATCGCGGTCGGCCTGCTGTTCCTCTCCGACGTCGACGCGCTCCCGCAGGTGTTCGAGGGCTCGCGCATCACCACCAGCTGGTACTGGGACCGCGACGCGCAGTCGCGCGCCTGGGCCGACCGGTTCACGAAGCGCGTCGGCGGCGGGAAGCGCCCCACCTCGATCATGGCCGCCGACTACTCGGCGACGATGCAGTGGCTCGAAGCCGTGAAGGCGACGGGGACGACGAACGCCGACGCGATCGTCAAGTACCTCGACGGCCGCAAGTTCAACGACTTCTACGCCCGCAACGGCGAGTGGCGCGCCCGCGACCACCGCGTGCTCCACGACATGTACGTCGTCGACGTGCTGCCGCAGTCGCAGCTCAAGGAGCCGCACGCGTGGTACAAGGTCCTCGAGACCATCCCCTCGTCGAAGGCGTTCCGGCCCGAGTCGCAGTCGCTCTGCAAGAAGGACTGGTAGCGCGAGGCGAGGGCCTTGAGCCCCGACTACCTGCTCACGCAGGTCTTCAACGGTCTGGCGAGCGGCGCGTTCTACGCGCTGCTCGCTTTGGGTTTGTCCGTCATCTTCGGGATGCTGCGCGTCGTCAACTTCGCGCACGGCACGATGTACATGCTGGGCGCCTTCGCGACGTACTACGGCGCGACGCTGTTCCATCTGCCGTTCTTCGCCGCGCTGATCGTCGCGCCGATCGTCGTCGGGCTGTTCGGAATCGTGCTCGAGCGCGCGCTGCTCCGGCACCTCTACCCGCTCGATCCGATCTACAACTTGCTCCTCACGTTCGCGCTCGTGCTCGTGATCGAGAACGTCGTCCGCTACTTCGCCGGCGCGCTCGGCTCGCCGTACGCGATCCCCGACGCGCTCTCGGGCGCGACGAACCTGGGCTTCACGATCTACCCGACGTACAAGCTGTTCGTGATCGCCGTCGCGCTGCTCATGTGCGCGGTCGTCTGGTACGTCGTCGAGCGCACGCCGTTCGGGGCGCGGATCCGCGCGGCGACGGAGAACCCGACGCTGGTGCGCGCGTTCGGGATCGACACCGGGCGGCTCGTCACGGTGACGTTCGGCGCCGGCGTCGCGCTGGCCGCGCTCGCCGGCGTCCTGGCCGCGCCCACGACGAACGTCCAGCCCGACATGGGCGACGCGATCATCATCTACACGTTCGCCATCGTGGTCATCGGCGGGCTCGGTTCGATCCTCGGCTCGATCCTGGCGGGCTTCATCCTCGGCGTCGTGCAGGCGTTCGGGACGGTCGTCTTCCCGCCGATCTCGACGACGCTCATCTTCATCGTCATGGTGGTCGTCATCGTGTTCCGCCCGGCCGGCCTGTTCGGGCGCCCCGAGGGCGGCCGATGAGCCGGCGCTTCACCGTCGTCATGGCGGCGCTCGCGGCGATCGGGCTCGTGCTGCCGTGGTTCGTCTACCCGGTCTTCGCGACGCAGCTGCTGTGCTTCGCGCTGTTCGCCGTCTCGCTCGACCTGCTGTTCGGCTACGTGGGGCTGCTTTCGTTCGGACAGGCGATGTTCTGGGGCGGCGGCGGCTACGCCGCCGCGGTCCTGCTGCAGCGCGCCCACGTCGACGACGTCTTCGCGATCCTCGGGGGCATCGTCTACGCCGCCGTTCTCGCGTTTCTCGTCGGCGCGATCTCGGTGCGGCGCTCCGGGATCTACTTTGCGATGATCACCCTCGCCGTCGCCCAGATCCAGTACTTCACCGCGTACCAGTTCACCGACCTGACGGGCGGCGAGAACGGAATCAATCTCGCCACGCGCGGCCTGTTCTTCGGCGTGCACATCACGAGCGACCGGACGTTCTACTACGTCGTGCTCGTCCTCGTCGCGCTCGGCGTGTGGCTCGCCCTGCGCGTCGTGCGCTCGCCGTTCGGCCGCGTGCTGCAGGCGATGCGCGAGAACGAGCCGCGAGCGATCGCGCTGGGCTTCCGGGTGAACCGCTACAAGCTCGCCGTGTTCACCCTCGCCGGGGCGCTGGCCGGCTTCGCCGGCGCGCTCGCGGTGCTCGCCAACCGCCTCGCCGGGCTCGACATGGTCGACTGGCACACGAGCGGCGCGGTCGTCATGATGAGCGTCCTCGGCGGCGTGGGAACCGTCGCCGGTCCGATCGTCGGCGCCGGGATCTTCCAGTCGCTCGACTACTTCGTCTCGAAGACCGCGATCGGCGAAGAGACGAACATGGTGATGGGCGCGATCTTTGGCCTGTGCGTCCTGCTGTTCCGCCGCGGCATCGTCGGGTCGTTCCTCGTGCCCGGTCCGAAGCGCGCGAAGATCACCGATTAGGCTTCGCATGCCGCCGCGGAGCCGTCGCGTTCGGGCCGCCGGCCGGCGCGCCGGCGGACGGTCTAGCGCGTGCCGTCTTCGGGCCAGAAGCCGAAGATCGCGCGGCCGGGCTCGAGGTCCCAGAACCGGGTCGCGTTGTCGCCGACGCCGTACACGACCGCGTACCGCACGTCGCGCACGAGAATCGCGCGCACGAGCCGGGCGAAATCGCGCTGCGACATCCACGTCGCCGCGTAGCGCGCGAACTTCTGCTCGTCGGTCAGCGGCAGCCAGCCGGAGCTCTCGCGCACCGACGGATCGCGCGGATCGTCGGCCTCGGTGATCGAGCCGATCCGCACGCAGGTCACCTGCAGGCCGAACGCGTCGCTGTAGTAGCGGCCCAGCGTCTCGCCGAACGCCTTCCAGACGCCGTACAGCGAGTCGGGCCGGTACGGTTCCGCGGTGCCGACGACGAGGCCGAACCCCGGCTCGTAGATCGCCGGGACGTTCTCGACCTCGTGCCGGCCCACGCAATGGTTCGAGCTCGCGAAGATCACGCGCTTCGCCCCGGCGCGGCGCGCGGCTTCGAAGGCGTTGTACGTCCCGCCGATGTCGACGCCGTGCACCTCCTCCCACGTCGACTCGAGGCTTACGACGCCCGCCAGATGGATCACCGTCTCGCAGCCGGCGAAGGCCTCCGAGAGCGCGCGCAGGTCGCGCACGTCGACCAGCGCGTCGGCGTCGTGGAGGTCGATGCGCACGACGTCGTGATCGCGCGCGAGGTCGGCGCACAGCGGAGTCCCGATCGTCCCCGCCGCCCCGGTGACCGCGATGCGCACCGATTTAGACCCCGAGCAGGTCGAGGATCTCGTTCTCGCGCGCGACGACCTCGCGGTTGGCGAGCGTCTGCACGACGCTGCCGTGGTCGACGATGTGATGGCAGTCGGCGACGCCGGTGGCGAACCGCAGGTTCTGCTCGACCAGCAGCACCGTCATCCCGTCCGCCTTCATCGCGGCGATCAGCTCGCCGATCCGCTCGACGATGACCGGGGCGAGCCCTTCCGTCGGCTCGTCGAGGAGGATCGTGCGCGCGCCCGAGCGCAGCACCCGCGCGATCGCCAGCATCTGCTGCTCGCCGCCGGAGAGCGTCGTCCCGCCCGCCTTCGCGCGCTCCTTGAGGTTCGGAAACGCGTCGAAGACGCGCTCGACGCTCCAGCCGCCGCCGCCGACGACGGGCGCGAGCGTGAGGTTCTCGTAGACGCTCAGGGACGAGAGGATCCCGCGCTCCTCCGGCACGTAGCCGAGCCCCTTGCGGGCGATGCGGTCGGACGCGAGCCCGGCGATCGGCGCGCCGTCGAGCGCGATCGTCCCGCGGCGCGGCGGGACGATCCCCATGATCGCGCGCAGCGTGGTCGTCTTGCCGACGCCGTTGCGCCCGACCAGCGTCGCGACTTCGCCCGTCTGCACGCGCAGCGTCATCCCGTGCAGAACGTGCGATTCGCCGTAGTAGGCGTGGACGTCGTGGAGCTCGAGCATCAGCGCGCTCCGTCCGAATCGGCGGCCCGCGGCTGCGCGGGGCGTGAGGCGGCCGGCGGCTGGGCGTCGACGCCGCCCCCGAGATAGGCGGTGACGACGCGTGCGTCGGTGCGCACCTCGTCGTACGTTCCCTCGACGAGCACCTGGCCGCGCTGCATGACCGTGACGCGGTCGCAGAGGTCGGCGACGACGCGCAGGTTGTGCTCGACCAGCACGATCGTGCGCCCCGGCGCGATCCGTTTGATGAGGTCGACGGTGCCCTCGACGTCTTCGATGCCCATCCCCGCGGTCGGTTCGTCGAGCAGCAGCACGCGCGGGTCCTGCGAGAGCGCGATCGCGAGCTCGAGCGAGCGTTTCTTCCCGTACGGCAGGTGCGTCGCGAGCCGATCGCGCTCGGCGTCGAGTCCGACCGCGTCGAGCGCGGCGCGGGCCGGGTCGTCGAGCACCGCGGTCGCCTTCGGCGAGGCGAGCATCCGGTGCGAGAGCGAGCTGCGCGCCTGCAGCGCGATCTTCACGTTGTCGAGGACGGTGAGATGCGGGAAGACGCTGTTGATCTGGAAGCTGCGGACCATCCCCATCCGCGCGATCGACGCCGGGTCGAGGTGCGCGACCTCGACCCCGCCGAAGCACACGCTGCCGCGCGTCGCCGGCGCGAAGCCCGAGAGCACGTTGAAGAAGGTGGTCTTCCCGGCGCCGTTCGGCCCGATGATCGCGTGGAGCGACCCCTCCGCGACGTCGAGCGAGACGCCGCCCAGCGCGGTGAAGCCGGCGTAGACTTTGACGACGTCGCGCGCCGAGAGGATCGGATCGGGCACGAGCGGGACTTCCGTATACCATGCACGACGTCCCGCACGAACACGAGACGGTCCTCGAGGTGGAAGCGCCGCGGGTCAAGTTCGGCCGCGGCGCGATCGCCGAAGCCGGCCCCGAAGCGGCGGCGATGGGGATCCGCCGCGTGCTGTTGCTCACCGACGCGCACGTCGGCCGGCTCGAGCTGTTCGATCGCGCGCGCCGGTCGCTCGAAGCGGCCGGCGTCGACGTGGTCGTGTACGACGCCGTGCGCGTCGAGCCGACGTACGATTCGTTCGTCGACGCCGGGCGCGCGGCGCGCGAAGCCGACGTCGACGGGTACGTCTCGGTCGGCGGCGGCTCGGTGATCGACACCGCCAAGGCGGCGAACCTGCTGGCCACGCATCCCGCGCCGCTCGAGCGCTACGTCAACGCGCCGCTGGGCGAGGGGAAGCCGGTTCCCGGGCCGCTGCGCCCGCACATCGCGTGCCCCACCACGTCGGGCACGGGGAGCGAGTGCACGGGCATCGCGATCTTCGACTACGAGGCGCACGACGTGAAGACCGGGATCTCGTCGCGGCGGCTGCGCCCGACGCTCGGGATCGTCGACCCGGACGCGACGCGCACGCTGCCCGCGACGGTCGTCGCGTCGAGCGGCTTCGACGTGCTCGCGCACGCGCTCGAGTCGTACACGGCGCGTCCGTACACGGAGCGCACGCGCCCGGCGTCGCCGGCGGCCCGTCCGCTCTCGCAGGGTGCGAACCCCTACAGCGACCTCGCCTGCCTCGAAGCGCTGCGCCTCCTGGGGATGCATCTCGAGCGCGCCGTGCACGACGCGGCCGACGATGCGGCGCGCGAGGCGGTGATGTACGCGGCGACGCTGGCCGGGATCGGCTTCGGGAACGCGGGCGTCCACGTGCCGCACGGCATGGCGTACGCCGTCGCCGGCCTGGTGCGTTCGTTCGTCCCCGACGACTACGACACCGACCACGCGATGGTGCCGCACGGGATGTCGGTGATCGTCAGCGCGCCGGCGGTCGCGCGGTTCACGGCGCCCGTCTCCCCCGAGCGTCACCGCCGCGTCGCCGCGCTGCTGCACGGCGCGGCCACGCGCTACGACGACGAAGCCGGCGACGCGCTCGCCGAAGCGCTGGCGCGTGTGATGCGCGCGACCGGGATGCCGAACGGCCTGCGGGCGCTCGGCTACGACGACGCCGACGTCCCGGCGCTGGTCCAGGGCGCGTACGCGCAGCAGCGGCTCCTCTCGAACGCGCCGCGTGCCGTCCGAGAAGACGACCTCGCCGCACTGTTCGCGGGCGCGATGCGGAACTGGTGAGAGCCGTCGTCCAGCGCGTCACGCGCGCCTCGGTGACGGTCGACGAGCGCGTCTTCGGCGCGATCCGGCGCGGCTTCGTGGCGCTCGTCGGCGTGTCGGTGGACGACGACGAACGCGACGCCGACGGGCTGGCGCAGAAGATCGCCGGCCTGCGCGTGTTCGCCGACGCCGCCGGCGCGATGAACCTCCACCTCTCGCAGGTGGGCGGCTCGGTGCTGCTGATCTCGCAGTTCACCCTGCTGGGCGACGTGCGCAGAGGCCGCCGCCCTTCGTTCATCGCGGCGGCGAGCGGCGAGCGCGCCGAACGCCTCTACGAACGCGTCGCGGCGGGGCTGGAGCGGGCCGGCATCCCGGTCGCGACCGGCGTCTTCGGCGCCGACATGGCGGTGGAGCTGGTCAACGACGGCCCCGTCACGATCCTGATCGACACGAAACGAACGTTCTGACGTCAAGCGCCGCCTCAGCGTTTCCGGGCGGCTCAGAGCTGCTTCAGGCGGCCCTTTTCGATCTTGCCCATCGCGTTGCGCGGGAGCGCTTCGACGATGCGGATCTCTTTCGGGACTTTGAAGCTGGCGAGCCGTTCGCGCAGATGGAGGGCGAGCGCTTCGCAATCGACCTCACCGCTGCACTCGACGAACGCGACGGGGAGCTCGCCGCGCGCCGGATCGGGCACGCCGACCACCGCGCTGGCGACGACGTTGGGGTACTGGTCGATCTCGTTCTCGATCTCGCGCGGGTAGACGTTGAAGCCGCCGGTGATGATGAGCTCTTTGAGGCGGCCGACGATGCGGTAGACGTCGTTCTCCGCATCGTACGTCGCGAGGTCGCCGCTGCGGTACCAGCGCGTCCCGTCCGCGTCGGTCGCGAACGCCTGCGCCGTCGCTTCCGGGAGATTCCAATAGCCCGCGAACACCGTCGGACCGCTGACGAGCAGCTCGCCGACCTCACCCGCGGGGACCGGGTCGACGCCGCCGACCGGCACGACGCGCACCCGCGTCCCGGGGAACGGGATGCCGACGCTTCCGGCCACGCGCGGCCCCGCATAGCGGTTCGTCAGCGCGAAGCCGAACTCGGTGGCGCCGTAGCGCTCCAGGATCTCGGTCCCGAAGCGTTCGCGGAACGCGCGGTGCACGTCGGCCGAGAG
>Ga0209810_1000746_pt1 | contig 62000 bp, 61 predicted proteins | sample Coa_R1_7_FD_187159 | JGI IMG/M metagenome (GOLD analysis project Ga0209810, IMG submission 187159) | Surface soil microbial communities from Centralia Pennsylvania, which are recovering from an underground coalmine fire - Coalmine... | ecosystem: Environmental > Terrestrial > Soil > Unclassified... | reverse complement strand
CTGGCCGCCACCTTCCCCAACCTCACCATCGTCGCCGCCCACCCGGGCTGGCCCTGGGTGGACGAGATGACGGCGGTGGCGCTGCACAAGGCCAACGTCTACTGGGAGCTGTCGGGCTGGGCGCCGAGGTACTTCCCGGAGAGCCTGAAGCGCGACATCCGGGGACGCCTGCGGGACAAGGTGATGTTCGGCAGCGACCACCCCAGCCTCCCCTACGACCGCCTCTTCCGGGAATGGGAGGAGCTGGGCTACTCGGACGAGATCATGCACAGGGTCTTCCACGAGAACGCCGAGCGCGTCCTCGGCCTGCGCCCGGCCGGTGCCATCGAACGCCGCTGATCCATGCCCGGACAGGGTCCACTGGACGGCGTCGTCCCCCACCCGCCGGAGCGGGCCGCCCTCTACCGGGCCCGGGGGTACTGGCAGGACCGCACCCTGGCCGAGGTCTTCGCCGAGGTGTTCGACCGCCACCGGGAGCGGGTCGCCCTCCTGACCGGCGACCGCGCCCTCACCTACGGGGAGCTCGGGCGGTGGGTCACGGGCCTGGCCGCGCGCCTGCACCGGATGGGCCTGCGACGCCGGGATCGGGTCGTGGTGCACCTTCCCAACCGCCCCGAGTTCGTGGCCCTCTATTTCGCCCTGCAGTGGATCGGGGCGATCCCGATCCTGGCCCTGCTCCCGCACCGCCGCCTGGAGATCGACTACTTCGTCCGGCTGGCCGAGGCGGTGGCCTACTTCGGCACCGACCTGGAGCTGGGCCGAGAGGTGCGGAGGGCCAACCCGTGCCTGCGCTGGCTGGTCCCGCCCGGGGAGCTGGGACCTGACCCGGACGGCGACCGGCCCCCAGCCGTGGACGTGGACCCGGACGACCCCTGCGTGCTCCTGCTCTCGGGGGGGACCACCGGCATCCCCAAGCTGATCCCCCGCACCCACAACGACTACCTCTACAACTCCCGGGCGGCGGCGGCGGTGCAGGACATCGGCCCCGACGCCTGCCAGCTGGCGGTGCTGCCGCTGGCGCACAACATGCCCCTCGCCTGCCCGGGCGTGCAGGGGTTCCTGCTCCACGGGGCGCGGGTGGTGATCGGGACCAGCACCCGGGCGACGGACGTCCTCCCCCTCATCGAACGGCACCGCGTCACCCACGTGGCGGCGGTGCCGGCGCTCTACATCCGCTGGCTGGCCGACCCGGCCTGTGGCCACCACGACCTCTCGTCGGTCGCGTTGCTGCAGTCGGGGGGCCAGCGGCTCCAGCCCGAGGTGCGGCGCCGCCTGGCCGAGACCTTCCCCAACGCCTTCGTGCAGGAGAACTTCGGGATGAGCGAGGGAACGCTCTTCTTCGTCCGCCGGGACGATCCCGAGGAGGTCCGGATGGAGACGGTGGGCAGACCGATCTGCCCCGACGACGAGGTCCGGCTCTGCGACGAGGAGGGCCGGGAGGTGCCGGACGGCGAGGTCGGGGAGCTGACCGTGCGCGGGCCCTACACCCTCTGCGGCTACTACCGTGCCCCCGAGCACAACGCCCGGGTCTTCACCCCCGACGGCTTCTACCGGTCCGGCGACCTGATGCGACGGCACCCGTCCGGCGCCTACCTGGTCGAGGGGCGCATCAAGGACCTGATCAACCGGGGCGGGGAGAAGATCAGCGCCGAGGAGATCGAGAACCTGATCCTCACCCACCCGGCGGTCCGCAACGTGGCCTGCGTGCCCGTGCCCGATCCCGTGCTCGGGGAGCGGATGTGCGCCTGCGTCGTCCTCCACGAGGACGCGAGCCTGACCCTGGAGGCGCTGGCCGAGTACCTGCTCGGCCTGGGCCTGGCCAGGTTCAAGCTGCCCGAGCGGCTGGAGGTGATGTCCGACTTCCCGCTCTCAGCCTTCGGCAAGGTGTCGAAGAAGACGCTGGCCGAGCGGCTCGCCTGAGCCGTCGGGCATTCATTCCCTCCGGTGGTAGTGAGCAAATCCGGGGAGTCGTGTACGATCGCCGGGTGAGCGGTCGCAACCGGGGCGCGAGCGACGAGCCCTTCGAGATCCTCTTCCGGCCCGGCCGGCCGCCGGAAGAGGGCGGCCATCCCGGCCTACGGCCCCGCCGCGTCCACGAGGACGGCATGCTCATCGAGTACGACGCGGCCGTGCCCATGCGCGATGGAGTGCGGATCTACGTGGACGTCTTCCGTCCCCCGGACGAGCGGCCGGCGCCGGTCCTGGTGGCCTGGAGCCCCTACGGAAAGCACGGGCCGGTCGGCTACCACCTCTTCCCCAACTCGGGCGTCGGCGACGAGTGGATCTCTCGCCACGCCGCCTTCGAGGCCCCCGACCCCGCCTACTGGGTCCGGCACGGCTACGCCGTGATCAACGTCGATCCCCGCGGCACCTGGTGCTCGGAGGGCGAGGCCACCTTCTGGAGTCCCCGGGAAGCCGAGGACCTCTACGACCTGGTGGAGTGGGCCGGCACCCGGCCCTGGAGCAACGGCCGGGTGGGCATGGCCGGCGTCTCCTACCTGGCCATGGTCCAGTGGCGGGTGGCGGCGGCGGGACCGCCCCACCTGGCCGCCATCAACCCCTGGGAGGGGGTCACCGACCTCTACCGGGAGATGACCCACCACGGTGGCATCCCGGAGAACCGGTTCCTGCCCATGTGGAGCGAGCGCCGGGTCCCGTACTCCCGGACCCGGGTCGAGGACCTGGTCGCCATGGCCGCCCGGCATCCGCTCTTCGATGCCTACTGGGCGAGCAAGAACCCGGACCTGCCCCGGGTGCGGGTGCCGGCCTACGTGGTCGCAAGCTGGTCCGACCAGGGGTTGCACACCCGCGGCACCCTGGAGGGCTTCCGGCGCATCGGCTCGGAGCGGAAGTGGCTGGAGGTGCACGGGGGCAAGAAGTGGGCGTACTTCTACCGCCCCGAGAGCGTGGAGCGGCAGCGCCTCTTCTTCGACCGTTTCCTGAAGGACCGGCCCAACCAGGTCGACGGCTGGCCTCGGGTCCGGATCGAGGTCCGGGAGCGGTTCGGGATCGGCCGCTTCCGGGACGAGCACGAATGGCCGCTGGCGCGGACACGGCCCACGCCGCTCTATCTCGACGCCCGCATCGGCGGGCTCTCGACCGGCCCGCCGGAGGTCGAGTCCGAGGTGCGCTACGACGCCCGCGCCGAGACCGGGGCGCGCTTCGAGCACCGGTTCGACCGGGACACCGAGCTGACCGGGCACATGAAGCTGGCCCTCTGGGTGGAGGCCGAGGGCTCCGACGACATGGACCTCTTCGTGGCCGTGCAGAAGCTGGACGCCCGGGGCCGCCTCGTCCCCTTCTCTTTCTTCAACGCCCTGGAGGACGGCCCGGTGGCCCTGGGCTGGCTGCGGGTCTCCCACCGCGAGCTGGATCCGGAGACCTCCACCCCCGAGCAGCCCCGGCTGCGCCACCGGCGCGAGCTGCGGCTGCGGCCGGGGGAGACGGTGCCGGTCGAGATCGAGATCTGGCCCTCCTCGACCCTCTTCCGGGCCGGCGAGACCCTGCGGCTGGTGGTCCAGGGATGCGACGTCTACCGCTATCCGCCCGAGGTCGTGGCCATGGCCCACACCCTGACCCGCAACGCCGGTCACCACGTCATCCGCACCGGAGGCCGGTACCCCTCCCACCTCCTGGTCCCGGTGGTCCCGCCCGTCGCGGCCGGGGAGGGCTGAGGTCCCGCCGTCGGTGCGGCGAGGAGAGACCGGGCGGGGCGTCGAGGGCGCGGCCAGGGCACTGGGGAGGAGGATGGAGGATGGCCATGGCGGATGAGGCCAGGGTGGCCCTGGTGACCGGGGCCTCGAGCGGGATGGGCCAGGCGACGGCGGAGCGGCTCGCCCGCCACGGCTTCGACGTGGTCGTGAACTACGCCCGGCGGGCCGAGGGGGCGCGGGAGACGGCCGCCAGGGTGGAGGCGGCCGGACGCCGGGCGCTGGTCGTGCCGTGCGACGTCAGCGATGAGGGCTGCGTCCGGGCCATGGTGGAGCGGTGCCGGGAGACCTTCGGACGCCTCGACGCCCTGGTCAACGCCGCCGGCACGACGGTGAAGCAGCCGCCCGACGACCTGGAGGGCACCACCATGGAGGCCTGGGACCGCATCTTCGCGGTGAACGTCAAGGGGACGTTCCTGGTCACCCGCGCCGCCGCGCCCCTGCTGCGCGCCAGCCGGGGGAGCGTGGTCAACCTGGGCAGCCTGGCCGGCATCCGCCCCACCGGCGTCCAGCCCCACGCCTACGCCGCCAGCAAGGGGGCGGTGGCCACCCTGACCAGGACCCTGGCCGCCGCCCTGGCCCCGGAGGTGAGGGTCAACGCCGTCCTTCCCGGCTGGGTCATGGGCACCTGGATGGAGGAGCAGCTGGGCGAGAACTACGGCTGGCTGATGGAGCGGCGGGCGAAGGCCACCCCGCTCAAGCGGGTGGCGTCGAACCAGGACGTGGCCGAGGTGGTCGTCACCATCGTCGAGCACCTCCACTTCGTGACCGGCCACCTCTTCCCCGTCGACGGCGGCTACTCGATCGTGACCTGAGCCCGGGTCGGGGCCGGCCCCCCATCGACCCGGTCCGGGCTCAGCGCCGCGCGGCGCTGGCCGGCCTGGTGGCGGCGACCAGGAACGCGCTCGCCCCGGCGGTGAAGACGCCGGAGGCATGAGCCTCGGCCAGCTCCGCCCACCAGCCCTCGATCTCATCTCGCCCGAGGACGCCGGACTCCTGAAGCCAGGCCAGGTGCCGGTCCAGCAGCAGGCGCCAGAACGGGTACCCGCCGAGCATCACCCGGGGCGAGATCGAGATCTCCACCAGCCCCACCTCCGCGAGCAACCGGGGCAGCTGCCGTCCCACCCAGCCCTGGGCGAAGGCGTCGGCCAGCGAGGTGAGGATGGTGCGGGTGGTCGCCCGCCGCGGGCTGTCGACCATCGCCGTGCCGAGGTCGAACTCCAGGCAGACCACGCGGCCACCGGGTCGCGTCACCCGGGCCACCTCCGCCAGCGCCCGGGCCGGATCGTGGACGTGCTGCAACACCGTCTCCACCCGGCAGGCATCGAAGGCGCCGTCGGCGAAGGGCAGGTCGAGCAGGTCGGCCACCTGCCAGGTGATCCCCACCTCCTCGCCGGCCCGCCGCCTCGCCTCCTCGATCATCGCGCGGCTGAGGTCGACGGCCACCACCCGACCGACCGGCGCCACCCGGGCGGCCAGCTCCACGGCGTCCGCGCCCAGGCCACAGCCCCCTTCGAGCACGCACATACCGGGCCGGAGGCGCATGGCGGCCAGCATCTCGTCCTTGGCCTGGCGGAATCCCGGGACCTGCTTGGCCGTTTCGAGGAAGCGGACGAGGTAGGCGACGTCGGGCGCCAGGTCGACGGCATCGAATTGGGTCGTGTCCTGGGGTCGTCTCATCGGCCCCATGACAACCCGGCCGGGGCCGGTCCGCAATCCCAGCATCCCGGGATCTTTCCCCCGCCTCGGTCATATGCTCAACCCGTGGCCCGGCTCGGGGCGTTCGAGCGCGCACACGAACGGCTGCTGCGGCTCGATCGCACGGACCTGGATTCCGAGGGCTTTCGGGAGGCGGCGGCGAGCTGCCTCCGTACCGCCATCTCCTTCTGTGGCTGGTGCTGGACGATCGTCGACCCGCTCAGCCTGGTACCGACCTGGGCGGCCACGGGCGACTCGCCGCTCCACGCCTCACAGCGGCGCCTGTTCGAGATCGAGCGCGCGGAGCCCGACGCCTGGACGCCGGCCCGTCTGCTGGAGAGCGGTCGTGGCATCAGCGTCCTCAGCCAGGCGACGGGCGGAGACCTGAGCCGGAGCGCGCGCTGGGTGGAGTTGCTGCGACCGTACGGCATCGGCGACGAGCTCCGGGCGGTGCTGGTGGCGGGCGGGACCTGCTGGGGAACGCTGACGCTCTACCGCGAGCGGCGCGACGGCCGTTTCGCTCCGGAGGAGACCTCCTGGCTGGCGACGCTCCTGCCCCGGTTCGCCCGCCGCCTGCGGCGTGACCTGGCCCGCCCTGCCCCGCCGCCCGGAGATGGAGCCGACGAGCCCGGGATGATCCTCATCGGCCGCGACGGCGGTCCGGTGGCGGCCACGGCCGCCGCCCACCGCTGGCTGGCGCGCCTCCCGGGACCGGCCGGGCCGGAGCCGTTGCCCGGCCTCCTGTACGCCCTGGTGGCCCGGCTGGACGCGGGGCTCACGGCCAGGGCCCGCCTCCGCACCCGGGACGGGTGCTGGGCAGTGGCGTACGCCGCCCACCTCCACGGCGCCTTCGACGCCGCCGGGACGGCGGTCGTGATCGAGCCGGCTCGATCCGAGGAGGTTCGTCCGCTGTTCCTGGCCGCCCACGGCCTGACCCGGCGCGAGCGGGAGGTGACCGAGCAGGTGCTGGCGGGGCGCTCGGGGCCCCAGATCGCGGCCGCGCTGCACCTCTCCCTCCACACCGTCCAGGATCACCTGAAGGCGGTCTTCGACAAGACCGGCGTTCGCAGCCGGCGCGAGCTGATGGCCCGCGTGGGCGCCGTGGCCGGCTGAGCGGGTGCGCGACCACGCCGGGCGCGACCATCGGGTCGGACACCTCCTGCCCGCAGCGTTCCCCCTTCCGGACCCCGTCGCCACCCCGGCCCCGGGTGAGGGTCGGGCCAGGCGGGATCACGTCCGGAGCGGGCTCCGGTTGGTGGGCCCGCTGGGACTCGAACCCAGGACCAGCCGATTATGAGTCGGCCGCTCTGACCAGCTGAGCTACGGGCCCGGTCCCATCGATGGTAGGGTGCTGGGACGCCGGCCGGAAGGAGCGGGGCAGGCCACTCCGGGGCAGCGCGGATGCCGGCGCCGGCCTCCCTCAGGCGGGGCCGATCACCTCCACCTCGTTCCCGTCGGGATCGTCGACGTAGAACGTGCGCACCCCCTGGAGCACCGGGTGCACGCCCCCGCGCACCTCCAACCCCGCCTCCCGGCAGCGCCGTTCCAGCTCCTCGTACCCCTCCCGGTCCACGTTGAAGGCCAGGTGGTGCAGCGTTCGCAGGGTCTTGTCGCGGGGGAAGAGGCCGGCGGGGTCGGGATGGGGCACGAGCACGATCATCTCCGGCACCGGTCCCTCGCCCGGGCCGGCGCGCAGGAAGCGGTTGGGCAGTCCGGGCGGGGAGAAGACCTCGAGACCGAAGAGGTCGCGGTAGAAGGCCAGGGCCCGGTCCATGTCCCGCACCCAGAGCACGATCTCGGCCAGGTGACGAACCGGCCCGGGCCGACTCACGCCGCCACCGCCTCCACCATCGCCTCCAGGTTCGCGGCCGGCGCCGCCGGCGGCACCGAGCAGCCGGGGGCCACCAGCAGGCCGCGCCCCCCGGTCGAGGCCACCGCCTCGCGCACCTGGCGCGCGATCTCCTCCGCCGGCCCTTCGACCAGCAGCCGACGCTGCTCAACCCCACCCATGACCGCCCGACCGGTCAGCCGCCGGACCTCGGCCAGCGGGGGGTTGCCCTCCTCGTGGACGGAGTAGCTGACCGCCTGCACGGGCAGCTGCTCGGCCAGCTGGAAGTGCTGGCGCGGCCCGCACAGATGCAGGACGTTGAACCAGGCCCCGGCCGGCAGCGACTCCAGCACCCGCCGGTCCAGGGGCAGGAGCCACCGCTGGTAGGCGTCGTAGGGCACCAGGTCGGGGGTGGCGAAGCCGGAGACGGCGTAGAAGACGCCCGCCGCGCCCGCCGCGACCGAGTCGCGTGAGAACTCGACCAGGGCCTCGGCGATCCGCTCCAACGCCGGCCCCAGCACCTCGGGGTGGTCGCGCAGCTCCCGCGCCAGGCGCTCCCGGTCGCGGCCGACCAGGTAGGCTGCCACCGAGACCGGGGAGAAGACCGTCTGCAGCACGGGAACGCGATCCCCGAGCCGTTCCACGACCAGGCCCAGGGCGCGGGCCTGCTCGCGCATCACCTCGGGATCGACCAGGGACAGTCGCCGCCACGACTCCAGGTCGGGGACGGGCTCGGACTCGGCCACGGGGGCCACCAGCGGATCGCCCGAGGGCCGAAACCGGGCCCCGAAGGCCTCGGCGAAGAACGTGGCCCGGGGCTGGAACTTGACGAAGTCCCAGCCGAAGCGGCGGGCGCGCTCGACCGTCACCTCCGCCAGCCGCTCCGGGGACCATTCCTCCACGTGGGTGTGTCCCCAGGCTCCCACCGGTGGTCGGTCCGCCTCTCCGCCGGACAGGGCCATTTCGACACGAGCGCGGGAGTCCACGTCACGAGTGTAGTGCCGGCGGCGGGTCCGCGCCTCGCCCGCACCGTGCCCGGCTCCGGGGGCCGGTGCCCGGCGGACGCCGGGCACCCCTCCCTCGCCGGACCTCAGGCCCCGCGAGCCCCCGGGCGATGCGCCCCGTCAGCAGCCGATCCAGCCCAGCAGCTGGTCCACGCGTGTCCGGTCCAGACCCCGCACGATCGACCGGCGGTCCAGGACCAGCAGGGGAGTGATCTCGCCGTCGAGGCGCTCCCACTCCCGCAGCGCACCGGGGTCTGCGTCCACGTTTCGCATCCTGGCGTCGATGCCCAGGTCCTCCAGGTGCTCCCGGAGCACCTCGGATTCCCGGTCGACGCTCCGGCAGTAGATCACCGCATCCATCCCACCCTATTGGACCAGCTCCATCAAGACGAGTCAATGGAGTCGACATCATCTATTTGAACTTTCTATAGGACCATAGGCGGCGGCCGGTGGTGCCGGGGCTCGGTATGATCGCCTGGGGTCATGGACACCTCTCTTCGGACGGTCTGCCCGCCCGAGGCCGCCGGGTTCGGGCGGTCCGGTTCGCCGGCGCGCCGGTGCGCCCGCCGGCGGCGCCTCGAGGTCCGGGGCACCGGCGTCCGTGCGGCGCCGGCCGGCGCCTGATGGGACTCCCGGCCCGCGTCATCGCGGAGCTGGCCCGGATCGTGGGCGAGGCCTACGTCGTCCACCACCCCCACGACCTCCGGATCTTCGAGCGCGACGGCTCCATCGAGGGAGCCATGCCGGACGCGGTCGTGCTCCCCGCCACCCGTGAGCAGGTGGTGGCGGTGGTCCGGCTGGCGGCCGGCCATGGCATCCCGGTCGTGCCCCGGGGGGCGGGCACCGGCCTGTCCGGGGGAGCCGTGACCCTCAAGGGCGGCATCGCCCTCCAGCTCAGCCGCATGCGGCGCATCGTCGAGATCGACCCGGTGACGCGGACCGCGATCGTGGAGCCCGGGGTGGTGAACGCCGACCTGCAGCAGGCGGCGGCCCGGCACGGCCTCTTCTACGCCCCCGATCCCTCCTCCCAGAAGGCCTGCACGATCGGCGGCAACGCGGCCGAGAACTCGGGGGGGCCGCACTGCCTCTACTACGGGGTCACCACCAACCACGTGCTCGGGGTGGAGGCCGTCTTCGCCGACGGGACCGTGGCCTGGCTGGGCACCGACGCCCCCGACCGCGTGGGTCTGGACCTGCTCGGGCTCGTGATCGGCTCCGAGGGCACCCTGGCGACCATCACCAGGATCCGCGTCCGCCTGCTGCCGCTGCCCGAGTCGGTGAGCACCCTCATGGCCGCCTTCCCGACCATCGAGACCGCGAGCCAGGCGGTCTCCGACGTGATCGGCCACGGCATCGTCCCGGCGGCCCTGGAGATGATGGACCGGGTCACGATCGGCGCCGTCGAGGCCCACTACCGGGCCGGGTACCCGACCGACGCCGGCGCCGTCCTCCTGGTCGAGGTCGAGGGCCTGGCCGAGAGCTGCGCCGAGCAGGCGGCGGCGATCGAGCGGATCCTCAGGCAGAACGAGGCCACCGAGCTGCGGGCCGCCCGGGACGCGGCCGAGCGGGAGCTGCTCTGGGCGGGTCGGAAGGGGGCTATCGGGGCCCTCGGCCGGATCCGTCCCAACTACTACCTGCACGACGGGGTCGTGCCCCGCACCCGCCTGCCCGACGTCCTCCGCCGGGTGGGCGAGGTCGGAGAGCACTACCGGCTGCCGGTGGCCAACGTCTTCCACGCCGGCGACGGCAACCTGCACCCCAACATCCTGTTCGACGCGCGTGACTCCGGCATCCTGGAGCGGGTCGAGCACGCCGGCGAGGAGATGCTCCGGGCGGTGGTGGAGATGGGCGGCACGCTCTCGGGCGAGCATGGGATCGGCATCGAGAAGAACGCCTTCATGCCCTGGATCTACACTCCCGACGACCTGGAGGCCATGCTCCGGGTCAAGCGCGTCTTCGACCCGCGGGGCATGCTCAACCCGGGCAAGATCTTCCCCGACCCCGAACGACAGGCCCGGCTGACCGCCCGGGTGGGCTTCTGCGCCGAGGCACGCTGGTGGTGAGGAGATGATCACGGAGCTGGCCGTCGACGGCCTGGCCCCGCGCCGCGTGGAGCGACCTGGCAGCGCGGAGGAGCTGGCCGAGGTCTTGCGCGCCGCCCGCGACGCCGAAGAGGCCGTGGTCCCGGTCGGAGGGGGACGCGCCCTGGGCCTCGGCGACCCCCCGGAGCGGCTGGACGTGGTGGTCGAGACCCGGGGGCTGCGCCGGGTGATCGAGGTCAGCCAGGCCGACCTCACGGCCAGCGTCGAGGCCGGCGTGACCCTGGAGGAGCTGGACGCGGAGCTGGCCCGGGTGGGACAGTTCGTCCCCATCGACCCCTTCAACGCGCCCGGGCACACGGTGGGCGGGGTCCTGGCCGCCGGGCTCTCCGGGCCGCTGCGGCTTCGCTACGGGCCGCCACGCGACTTCGTGATCGGGCTGCGGGTGGCGCTGCCGGAGGGGCGGCTGGTCAGCAGCGGCGGCCGGGTGGTGAAGAACGTCAGCGGCTACGACCTGAACAAGCTCCATCTGGGCGCGCTGGGGACCTGCGGGGTGATCGTCGCCGCCTCCTTCAAGCTCTTCCCCCGGCCCGCCCACGAGGTGACGCTGGAGGCGCGCCCTGAGGAACCATGGGCGGAGGCCGCCCGGGCCCTGGCCCTGCCCATGCCCCCCATCGCCCTGGAGCTGATCGGCGACGGCCGCCTCCTGGCCCGGCTGGCCGGCACCCGCGAGGGGGTGACGCGGATGGCGCGCGAGCTGGGCTGGCCGGAGGGCGACCCCGCCGCCTGGGCGAGGCACGCGACCGCCGGCGGGGACGCGGTCGCCTGGGCGCGAATCTCGGTCCCCCCGACCCGCCTGCGCGAGGTGCTGGAGCGCCTTCCCCGTGGGGCACGCTGGTGGGCCTCGCCCGGCGTGGGCGTGGCCCACTGGACCGGCGACCTCGACCCCGCGTCGGTGACTCTGGTACGGGCCGCCGCCGAACAGGCGGGCGGCTCGCTGGTGCTGATGTCGGCGCCGGCCTCGCTCAAACGGCAGGTGGGGGCCTGGGGCACCCCGCCCCCCACCCTGGAATGGATGCGCCGCCTGCGCGACGCCTTCGATCCCCGGCGCACCCTCTCGCCGGGACGGTACGTGGTCTGAGCCATGCCCGTCCGGCGAGGAGTGGATCGTGGGGGGCGCGGGGAGCGGGGCGGCGCCGAGGGGAGGGACCATGCTCGACATCCGTGATCCCGGCACCTTCCAGGGGCCGGACGCCCCGGCCGACGACGACCTCGCCACCTGCGTCCACTGCGGGCTCTGCCTGAACGCCTGCCCGACCTACCGGATCACGGGGCTGGAGACGGAGTCGCCCCGGGGCCGCATCTACCTCATGACCCGCTGGAAGCGCGGCGACCTGCCCTTCACCGAGGAGCTGGCGCGGCACATCGACCTCTGCCTCGGCTGCCGTACCTGTGAGGCCGTCTGCCCTTCCGGCGTGCCCTACGGCCGCATCATCGAGGGCGGCCGGGCCGAGGTGGAGCGGCTGCGGCGGCCAAACCCCAGGAGCCTCCTCGTGCGCCAAGCCCTGCGCCGGCTGCTGGCCCATCCCGGCCGCCTGCGGACGGTGGGCGCCCTGACCCGGGCCGCGCAGACACTCGGCCTCACCGGCCTCGTCCCCCAGGGCCGGACCCTCCCCCGGCTGACCCGTGCCTACCGGCCGCCCCGGGGCGGGGTGGCACCGGCGCCAGGCCCCCCGCGTCACCGCGTCGCCTTCCTCACCGGATGCGTCATGCCCCTCCTCTACCCTTCCGCCCACGAGGCCGCGGTCCGGCTCCTCCAGCTGGCGGGATGCGAGGTCTGGTTCCCGTCCGACCAGCGCTGCTGCGGGGCGCTGTTCGCCCACAACGGCGACCTGGAGGGGGCCCGGCAGCTCCGCGACCACAACCAGCACGCCTTCGGCATGGAGGACTTCGACGTGCTGGTGGTCGACTCGGCGGGCTGCGGCGCGCACCTCAAGGACTTCTACCCCAACCTCGGCCGGCGCGTGCGGGACCTCACCGAGTTCCTGGACGAGATCGGCCTGCCCCCGCCCGAGCACGAAGTGCGCCTGCGGGTCACCTACCAGGACGCCTGCCACCTGGTCCACGCCCAGCGCATCCGCCATCAGCCCCGCCGCCTGATCCGCTCGATCCCCGGCGTGGAGCTGGTGGAGATGGCCCACTCCGACATCTGCTGCGGCGCCGCCGGCCTCTACGGCGCGCTCCAGCCGCAGATGTCGAGCCGGATTCTGGAGGAGAAGCTGGACGACCTGCTGGCCACCGAGGCGCAGGTCGTGGTCACCGCCAACCCCGGCTGCCAGATGCAGTTGGAGGCGGGGCTGCGGGCGCGCGGACGAACCGACGTCCGGGTGGCGCACGTCGCCGAGCTGATCGTCGAGGCCTACCGGCCGTCCGCGACCTGACCGCCCCCGGAGACGCGCACCCGGCCGCTGGCCACGCCGAGGACGGTGAGGTCCAGCTCCAGCTCGTGCCGACCGGGCTCGACGCCGCCCGGCACCTCCACCAGCAGCTCCAGCTCACGGCCCACGGGCAGGTCGAGACGCCGCGGCAACGGCAGCCGCCCCGACTCGGTCCGGACCAGGATCGACCCCTCCAGCCGGGCTCCGTCGAGGCGGAGGTCCCCGACCCGGGTCAGCACCGCCGGCCGGGTCAGGTTGCGCAGGGTGAAGCGCACCCCGTCGGGGCCCACGCGCAGGCTGTCGCGGAGCAGGAGGCGATCGGCCAGGTAGTCGGGCAGCATGGGACGGCGGCGTTGGACCGGGAGCTCGGCCGAGACCTGGAAGCCGAGCGCGGAGCGGACGGGCTGACGGCCGGGGAGGCGGAGCTCCGCCTCGAGCACGTAGTCGCCCTCGGCGTCGAGGGGGAGGTTCAGGGCCGTCACCTGGAGCGCGGGCGACCCGGCACCGGGGAGGACGATGGGCACCGAGCCGGAGTAGGACTTGCGACGCACGACGTCGCGCAGCCAGCCCAGCGAACCCCGGCCCAGGGCCCGCTCCCGCCAGACCGCCCAGCGCACCTCGGCCGGCCCGCTCAGCCGGGGATCGTCGTTGACCACCACCAGCCGCGCCCCCACCGGCTCGCCCGGCCGCCAGCCGGCGCCGTAGGGCTGCAGGGGGGTGAAGCCCACGGGATCGATGATGACGCGCACCGGGGCGAAGGCCTCCCGGACCACGTCCAGCGCCGCCCTGGGCCGACGGGCGTAGTCGACCAGACCGAAGCCGACGCCGGGGAAGGGGTCGACCAGCTGGTACACGAGCGCCCCCCAGCAGGGGGCGAACTTGCGCTTGCGCATCTGGTCGATGGCGAAGCCCAGCAGCTCGGCCTGGTACTCCTGGCCCGCGGCCACGAACTCCTCCAGGGTCTCGTAGTCCTCGGGCAGGCCGGCGCCGCGCTCCGCCCAGGCGGGCGGCTGGAAGCCGGCGTACAGCCACTGGGGGTCGTCGGAGCGCAGCGGCCAACGATCGTTGAGTGTCGCCCAGGCCGGCGAGCCCAGGCTGGGCGCGGCCTGGGCGCCGAACTCGCTGACGAACCGGGGCATGACCTCGGCGTAGTCGCTCCAGCGACCCTCTCGCCACCCCAGCCAGAGATGGTCGTCGAACTCGCCCGAGGCCGCGAGCACGGTCCGGGTGGGGTCCAGGCGCTCGATCATGGCCTTGACCTCGTGGTCGATGGTGTAGTTCTGGCGGACGGCGTGCACGTCGGCCAGCTCGGCGCTGGCCGGCACCCAGGGCGGATCGTCGTGGGCGACCCACATCAGGAGCGAGGGGCGGTTCTGGAGCAGCTCCACCATCTCCGGCACCTGGTCCCGGACCACGCCCTCGAAGAACCGGCTCTCCTCGGGGGTGGCGTGGTAGGCGTAGGAGAGGGTGAGGGGGAAGTCGGCGATGACCAGCATCCCGACCTCGTCCGCCTTGCGGTAGAACTCCTCCGGCAGGACGTGACCGTGCACCCGCAGCACGTCCAGGTTGCAGTCCCGGGCCAGCTCCAGGTCCGACTCGAACCGGGCTTCGGTCAGCTGGTCGAGGCGGAGCCCGGGCGTGTAGTTGGCGCCGCGCAGGAACATGGGCTGGCCGTTGACCACCACCCGCCAGCGGTCGTGGGCGGCCTCGACCACCGCGTCCCGAAAGCCGAACTGGTCCTGGACCCGCACCGACTCCCGGCCGTTGATGGAGACGGCGGCGGAGCAGCGGTACAGCACCGGGTCCCCGGCCCGCCAGGGCTGCCAGCGGCGGGCCCGCGAGACGCTCAGGGTCATGAGATTGGTCTGCTCCGCGCCCCCCGGGATGCGGAACCGCCGCCGCAGTCGGAGCGGTGGCCGGTCCGGACCGGCCACCTCGACCTGGAGATCGCCGGTCATCTCCCGGCCGTCCAGGTTGCGCAGCCGGACCTCGACGTCCAGCCGCCCGGCGTCGCCGGCGTCCAGCCGTGGCCGCAGCCGCACCCAGTCCATGGCCACCGGCCCCAGGTACTCGAGCTCGACCGGGCGCCAGAGGCCCACCGGGACCTCCCAGCGGTACGGCTCGGGCAGGCTGAACCAGGCCGAGCCGGGATAGGGCCGGCTGTCGCCGTCGTTGAAGATGCCCATCACGTGGCGTTTACGGGGGAGGTCGGTCTCGATCGGGGACTCGCAGCAGATCACGAGCAGGTTCTGGCCCCGCAGGTGGGAGGTGATGTCGAAGCCGAAGGGCGCGAAGTACCCGTAGTGCGAGCCCAAAATCCGGCCGTTCAGCCACACGTGGGTGGCGAGGAAGGCGCCCCCGATCCGGAGCAGCACGCGACCGTCGTGGTCGGGCCGCGGGAAGGTGGTCCGGTACCAGATCGCCGAGCGGCCGGCCACCGCCGCCTGCTGATGGGGCACGGGAACCGGCTCCCAGGTCCCTCCTCGACCGGCGGGAAGGCCCTCCGCCTCCCCCTCCCCCAGCGAGCACCAGGTCGCCTCCCACCGGCTCAGGGCGCGGATACCCCCGGCCCCCTGACGGAAGGGGAGGCTCAAGCAGTCGTTCACGGCACCGTCCGGGAGGCGTAGGCGCCGTCGGCGGTCCGGCAGAGTCGCACCGGCACGCCGGCCAGGGCCTCGACGAAGCGATCGCAGGCCTCTGCCTCCACCAGGGCCAGGATGCTACCCCCAAAGCCGGCCCCCACGATGCGCGCGCCCAGGCAGCCAGGCGCCGTCCAGGCGCGCTCGACCAGCCCGTCCACCACCGGGGTCGAGACCTCGAAATCGTCGCGCAGGCTCAGGTGCGAAGCCCTCAGCAGGGACCCCAGGCGGGTCCGATCACCGGCCGCCAGGGCGGCGGCGAACTCGTGCACGCGTGCGATCTCGGACTCCACGTGACGACGGCGCTTCGGCATCCCTGCCTCCGCCTCGCGGCGGCGCTGCTCGTACGGGGTTTCAGAGAGCCGGCGGCGGACGCCCGAGTCCAGCACCGCCATCACCAGGTCCTCCGGGAAGGGGACGAACCGGTGCTCGAGGCTGCCGCAGTCGAGGAGGAGGGCGTGCCCACGCCGGCCCAGAGCGGAGACGAACTGGTCCATGATGCCCACCCGGACGCCGCAGGCGCGGTGCTCGGCTCGCTGGCAGGCGCGCGCCGCCTCCACCCCGTCGAGGTCGGGGCGCAGACCGGATGCGATCGCAACCAGGAGGGCGGCCGATGAGGCCAGGCCCACCCCGGGCGGCACCTCGGAGGTGATCCGGAGGGCGTGCGGCGCCGCCCCCAGCTCCTCGCCCAGCGCCCGGGCGTAGGCCAGCCCTCCCGACACCTCGCTCTCCACCGACCAGGCGCCGGCGGGGAGGCCGCGCACGGTGGTGAAGCGATCGATCGCCGCCGGCAGCACCGGCCCGCCCAGGTAGTCCACGTGCTCGCCGATCAGGTTGACGCGTCCGGGCGCCCGTGCCGTCCAGGGCCGGGCGGGCGCGCCCTCAGCCGAGCCCACGCAGCTCCCGCGCCGTGTCCTCGGCGCGGGCGTCGACGAGGAAGGCGCCGGCGCCCAGCTCCGAGCCGGCAAGGTACTTGAGCCGATCCGCGCTCCGGTTGGGGGGATAGAACTCGATGTGCAGGTGGTAGTGCGAGCCGCCCCGGCCGGGGGGCCGCTGGTGCATGGCCATCACGTAAGGCAGAGGTCGTCTGAACAACCTATCGTAGCGGCGGAGGAGGTCGATCAGGACCCGGGCCAGCGAATCCGACTCCTCCGGCCCCAGCTCGGTGAGCCCTCCGGCGTGGGCCAGCGGCGCCAGGTGGACCTCGTACGGCCAGCGAGCGAAGGGCGGCACGAAGGCCAGCCAGCGGCCGTCGCCGGCCACCGTACGCGGGCCGCCGATCTCTTCCGCCAGCAGGTCGCAGTAGAGGCAGCGTCGCGTGCGTCGCAGGTACGCCGCGCTGCTCGCCAGCTCGCGCTCGATGACCGGGGGCACGAACGGATATCCGTAGATCTGGCCGTGGGGATGGTGGAGGGTGACGCCGATCACCTCGCCACGGTTCTCGAACACGTAGACGTAGCGCACGCCCGGCGACCTCGACAGGTCCTCGACCCGGTCCCGCCAGACCTCGACCAGGTCCCGGGCATGGTCCACCGACTGCGCTCCGAGCGAGGTGCGGTGGGCGGACGTGTAGCAGACGACCTCGCACCGACCTTGCCTTCCGGCATAGGCCGGGAAGCGGTTCTCGAAGACCGCGATGTGATAGTCGGGCAACGGGATCTCGGTCTCGAGGCCACCGGGCCGGGTCGGACAGAGCGGGCAGTGCTCGGGCGGAGGATGGTAGGTGCGCTCCTGCCGCCAGGGGGCCACCGTGACCCACTCCCGCAGCAGTGGATGCCAGCGCAGCTCGCCGGCCCCACGGCTCCGGGACGCCTCCTCGGGCACCCGCCCCTGGCGGGAGCCCCCCGGCTCGAAGAGCAGGAGGTAGCGACCGTCCGGCTTGACCAGGACCCGCCGGCCCAGGCGCCCGCCCACGGAGCCGTCCCCGCCCTCACCCATCCCGCCCGAGCGCTGCCTCCACCGCCTCCCGGGCCGACCCGACCACCGTCAGCCCCTCCACCGCCCAGGTGTCCAGGCCGATCACCGGCCGCTCCCGACGCCGGGCCAGCGCGATCTCGCTCAAGGTGCCCCATCCCCCGCCGATCGCGATCACGCAGTCGGCCGCGCAGGTGAGGACGGCGTTGCGCGCCTCGCCCAGGCCGGTGGCGATGGCCAGGGACAGATAGGGGTTGGCCGCCCCCCGCTCGGGGCCGGGGAGGATGCCCACCACCGTCCCGCCGGCCGCGGCCGCCCCTTGCGCGACCGCCTCCATCACCCCGCCCAGGCCCCCGCAGAGCACCACCGCCCCGGCCTCGGCCAGGAGCCTTCCCACCTCCCGGGCGAGGTCCCGCTGTCGCTCGGTGGGCCGCGAGCTGCCGCAGACGGCGACGTACCGCGCCTTCACCGGCCTGGAGTGTAACCGCCGGCCGGGGCGGCCGCCCCCTCGCCCACACCGCGACCACCGCAGCCGCGGTCGCGGCCTCTATACTCGTAGCGAAGTCCACCGCCCTCGAGGCAAAGGAGGTGAGGCCGGACTTGGAACACGCTAGTCGTGGAGCCAACCGCCTCGTTTGCCCGCCGGGAGTGTCGGAGGGTCCCCTCTAGACGCTGCCGAAATCCCTTCCCGGCTCCTGGAGTCGGAGGTGGGGGGTTCCGCGAGCAGATTGTCGCCGCTACGGCGGAAGCAGGGCCCGGTCCGTGGGGTGATCGGGCCCTGTCCTCTCGAGGGCCTCGGTGGCCGGGCCGGCTACGCTGGAACCCGGCATGATCGAGGACCTGATAGCGCACATGAACGGCCAGCCCTCCGGCTGGGTGAAGGAGATGGGCATCACCATCCTGAGCGCAACCCCGGACGAGGTCACCTGCGCCTGGGAGGTGGGGGAGAAGCATCACCAGTCGTTCGGCATCGTTCACGGCGGGGTGCACTGCGGGGTGGTGGAGACGCTGGCCTCGGTCGGCGCCGCCCTGGTGGCCATGCCCCGGGGCCAGCGGGTGGTGGGTCTCGAAAACTGCACCTCGTTCCTGCGCGCGGTGCGGCGGGGCCGGCTGACCGGCGTCGCCCGGCCCGTCCACCGGGGACGGAGGACACAGGTCTGGGAGGCCTGGATCCGGGACGAGCAGGGCCGCCTGGTGGCCCAGGGCCGGGTGCGGCTGCTGTGCCTCGGCCAGGCCGAGCAGGAGGCCCTGCCGGGCTGACCCGGTCACGCCCGGCCGCACCGCGGCCCCAGCTCCCGGTTTCGTCCCCCGGACCGCCCGGGAGGAGGGCCGTTCCGGGTGACTCGGCCGTGGGCACCCCGCCGGCGGCGATGGCCGCGAGCGCCGAAGGACGCGGTCGCCGGGGACCCCGGGCCGGGACCGGCCGGCATCGCCGCCCGGCGACCTACCGCCGACCGGTCGCGTAGCCGAAGATGATCTGGTCGATCAGCTGCTCGACCTGGTCCAGGTCGTCGGTGTAGACCAGCCCGTGGTAGGTCGAGGGGCGCAGTTCGCCCTCGTCCAGGGCGCTCTGCGCCACCTGCTGGACGAACGGCTGCCTGGCCAGGCCCAGGTTGTGCTGGATGTCGGCCAGGGTGGTGGGCCGGGTGGTCCCGTAGATCATCGTGTTGTCGAAGTCGGGCACGTCGACCAGGTAGACGTCGGTGAACACCGAGGCCATGGTGCTGGCCAGGGCCGCCACCAGGCGATAGTCGGTGGCCGTCCGCCCGGCGTTGACCACGGCCACCCCGCCCGGGTTCAGGTGCTGACGGGCGAGCGAGAAGAACTGCTTCGTGGTCAGGTACCAGGGGATGTAGGGCTGCTGGTAGGCGTCCATGCAGATGACGTCGTAGCGGCCGCGGTCGGTGGCCAGCCAGTAGCGGGCGTCGGCCACCACCGGGTGCACGTTGGGCTCGTCGAGGTGGAAGTAGCGGTGCGCCACCTGCACCAGGGTGGGATCGATCTCGACTCCGGTGATCTGCACCGAGGTTCCGTAGGCGGCGGTGTACTGGCGAGCCGCCGTGCCCCCGGCCAGGCCGAGGATCGCGACCCGGTGCGGGACCGGCTCGGTGGGCTGCGCCGGGCGGAAGTCATCGGCGATCACGAAGTAGTCCCACGGGCCCCCGGTGAGGAGCGTGGTGGGGTCGTAGATGGAGTGGATCGCCTGCCCCTCGTTGAGCAGCAGCTCGGTGCGGCTGCCGACCTGGACCACCTGGATGTAGTTGTAGGCCGAGTCACGCTCGAACACCAGGCGGCCCGCCTCGGGCGGCTTGATCCCGTGGGGCAGGAAATAGCTGGCCAGGAGCACGACCACGAGGAGGAGGGCGTAGATGCGCCGGTGGCGCCAGAGCCCGGCGACGGAGATCACGAGCAGGGCCAGGCTGAAGATCAACAGCGTGACCCGGGTGCCGAAGGTCGGGATCAGGAAGAAGACGGGCAGGAAGGTGCCGATGATGCTGCCCACCGTGCTCAAGGCGTACACGGCCCCGGCGGTGTTGCCGCCGCTGCCCACGTCACGCAACAGGAGGCGGATGGCGAAGGGTGACACGCAGCCCAGCAGGACGACCGGGACCGCGAAGAGCAGCACCACCGCCAGCAGGGTCCCCGCCACCAGTCCGATCGACACCTCGGCAAACCCCTGCTGGGAGGCGAGCAGGATGGGATAGGCGACCAGCGGGACAAGCCCGATCCAGAGGCCGGCCCAGGCGGTGAGCTGGAACAGCAAGGGGGCGCTCGGCCGGCGGTCGGCCAGCCGGCCGCCGAGCACGTAGCCCACGCTCAGGTAGATCAGGATCAAGCCGATCAGGATGCCCCAGACGGGAAGGCTGGCCCCGAAGTAGGGGGCCAGCAGGCGCGAGGCGCCGAACTCGATCCCGAGCGACGAGGTGCCGGCGACGAAGACCAGGGGCAGCAGCAGCCGGCGGGGATCGAGTCCCAGGGAGGCGACCCGGAGCAGCGAGGCCAGCGACGGTCGATGGATGTCCACCCGGGCGAAGCTTAGAGCCCGGCGCGGAGGTCGCGCACCATCCGCTCCTCCGGGGCTCGCGGGCCGCCGCGGGACGGTGACCGATCCGGACCGCCGGTCAGGCGGGCAGTCCCTCCGCCCAGCGCCGTGTCCGCTCGTCCAGGGGCAGCGGCAGGCGCACCCGGACCTTCGCGTACAGGTCGCCCGGGCCGCCGCCGCGTGGATCGGGCATGCCCAGCCCTCGCAGGCGCAGACGGGTCCCGTTCTGGGTCTCCGGGGGGACCCGCAGCTCGACCCGCGTCCCTCCGGGCGTCGGCACCTCGACCTTCCCGCCCAGCAACGCGCATCGCAGCGGCACCTCGACCTCGACCACCAGGTCCTTGCCATGACGGTGGAAGGTGGGGTCCTCGCGGACGCGTACCCGCGCCCGGAGACCGGGGGCGCGGAGCACGACGCCGTCGTGGACGCCGGCCGGAACCCGCAGCTCGAGGCGGCGGCCGTCGGGGAGTTCGACCTGCCGCGTGGTCCCGACGTAGGCCTCACTCAGGCTCACCTCCACCTCCCGCTCCGCGTCCGGGGCGGGGACCGCGCCCGGCCGCCCCCCGAATCCGAAGAGGGACCCGAGCAGGTCCGAGAAACCGCCCCGGGGACGGCCACCGAAGCCCGGGAAGCCGCGCTCGGACCCGACCCGGCTCCCCGCGCGGCGACCACCGGCGCCGGAGGGGGCGCGCGCACCCCACACACCCGGGTCGACTCCGGCGACGACGCCCTTCCAGGCGTCGCCGAAGCGGTCGTAGAGCGTGCGCTTCTCCGGATCGGAGAGCACGTCGTAGGCCTCCGAGATCTCCTTGAAGCGTCGTTCCGCCTCCCGGTTACCGGGGTTGAGGTCGGGGTGGTAGCGCCGCGCGAGCCGTCGGAAGGCACGGTTGACCTCGTCTCGGGTGGCGGTGCGCGAGAGGCCGAGGAGCGCGTAGTAGTCCCTGGACGTCGGCATCGCCATCTTCATACCAGCTCGCCCCGCGGGGAACCGCCGGTGGCCACTCCGCCACCTCCCCGGCTGGCCCCCTGGCCACGGGGAGCCGGTCAGCGCAGCGGATACACGCGGGCCCGAACGCGGTCCCCGATCTCCAGGAGGCCGAACGACGGCACCGGCCGGTCCCGCCGGTGGCGGATGACCTGGAGCCAGCACCACTCGAACCAGTTGGGGCCGCGATCCAGCCGGCGCCGCGCCTCCGCCCCGTCGACCATGTACACCGCACCCGGGTTGAAGAGCAGCTTTCCCCCCACCACCTGGACGCGGGCGCGATGGGTGTGGCCGTACACGATCACGTCCGCCTCGGGGAAGCGCCGGCACAGCCAGCCCTGGATGCCGGCGTCCGGCCACGCCCGACCCAGGCTGAGGGTCCCGAGCAGGGTGACCGGCTCCTCGATCAGCCGGCTCCGGTTGCCGTGGACGACGGCGATCGTCCGCCCCTCCACCGACAGCTCACGGCCCGGAGGGAGGTGGGGCAGGTGGCGGTCGTGATCGCCGCGAACCGCCTCCACCGGGGCGATGGTCCGCAGGCGCGCCAGGGTCGCCTCCCCGCCCACGTCACCGGCGTGGATGATCAGATCCACACCGTGCAGCCGCTGGAGGAGCCGCGACGGCAGCTCGTCGAGGAACTCCGGGCAGTGGGTGTCGGCGACGACCCCGATGCGAACCACGACTCCATTGTGACGGTTGGAGCATTCTTTCATCAGATATTGACAATCTGAAAAGGATTGGTTTCTAATTTGAGCCATGGACGACGAACGGCGACACGTCCTGGAGCGCGTCGCCAGCGGTGAGCTGAGCCCCGCCGAGGCCGCCGCCCTGCTCGACGCGCTCGAGGCCGGGGCCGGGGGGACGCAGGCCACCGCCACCGCCCGACGGCCGGAGCCGGGGCCCAACCGCATCGCCCGGGTCCGGATCGTGCGCACCCTCTGGCCGGTCGAGGTCACCGGCGACGCCTCGGTGCGGGAGGCGGTCGCGGAGGGACCGCACCTGGCTCGGCGGATCGACGACGTCCTGGTCATCGAGGGCGAGCCCGACGAGCAGACGATCGCGGGTTTCTGGTTCAGCGCCTCCTGGCCGGGGGGGCATCGCCACGCCGGATGGCCACCCGTGGGGCCGGCCTGGCCCGGCCGGGCGTCGCTCCGTCAGGCCCAGCGCATGGTCGCGTCGTGGCCCTGGCGGCCGCCCGCGGCCTGGCTTCGCGTGCGCCTCAACCCCGATCTTCCGCTCGAGATCGAGGCACAGGCGAGCAGCGTTCGCGTCCGGGAGGTCCGGGCGCCGATCCGGATCGAGGTCCAGGCCGGCCAGGTGGCGCTCGAGGGATGCCCGGGGCCGCTCGAGGTGAGCGTGCAGGCGGGCATCGTCAACCTGCGCGGCCGCCTTGCCGGCGGCGCCTCTCGCATCCACTGCGAGGCCGGGACGGTACGTGTCCACCTGGAGCATGGCTCCAGCGTGCGGGTGACGGCGGCCTCGACCCTGGGCCGGGTCAGCCTCGACGACGTCCCTTCCCCGCCGCCCTGGACCGTCGGCGCCGGTGAGGGCAGCCTGGAGATCCGCAACACGATGGGCTCGGTGAGGGTCACGACCGCTCCATGAACGAACGCACCGCCCGCTCCGCCCCCCGCGACTGCCCCGTCTGCGGCGAGCCGCTGGCCCTCACCCGTCTCTCCTGCCGATCGTGCGGCACCGAGCTCTCGGGGGTCTTCGAGGCGTGCGAGTTCTGCTCCCTCGGCCCCCAGGAGCGCGAGGTGCTGCGCGTGTTCCTGGCCTCGCGCGGCAACATGAAGGAGCTCGAGCGCCACCTCGGCATCAGCTACCCCACCGCCCGGGCGCGGTTCGACCAGCTCCTGGCCCGGCTCGGCCTGGCACCGGACCGCGGCCCCGCCGGCGCCAGGATGGAGGTCCTGGAACGGCTGGCGCGGGGCGAGATCGACGTCGAGGAGGCCCTGCGCGGGCTGAACCAGCGCTGACCCCGGCCGTGGCCGATCGCGGCGGGAAAGCGCGCCCCCCTCCATCTCGCCGTCCCTCGACGACCTCCTCACCGCGGTAGTGCTTGACGACAGACGACCGTTGACGATGTTACTGAGGCTCTTGTCCCGTCAAGCACGGATGGCGGTCGTCCGCCAGTCTAAACATGTGGAGGGGAGTTTCGATGGCATCCATCTCGCCCGGCGTCGACCCCGTGGACCAGGAGCTACATCGCAAACAGCTCGTCCGGGCCATGGTCTCGGCCACGATCGGGAACGCGATCGAGTTCTACGACTTCGGGCTCTACGGGCTCGCCGCCAGCCTCTACCTGGGTCCGCTCTTCTTCCCGACCAAGGACGCGCTGACCAGCACGCTGGTGGCGTTCACCACCTTCTGGGTGGGCTTCCTGGTGAGGCCGCTCGGGGGCTTCATCTTCGGTCACTTCGGTGACCGGGTCGGACGCCGGGCCACGCTCATCGTCACCCTGCTCACCGGCGGCACCGCGACCGTGCTGGTGGGGCTGGTGCCCACCTACGCCCAGATCGGCATCGCCGGAGGGCTGATCCTGACCCTCTTGCGGCTGTTCCAGGGCCTGGCCGTCGGCGGCGAGTGGGGCGGCTCGGTGCTGCTCACGATCGAGTGGGCGAACTACTCGCGACGCCGTGGCTTTCTCACCGCCTTCCCCCAGGCCGGGGCCCCGGTCGGCGCCGCCCTGGCCACCCTCGCCTTCGGCCTTTCCACGGGGTTGCTGGGCCGCACCTCCTACTGGGGTTGGCGCGTCCCCTTCCTGCTCAGCCTGTTCCTGGTCCTGGTCGGTCTGTACGTGCGGCTGGGGATCCTCGAGACCCCGGCCTTCTCCAAGCTCCTGGAGGAGCGCCGCACCGAGCGGCTCCCGGCCATCCAGGTGCTACGGCGCAACTGGGGCGACGTGGTGCTGGTGGCCCTGATGCGGACCGGCCAGCAGGGCGTGACCTTCATCATCACCACCTTCGTCCTCACCTACGGCGTGCTGGTCCTGCACCTGCCCCAGGGCCAGATCATCATGTGGTCGGTCATCGCCGGGATGCTGGAGATCGTCACCGGCCCCCTCTTCGGGTACCTCGGCGACCGCGTCGGCCGCAAGAAGCTGATCCTGACCGGGGCCGTCCTGATGGGGGCCTTCGCCTACCCCTACTGGGCGATGCTGAACACCCGCATGCCCATCCTGGTGGCGGCGGCGATCCTGATCTCGCTGCCCCTGCAGGACGTCCAGTACGGGCCGCAGGCGGCCTTCATCCCCGAGACCTTCACCGGCCGGCTGCGCTACAGCGGGGCCTCGCTCGGCTACCAGCTCTCGGCCGGGCTCGTCGGCGGTCTCGGCCCGATCATCGCCACCAGCCTGTTCCAGCGGTACCACAGCTCCACCCCGATCGCCATCTACATGATGGCCTGCGCCGTGATCGGGATCATCGCCATCTCGCTGATGCGCGACCGGCGCGGCCAGGACCTGTCGGTCGAGTACGACGACGTCCGCCAGGCCGGGGTCCAGCCGGTCGGCGCCGCCTCCGGGGGCTGAGGGCGCCAGGCCGACGGACTCGGGAAGCCCCGGCGGCGGGCCGCCGGGGCTCCCTCCGGTTCCCTCATCCGGCCAGGACGTGGGCCTCCAGGTCCTCGGCCCGGGGCTCGGGCTGGCGCTCGGCCCACGCCGCCGCCGCGGCCGCCTCTCGGGCGGCCTGCTCGCGAATGCCCCGGGCCTCCTCGCGCCCGAGCCAGCCCCGTTCCTCCAGCCAGCGTTCGTAGGTCACCAGGGGATCGTGTCGGCCCGCCTCCTCCAGCTCCTCAGGGGACCGGTAGCGCCTCTGATCGTCCTCCGAGGTATGGGCGTCGATGCGCCAGACGCGGGCCTCGATCAGGGTCGGCCCTTCCCCGGCCCGGGCCCGGGCCACCGCCTCCACCGCCACCGCGTGGCAGGCGGGCACGTCGGTGCCGTCCACGCTCACCCCGGGCATGCCGTATCCCGCCGCTCGCTCGGCCAGCACCGGGTTGGCGGCCTGGGCCGAGAGCGGCACCGAGATGGCGTAGCCGTTGTTCTCGCACACGAAGACGACGGGCAGGCGATGCACGGCGGCGAAGTTCAGGCCCTCGTGGAAGTCGCCCTTGGAGGTGGCGCCGTCGCCGAACGTGCACAGCACCACCGTGGCCTCGCCCCGGAGCCGGGCCGCGTAGGCGATGCCCACCGCCTTCGGGATCCAGGTCGCCACCACCTGGGACACCGGGGCGATCCGAAGCCCTCGGTGGGAGAAGCATCCCCCGGGCAGGTTGCGACCTCCCGAGAGCGGGTCGGCCGCCTTGGCGAACACCGCCAGCATCCACTCACGGGGGGTGAGGCCGCGGGCCACGGCGCTGGCCAGCCCCCGGTAGTGAAGGACCAGCCAGTCGTCCGGGGCCAGCGTCGCCGCCGTCGCCACCTGGATGCCCTCGTGCCCCCGGATGGGACCCGCGAACGGCACCCGACCCTGCCGGACCAGGAGGTGGGTGCGCTCGTCGAGCGCTCTCGCCACGCACATCCACCGGTACATCTGGACGTGTCGGCCCCGGTGGGCCGCGGTCTCAGCGGCGGGCACCATCCTCGACCAGCGCCCGGGCGATCTCAACCACCTCGGCCGCCGACAGCCCCAGGCCCTCTAAGTGGGCGTGGTGGGCGCGCTGGAACTGGCCGAAGTCGGCGCCCGCGGCCCGCTCCTCGCGCACCCGCTTGACCTCCTCGGTCACCCGCGCCACCAGCTCCGGTTCGGGCGGGACACCTCCCTCGCGCAGGGCGTGCTCGATCACCGCCGTCCCTGAATGCTTGCCGTACACGTACCGCGTTCGGGTCCCCAGCTCCTCGGGAGGGATGAACTGGTAGAGCGCGGGATGGATGAGCATGGCGGCGGTGTGGATGCCCGACTCGTGGCTGAAGACGTTGAGCCCGATGCCGGGCTCGGTGGGAGCCACGGGGATGCCGCTGATCCGCTCCAGGCAGCGGGCCAGCTCGCGCAGTCGGTCGTACCGGAAGCCGGGGATCTCGATCCCGAAGAGGTAGCGCAGCTGGAGCACCACCTGATGGAGGGGCGCGTTGCCGGCCCGTTCGCCGATGCCGTTGACGCTGGTGGTGACGATGTCGGCGCCGGAGCCGAGCGCCACCACCGAGTTCCACGCCCCCAGGCCGAGGTCGTTGTGGAAGTGGACCACCAGGGGCACGTCCGGGGTCGCCGCCTTGATCCGACGCACGTAGTCGCGCACGGCGTAGGGGGAGTAGCAGCCCACCGTGTCCGGGGTCGAGGGCCGGGTCCCGCCGGCGGCGATCCCCTCCCGGTGGAGGCGGCCGACGTACTCCGGGTCGGCCCGGGAGCCGTCCTCGCCCCCGAACTCGATCAGCTCCGCACCCTCGGCCCGGGCGTAGCGGATGGCCTCGCAGAGCATGCGCAGGTTGGCCTCCCGGTAGAAGGAGAGGGAGAGGTCGAGCCACTCCTCCGGCGAGCGGCCCTCGCGGGCCAGCAGCGTCCGGCCCAGCTTGTACTTCAGGTGGAGGTCGGAGGCGGAGGTGAAGATGAAATAGCCGACCGCGTCGCGGGGATGACCGAGCCGGTCCAGCACGCGCAGCGTGGCCTCGATGTCGGCGGGGGCGCAGCGCATCATGCAGATCAGCTCCACGTCCGGCCGGATCTCGCCCCGCCGCCGGCCCTCGAGGATGAGGCGCAGGGTCTCCCGCTCGCTCTCGGAGACGGCCGGGAAGCCCACGTCCATGATGTGGACGCCGATCTCGGAGAGGGCCCGGGCCAGCTCGTACTTGTCCCGGGGGGAGATGGCGACCCCCGGCATCTGCTCTCCGTCGCGGAGCGTGTCGTCGTAGATGCGGATACGCTCCGGGGGAGGGAAGCGAAGGTCGTGCTCGAAACGCCAGGGGGGCCTGGCCAGCTCATCCAGCGGCTCCCGCAGCTCCACCGGGCCCCGGGTGGGGTCCCGGCCGGTCGTTTCCACCCCGTTCATGGCACCCTCCTCGCGATTCGCTATCCCACCCCCTGACGCCTCTCCTCCAGCCGTCGCCGTACCCATGGCACCAGGCCCCCCGTCCGCATGAGCTCGGTCATGAAGGGCGGGAAGGGCTCGGCCGGATGCTCCCGGCCCGTGGTGAGGTCGCGAACCACCCCGGCCTCCAGGTCCACCTCGACCTCGTCCCCCTCCTCGACCGCGGCCGCCGCGGCCGGCGACTGGACGATCGGGTAGCCGAGGTTGATGGCGTTGCGGAAGAAGATCCGGGCGAAGGAGGCGGCCACCACGCAGGCGATGCCCGCCCCGCGGATGGCGATAGGGGCGATCTCCCGGGAGGAGCCGCAGCCGAAGTTGGACCCGGCCACGATCACGTCGCCCGGACGGACACGCTGCGCCCATCCCGGACCCACCCCCGGCACCCCCTCCATGGCGTGCTCCCCCAGCCGTCGCTCGTCGAGCGAATAGATGGCGTACCGGGCGGGGATGATCTGGTCGGTGTCGACGTCGTCGCCGAACCGCCAGGCCCGGCCCCGCAGGCGGATCGAGCCGGGGCCGGTGGCGTTCATGCGCTCACCGGCTCCCCGACCACCTCGGCCGGGTGCACGATCTCGCCCGCCACCGCGCTCGCCGCCGCCACCACCGGACTGGCCAGGTAGACCAGCGCCCCGGGGTCGCCCATGCGGCCGGGGAAATTGCGGTTGGTGGTCGACAGGCAGACCTCGCCCTCTCCCAGCACCCCCTGGTGGCCGCCCAGACAGGCCCCACAGGTGGCGGTGGTCCAGGCCGCGCCGGCCTCCAGGAAGACCCGGATGAGGCCCTCTCGCTCGGCCTGGAGCGCCACCTCGTGGGAGGAAGGGGTGACGATCAGCCGCACCCAGGGGGCCACCCGGCGCCCCTCCAGGACCCGTGCCGCCCGGCGCAGGTCGCCGATCCGGGAGTTGGTGCACGAGCCGATGAAGACCTGGTCCAGTCTGGTGCCGGCGACGGCGTCGATGGGCGCCGTGTCCGCGGGGGACATCGGCCTGGCCAGCGTGATCGGGACCCGCTCGGCGTCGACCTCGATCACGCGCTCGTAGCCGGCGTCCGGGTCCGACCTCACCGGCGTGTACGGCCGCCGGGCGCGGCCCCGCAGGTACGCCTCCGTGACCTCGTCGCAGGCCATGATGGCGTTCTTGGCGCCGGCCTCGATGGCCATGTTGGCCATCGTCAGCCGTCCCTCCATGTCGATCCAGCCCAGGGCCTCGCCGGTGTGCTCCATGGCCCGGTAGCGGGCGCCGTCGACGCCGAGGAGACCGATCACGTGCAGGATCAGATCCTTGGCCTCCACCCAGGGGCCGAGTCGGTGGTGGTAGACCAGCTTCAAGGACTCGGGCACCCGGAACCACAGCTCCCCCAGGGCCAGGACGCAGGCCAGGTCGGTCGACCCGATGCCGGTGGCGAAGCAGTTGAGCGCGCCGTAGGTGCAGGAGTGCGAATCCGCCCCCACCACCAGCTCGCCGGGCAGCACCAGACCGCGCTCGGGGAGCACGGTGTGGCAGATGCCCCCCTGGCCGACCTCGAAGTACCAGCTCACGCCCATCTCCCGCGCGAACTCCCGGGTCAGTCGGCCCAGGGCGGCGCTGGCCGCGTCCTTGGCGGGCTGGAAGTGGTCCTGGACCACCGCCACCCGCTCCGGGTCCCAGACCCTGTCCGCACCCATCTCCTCCCGCATGATGCGGCCCGCGGGAGGGATGGTCAGGTCGTGTCCCATCGCGAAGTCGATCCTGGCCAGGACCAGGTCGCCGGGCCGGACCCGCTCCCGCCCGCTGGCCCGGGCCAGGATCTTCTCCGACATGGTCATGCCCACCGACACCACCTCCTCCCGCGCACGTCAGTCGGCCAGCCGCCTTGCCACCGCGTCGCCCGCCTCGGCCGTGGAGAGGGACCCGCCCAGATCCCGAGTGCACTCCCCGGCCCGGATGGCGGCCGCCACCGCCTCCTCGATCCTCTTCGCGGCCTCGCCTTCACCCAGATGCGCGACCATCATACCGGCGCTCAGGATGGCGCCCAACGGGTTCACGATCCCCTTGCCGGCGATGGTGGGGGCGCTGCCGTGCACGGGCTCGAACAGACCCTGGCCGGTCTCGAAGTTGAGGTTGGCGCTGGGGGCCAGTCCCATGCCCCCGATCAGGGCGGCGGTGAGGTCGCTCAGGATGTCGCCGAACAGGTTTCCGGTGACGATGACCTCGAACTGGGTCGGGTCGCGGACCAGCTCCAGCGCCGCCGCGTCCACGTAGAGGTGACGGGTCTCGATCTCGGGATGGCGGGCGCGCAGCTCCGCCCAGCGCTCCTGCCAGAGCCCGCCGGCGTGGTGCACGGCGTTCGACTTGTCGACCATGCAGAGACGGCGCCGGGCGTGGCGGAAGCCGCACTCCAGGATGCGGGTCACGCCCCGGTAGGTGTTGACGTCCTCCTGGATCGCGACCTCGTGCTCGGTGCCGCGCCGGAAGCGCCCGCCCGCCCCCACGTAGAGCCCCTCGGTGTTCTCGCGCACGATCAGGAGGTCGACGGAGCGTCGCTCGGGATCGCGGAGCGGGCTCAGGCGGTCGTCGTAGAGCCGGGCCGGGCGCAGGTTGGCGTAGAGGTCGAGCTCGAAGCGCATGCGGAGCAGGACCTGGGCGGCGTAGCCCACGTCGGGCACCCTGGGGTCGCCGATGGCGCCGAACAGGATCGCGTCCGCCCCGGCGATCTGGCGGAAGGTCTCCTCCGACATGGCCGGTTCCCCGCGCAGCAGCGGCGCCGCGCCCACCTCGAACTCCTCGAACTCGTAGCCGAGCCCGAGCGCCCGCAACACCTTCACCGCCTCGGGCACCACCTCGCGCCCGGCCAGATCGCCGGGCACCACCGCCACGTGCTTCGTCATCGGGCCTCCTCCCCCGGGGCGATTCGACGTCGGATCGATCCAGGCATGCCCTGTAGTGTGCCCCGCCGGCCGCTCAGCCGCCCCCGGAGCGAAGCCGGTAGCGCTGGATCTTGCCCGTCGCCGTCTTGGGCAGATCGTTCACGAACCGGATCTCGTGCGGGCACTTGAAGTGGGCCAGGCGGCCGCGGACGTGCTCGCGCAGCTCCTCGGCGAGCCCGGGGCTCCTCTCCCGGCCCGGCTGGAGGACGACGAAGGCCGTGGTGCGCACCAGCCGGCGTTCGTCGGCCATCCCCACCACCGCGCACTCCAGCACCGCCTCGTGGGTGTTGATGGCCGCCTCGACCTCCGACGGGCTCACCCACATGCCGGAGACCTTCATCATGTCGTCGCTGCGTCCCTGGTAGTGGTAGTAGCCGTCGGCGTCCCGCAGGTACTGGTCGCCGGTGTCGATCCACTCCCCGATGATGGTCTGCCGGGTCCGCTCGTGCCGGTTCCAGTAGAAGGCGCAGATCGAATCGCCCTTGACCAGCAGACGGCCGATCTCGCCCGGCCCCACCTCGCGGCCCTGCTCGTCGACGATCCTCACCTCGTAGCCGGGCACGACCCGCCCGCTGCTGTCCGGCCGGACGTCGCCGAGCCGGTTGGAGATGAAGATGTGGCAGATCTCGGTGGAGCCGATGCCGTCCAGGATGACCGTCCCGGTGCGCGCCCTCCACCGCTCCAGGATGGAGCCGGCCAGCGGCTCCCCGGCGCTCACGCACGCCCGCACCGAGCTGAAGTCGGCCCCTGCCCAGAGATCCTCGCCGGCGGCGAGCAGGCCCGCGTAGCTGGTGGGGACGCCGAAGTAGACGGTGGGGCGGAAGCGGCGGACCAGATCCAGGACGGTGGCCGGCACCGGAGGCCCGGCCAGAAGGACGCTCGATCCTCCCACTCCGAAGGGAAAGTAGAGGGCGTTGCCCAGCCCGTACGCGAAGTAGAGCTTGGCCACCGAGAAGGTGACGTCGGTCTCGCCCAGCCCGAGCACGGGCCGGGCGTAGTTCTCGATGCAGTACCGGATGTCGTGCTGGAGGTGGACGACCCCCTTGGGCATGCCGGTGGTGCCGGAGCTGTAGAGCCAGAAGCACATGTCGTCGGGGCAGGTGTCGGCCGGCTCGAGCGTGTCCGGCGCGGCCGAGGTGATCTCCTCGTAGCTCAGCTCGCCCGGCCCCGCCTCGCCCACCACGATCAGATGGCGGAGGTAGCGGCGTCCGTCTCGGACCTGCCGGAAGCGATCGGCGAGCGGGGCCGACACCACGGCCGCCCGCGCCCGGCTGTCGTCGAGCAGGAAGGCGTAGTCGTCGGCGGTCAGGTTGGTGTTGACGGGAACCGGGATCGCCCCCATGCGGATGGCCCCGAGGAAGGTGGCCACGAACTCCGGGCCGTCGAGCACCGCCATCAGGACGCGGTTCTCGATCTCCAGCCCCAGCCCCCGCAGCGCGTTGCCCGCGCGGGCGGCGGCCGCCGCCACCTCGGCGTAGGTGAGCTGCGCCCCCTCGAAGGTACGAATCGCCACCCGGCCGCCGCGACCGGCTTCCAGGTTGCCGTCCAGCAGGTCGACGGCGACGTTGTACCGCGCGGGGAGCTCGCTGGCGCTCCAGGCCCTCACGCTGCTCATTCCCGAAGTCTAGTGAGGCGGGGGCGGAACCGCGATCCCGCCGGACGTGCGGGAACGGCGAGAGCGCCGGGGGCTACCTGGCGCCGGTGCCGGCCAGGAGGCGGGCGAAGTCGGTGTCCCGGATCTCGCCCAGGAACGAGTGGTGCCGGTCCACCGGCATGTCCACCGAGGTCTCGTACACGAAAGCGTAGACGTTGTCGAAGGTCCAGTCGCCGTAGCCGCGGAGGGCCAGGTTCTCACGCAGCTCCGAGGATCGCTGCCCGAGCTCGAAGAGCCGCCGCGCCTGCTGGTAGAGGGCACGCAGGATCTGGAGCTGCATCTGCAGCTCCGCGATCTCCCGCTCGTCGCCCTCCGCCTCGACCAGGGCGTCGACCTGCGCCTGGAGCTCGTCGATCTCCGTGGCGTACTCGTCCATGGACACAGACTACCGCCGGGGCCGGCCCACCACGAGGCCGGGGCCGCCGCGGGGCTCGGGGGCCGACGACGGAAGGCCGCGCCGCCCTCCGTCGCCCCGCCTCCCACGCCGCCCGGAGGGGACGCCGGCCGGGCTCAGTGCAGCAGCGAGTGGCTCACGACCAGGCCCGCGATCAGGATCGAGATGATGTTGACGACCTTGATCATGGGGTTGATGGCCGGTCCGGCCGTGTCCTTGTAGGGATCGCCGACCGTGTCCCCGGTCACGGCGGCCTTGTGGGCCTCGGAGCCCTTGCCGCCCAGGTTGCCCTCCTCGATGTACTTCTTGGCGTTGTCCCAGGCGGCGCCGCCGCTGGTCATGTAGAGGGCCACGAAGAGCCCGGTCACGATCGTCCCCACCAGCATCCCGCCCAGGGCCTTGGGGCCCAGGACGAGCCCGACCACGACCGGGGCCACCACCGGGAGCAGGCCGGGGAGGATCATCTCCCGCTGCGCGGCCGCGGTGACGATGCGCACCGCCGCCCCGTACTCGGGCCTGGCCTTGCCCTCCATGATCCCCTTGATCTCGCGGAATTGCCGGCGGACCTCCTCGACCACCAGACCGCCGGCGCGGCCCACGGCCAGGATGGCGAGCGAGCCGAACAGGAAGGGCATGATCCCGCCGAAGAAGAGGCCGACGATGACCAGCGGATCGTTGAGCTGGAACTGGAACTGGCGGCCGTGACGAGCCAGCTCCTCGGTGTAGGAGGCGAAGAGGACCAGGGCGGCGAGGGCGGCCGAACCGATCGCGTATCCCTTGGTCACCGCCTTGGTGGTGTTGCCGACCGCGTCCAGCGGGTCGGTGACGTTGCGCACCTCCTCGGGCAGATCCGCCATCTCGGCGATGCCGCCGGCGTTGTCGGTGATCGGCCCGTAGGAGTCGATGGCCACCACGATGCCGGTCAGGGAGAGCAGCGCCACGGCCGCGATCGCCACCCCGTACAGGCCCCCGAGGCCGTAGCTGACCAGGATGCCGATGCCGATCACGACCACGGGAAGGGCGGTCGCCATCATGCCGATGGCGGAGCCGGCGATGATGTTGGTGGCGTGCCCGGTCACCGACTGCCGGGCGATGAGCCGCACCGGCCAGTAGCGGGCCTCGGTGAAGAACTCGGTGATGGCGACGATCAGGACCGTGATCAGGATGCCGACCAGCCCGCACCAGAAGAGGTTGTGGGGATCGGCGATGCCGTTGACCGGCTTCAGGAAGCCGGAGGAGACGAAGTAACCGGTGAGGAAGTAGAAGCCGACGAGGGCGATCACGGCCGCCGTCAGCAGCCCGGCGTAGAGCCCACCCATGATCCAGCGCGGGAAGTAGAGGCGCACCGCCATGGCGCCGATCACCGAGCCCACGATCGAGATCGCCCCCAGCAGCAGCGGGTAGACCACCCAGCCCACGTCGTGGAAGAGGAGGGTGCCGAGCAGCATGGCCGCGACCATGGTCACGGCGTAGGTCTCGAACAGGTCGGCGGCCATGCCGGCGCAGTCGCCCACGTTGTCGCCCACGTTGTCGGCGATCACGGCCGGGTTGCGGGGATCGTCCTCCGGGATCCCGGCCTCGACCTTCCCGACCAGGTCGGCGCCCACGTCGGCCGCCTTGGTGTAGATGCCCCCGCCGAGACGGGCGAAGACGGAGACCAAAGAGGCACCGAAGCCCAGCGCCACCAGCGCGTCCAGGTCGTGGGTGACCCGGTAGGACACCGCCACCCCGAGCAGGCCGAGACCGACCACCATGAAGCCGGTCACCGCTCCGCCCCGGAAGGCGGTGGCCAGCGCCCGGGAGAGCCCGTCCTTGGCGGCCTGGGCGGTGCGGAGGTTGGCCCGGACCGAGACGTTCATGCCCACGTAGCCGGCGATGGCCGAGCAGGCAGCCCCGACCACGTAGAGGACCGCCGAAACCCAGCCCAGCGTCGCCCCGATGACGAGGGCGATGATCACCCCGATGATGGCGATCACCAGGTACTGCCGGTTGAGGTAGGCGCTGGCGCCCTCCTGGATGGCCGACGCGATCTCCACCATCCGCTGGGTGCCCTGCGGCAACCGGAGGACCATGACCGTCAGCAGCACGGCGAAGAGGACGGCGACGGCGCCGCCCGCGATCGCCAGCGATACGCCCGAGTCCATCAATCCATACCCTCTGTTCCCTTGTCGCTATCGAAACTCTCTATCGACCCCGCCGGCCCTTCCGCCGCAGCTGGGAGCGTTCGGCATCAGAGGGCCGGCGGGCGCGAGGTCGTGACCTCCGAGCTGGAGGCGGTGCCACACCGTCCCGCACGCACCGGTGCCCGGAGCCGTCGAGGCTCTGATTGCCGATCGATAGCTTAGCCGACACATGGCCGCAACTGCCTACCGTGATGGCCGTCCGCCGCGTCAATCGTGACCCGCCGGCGCTGCTATAACCGCTCCGTGGCCACATCCCTGATCACGATCGGAGACGAGCTGCTCGCCGGCTTCACCCTGGACACCAACTCGCACTGGCTCGCCGAGCGGTTGCGGCTGGCCGGCCGCCCCCTCCGTCGCATCACCGTGGTCCGCGACCGGCTCGAGGACATCTCCGGACAGGTGCGAAGGGATCTATCCGATCCCGAGACCGAGGACGTCTTCTGCTGCGGCGGGCTGGGCCCGACGCCGGACGACCGCACGCTGGAGGCAGTGGCCCACGCGCTCGGCCGGGAGACGGTCCTGTGGTCGCCGGCGATGGAGCGGATCGAGCGCCGGGTGCGCCTGCTGCATGAAGCCGGGCTCGTCGACACACCGGAGATCTCGGAGGGCCACCGCCGGATGGCCCGGATCCCGGCCCATCCCGACCACGTCTTCCACAACCGTCGCGGACTGGCCCCGGGCCTGATGTACCAGGTAGGGCACCGGCGTCTGTTCGTGCTCCCCGGCGTCCCGGCGGAGTTGCGGGGGATCTTCACCGAGGAGCTGGCGCCCCGGTTCCTGGGCGGACGGGCGGCTCCGGTGGTCCGGGAGCTGCGCTTCCTCCAGGCCATGGAATCCCGGTTCTACCCGGTCATGCGCCAGCTCGAGGAGTCGCACCCCCAGGTCTCGGTGGGCTCCTACCCGCAGTCCGTCTCCCAGGAGCTGGTGATCCGGTTCTCCGGCGAGAGCGAAAAGCAGGTCCTGGAGGCGATGGCCCTGGTCCGACGCTGGGCGGCGACCATGGGCCTGGAGCCGGTCACCTGAGGTGGCCGGCGGGGGACGGACCAGCCCCGCCGGCCCCAGGCGTCAGAAGGCGGTGGGCACCTCCCCCAGATCAGCGCTCGCCCCGGCCCCGGTCGGGGTGAGAACGGGATCGCCACCCATCCGGCGCAACCCACCCCGCACCTCCTCGAGGGCGCTGAAGGTGAGCTCCTCGAAGGCGGCTCCCGGGCCGGGCGGCAACCCCACCGCGAAGGCGGGCAGCGCCCGCTGCTGGCCGGCCAGGAACGAGGTCGAGATGTAGTCCGCGACCACGACCCCTCCCGCGATACGCCAGGACGGTCGGATGGTGAGGAAACGGCCGGATCGAGCGGGGGAGGACGGACCGGCAGCGACACCTCTCGAACCGCGTCGGCGGCCATCGCCACGCCGGGCGATCGCCGCTTGCTCCCGTGGCTCGAACGCTCGCACCCCCACCCGCTCCCATGTCACGGGTCGGGCCGGCCAACGCCCGCTGCCCGCGCTTACCTCTTCGGGCGGAGGACATCCACAGGCCGCCGGACTCAGGAGAGCGGACGGGTCCGGCCGGATAGAACCCAATGGGCGGGAAGAGAATGGATAAATGCAGTTACCATAACTCGATTCATGGATGTACTGCCCCGGCCGGCGGCCCTGTTCGACCGCGAGGCGGAGTGGATGGAACTGGCCCGGTTCACGAGTGACGCCTCGGTGGGGGCGACGCTGGCGGTCCTCTACGGGCGGCGCCGGCAGGGCAAGACGCTGATGCTGGAGCTGCTCGCCGAGGCCACCGGCGGCTTCATGTTTACCGGCCTGGAGCAGTCGTCAACGCAGAACCTGGCCGCGCTCGGCCGAGCGTACGCGGCCTTCCGCGGGCTGGGGGCGCCAGTTGCCTTCGCCGACTGGGAGCAGGCCCTGGAAGCGCTCCTCGCCCTGGGAGAGGACGGCCGCCCGCTGCCGGTGATCTTGGACGAGTTGCCCTATCTGATCAGGACCGCGCCCGAGATTCCATCCCTCGTCCAGCGTGCCCTCAGCCCGAGAGGGCGTGCCCGGACTCACTCCCGGACGAGGCTGGTGCTGTGCGGGAGCGCGTTCGCGGTGATGGGTCGTCTCCTGAGCGGGACCGCCGCCCTGCGCGGACGGGCGAGCTGCGAGATCGTGATCCATCCCTTCGGCTTTCGCGAATCGGCCTCCTTCTGGGGCGTCGACTCCGACCTCGACCTTGCCTTCCGCCTCCACGCCCTGGTCGGGGGAACGCCCGCCTACCGGGACTTCTGCCTGGGCGACCTGCCGGCCACGTCCGCCGATCTGGACCCCTGGGTGGTCCGGCACCTGCTGAATCCCTCCAGCGCCTTCTTTCGCGAAGGGCGCACCCTGATCGCCGAGGAACCGGAGATCAGCGAGCTGTCGCTCTACTTCTCGGTGCTCGCGGCGATCGCGTCAGGGAGCCGCCGGCGGACGCAGATCGCGCTGGCGCTGGGACGCAAGGAGAGCGCGCTCAGCCATCCACTCACCCTGCTCGAGGAGATGCGTCTGATCCAACGCCGCCGTGACCCGCTCCGCCCGACCAGGACGATCTACCACATCTGCGAGCCCATGCTGCGCTTCCACCAGCTCGTGATCGCGCCCAACGAGGCACGTTTGGTACGTCGCGACGGCCAGCGGGTGTGGGCCGGCTGTGCGGACACGGTTTCAAGCCTCATCTACGGTCCCCACTTCGAGGAGCTGGCCAGGGAGTGGACCATGCTCCACGCGACACCGGCGACGCTGGGGGGGACACCCCGGCTGGTCGGGAGCACGGAGATCGACTGCCCCTCCCATCGCCGCCGCCATGAGATCGACGTGCTGGTCACGGATGGTGACCGGGCGCTCGCACTGGGCGAGGCGAAGTGGCGTCCGCAAGCGGTGGGTCCATCCGAGCTGGAGCGCCTCCGTCACCTCCGCGATCTGCTCGGCCCACGCCGGTCGCCGTCCGGCACCAGGCTGCTCCTCTTCAGCCGGTCGGGCTTCACCCCGGAGCTGATCTCGGAGGCCCGAGGCTCGGCCGAGGTCCAGCTCGTCGACCTGGAGCGGCTCTACACCGGCGACTGACCCATCGCCCAGGTCCGGGCCGGCAGCTGCCGGGGGCCGGTCCCCGGCGCTCAGCGTCCCTTGAACTCGGGCTGGGTCTTCTGGAAGAAGGCCACCACCCCCGTCACCGCGTCCTCGCTGAGCGCGGCCCGGGCGAAGTTGCGGGCCTCGATCTCCAGCGCCTCCCCGAGGGGCAGGTCCTGGCCGCGGTCGACGGCGTCTTTGATCAGGGCGATGGCCAGCGTGGCCGCCTTCGCGAGCCGTCCGGCGAGCTCGTCCACCGTCCGATCGAGTTCCTCCGGCGCCACCGCCCGCCAGACCAGCCCGATCGCCTCCGCCTCGCGCCCCCCGAGCCGGGTGCCCTCGTAGAGCAGGGGGAGCGCCTTCGCCCGGCCGAGCAGGCGCACCAGCCGCTGGGTGCCGCCCCCGCCGGGCATGATCCCGAGCCCGACCTCGGTCTGGCCGATACGGGAGCGGCCATCCTCCACCATCACCCGGTAGTCGCAGCAGAGCGCCAGCTCGCAGCCGCCGCCCAGGGCATGGCCGTTGATCCGGGCGATCACCGGCCGGGGGCAGGAGGCCACGGCCTGGAAGCCGCGGGCGGTCCGTCGCACCATCTCCACGATCCGCTCCTCGGCGTCGGGCGCGGAGCGGTCCAGCCCGCCCACGCCGGTCAGGTCGGCCCCGACGCTGAAGTACCGCTCGTACGCGCTCTGCAGGACCACCACCCGGCAGCCGGGGTCGGCGCCCAGCTCCGAGAAGGCGGCCTCCAGCTCCTCGGTGAGATCCGGGGCGATCGCGTTGTTGCCTCCCCGGTGCATGACCACCCGGGCCACCGCCCCCTCGCGGACCACGTCGACCAGCTCGCCCATGGCTCAGGCCGTGAACAGCGGGATGCCGCCGGCGACCTCGATCGCGGCCCCGGTGATGTAGCCCGCCTCTTCGGTGCACAGGAAGGCCACCGTGGCCGCGATGTGCGAGGGCTCTCCGAAGCGCTTGAAGACGGTCCGGTTCTTGAAACGCTCGTACATCGGGTTCGACTGCGCCGCCGCCTGGCCGGCCTCGGAGAGGATGATCCCGGGGACGACGGCGTTGGCGGTGATGTTGTACCGTCCCCCCTCCAGCGCCGCGGTGCGGGCCAGGCCGATCACGCCTGCCTTGGTGGCGGAGTAGCTGGCCTGTCCGAAGCCACCCAGGGTGCCGGCCACCGAGGACATGAAGACGATCCGGCCCCATTGCTGCTCCACCATGTAGGGCCACACCTCCTTGGTGCAGTTGAAGGACCCGGTCAGGTTGACCGCGATGTCACGGTCCCAGAGCCGGTAGTCCTGGTTCGGGATCTGGGCGGTGTGGTCCAGGGTGGCGGCGTTGTTGACCAGGATGTCGATGCGGCCGAACAGCTCCTTGACGCGGGCGAACACCTCGCGGATCTGGTCGCGGTCGGTCACGTCCATCTTGATGGCCGTGGACCGCCGGCCCATCCGGCGGATCTCCTCGGCGGTGGCGTTGGCGTAGACCCAGCCCTGCGCGGCCGCCACCTGGGCCAGGACCGAGTTCGCGCCCTCGGCGGTGGTGCGCAGATCGGGATCGTCCTCCAGCAGGATGTCGGTGATCACGACGTCCGCGCCCAGGCGGGCCAGCGTGAGCGCGTCCTCACGTCCGAGGCCGCGCGAGGCCCCGGTGACGACGGCGACCTTCCCGGTCAGATCGAACATGCGCTGTCTCCTCCTGCCGCTTGCCGCTACGGAACGAGGGCGGCCCGAACCGGCCGGCTTCGGGCACCGACCCCGGCCCCGGTCCGGGCCGAGGCTCCTCCCATGTTGGTACTGAGACGTATTCTGCAACCTTCGCCGAACCGGGATCGGCTCAGCTCCGGCCGTCGAGTCCGGACGGGGCCAGCTCGGCCCGGCCCCGGGTGATCACCGCCCGTCCGTCCTGATTCACCGCCGTCAGCTCGACTCGGCCGTTCGTCTCCTCGCCCCGGAAGGTCACCGTGTCACCCGGCGCGACCACCTCCGCGAAGCGACAGCTCAGCCGACGCAGCCGCGCCGGGTCTCCCGCCACCCTGGCCAGGAGCCCCATCTGCAGCATGCCGTGGGCGATCACACCGGGAAGGCCGGCGGCGCGGGCCGCCTCGTCGTCCAGGTGGATCGGGTTCCGGTCCCCGGAGGCCTCGGCGTAGGCCGCGATCTGCTCCCGGGTGAACGTGACCACCAGCTCCCGGCGCGCGGTCCCGCCGCCCGGGGCCCCCGCCTCCACGGAGCTCACCGGGGCGAGCCCCTGATCACGAACCGCGCCCGCGACGTGCAGAGCCGCTCGCCTCCGGCCGTGACCTCGGTCTCGAAGGTGAGGAGGCGCACGCCCCGGCGCTCCACGTCCTCCGCCACCCGTCCCCGGGCGACCACGGTCTCGCCCACGCGGGGATGTCGCTCCCACGCGAACTCCTGCTCGGCGTGCAGCAGGTGGGCGACGTCGACCGCCGCCTCGGGATCGGAGAAGAGCTGGGGGACGGTCGTCCCCAGCGCATACACCGCCGCGTAGGTGGGGGGAACGCCCCGTTCGGGGTCCACGCCCAGGGCCCTCGCGAAGGCGGCGACGTGCTCGGCCTCGATGAGGAATGCCACCGGCTCGTAGGTGCGACCGGAGACGCCTATGGGAGCTCCCCTCCGAGTTCGCCGTGCAGCTCCAGCTCGCGGCGCTTGCGCTCCGCGGCCTCCAGGTCCTCGAAGAAGAGGAAGTGCCCGCGGCCGTGCACGTAGTACCCACCCCCCTGATCGCGCGTGACCTTCACGGAGGGCAACGCGATGTCGTAGACCTGCCCCGACGGCGAGACCTTCAGCAGCGCCATGACGATCACGAGGCTACCCCATGGACCCGCCTCCGGAGACGCCGGGGCGGCGGTCGCTCGCCTCAGCCGGCCCGGCCCGGCCGCGACGGCCCAGCCGCCGAAGGAGGATCGGGCGCAGGTCGGCCCAGGCGGCCAGCACCGCGGGGCGGACGGCCGGGGCCAGCTCGCGGGGCCCATAGGCGACGGCGGCGTACCGCTCGGCGAGCATGCGCGCCGGCCCGGCCGCCTCCGGGATCTCCCGGGCCAGGCGAGCGCCGAACTCCAGGGGCGTCTCGTGCGAGCGCGGGCGCACCCCGGCCAGGGTGGCCAGCAGGCGCAACCGTCTCCAGGCCCCACCGGCCGTGCGTGGCCGCAGGTAGCGGGTCACCCCGGCCCAGGCCACCAGGACCAGCAGCACCAGCACCCCCAGGGCAATCGGGAGCCGGTCGACCACCGACGTCCCCTGGCCCACGCCCCCGCCGGTCTGCAGCGGTCCCACCTCCAACCCGAACCGTCCGGGCCGGTTCACCGCCGGCCGCGAGCCGGCGGTCGCCCCGGCGGTGGCCTCGCAGCCGGCGCTGTCCCGGCTGCAGGCGGCGCTGGGGATCCCTCGCGGGATGGGGAAGTAGGTGCCATCCGGGGTGGGCTCGAAGGGGATCCAGCCGTAGGTGGGGAAGTACACCTCGACCCAGGTGTGGGCATCCGACTCGCGCACGACGTAGCGCCCGAGCTGCTCGTCGAACGACCCCGGCCCGTAGCCGTTGACCAGGCGGGTGGGGATGCCCAGGGAACGGAGCATGTCCCCCATCGCGGTGGCGAAGTACTCGCAGTACCCCTCCTTCGAGGTGAACAGGAAGTAGGCGATGGGATCGGCGCCGGCCGGAGGCTGGATCGGGGTCAGCGTGTACCGGAAGTTCGAGCGCAGGTAGCTCTCGATCGCCTGCGCCTGGTCGTAGGGGTTGTTCCGTCCCGCCGTCACCTGCAGGGCCAGCTCCCGGATCCGCTGCATCGTGGCCGGAGAGCGGTAGCTCGGCCCGAACGTCCGGTAGGGCTGGACCCAGCTCGGGTAGTCGGTCCCCGCCGCCTCCAGCTGCGCCACGGTGGCGACCGAGTAGGCCACGGTCACGGTGTAGGACCCCGCACTGCTGCCACGGTTGGCGAGCGTGAGGTCGTCGATGGTGTCGAGCCGGCGGCCGGAGGCGGCGGGCGGGCTCTGGTTGACCGCGGCCACGTGGGCCACCGCGTTGCGATCGATCCGCTGCAGGCGTCCCGGATAGGGGAGCACGTTGGGCTGAACTCCGGGCGGCCGCAGCATCGAGATCGCGAAGGTGGCCGTGCGCTCGGCCTGGAAGCTCTCGGCGTAGTCCGGGGTGGTGCCCTTCTGGATCCGGGTCTGGGTCGTGTCGCCCAGCGGGTAGCGCCAGGTCGGTCCCCCGGGACCGCCGGACGTGGTGCCGAGGTCGAAGGCGCGGAAGTAGGGCGGCGGCCCGTAGGTGCCCTGGACCGCGTAGGTGAACACGACCCCGGAGGGCTTGCGCTGGGGGCCCAGGAGCGCGGCCAGCCGCGACAGCCCCACCGAGTAGGAGCCGGCCGGCCCGTTGCCCAGCGCCACGGGATGATCCAGTCGCTGCTGGAGCTGGGCCCACTCCTGGAAGCCGGCGTTCTGGATGTCCACCGTCCGGTCGGCGGTCGACAACGGGGGCAGGAAGATGCCCAGGGCGACCACGGCGGCCAGCACCACCACCCCGCTCTCCCAGAAATCCCAGCGGGCGTCGGCGCTGAGCCGGAGCCGCCGGCGGCTGGCGCCCTGCACCGAGCGCACGTAGTTGGTCCAGAGGAGGAGGCCGAAGGTGAGGACCAGGAAGACCAGCACGTACCCCTGCTGTCCGTCCGGATAGTTGAGGACGTTGGTGGCGAGGGCGATCGCGCCGGGAGCCAGCCCCAGCAGGGGGCGGCGCCAGCGGAACACGCACCAGCTCAACCAACCGCTCACCCCCCAGGCCAGGCAGCAGAGCAGGTAGAGGTAGAGCGAGACGTCGGCGGCGGCCTCTCCGTCGGCCAGGCGCCGCAGCCAGGCCTGGAGGAGGCCCAGTGGATCGGCCGGATCTCCCGGATGTGCCCGATAGAGCGCCTGGTGGGCCGACACGAAGGCGGCCAGAGGCGCCGCCAGGGCGCCCAGGACCAGGGCCACCGGTGCCGGGACCGCGGGCACCAGGGCCACGACCCCGAGGCAGAAGGCGGCGGTCAGCGCCAGCGGGGTCATCACGTCGCCGCCGGGAACCCACGCCGCGGCCACGGTCGAGTTGACGATGCACAGGATGAGCAGCAGCACCAGGACGGCCGAGGGCAGGGTTCCCGCCGGGACCTGCGGGCGGCGGAGGCTAGGCCAGGCGAACGGCATCCCTCGTCCTCACCAGGCGGGAGAGATCGTCGCCCCGACGCACCACGTAGAGGTCCAGATCGGAGCCCAGCTCGAAGCTGAGGCTGGGGCCGGGGGCTCCGAAGCTGGCGGCGTCGAGGTAGAAGGCGATCAGGGAGGTCCCCCGTCCCCGCATCGCCTGCATGGCCTCGATCCAGCCGGGGTCGGAGCTGGGCGTGATCACCGCCAGGGCGCGCCTGGGCAGACGGCGCACCCGATCCCAGGCCAGGGCCCGGCCCAGGGTCTGGAGGCCGTCGGCCCTGGCTCCGGCCAGGTAGTCCATGATCGCCCGGTCCTGGCGAACGGCGCGGTGGGGCTCCAGGAGCGTGCCCCGGGCGTCGTTGGCGATCAGCCCCACGGTGCGGCCCCGATCGTGCACCTGCATCGCCACCGAGGCCGCCAGGCAGATGGCGTACTCCAGCGTCGACTCCTCCCCTTCGCCCCAATGGACGCGCCGATCGAGGTCGAGCACGACCCAGAGATCGGCCGTCAACGGCTGCTCGAAGGTCTTGCTCATCAGGCGCTGATGACGCTGCGACAGCGGCCAGTGGATGCGGCCGAAGGCGTCGCCCGGCGCGTAGTCGCGCACGCCCCCCGTCTCCGGCGGGTAGTCCGCCCAGTTCCCGTACCGCTCCGCCGCCCCTGCGTGCTGGGCGGCGGGCAGGAGCAGCTCGGGCAAGGGACGAACCCGGGGATAGACGAGGACCTGGCCGGCGTCGCCGAGGCGGCGCTCACAGCTGAAGAGACCGAACGGCTCGCGGACCCGCACCAACGTCGGCCCGAAGGTGACCCAGCCGCGCTGCCGGTACACCCCGTGCGCCTTCCAGGTGACGGGCCGGCGTCCCAGGGAGATCACCCGTCCCGGCTGGTAGCCGGGGAGCCGGCTCAGGTCGATCACCTCCACCCAGGGACCGGGCACCGGGCTCCGCGTGCGCACGCAGAAGGTCTCCTGGAACGCCTCGCCCAGGGTCGGGCTGCCGGGATCGAGCATCCGCTCCATCTCGATGCCGCGCAGCACGAGCCGGGGCCACGCCCACGCCACCACGAAGAGGAGGCAGAGGGCATAGGCCAGGGCGTAAGCGGGCTGGATGGCGGTGAGGTAGGCGAAGAGCAGGAGGATGGCGAGGCCGACGGCGAGGAGGACGCGGTTCATGGCCCGTGGCACCCGCCGGGCCGACGCTCACACGTCATGGCTCGCCTGGGGGACCTGCTCCCGCTCGACGAGCTGGCGCAGGACGCGGCCCGGGCTCGATCCCTGCATCTCGGCGTTCGGACGCAGGATGATGCGATGGCCCAGCACCGGCTCGATCAGCGACTTCACGTCATCGGGCAACACGTACCCCCGGCCGAGGATCGCGGCCCGGGCCTGGGCCGCGTGGAACAGGTTGAGGGTCCCCCGGGTGCTGGCCCCGAGCGCGACCTCCGGATGGGTCCGCGTCCTCTCGACCAGGCGCGCGATGTACGCCTTCAGCCCGGGCTCCACGTAGACGTCCCGGACCGCCTGCTGGGCGGCACGCAGCTCGCCCGGGGAGACGACCGGCTGCAGCTCCTCGAAAGGTGACTCCACCTTCTCCCGGCCGAGCAGGCTGGCCTCCTCGCTGGCGTTCAGGTACCCCAGCCGCACCTTCATGAAGAACCGATCGAGCTGCGCCTCCGGCAGGGGGAAGGTGCCCGAGTACTCGACCGGGTTCTGCGTGGCCATGACCATGAAGGGCTGAGGCAGGCCGTGGGTCTCGCCGTCGATCGTCACCTGCCGCTCCTCCATCGCCTCCAGCAACGCCGATTGCGTCTTGGGGGTGGCCCGGTTGATCTCGTCGGCGAGCAGGATCTGGGCGAACACCGGGCCGGGCAGGAACTCGAACTCGCCGAGCTTCTGGTTGAAGGCCCGAACGCCGGTGACGTCCGAGGGCAACAGGTCGGGCGTGAACTGGATGCGACGAAAGGTGCAGTCCAGCGAGCGGGCGAGCGCCTTGGCCAGCATCGTCTTGCCCACCCCGGGGACGTCCTCGATCAGCAGGTGGCCCTCGCAGAGGAGCGTGACCAGACAGAGCCGGACCTCGTCGTCCTTGTGGAGGATGGCCCGCGACACGTTGGCCAGCACGGGATCGGCGACCCGGCGGACGACGTCTAGCGGCGGCCCGTCTGTCTGTCCAGCCATCGATTCAATCTCCCATCGCGCCTGGGCATTATATGGGCGCAACTCTGGCAACTTGGCAAGGGCCGGGGGAACGCTCCGGACGAACCCCGGGCCGTCCGGCATCCGCTCCGCCCGGACCCCGGCGGGATGGCTTCCCGGCAACACCGGCCCGCGCAACCGGGTCAGGACCTCCAGTACGGCTCACGACCGCTCCAAGAGGCCGGCCTCGCGAAAGCTGAAGTAGCCACGGCGGGTGACGATCAGGTGGTCCAGCAGGGGGATGGACAGCAGGGTTCCCGCCCTCCCCATGGCACGGGTGAAGGCCACGTCCTCCGGGCTGGGCTCCGCCACCCCGGAGGGATGGTTGTGCACGATCACGATCGCCGAGGCGCGCTGTTCCAGCGCCGGGGCGAACACCTCCCGTGCCTCCACGGCCACGTGCGCGACCGCCCCTTCCGCGACCCGCTGGGGACCGCCCAACAGACCCAGCCGGACGTCGAGGGAGAGGACGGCAAGGGTCTCGGTGCGGGCCGCCCGGAGTCCGGCGACGTGCTGGAGGACGCGGCTCGGGCTGTTCAACGGCGCCGGCACCCGGACCGACGGCTGGAAGCGGCGCGCCAGCTCGGCGGCCGCCAGCACCCTCCGCCGTGCCCCCCGACCCAGACCCAGCTCCGCCAGGCGGGAGTCGTCCGCCTCCAGCAGCTCGGAAACCGGGATCGCGCTCGCCGGGGCGGCGGCGGAGCCGAGCAGCGCCCCGAGCAGGACCCGATCGTCCACGTTCGCCAGGTCCTCCTCCATGGAGCGGCGGGACCGGGCCAATCGCGGCCGCCGGCCCGGCGCGCTGGCCGGCGCCGCGGGTCGTACCCCGGGCAGGTGGTCGCGCCCATCCCGAGAGGCGGTCGAGTCCGCGGCGGCCGGCATGGCCACAGGCTAGGGGCAGCCCGCGGTCGCCACAACCCCGCCGGCGAAGAGGGCGGGGCGCCTCCGGGACCGGTCCCACGGGGGACCTCAGGAGACCTCGACGTCCTCGTCCGCCAGCAGCCGCAGGTGGCCGGCCTTGAGGCCGAGGTGGCGGGCGAAGAACCCGGCCACCCGCTCCACGTAGAGCCCGCGGTCGGCGAAGTAGGCCCCGGCGTGGGGAGCGCCCTGGACGATCCAGATCTCCCGCGGGCCCCGGTAGGCCTCGTAGAGACGCCGTGAGTGCTGGACCGGGGTGACGGCGTCGGCGGCGCCGTGGATGAAGAAGAGGGGCCGGGGCTCGAGGCCGCTCAACAAGCCGATCGGGCTTGCGTCGGCCAGCCGGACGCCGTGACGGAGACGCATCCAGAGCGAGCAGGCGGCGACCAGGGGTCTGCCGGGCAGGAAGACCCGACGACGCACGTTCTCCGCCACCACCTGCCGCAGATCGGCGAAGGGGCTGTCCAGCACCAGGGCCTCGATCGCGGGATCGCCGGCGGCCCCCATGAGGCTCACCGCCGCCCCCATCGAGTAGCCGAGGAGGCCGATCCTCGCCTCACGCACCCGCTGCCGGGCGAAGGCGATCGCGGCCGAGAGTTCCTGGACCTCGCGCACGCCCATCGTGATCAGCGTCCGGTCGCTGCCGGGCATGCCCCGGTAGGAGTAGACGAGGACGTTGAAACCCTTGCGCCAGAGGGCGACCGAGATTCCGAGCAGATCCTGCCGACGCCCCTTGTGACCGGGGCTGACCACCACCACCTGAGGCGACCCCGGCTGCCGGAAGAACCAGGCCCCGAACTGGACGCCGTCCGCCGTGAGCAGCTCCGCTTCCTCGTAGTCGGCCTGGAACTCCCAGGGGGTGAAGGCGAAGTCGTCGAGGTAACGGCCACGGGCAGGGACGAACAGGCGACGATAGAGGACGGCGGCCAGGGCCACACCGGCGCACGCCGCAGCCCCCACCGCGAGGGCGAGGATCGTGAGCAACGCCATCAGGCTGCGGTCAAGTCTAGGCCCCTCCGGTCCGAGACGACGTCCGGCAGGCGTCCCGGCGGCTCGGGACGCCCGTCTCAGCCGTCCCCCGGGCTCGTCGCCTCCCGGGCCGGCTTCGCCCGCCGGCCGCTCCGGTCCTCCTCGTACCGTGCCAGCACGAAGAGGAGCAGGCTCAGGCGGTTCAGGTAGCGTCGTACCTCGAGGTTGCCCAGGCCGCCCTCGCGGACCAGGGTGACACAGCGGCGCTCGGCCCGGCGAACGATTGCCCGGGCCAGGTCCAGGGCGCCAGAGGCGGGGGTGGCACCGGGCAGGATGAACTCGTCGGGCATGGTGACCTCCGCCTCCAGCCGGGCCGTGATGCGCTCCAGCTCGGCCACGTCCCTCGCCGACGTGGTCACGAACCTCCCCGCCCGGGCGGGGTTGGTGGCCAGCTCCGCGCCCAGCCGATAGAGGCCCCGCTGGAGACCCTCCACGATCTCCCGCACCTCCGGGCTGGAGCTGAGCGAGCGGGCCAGTCCGAGCGCGCTGGACGCCTCATCCACCGTGCCGTAGGCCTCGATCCGGAGATCGTCCTTGGACGCGCGTCCGCCACCCAGGAGACCGGTGGAGCCGTCGTCGCCGCTTCCCGCCAGCTCGTGCATCGCCTTCCTGCGCCCGGCCACGGGATCACTCTACTCGCGTCCGCCCATGCACCTCGACCGTGACTATGCTGAGGCCGATGGCGGCCCACGCGTTGATCGAACGCATCCGAGAGGAGCTCACCCCCGAGCACGACCGGCTCGTCGACCACCCCTACCTCCGAACCGTCGAGGCGGGGATCGACCTGGCCCGGCTCCGCCCCTTCGCCGGAGAGCAGCACGCGATCATCGCCAGCGACCTGCGCAGCGTCGCCCGCCTCGTGGCTCGCTTCGGCGACGGGCTCTTCCTCCACGTCCTGGACGGAGAGCGGGCGGCGTGGGAGGCATTGCCGCACTTCGCCTCCGCGCTGGGGATGACGGGGGAGGACCTGGAGGCCTACGAGCCCTTGCCCGGAGCCCACGCCTACGCCGCCTACATGGCCTGGCTGGCCAGCCACGCCTCCGCGGCCGAGGTGGCGGGCGCGTACCTGGTGAACTTCGCCACCTGGGGCGAGAGCTGCGCCCGGATGGCCACGGCGCTGAAGCGTGGCTACGGGCTAACGGAGGCGGAGGTGCGTTTCTTCGACCTCTTCGCCGAGCCCGATCGCGACTTCGAAGAGCGGGCCCTGGAGGTGGTGGCGAGCGGGCTGGAGCAGGGGGTGCCCGAGCGTCGGATCGCCAGAGCGGCGCGCCTGCTCCAGGGCTATGAGCTGCTGTACTGGGACACGCTCTTCGACCACCTCCGCCGCTGACCCGGCGGGGCCGGGCGCAGGGGCTCAGCCCGAGATCCCGGCGATCTCCGCGGCGACCTCGGCGAAGGATCGCTCGGCGAGCGAACGCAGGACCAGGTCCGCCCGCCGGAGGTCGTGACCGGCGGTCATGGCGCTGGGCACGGCGACGCAGTGCATGCCGGCGGCCTTCGCCGCCGCCACCCCCGGCTCCGAGTCCTCGACCGCCAGGGCCTGCCCGGGGCTCGAGCCGAGGCACTCGAGCACCGACAGGTAGACGTCCGGGGCCGGTTTGGTGCGGGCCACATCGTCGCGACAGCGGATGCAGTCCCACTCGTCCAGTCCCAGGCGCCGGAGGTGTCCGGTGACCCAGGCCCGTGAGGAGCTCGAGGCCACCCCCAGCCGCACCCCCATCGACATGGCCTCGGCACGCCACTCCCGCACGCCCGGCTGCACCGTCAGGCGCTCCACCAGCTCCAGCTCCCGCCGCCGGCGCCGCGCCTGGATGGCCTCCCGGTCGAGTACGCAGCCCAGGCGGCGTTCGAGCGCGGCCAGGGGGTCGAAATAGCCGGGCCCCCGACCGATGACGCCCTGCCACAGCTCCAGCTCCAGCCGCTGCCCGAAGTCCTCGTAGATCTCGGCCCAGGCCCGGTAGACGGGCACCTCGGTGTCGAGGATCAGGCCGTCGAAGTCGAAGACCAGGGCCCGGATCACGAGGTCATCCCGCCGCCCGCGGCCCGCCCTCGGGGTGGGGCTCACCACGAGGTGCGGACGAGCCGGGCCGGGATGCCGGGGCCGGGCACCGCCCGCACCGTCACCACCGGGATGTCGTACGAGGAGCCACCGACCGTGAGGTGGAGGCTCCCGACCGTCGCCCCGCGCGGCACCGGAGGCGAGATGGGCCGGGCGTGCAGGGTGACGCTGACGTCGGCCCCCGGCCACAGGGCCAGGTCCACGTCTCTGGTGACGACGAGGTCGGTGCTGGCCCCCCACGGCGCCTGGTAGTGACCGACGACCTGGTAGCGGTGCACGATGTGACGGATCTCCAGCGTCAGCCGCATGACCCGCAGGAGCGCCTCCGCGGCGACGAAGGCGTCCCTCAGCGTCTCCATGCCCTGTACGGCGCCGAAGAGCAGGATCTCACGGCCGTCGTCGAGTCGGTCGGTGGCCGCGAACAGGTAGCAGCCTCCCGCCTCGGGCGTGTTGCCCGTCTTGATCCCGACGATCCCGTCCTGCCCCAGGACCGCGTTCACGTTGTAGACCACGCCCGCCACCGGCAGCACCGCCTGGGGCTGGGCGACGATCCGAGCGATGACGGGGTTCTGCATCGCCGCCTCTCCGAGCCGGATCAGGTCGGACGGGGTACTCCGGGTCTCGGGCGAGAAGCCGCTGGCGTCGGCGAAGGTGGTCTGCATCATGCCCAGCCGGCGCGCCTCGGCGGTCATGCGATCCAGATGCTGCTGGAGCGACCCCGAGGCCCAGCGCGCCAGCATCAGGGCGAAGTTGTTCGCCGACGGCAGCAGGAGGCCCTGCAGGGCCTGGTACTCGGTGAGCGCCTCGCCGGCGACCACCGGCACCACCGACTGCTCCTGGGCGAGCATCTGGCGGTAGTCCTGAACGTCCTCCTCCGTGACCCGGATGGTGGGCCCCTGCTCCCCCACCTGCAACGGCTTCTCCTCGAGCACGACCAGGGCCGTCATCACCTTGGCGACGCTACCCGTGGGCTGGGGGGTGGGGTTGGGGCTGGCGGCGAGCACGCCGGAACCCTGTCCGCCGACCGCCGCACCCACCGCTGCCTGACCCTGGTCGGGCCAGGGGACGTCGGGTGACGTCCCCTCGCTGAAGGAGGAGGCGATCACCTGGACGGGGGCGATCTCGATGGGTCGGAGGGCGTTCCAGGCCAGCAGGGCGGCCACCAGGACCGCGGCCCCGGCCAGGACCGCCGTGCGGGGCGAGGATCTCACGCGCTATAAGGATGCCCTCTCCGCCGGGCCGGAGGTGGCGGCGTCCAGGCCACTCATCATCGATCGACGCGACTGGCTCCCGAGTCCAGTCATCCCCGGTGGGCAAATTAGGGGTACGATGATGTAACCGGGACGGCCTCCGCCACGTCGGCAGCGTCTACCCCCCGTCTCGCTGGCGTATCCAGGAAGGCCGCCCCGGAACTCCTGCAGGCTACCCGCTGAGGCGTCGGCCTGTCCAGCGCCGGCAGCGGGGCCCGCCTCAGGCGAGGTCCCGGCTCCGCTGCGGCATCCCGGCCGGGCCTGGCCCCGGCCCCTCCAGTCCGCTTGGAAGCATCGGCATGAAACGAACATAGCTATTTCGCTTCGACATCCCAAGAACTACACTTATGCGCACGGGACGAGCCTCGATCCCGATGGGTGGGGCGGATTCGACGTCGTGACGGGGCGATTGCCCGGTGGGAGAGGCTCGGACCAGCCCGGGCGACGACCCGGGCGGCGAACAGGCTGCCGGCTTCGCTTCGGAGGGTACAGAGACGCCGATGCGCGCGACACACCGGGTGGCACTGGAGCTGGAGGTCGATGAGGCGCCCGGCCAGATCGAACCGTCCGATTGGGACCTCCAGGATCTGACGTTCGCCCTGTGTCTGGGCCTGGCCAGGCCGCTGCGGACGATCCACGGCCTGGTGCTCGACACTGACCGAGATCGGTTGTCGACCACGCTCCAGGCGGTGGCGGAGGAGCTGGAGCAAACCGTCCAGCTTTACTGGCTGGCGACGGCCCGGCCCTGGCCGGCGATGGCTCAGGTGGTGCGTCGGCCGCGGCCATCGCTCGACCTGCTGGTCGAGCTGGACCAGCTCGCCGCCATGACCCGGCGGATCTCCGAACGACTGGGAAGCCAGGGTCTCTGAGCCGCGGTCGGGTGACCACAGGCCGGCGGCGGCGTGACCCGACCAGCCCTCACGCCGCGGCCAGCCGGGGCCGGGCGGCCAGGACGCCGGCCCGGTCGAGGGGCCAGTACCGGGCCAGGACGAGGCCGACGATGCGGGAACGGGGCACGAGCCCGAACTCCCGTGAGTCCAGCGAGGCGTTGCGGTTGTCTCCCAGCACGAAGTACCGGCCCGGGGGGAGGCTCAGAGGCCGGGGCTCGCCGCTCACCGCCCGGCCCTGAGCGTCGCAGCAGGACCCCAGCCGCACCCATCCCGGCTCGAGGTACGGCTCCACCAACCTGCGCCACGGCCCCCGGCCACCGGGCTTGATCGAGATCGTGGGGTGGGACGGGGGAGCGCCGGGCCACGGGGGCCGATCCTCGATCTCGATCGTGTCCCCGGGCAGGCCGATGACCCGCTTGACCGCGGCCACCCCGTTGGGCTGCAGCAGGATCACGAGATCGCCGCGGTGCGGCGACTGCCAGGGGAGCAGGAACCGATCGGCGATCAGCGCGTCCCCGTCGTGGAGGGTGGGGGACATGCTGAGACCGTCCACCCGAACCGTCAGGAGCGCCAGCGCCAGCGCCGCCAGGGCGACCAGCGAGGCGAGGACGAGGCCGGCGTCTCGAACCAGCCTGGCAGCGCGACGCACCGGCTACCTCGCCGGCCGCTGCACCGGCGTCCAGGCGAACCCCAGCGCTCCGCCCACGGTGCCCAGGATCAGCCCGATCAGGAAGCCGCCGTAGTCCGAGGTCAAAAGCGAGACCATCGAGAACACGACCGCCAGGATGCCGGCGATCTGGCGGAGGTGGGGCGTGAACCACAGGAAGAGCCCCATCACCGCGACGATCACTCCGACCACGATGCCCAGCCAGACGGTGGTGCCGGCGATCAGGATCACCCTGATCGCCGTGGCCGGCCCGAAGGCGATCAGGCACCCTCCGATCAGGCACCAGAGGCCACCCCAGAAGGGGCGCGTTCGGCGCCAGCCGCGAAAGCGGGCGCGCATCCGCCGCAGCCACGACTCGCGGTAGCCGCCCGGTGCCCCCGACCGACCCACGAGCCCGAGGCCGGTCCTCATCCGGCGACGCCGGGGGAGAGCGCCGCCGGGCGCCCTCCCACCGTCCTCCGTGACCACGCCTCCGCGGCGGGGGCTGGCTCGGAGGCCAGGCAGTCCGTCAGCACGCCGACCCGAAGCCGAGGTTCAGGTGCGGGAGCGTGAACGAGCTGGCCGAGGTCCCGTTGGCCACCTGCCGCAGGCTGTTGATGGTCACCGCGGTCGCCGTCTGCCCGAAGGTCCCGGCCGGCACGGGGCCGGTGTTCACGTTCGGCCCCGAGCCACGTCCGGTGGGCGCGGTCAGGGCCGGGTTGGAGAACTGGCCCATGTCCTGGCCGATGTTGATGTTCGAGAACTGGGCGCTGCCCGCGCTCAGCGAGGTGGCGTCCACCACCAGGTTGCTGGCCGTCACCGGCGTGCCGGCGTCACCGGCCGTGATCCGCAACGTGAGCGGGCCCACGGACACGGACTGGCAGAGGTTGGTCAGGCTGGCGCTGGGGATGATCGACTCCACCTGGGGCACCGGGGTGCCGTCGCCCTTGAAGTCGACGACGCCCAGCTGGTAGAAGCCCAGCCCGTTGCCGTCCGTTCCGGTGCTGGTCAGGTTGTCCGCGGTGACCGTGAACGCCGTGCCCGAGATGGCGAAGGAGACGGCGAGCACCCCCGACCAGGCGAGGACGACCAGCGCCGCCAGGGTCAGGTAGGCGGGGGCGAGCACGGCGGCGACTCGGCGCCAGCGGGTTCGACCAGCGGGAACGCTGTCCTGGGTTTCAGCCATGGATGCACCTCCCGGTGAGTTCGCCTCGGGGTGCGGGGATCTCCCGAGGGCCATCGGTCGGGCCGAAGGGCGCGCTGCCGGCGCCAGCAGCGACCACGCTGAACCGTTGTCTCACCCCTGAGTCTCCCCTACGTCCAACGTTCCACGGCGAGCCGATGGCTCCCCGCTGGCCCCGAGGGCCTTGCAGTCGGGAAGTTTGGTACCTGTGCGTACCGAAGTCAATAGGCGGCTTCGGACGAGGCCGGTCTGAGGGGTCCCGGTCGAGGGCAGGAGGGGGACTCGCGGGGGCGGGACGAGGGCTGGAACCGGTGGTGGTGAGCCGAGACGGCTCGCTTTCGACCGCCCCCTTCGGCTACCATCTCGGCACATTGGTACGACCAGGTACCAGAACCTGAGTCGTAATTCGAGAACCGGCGTTCGCAGGGGAGGGAGAGAGTCATGAGGAGTGGACGTGGCTGCGCGGGGAGGGGTGCCGCGGCGTTGGTGGGAGCGGTGGTGCTGGTGTGCCTCTCGACCACGGCCGTGGCCGCCTCCTCCCTCCTGGCCCCCACGCCCGACCCGAGCCCGAGCGCGGTCCCGTCGATCTCACCGTCCGCTCCGCCGAGCCCCTCGCCCTCACCCTCGCCGGGCACCGCGACCCCGTCGCCATCGCCGACGGTCACCGCCGCTCCGAGCCCATCTCCCACCCCCTCGCCTTCGCCGAGCCCCTCGCCCTCACCCTCACCCTCACCCTCACCCTCGGCCCCGGCCACGCTTCCGGCCCCGGGGCCATCGGTCTCCGTGCTGAGCTCGGACAGCCTCCAGATCACCGGGCTGCGCTCCCTGGCCGTCACCAGCGTGCCCTCCCCTGCCGGCCCGGTCAAGGTCATCGAGCTGACCATGGACGGCTCGACCATCGACGGCCTCGACCTCCTTGGGCCCTGCTCCGGAGAGGTGCGCTTCGAGACCACGGCCACGCAGGAACGGGCGAGCGGGGGCCTCACCATCGACGCCACCGCCCTTCAGATCACGGTCCTCGGGGTGCCGGTGGTGCTCGCCGCCGCCGGCCTGCCGGAGGGCGCCCTGACCCTGCCCGGGGTCTCGCTGCCACCCCTGCCCACGAACACGGTCTTCCTCTCCGTACGGATGTACGTGCTCAGGATCGACGCCGGTGCCATGGTCCTGGAGGGGCTCGGGGTCGGCTCGTCCGCCTGCTGATTCCGGGCTGCGGCCGCGGGCCGATATCATCGCCCACAACGGTGACGGCCGCGCCCCCTCGGCTCCATCCCGCGATCGTGCTCCGGCCGGCCCACGGAGGGCCGACGTGAGCCAGATCGTTCGCCTCCGAGACGGCATCGCCCCTGAGGCCAGGTGGCTCGAGGCCGCCCGGCTGGCCCGGTGGCTGGCGTGGGCCAGCCTGGCGTGGATGACGGTGGAGGGCGCCGTGGGCCTGATCGCCGGCTTTGCGGCCGGATCGATCGCGCTGACCGGCTGGGCACTCTCCTCGGGGGTGGAGGGCCTGGCCAGCGCAATCGTGATCTGGCGATTCACCGGCTCCCGGACGCTCTCCGCCACCGCCGAGGAGCAGGCGCGAAAGGCGGTCGCGGTCAGCTTCTGGCTGCTGGCCCCGTACGTCGCCGCGGAGTCCGTCCACGACCTGATCGGCCAGCACCGGCCGGAGACGACCCCGCTCGGGATCGGGCTTGCCGCCACCAGTCTGGTGCTGATGCCCGCCCTGGGCATCGCCAAGCAGCGGCTGGGAGCACGCCTTCGCTCCGGGGCGACGGCGGGCGAGGGGAGCCAGAACCTGCTCTGCGCCTACCTGGCGGCCGCGGTGCTGGCCGGGCTCATCGCCAACGGCCTGTGGGGGTGGTGGTGGCTCGACCCGCTGGCGGGCCTCGCGGTGGCGGTCACGGCGGTTGGGGAGGGCCGCGAGGCGTGGCGGGGCGAGGGCTGCTGCACGGCGCCCGGGGCGGCCGGGGAGCGAGCGGGCGGGTGTGGTCCGGGATGTGTCGACCCCGGCTGCGCCGGCCGCCCGGCCGACCGCTGAGCGGATGGTGCCCTGGACGACGGGCGCGTTCGCGGCCGGGGAGATCGTGGCCCTGTCGGCGGTGCTGCTGGCCATGGGCCTGCGCAACCCCCGGCTCCTGCTCCAGGACTACCCGGGCGACGTGCGGGCGGCGGTTCCACCCAAGACCGCCGCCGAACGTCGGGAGACGGTGTGGTGGAACCTGCCCTTCCTCTGCCTCCTGTTCGGGACGCCGCTGGCGGCGGCTGTCGTCGCCAGGCTCCAGCTGCCGGCCCTTTCCTTTCCGGGGGCGTTCACGAACGCGTTCATCGTCATGATCGCGTTCGACCTCTTCGACTGGCTGGTGATCGACTGGCTCGTCTTCTGCACGCTGACGCCGCGCTTCGTCGTCCTGCCCGGTACCGAGGGCATGGCCGGCTACAAGGACTACGCCATGCACTTCCGGGGCTTCCTGGTCGGCCTCGGGCTGGCGCTGGCCGCGTCCGCCGCCATCGCCGGCCTGACGCTCCTGCTGCCCGCCTGACCCCCGGCGCCCGCACTTCCCTCGGATGGGCCCGGGCCCTCCACGGTCGACGACCGGCTTCGGCCCGGAGCACGGTGCCGATCGGCTCCACCAGGTTCGAGACCCGGCCGAGCGCGGGATCCGAACTTCGACGCTCGCGGTTGGGGCCGGGGCGGGGGTTCCTGCGACGGCGCCCGTGACGGTTGGCATCACGACCCCACCCAGGGCCTCCCGACCGCGGGCCCGGCTCGTCGCGCCGCCCACCGCTCCGGGCACGTGGGGGGCGGTGGCCCGAACGCCATCGCGTCCCGGGGTTCCGTGCCCGGACCGACGGCCTCGGGTCACTGGGATCACGCCGACGCCTGCCGTCGACGGAATCGGCGCCCGTTGACGAAGGACATCTCGATGCGAACGAACCTGCTGGCGACACGGTCATCGAAAGCCCAGGGATACAGAGGGATCTCAGCGAGGGCGGCCAGCTCAGCCGGGTCGGTGATCTCCGAAGCCATCCCCTGGACCAGCACGCTCCAGCCCCACGTGCCATCCGGTGCGTAGCTGTCCACCTCGAAGGCCACGAAGGCGTTTGCCATGGCCGCGTCGAGCTTCGTGCCGGGAATCGTCCGAAAGACGATGTGCTCCCCCACCAGAACGAAGTTGACGGGCAGGATTGCAGGAAGGGTCCTGATGACGACACCGACCCTCCCCACCGGCACCCGAGGGATGAGCTCGAGACACTGACGGCGGTCCAACTCCTCCAGGATCACATCCATCACACATGCATACGGGGTGACACCGGCTCGCGCCAGGGACGAAGGCCCTGAGATCTCCGGGCGAAGGTCCCCGACGAGCCCGACGCGTCCTCCGTCGGGATCGGCACGTCGCGCGGGAGTCACTCGACGATGCGCGTGGGCACAGATGGCGAGGTGCCGAGGAGATGGAGGACCGGCGAAGAGCTCGAGCAAGTGTGCGATGCTCACCACATCCGCCGATCCCGGGTGCTCTCCCTTCCAGGCCGCCATCGCCGGTCTGGAACATCCTCATACCAACTCCGTCTCACGATCGGCGCAGCCATGATGAAGATGGGAATGTGTCCGGAGCGGCAATGCCGTGAGCCCCGCATTCATCGAGAACGATCAGGCAATTGTCGGCGGGATGGCGAGGGCCGGAGGTCGCATGTCGATCCCTGGCCAGGCGCCGGGCACATCGGAGGGCCGCGAGTACTCTTCCTGGCGCTCGAGCTGACGGCGAGCAGCGTTCGCCGGTCCCAGAGGCGAGCACACCGTGGAAGAGCTCGGCAGGTTCCTGGCGGCGGAGTTTCACATCGTGGCTGCGGCGTCGGCAGACGCGCATTCCGAGCTTGGATTCGAGGCGACAGGACCCGCCGGAGCACACCGCATGGCGGTGGACACGTCCAAGCTGTGCGCTGGCGCGGAAACCAGACATCCGATACCGGGACTGAAGGCCTTTCCCTGGGACGCCAGGCATCAGAAGCTGTGGAAGAGCTGAAGGGGCGTCAGCCATGGAGCTGCAGGCCTTTCCGCCGACCGGGTTACCCCGGCCCACCTGGGCCCCGTTCACGCCACATGACCGAGGGCCCGTGACGCCGCCCCCAACGTCGCGGACGCTCACCATGCGGTGCGCCGACCGGCTGCGGCAGCGGCGGTGCGGTGTCCTCGACCGCGCCCGAGCCGATCACCGGCGCCGTGGAGACGGTGCCGGCTCCGAGCCGCCACCGGCATCAACCGGCGGGAGCGCCGGGCCGGCCGCTCGGCCACCGAACCAGCCCGGGGTCGAGCCGAGGCCCGGGCGGCAAGGCACTCCCCGGCCCCACCGCCCCTCAGGCTGAACGGCGGGCAACGGTGACTCAGCCCACCAGCCAGAGGGTGGGCGAGATAGATCTTCTTGTCCCGGGACAGATCGGCCGCATCCGCGTCCGGTCGCCAAAAGTAGACGATCAGGATCTGGTAGGCGGCGGCGAGCAGCTCCAGATGATCCTTCACCGAGCGGTAGTCGCCCGCGCGGCGCCTTCCGAGCGGTACGTCCATCGCGCGGGCGAGGGCCGAATAACTGGTCTTGGAGCCCAGGGAGGCCAGCACGCGGCCGAGCAGGGCGAACAGGGCGGGCTCAGCCACACCTCGGCCGAGCACGTCCTTGCCGAGCGAGTCGATCAGGAGGTTGCGCACCTCCTCGGAGGGCTCGGGCTGTCCGGCCACCGCCTCGCTGACCGCGGCCGGCAGACCGCCGAACACCAGATACCTCTCGAACGTGTCGCGGAGCTGGGGTCCATGGAGACGCGCTTCCCCGAGAGCTCGGGCCCCCTGCTCCTCGAAGAGGGCCGACACCCGCAGCACAGGCGGCTCGGGCAGTTCCGGGAACAGGGCCCTGGCGAACGCCGAGAACGATTGAGGTAGACGACCGCAAAGCGATCACCCCCCTCCAGCAGACGACGCCGGGCCAGGAGCTTCAGGACGGTCGACTTGCCGACCTGGCGCGGCCCCTTGACGACGTGGATGCCGGGCCGCTCCAGATCGAGACGCTCCACCGGCGGTGCGGGGAGAGCGACCGGCCGAGCCCGAAGCCGGCGAAGGCGGGGATCGGTCACCCGGTCGGGATCGCCCCCGACGGAGCCGTCCCTCGGTCTCGGCCCGGGCAAGCTTGCGCAGGGCGGAGGCGACGTCGATCGCGTGCCCGCAGGCGTTGACGTCCCGGTGGACGAGCCCGCCGTGCGCCTCATGGCCTTCCACCCGGACACGCAGCCTGATCGCTCCGCGGCGCATCTCAGGTGGCGGATCGCTCCGAGCCCGCGCTCCCCGGCGCGCCTTCCGCCGTTGGTATCGTGGCCTGACGATGGAGTGCTCAGGCGCGCCCGAGGCGAACGCCGACACCCCTGAAGCCGCCTTCACCGCGCTCCGTCCCCTGCTCTTCTCGGTTGCCTACCGCCTGCTGGGACGTCCCGCCGACGCCGAGGACGTGGTTCAGGAGAGCTGGCTGCGCTACGCGCGGGCGCCCGGGAAGGTGCGCAACCCCCGCTCCTGGCTGATCCAGGTCGTCACCCGGCTCTGCCTCGACCAGCTGCGCTCGGCCCGGACGCGGCACGAGCAGCCGGCCGGCATCTGGCTGCCGGAGCCGGTGCTCACCGGCGGGTCGGTCGCCGAGGACCCGTTGGAGACCGTGGAGCGCCGGGACCTGCTCTCCCTGGGCGCGCTCGCCATGCTGCAGCGGCTGTCCCCCGCCGAGCGCGCGGTGCTGGTGCTGCACGAGGCGATCGGCCTCACCCACGGGGAGGTGGCGGAGGTCATCGGCGTCAGCGAGGCCGGATCGCGTCAGCTGCTGGCCCGAGCACGCCGTCGCGTCGCGGCCGATCCGGCCCGCCAGCCCGCTCCCTCCCCGGCGATGCACCGCCGGCTGCTGGCGGCGCTTCGGGCCGCCTTCGACAGCGGCGACACCGATCCGCTGGTCGGCCTGCTCCGCGACGACGCCGCCCTGGTGGCCGACACGGGCGGCGAGATCACCGCTCCCAGGCGTCCCGTCGTCGGCCCCGGGAGGATCCTCCGCTTCCTGGCCGGGGTGGCGGCCCTGCGGCGGTTCACGGCGGCCGAGGTCGAGGTCAACGGCGAGCCCGGCCTCCTGTTCCATGCCGGCGGGGAGCCCGCCTATCTCGTCGCCTGCGTGGTGGACGCCGAGGGCCGGCTGCGCCTCGCCCTCGACGTCGGCGGTCCGACCAAGCTCGCCTACGTCAGGCGCCAGCGGCTCCGTCTTTCCGCCTGATCTCCGTCACGCCCGGGACCCCTACCCCGTCTAGGGGACAGACGCAGACATGCCCGACACCCCAGAGAGGAGGCAATCATGCGAGTCCTGGTCGTGGGAGCCGGTGGCGTCATTGGCACCCGGCTCGTCCCCCAGCTCCGTGAACGGGGACACGAGGTGATCGGCACCTCCCGCTCGTCCGGCAGGGCCACGCGCCTGCGGGCGCTCGGCGCCGAACCGGTCGTGCTCGACGCCCTGGACGCCAGAGCCGTCCATGAGACGGTCGCCACCATCCGTCCCGACGCCATCGTCTACCAGGCCACGGCCCTGTCCGGCCTGAGCGACCTGAAACACTTCGACCGCAGCTTCGCCCAGACCAACCGGCTGCGGACCGAAGGGACGGACATCGTGCTCGCGGCCGCCAGGAACGTGGGAGTGCGGCGCCTCGTGTTCCAGAGCTACGCCAATCACCGCTACGCGCGCGTGGGCGGGCCAGTCAAGACCGAGGACGACCCGCTCGACCCGGCCCCGGCCGCCACCATGCGCCGGTCGATCGCGGCGATGAACCATCTGGACCGGGCGGTCACCGAGGCCGGCGGGATCGCGCTGCGCTACGGCAACTTCTACGGCGACCCCGACGACGGTCTCGTCGCCGCCGTGCGCGCGCGCAAGTTCCCGATCGTGGGGGACGGCGGGGGTGTCTGGTCGCACATCCACCTCGAGGACGCCGCCGCCGCCACCGTCCTCGCGCTCGAGCACGACGGCCCGGCCGTCTACAACATCGTCGACGACGAGCCCGCCCCCATCGGCGTGTGGCTGCCGGAGCTGGCGAGGATCGTCGGCGCCAGGCCACCCCAGCGCTTCCCGCGCCTGATGGCACGACTCTTCGCCGGCGAAGCGGCCGTCGTGATGGCCACCGAGTCGCGAGGCGCCTCCAACGCCAGGGCCAGGCGAGCGCTGGGCTGGACCCTCCGCTACCCGAGCTGGCGCCAGGGCTTCGCGGCGGCCTACGGCCCACCGGAGACCCGCCGGGCCGCCTGACGCCGGAGGGGCGGCCGCCGCGGGCGGCCGCCCCGGCCGTCGGCGGCGGCGCGGATGGATCTCCTGCTCAGGGCCAGTGGCATGGCCGAGGATCGCGGTCAAGGTGGCCGTCAGCCTGGCGCGGAGGCTCAGAGAACGTGATGGCGCCGCAGTCGGGTTCGAGTACGACGGGCTGGCTCCGGAGCAGGGATTCGAACCCTGAACCTTGCGGTTAACAGCATTTCGAACGTCACTCATCCATGTCCACCGTCATCCCACCCATATTCGACCACATCGGCTCGCCATCCCTTGCACGTACCGACGGCCACCTGTGGCCAAGCACGTTCCCGTCAAGTCGCCGTCACCAGGGAACCCCGCGGAGGAACGCATCGATCCGGTCCGCCGCCTCTCTCTGAAGCTCAGGAACGACGTGTGCGTAGACCTCCAACGTGGTCGACACATTTGCATGCCCAAGGATCTCCATGACCACCCGAGCCGGCACACCAAGCACGAGCATGGTGGTCGCCGCCGAGTGACGCAGGTCGTGGAACCTCCTTCGCTCGATGCCAGCCTTCGCCAGGAGCCGCTGAAACGTCCTCGTCACCCACCGACCGTCCAGCGGGGTCCCGAGAGTGGTGGTGAAGACAAGATCATGCTCCCATCCCTTCCAGCTCGCACCCAGGCACATTCGCTCTTCACCCTGCCGCCGCCGATGCTCACACAGCACTTCCACCAGCGTGCGCGGGAGGACGAGCGTCCTCCGACTCCGCCGTGTCTTCAGCTCCACCAGCTCCGACCGCCCATTGAGTCGCTGGAGCTGCCGCCTCACTTGCAGAGTCCCGGCGTCAAGATCAAGGTCCTCCCAGCTCAGCCCCAACACCTCGCCCTGGCGGAGCCCAAGCACCAGTGTGACCAGGATCAGTGCCTCCAGCCGATGCCCACGGATGACCTCCAGCAGCCGCCTGATCTCACCCGGCGTGAGCGGACGCATCTCCCGATGCTCCCGCCGAAGCGGCTCCACCAGTCGAGCCACGTTGCGCGTCACCATCCCCCACCGCTCCGCCTGCGACAGCGCCGAGCTGAGCACCACCCGGACGTTACGAACGCTCTTCGAGCTGAGCCCATGGTCGGCCAGCGAGACGAGCAGCGCGTGTACCTGCTGGGGCGTCAACCGGCTCAACCTCACCTGCCCGATGATCGGCACCACGTGCCGCCTGACCACCACCTCGTAACCCCGGTACGTCCACGGCCGCACCCGAGGACGAACCGTTTCCAACCACTGGGTCAGGTAGCGTTCCACCGTCAGCCGATCATCCGGTACCGGTAACCCCACCTCCTGGTCCCGCAGGGCCAGCACCAGCTTCCTCGCCACCTCTTCCCGAGTCCGCGCGTACAGCCGCTTCCGCTTGCCCCCGACCTGAGGCAGCTCCGCACACCAGCGACCGTCCTTCCGCTGGTAGATGGTCCCCTCGCGGTTCCCGCGGCGCCTCGTCATACGCCCCCGTGCAACCCGCTCATCGTGTGGGCGGCGATCCACTCTTCCAACGCCCGCCGGGGTATCCGCACCGACCTGCCGATGCGCACCACCGGCAGCTCACCGCGCGCCAGCAGCTGGTACAACTTCGACCGCCCGATCCTCAGCAGCCTCGCTGCCTCCTCCACTCGCAGCAGCTCCACCGTGATCACCTCCCCACCACACTCGAGATGGGCCGCCCCCGCCCAAGGGGCGACCATGGCGGACGGTCGCGCCTCGCGGTCAAGGCCACCGCCGCTCCGCGGTGGCCCTCCGGGCCAGCCTT
>Ga0209810_1000745_pt1 | contig 62086 bp, 52 predicted proteins | sample Coa_R1_7_FD_187159 | JGI IMG/M metagenome (GOLD analysis project Ga0209810, IMG submission 187159) | Surface soil microbial communities from Centralia Pennsylvania, which are recovering from an underground coalmine fire - Coalmine... | ecosystem: Environmental > Terrestrial > Soil > Unclassified... | reverse complement strand
GAACATGATGTTTCCTATATTATAGTCCATATTTTACCTGGATTAAGTTGTTATTACGTTCGATAAATGATAAGTTTCACTTTGTTACCAATCACGCATTTTTCAAAAAATAGGCATTCTCCAGCGGTGTCACCAATCGCGAATACTCGCCTGATAGGGCAACGCGTCGGGGATGAACCCCTATGGCTATGTGGGGGGGAACCCGGAGACGGAGACCGACCCGAGCGGACGCGCCTATGATTGGGAGCAAGGGGGAACAGGCGGAGGCGGCGACGGAGCAGATGGGGCAGGAGCCGGCGCCGGAGGCGAAGACGACACGTTTGGCGACGCCAGCACCAGCGCGATCGTCAGTACGGGCAATGGCTTCGAGCCGGCCATCCAGGTGGACTGGAGTACGCCAGAGGAACAGGTGTGGGAAGAGAATGGTCAGACCTATGTCACGACTTTCGATGCCAACCGGAATGAAATCAGTATCAACCCCGTCACAGCTCCTGATGATCTGGAAGGGGTGGATCATGGCTATGTCAATGCGGGAGAGACGCCGCAGGATCGGGTGGAGGAACCCAATGGCGTGAGGCCGGAGGAGACGGAGCCGCAACCGCCTAAGAGTCCTCAATCGCCAGATAGTCAACCCCCGGCTGAGCATGTTCCGCCGCCTGCTGAACATCCGCAACCAGCAGAAAAGCAGCCGCCTGTTAATAGCAAAGGTGAGCCATATCCTACTGTTATTGATCCTCGAACATTCCAACCTATACCTTTTCCTGACGATTTAGTGAAAACAGAACCAGAAAATCGGGTGGACTGGGGTAGTGAGCAACGAGGGAACTTCATCAAGGAGTGGATAGAACAGGGTTACCCTGATTATGGAAAAGAAGGGTGGAAAATGTTCGATATACATCATATTAAACCCAGGGAATGGGGAGGAACAAACGATTTCTGGAATCTTGTACCCATAGATAGATTTTGGCATAATAGAGTGGTCACGCCCTGGTGGGACGCTTATAAACCTTGATTAGACAAGAGGAAATTCTTATAATTCGTGCCAAGTATTTCACCAATGAAAGGAGAAAATAATGACGCAAAAACCAGCGAGTGGATTGAAGGCACTTGCAGCTCTCCAATCGAGGCTTGACGCTGAATCTTATGTAGAGGTAATTCATGAAAATGGCCACTGCTGGAGAGCCTATTGCAAGCTCAATGCACCGGCAGTTCCTGAAGCAATTGAAGCAGTCAAGCAACAATTAAGCATGCCCTTGCCTTTTACATATGAGCAGTTTTTGTTGCATTATAATGGAGCCTTGCTCTATTATGATAATGAGTACGGACAATGGGGATTCGAACTGTATGGAACAGAGAATTTGCTCATTGCGAACGTAAACGCCCAAAAGCGATATGAAGATGAGTGGGCGCTATCCTACCTGGTGTTTGCTGAATCGTATGGTGATGCAGATTTACTTATCATTGATACAGCCCAAATGGTAAACGAAGGAAAGGACTGCCGGGTTATCGATGGTGATAGCGGTTATGCTCTTCAACAATGGCGTGTTGCTGCTCGCAGCTTCAGCGACTGGATAGATCGACTGGTAGTGGCACAAGGAGCAAAATACTGGCGATGGCGTTAGTTAGAGCAATGGGCTTTCTTGCAAGATGGCCTAAAAACAGCTTTTATGATAGAGCCTGCTCAATGCTAATAGTAGTCTGCTTCTGAACAGAAGGTTTCTTGCTTTACTCAAGAGGCATTCTTTTGAAAATTTTGTACAGACATCTCAGAGTGAATGATGCAGAGTTGCAAAAGAGACATTATGTGGCGTGAATATATCCAGACATTAGAACCAGGGGCAACGTTCTTCTCAGGTGCCACTCCATCAGAACTATCCACGCTCGAAGCAACGTTCGGTCTTGTCTTACCAGAAGAGCTGAGAAGTTTGCTGACCGAATCAAATGGGGTGCGAGGCACCTCTGGGTTGCGTTTGATATGGGCAGTCGAGGAGATGACGAAACGGAATATGGAGATGCGCACTGCCCCGTCATTTCGCGACAACTTCCCTTTTGATCATCTGCTATTTTTTGCAGATGCTGGGAATGGAGATCAGTTTGCGTTGGGGATTATTCAGGGAGCGATCAAAAGACCCGCTATCTCTGTCTGGAATCACGAAGATGATAGCCGCACCTGGGTAGCCCCTACCCTGAAGCGATACCTGGAATGGTGGGTGAGTGGAAAATTGACCATTTGACCCAAGAGCTGATGGAGAGATTTTTACCATTCTAGTGGTTGCTTATGAATTCGTCTTCTCACGCAATTGGGATGAAACATCATTCACCTGGCCAGCAGGCGGCGCCTCGGTGCAGGGCAACCAGCTCTTCATAATAGCTCATATAAACGGACAACAGTAGGCCACCATCTCTACCATAGGCGGACTTTACGAGCTGCTGCGTCCTAAGTAGGGATGGTGGCCTGTCCTTGTTCTGCCTGGACTTTCACCTTGTCGGATCAGAGCAGTTTCTACTGGTTAAACAACTGCCCCCACGTGCCGCCGATGTTGCTGCTACCACCGGCCTGGGTCGCGCCCTCGGACTGAGGCGGATGGTACGTCATCGACTGGATACCGATGCGGCCAGGACCGGTGAAGCGATTGAGAACGATGGATGCGCCCGCTACCAGTCCTCCAATCGCGCCCAGTAAACCACCGCCGCGCTGCGAGCCGGCAACCGTTGTCACGGTCATCTGTACGGATGGGTCTTTCCAGAGCCAGGCGCCCGGCTCAACATCCAGCGTTTCTCCCGGGGCCAGGTTCTTTTCGAAGACGTTGCCATAGCCATGCAGTAACACCATGCCCTCGCCACCCTGGCAGGTGAACTGATCAATAAACAGGCCTGTGCGACTGAAGAGAATATTGGCCGCTCCTTGCACGAAGGTGAAGCCGTAATCGACATTGCTGGTCGCTACCAGAAACTGATGCTCGCGCACCTCGACCATCTGACCCGGCTGCAGGCGCAGCGCTACGATCTGGCCGACAGAGTCACGCGAGAACGAAATGTTGCCGGGGCCCTGAGCCTCTGTAATGAAGATTTGCAAGCCTGCAAAGAAACGCTTGGCAGCACCACGTATGGATTTGAACCCGATCTGCACGCCTGGATGCTTCCAGAGCAGGATGTGATGCTCGAAGTAGACGGTGAGTTGATTTCCAAGCATAATATCTACAACCGGCACCAGTTCGCCATCGATGCTGATGGTCATATCAGCGATCTTCAGCGGGCTTTTAGGATTATGCAGTTCAGCCTTGGGTACGGCGTTGCCGAAAATGCTGTTCTCGTACTGTTCATACTGGTTCGGCGGCGTATAGACACCCTGCGGCGGCACTCCGCCACCGTACTGGCTTTGTGGCGGCGGTGGCGCTCCATATGGATTTTGTGGTGGCGGCGGCGGAGTCTGGCCGATTGGCATTTGCCTGCCACAAGTGCCACAGAATTTTACGCCGTCAGCTACCTGACTCCCACAATAGGGACAATTCATAACGTTGACCTCCTCTTTTAATCTGGCTCCGGTTGAAGGACCAGGGTGCAGGTTTGCGAGTGTACGCGGTTAAAGTTTGCAGGTTTACCTGAAGTTCAGTATACCCTGCAAGATAATATCACACCCGGACAAGGAAGCATAGCATAGCTGATCCCTAATTTTACTTACCGAAAAGAACGGGGTGTGAAGCCAGGGCGTTATCTTGCGCACCCTTGCGATTGTCCTGGCTTCTACTCACTCAATCTGTTCCCTGCTTTGCTCTCTGTTGCCCCTCCTCAATTAAACTAACCAGGTATTGCAGCTTCTTAATAGTATGCTGCGCGTTGCGTTTATTGCGTTCGTAGCCATCAGGGGCGAGTTGCTGGAACCAGGTTCGAATATCATCTTCCGAGATGTCGTACCATTTGGCATCGGCCTGCAGGCGCAGGTAGACACGCATCTGTGGGTCCTGCTTTTTGCGCGCCGGGCCTTTAGCTTCTCCGCCTTCAGCTGTAGCGCTTTCGCTTTCGTCCGCGGCCACAGCTGCGGCCAGTTCGGCAGCAGGATGCAGTTCATTATAGAGTTCTTCGACGTCGGAGGAACGGAAGAACATATCGCGCCCCACGCCTTTATAGGGTCGAATGCGTCCGTCGCGCGCCCACTGCTCGAGCGTTATGCGGTCAATTCCCAGGCGCCGGGCGGCTTCTCCGGCATCAATAAAGGCGAAACGTCCGCCTCCAGGTTTATTTATCATCTATCACTCCTCTATCTCTAGTAGCTCTCTATCCTTTGGGGCCGAGCATGAGTTTTCACAGACATTGTCAGAAAGACCTCTTCCAACCCTAAGCCAGTTCTCTATCCTTTGGGGCCGAGCATGAGTTTTCACAGAGTAGTCCGGCAAGGGACGCGAGGCCGATACATCGGCGGTGGGCGCGATCAATCGGCCCCTACGCCCTCTCGAAAAACAGCAAGAGGGTGCTGCCATATTTGCGTTCGTCGGTCAATTGCAGGCGTGTGAGAGGCACTGCCGCGACTCCGGCTCGCTCCTTCGGATGAATCTGGACGATGACCAGCCCCGCTTCCGCTACCAGCGGGGAAGTATCTAATAGACTCAAGGCGCGTGCCGCCATTTCGTGGTACTGTGGTGGCGCCACATAGATAATATCGTACTGGCGCTTTTCGTCCTGGCACGATTGCAAAAACTTGAAGGCATCGGCATGAATGGTCTCGGCGCGGTCCGCGAGACCTGTAATTTTCAGATTCTCGCGCACCAGCTTCAGTACGCTATGGCTCATTTCAATGAACGTCGCGCTGGCTGCTCCCCGGCTCAACGCCTCAATACCGACGCTACCTGTGCCCGCGAAAAGGTCCAGGAAGCGAGCATCTTCGACACGAGTCGAGAGAATATCGAAAAGCGCCGTCTTCACGCGGTCAATGATGGGACGAGTACCTGCTGTTTTGGGTGCTTTAAGCTTGCGGCCCTTGGCTTCACCGGTCACTACGCGCATAGGGTTCCTCCTCATCGATGAGATCAAGTACCGCCTCCACCTCGTCTACGAAGTAATCTTCTTTGGCCCAGGAAATGAGAGCCTCGACCTGGTCGGCCTTCAATTTTTTCACGGTTGTGGTGCCCCAGGCCGCCTGGATCAAACGTGTTAATTGTTCGTTGTCGATTTGCGAGTCCAGGACGTTGTGCAGCACGGCCAGGCGCCCGGCATTAGCGGCAGAAGCTCCTCGCACTTCCTTCAACTCATCCAGTTTGATGCGCGCTCCGGCCAGTCTCTGCTCCTTATCGTCCTCCTCATCTGCCTCCGCGAGGGCCAGCTCATCCATCTCCTCCTCATCTGCCTCCTCGTCAAATTTATATTTTCGTGCTTCATCGCGCACCATGTGAATAGGAATAACAGGCGCCTTCGCAGTAGGAGCGGCGCTTGCTCCGCCCTGTCGCGCGTTTACCTCACCCTGATGCGTGCCTGTTCCGCCCTGTCGCGTGCTTGCCTCACTCTGTCGCGTACTTACCTCACTCTGATGGATGCTTGCTCCACTCTGTCGTGCGTTTGCCTCACCCTGGTGCGTACTTGCCCCGCCCGATGCCTGCCCCACTCTCGCGCTCCCTTGCGTAGGCGGAACAGGTCGGAGAGAGGTCGCGTGCGCCGGAGCACCTGGATTTGAGGATTTCTCTGAGGGTCTGTTCGGGCCGGGCGCCGGAGGTTTTTGATCGGAAGCCTGCTGCTCAACCAGTGGCTGTAGCTGTCGCAGTACTTCGCGATAATTCAGGCCATTGAGCGACTTCACATTCAGCAAATCCATTGCCTGTTTGGGTGTCAGTCCCCATGTTTCGCGTATGAATTGCATGAATTGTCCCAGCTTCATATTGCCATTGGCGTCTCCAGAAATGCCGGGTGTGACGGGCATATTGGCGCCTATCGTTTGTCGTGTTGGCGGAACCGCCGGCTGAGCGGGAGAAGCTGCCGGAGAAACCGGCTGGGATTCTGCCGGCATTGTTGTGTTCTGTGAGCGTCCTGCCGGAGAAACCGGTGAGCTTATCGTGCTGCTCGCTGGCAGGGTGTGCGGGGCAGGTTCAGATAAGCGAGCATTGCGCTGCAGCATCTGCGATACGCGATTTTCAACGTGTCTTGTGAGCTGCTCCATACCGGACTCGGCCTCGCGAATCAGTTGCTCGCGCATTTCCGCGCTGGCTCCCACAGGTACAGGTATACCCATTTCAATGCTGTGCGTGCGCCCGCCGGTCGAGAATTGGGTCGTGTAGCGCAGCCAGATGTAGGGACTGCCATCTGCTCCCGTTGCTTTATCCTTATAATCCATAATCCTCACCTGCCTTTGTCTTTTTATCACCATGTCTATAGTTGTAACATTGGTACGTAACATTATATCAAATGTACTAACTTTCGTCGCCCCCTTTCGGTGATGCGAGATTGCAGGCCGAATCTGAACGCGTCGCGGGTAATGGGGATTGAACCACCTCAAAGAATTTTCACGGGGCTTGCCAAATGCCGTGTTGTAGTGTATGTTACGTTGTGAGAATCGTGGTAGGATTAGCCGTACTCTCATCAGGAATACCGGTGAAGCCGCAAGCACTTTTTCGCTGAGATAGTATCGCCTTGTACATCTGTCATATTAATGAATGAGAGAAGAAAGCTCTCGAGCCTGAGAAAGTTGAGACGCGAGACGCATGATCAGTAGCCCATCACCAACTTCACAACCGCAACCACAACTTCCAGAACAAAAAACACAAGAAGAGAAGAAAGACCCTTATAGGCGGCCACGGGCAGGACAATCGCCCGCCGCCGTCTTTGTAAAGAATCTCCTGCGCCCCATTTTTAAGGGCCTGTACTATGTATTCCATGCCATGGGCCGCCATAAACTGGTGACGCTGGTAATGTTGCTCCTGTTACTAGGCAGCGCTATCGGGGCTAACTTCGCAGTGACGAGAGAATGGCCTTTCGGCATTGGCAATGACCCTTTCAATTTTCACGTCCGTGGTGGTGGCAATGGCGGCGGCGACCAGGTGAAAAACTGGATGTATGCCCTGCGCGATGGCAATCTTGCCGCCCTGGAATTACTTGATAAAGATATGCCACAGCCGCCAAGCGCCCAGCAATTGCAACAATACATCAGCCAGTACAGCCAGGCGCAGGGACACCTGAGCTGGAAAGCGATCAACGTTGAAGGCGTGGCCCAGCAAACAGACACAAGCGTGGATAGTTTCGTCGAGGTAGACCTCTCGGCCAATGGGCCTGGTGGTCCTGTCGGTGGCTACATGATCTGGCATTTCGTCACAGTACAGGGGCAAACGGGAGAAGTTCTTTTTAGCGTCACCCTGATAGATTTCCGGCCATCTCTGCAATAGGTCCTGTAGCGAAAGGGATAGACTGTTATGGCAAAAAATACGAAAAAAACAAGCGATCTTGACAAGTCAATCGATACCGGACTGGACCAGTTTGGGCGATTTGTCAAATTGCGCTGGCTCTGGATTCTGATCGTTGGCATTATCCTGTGGTATTTTGCTTTCAACATCGCGCCGCAGTTGAGCCCGCCATCGCCAGGAACGATTTTCCTCTATGCCTTCCAAATAGTGTTTTATATGTTCGCCATCGTCATACAGTTCGTGGCGCTGTTCTGGTTTCTGGGGCGACCCCGCCTGTACTGGGTGATGCCCGGCGAAACAGGCGTCACGTTTGACGACTATAAAGGCAATCCAGAGGTGCTGGAAGCCGCGAAGCGTATCGTCTTGCTGCTACGCGGAACCGAGGAATTCAAAGAAATGGGCGGACAGGCCGTGCGCGGTCTCCTGCTGACGGGCGATCCTGGCACCGGAAAGAGCTACCTGGCGCAATGTATGAGTACCGAGGCCGGAGTTCCATTTGCCTATGCCAGCGCCGCCAGCTTCCGCGCCATGTTCATTGGCATGGATGTGCTGATGATCAAACGCCTGTATGGTAAGGCACGCCGCCTGGCTCGCGAGTATGGCGCCTGCGTGGTGTTCATGGATGAAATCGATGCCATCGGCATGTCGCGCTCGCAGCGTGGCGGCGGCACCATGGCTATGGGCGGCGGTATTTTCGGATTCATGGGCGGCACCGGTGGTCTGAACGAACTGCTGATGCAAATGGACCCGCCCAACATCGAAACCGGCTGGTTCAAGAAGGTCCTGCGCACTCTGGGCCTGTATCATAGCCGCGTGCAAAGTCAACCCGTCCTTACCGTTGGAGCGACCAATATTCCCGAATCGCTCGATCCCGCGCTCCTGCGTCCCGGGCGCTTTGACCGTAAAGTCCATGTCGCCCCACCGACTGATAAATATCGCGGCGAAGTGATCGAGTATTATCTGAACAAGGTCAAACACGATCCTGATATCTCCATTGCCGCTCTCGTGCAACGCCTGGTCGAATATACGCCCGTGGCGATCAAGCATGTCGTCAACGAAGCGGTCATCATCGCGCACTTCGCCGGACGCGATACCGTTACCTATAGAGACCTCATCGAGGCCCAGGATATACATGAGTTCGGGCTGCGCCAGTTGAGCGAGCTGACACCGATTGAGCGCCGCCGCCTTGCCTATCACGAAGCGGGACACGCCGTTGCCTGCTATTACCTGATGGAGCGCCACTTCCCCGCCTTTGTCACGCTGCACAAACATGGAGACCTGGAAGGCGCCGCCGCGTTTGCCGCCTGGCGTCAAACCGAAACCATCGTCACACGCAGCAGAGAAGACATCCTGGCACGCATCCAGGTCGCGCTGGCATCACGCGCCGCCGAAGAACTCTTCCTGGATGTCAATCTGAGTGGCGTGACCGGCGACCTTGCCAGCGCCACGCAACTGGCCGCCCAGTATGTCGGCATGTTCGGTATGGATGGCACCTTCACATCCGCCATCGCCTTCGCCGGTACTCCGCTGGAGAAAGTTGTCGCGGTACCTAAGGCCGGTGAGCGTGTCGAGGCCATCCTGCAATCGCAGTTCAAGGCCGTCAAGCGCCTCTTCCAGCAGCACAGCGAAGCCGTCATGGCAGTTGCCGAAACGCTGATCGAGCGCGACGAACTGGTAGCCGAAGAGATCAAGCAATTGATCGACGAAGCCGATGCCAGGCACGTCAACAAGATCGTCATTTCCGAATTCGAAGAACTGCTCGGCAACGGCCACAGTAATGGCAAGACCGGCAACGGACATGTTCTCGCGGGCAGCTACGGCAATGGCAGCGGGAATGGCAACGTAATTGATGCCCCCAGAGTCGATTACACTTACCTGCCCGATAGCGAAAACGGAACCAGCCACATGCCCGGCCTGCAAAATCCCGTTGATGACGACGGCATGTTATTCTACCTTGAAGGATGATATGTGCCCGTTGTATCCTGAAGGAAATACGGCACATTCGTATTGAACACTATGTCCGATCTTGCGCATCCAACTTATGCGCAAGATCGGACACGTTATAGAGGAGATACTATTATGCAGAAAAAGAAAACGTTCAGCACGATGGAGATTGTCCTGTTGTGCGTACTCATCGGTTCGCTGATCCTGTCGTATATACAATCACGACGAGCGGAAGAGTGACCAACCAGTTCATGCGACCTTCGACCCGTAACCGGGACGCGCGCAAGGTGGCGCTACGGCGTTCCGGCCTGAACATCGCCATATCGACCCCTCGCGACCAGGTGCGCCACTCCCGCCCTACCGGGCTGAGCCGATATCATACCGGCACCTGCGGGTAGCAACTGGTCGTGCTGGATGGTTTGACCGTGAAGGTCAAATCCGGGCCGCTCATTACGCCCTCAAAACGCAGACCCGCCGTCTTTAGCGCCTCGCAAGCCCCAGGCGCCGGCAGAATGGTCAGATCCAGTTCAGGGAAGGTGGCGGCCTGCCGCTGCACAAGCAGCGAATAGCGTCCGTGACCCGGCGGTGGAACATACCAGGAGAGCGTTACCGTCATCGTACAGTTCTTGGGGATCACCACCCAGCCGCCGAACATCGCGCGCCCCGGCACATCGCTCGTAAAGTTCGTTGGCGGCCCCACCGTATCCAGCGGATGGTTGCTGCCTGCATACGGATCATCCAGCATCGACGTCGCCGCCCCCGGCTCAAACTGCCCGGCAGGGCACAGCAAATCACCATTGCCATACGCGTCATAGCGCGGGCAGCTCCCAAATCCTGCTCCACACAAAGGCATACCCGTATCAAAGCCATCGCCCCACAGGAACTGGCTCCCCGGCGGCACATACACGCGCACATAATCCCGGTAGGTATCCAGCCCGTACACCGGGCCGATCTGTGTATAGACAAGCCGCAGCCGCATTACATGCCTCGCCCCGCCCGTTGCATTCAGCGTCACCGCGTCATCAATCATTGTCCGTACATACTGCGACGCCTTGCTCGCGCTCACATTCGCCTGCACTACATATAGCCCATCGGAACTCGTCCCCTGCTCCACCAGTGCCGCGTCCCCATGCTGCACCAGGTACTGCTCCAATTGCGCATTCGACACATATACCTCCACATCCTTCGCCTGCATATCATAGAACAGCCCTCGCGCAATCTCCACCAGCTGGCTCGTCGGAGCATGCGTCACACGGCTAATCAATGCGCTCGCCAGTTGTTGTGTAAAAATCTTGCGTGCCTCCTGCGGATCCGCAATATGCGATACCACCTCCTCATGCCGGATGCCCGCATTATCAAGTTGATAATAATGCAGCCGCTGCTCCAGATTTTGTGCTGTAATCGTATCGTGGTACGCGCTCATCGTAATCGGCCCGGTGATCTGCAAAATATGTTCAATCGCGAAAGGCGTAAACATTATCACCCCATCCAGCTGCCGCCCGAACTCGAACTGGTACTGCCGCATGATCATTTGCGCCGAAGTAGGAAAATCCGCCGAAAGGTTCGCGTCGCGCAATCCCCAGTTCGGAATCGGCCACCATGAACGGTACGCCGCCGGGGCCAGCGCGCCATTCACCGGACTATTCGGATTATTCTCCTCAATCGGCCCAATATTCCTTAGCGCGGGTGGCGTAATGCGCGCTCCATTTGTAATCAACTCTCCAAATTGCCCCGTAAATCCCCCCGTTGGTCGCAACTCCGCCCGGTCCATCGTCTCCACCAGAAACGTCCGCGGCGTCCCTACGCCGAGCAACCATCCCAACCCATCTCGCAATGTATAGAGCTGCGTCACAACCTCCTGCACCTGCGGCACTACCTGTACAACCTCCCCTAACAGCGCCCGTTGGGATGCGCTCAACGGCAAAGCGCCAGGAGAGAGGATTTGTGCCTGCGCCCGCATATCATCCAGGTCCGGCAAAATCGACCCCACAGTCGCCGTAATCGTCGCATACATCCCCGGCGTAATCAACGGCTTGCTCGTATTCGCCGCCATCGAACTACTAAACGACGGCGCCAGCACCAGCAGCATCTTGCTCAGTTTCACGCCCATTCGCGATGCATCCACCCCTATCTGGCTCAGTGCGCGCGCCGAAGTCACCTGCGTACCGAAAAATGGCATACCATTCACAAACGCATCATTTACCAGCGCGCTATGCAAGCGCTCAAACTGCCCTTCTGCCGCCACCAGCTCCGCCTGTGCCGCGTGTAATCTACTTGCATCCACCAGCTCATGCGGATCGCTCTTCACATTTGCAAAGATCGCCTGTACTTTCTGTATATGCTGCACTCCGTGCATCGCGTAATTGAACATCACATACGCGTTGGCCCCCACGCCGATCGCAAAAATCACTCCAGGTGCCAATATCCCTAGCAGGCTCACGATCAGCACCAGGCGTGTCCGCCTGCTCAACCTGCGCTCCCTCGCCCTCTTCACCCGCCTGCGTGCGCTCCCGGCGATATGCCTGGGACGCGCCCTCGTCGTAATGCGTCGTATCGCCTTACCAGGAGCCGTCACCAGCAGCGAGATATCCTGCCAGCTAAGAGATTCCTCTTCAGCTGGTGCTTGAACATCAGGTGCAAGCGGAGCAGGCGCGCTTTCCTGCTGTGAAGATGGTTCACTAGAAGGAACAATAGAGCTGGATGGCTGGTCTTGCCGTGTAGAAGGTTGCTGGACAGCAGTATCATCAGAGGTTGCCGCGTGTGGCAGCGTTTCGATCAGCGAGATATCTTTTTGCGTAGGAGCCGTTTCCTCAGTTGGTATGTGCCTCATCGCACGCAGGAATGGGGTCTTAAACAGTTTTTTATTTCGCGATGGCATGCTGGTGCCAGGCACTATATTCCTCCAGACGATCAGCAAGCATAAAGAGTAGCAGCATCATCCTCGCCTTTCTCTTTACTCCACGCTCAGCTTAGATAATCTCTTATATCTTCCTATAACGAGCGACAGCTCATTAAGGCCTCGCTATCCACCGGTATTGCCTGATCGTCTTATGCTTTGATGGATTTTAATCGGTTGATAACGAAATAAGAAGATTCGGCAGCTACATAACCGGTGTGTGATACTTTGTTGCTTTGAAGCGTTATACAAATCAGCAAACCCATCTTCCATGATAGGTAGATTGGGGGAATATGCTGCACAATATGTGATGTCCGTTTGGATGAGTCGTTATACTTACATAAAGCTCAAGCTGTCTCTTTCTGTGTGAATATGAAGCGAATAGCATAAAGGGTAGAAGACATTGAAATCTCAATTTGTAAAATTTCCCACGTCATACAAACACTACCATAAGAACGATGGGAACAACAACTATGGGAATGGCAGGCCAGACCCGGATGGTCTCCCACATGTCGGGCCTACCCCCAATCTTCAAATGCAAAGCGCTGTCAATTCGATGGCCGGCAATGCTCCATCAGCTGCTCCACCATCGCCATCCGGCCAGTTTCCTGATACTCCTGCCAGGGGCTTGCTTTCGGGTTGGAATCCGCCTCAGGAGCAAGCAGCGAGTCATCTCCAGCACGCTAATGGCAGCGCATTGGCAGAATTGGCGACCAATAAACAGCCCGCCGTCCAGGCACAGCCCGCTCCTATTTCGCCGGCTCACGGGCCTGGATGGTATCAGAACCTGCAGCAACCGGCCTCTTCATGGCCGTGGGGAGCGCCGCCGCGCTCACAGCAGCAGTTAAGCTCCCCGGCCCCCTTCCCGGTGCAGCAATCCCCTGCTCAGCGACCACCGGCGCCCGCTGCCTCCCTCGCGCCATTTTACTCGTCGCAGGGGCCCGCCCCGCAATCATCAACCGCCGCGCCCGCAGGCTCTCGCAATGGCTCCGCCGGCGGCCCGCCGCGTGGCAAAAAAAAGCAGCGTAAAAAGCGTCGCTTCCCCATGTGGGCGCGCGTCCTCGTCGCCGTCTTCGGTGTGATCCTGCTCCTGGTTGGTGGCGCTGCCGGCTACCTCTACTTCACCTTCTCGCCCTCCGTCAACAACATCGTTGGCCAGCAAGTGCAGCGCGCCAGGGGCGAAGAAGACCCCAACGCCAGCCGCAACGGCGCCGATATCTTGAGCGGCCCGCGCATCAACATCCTCTTGCTTGGCAGCGATACCGACGAAAAATTTACCAACGCTGATGGTAGCCACAGCTACCTCGCACAGACCGATATTGTCGTTACCATCGACCCCGCTACCAAAAGCGTCGGCATGCTCTCTATACCACGCGACTTCTACATCAACGTGCCCGGCTACGGTATGCATAAGCTCGACGAAGCCTACGCCCTGGGGGGCGTCGCCAGCGGCAACGCCGACTACAGCCCCGGCGGCGTTGCCCTCAGCCGTTACACTATCGAACAGGATTTCGGCATCCCCATCAACTACTATGCCTGGATCGGCCTTACCGGCTTCGTCCAGGTCATCAACACCGTTGGCGGCGTCGATGTCGATGTCACCCATCCCATCACCGACGACAACTATCCCGACGATGTCGGCAACTCCAAAGACCCCTATGGCTACATGCGCCTCTATATCCCGCCAGGCCCGCAGCACCTCGACGGCATCACCGCCCTCGAATACGTCCGTTCGCGCCACGCCGACCTCGTCGGTGACTTCGGTCGCTCCGCGCGCCAGCAGCAGGTACTCAGCGCCTTAAAAACCAAGCTCAACAACCCCGACATCATCGGCAAGTTGCCCACCATTGCTAATGACCTCAATGGCTATGTCAAAACCGACATGCAGCTCAGCGATGTCTTCAAACTCATGAACTTTGCCCGCAGCATCAATCCGAATAGTATCAACAAGGTCATCCTCGATGCGCCCTACTCAAGCACAGGCACCCTGCCAGGTGGCGAATCGGTCGTCTTTCCCAATTGCGCCAAAATCGTTCCCGTCATCTCCAAAATGTTTGATCTAGGCAGCAAAGCCGCCTGCAATATTCAGGGGAGCACCGGCAACACATCCGTCGCCGGCGTTTCACCAGCATCATCACCGCAGGTAGCCCCGGTTGCTGAGATTCCTCAGGTCAGCAGCGACAGCCTGCAAACAGCAAGTCAACTGGCAAGCATGAGCATGATGAGTCTCTTCGCAGGTGGCGATCAGTATGACTTTTCCGGCATCCACAGCCTGCTTGATCTACTACTACTGACAGTCTTTGAAGCACCTCAAGCCTTACAGGTCTAACCACTGAGGAAATAACCCATGAGAAAGAAACAGACATCCAAGAATATATCGAAACTATCTCTTATATGGAAGCCGCGGAACAGTTCCCTGCTCCTGCTGCTCCTGCTGGCCTTTGGCCTGCAAGGATGTTTTGGCATCGGCGGCAGCAACACGAGCAATACACCAGGCACCAAACCAATTACGACCAATGCCAATGGCCAGCAAGTCGGCGTCAACCAGACCCAGAACCTTTTCAAGGGCAAGATCTACTTTACCATCGACCACAACCTCTGGGTCATCGACCCCAGCAACAATGCGCGCGAAATCACCCATGGCGGAAACCTGTACGATCCCGCCATCTCTCCTGATGGCAAATGGATTGCCTGCATCGCCCGCTACAAAGACTACTCCAATCTCATCTACCTATCGACCACCGGCAATTCAGCCCACCTGCTGCGCTCGGGCAACGGTAAATATTATCAAGATGGGCCATACGTCAAAAGCACCTACTACTGGTATGCGCAGCCGGCATGGTCCGCCGATAGCACCCATTTGCTTTTCCTCAGCGACTTCGAAAAAGAGGATTGGTACGCCGCTACCGGCGAAAACGCTCCCTTGCTCGATTTGCAGGTCTTCTCCATCTCACTCAATAATCCTTCAAAACCGCAGGACGTAGCCTACGCCAGCTTTGGCGACGGCGGGGATCGCGACCCCTCCTATCGTCCTGGGCATCCCAATGAGATCGTCTACACTCATTACGCCTACGATGCCGCGACACAGACCCAGCAAGTCATCCAGATCTTCCTCGAGGACGTGACGCAGATCGCCGACCATCCCGGACTCTATCATCCCGGCTCACCCTCCAGCGCATTTGATCCCGGCATCGCCATCACCAGTCCCAAAGACGAAGATCTTCAGCCCGCATTTTCACCCGATGGTAACGCCATCGCCTTCGTCAAACGCGAAGCCTCCGGCACCATGGGCATTTACATCATGCACGTACCGGAAAACGTTACCGCAACCCCCAATGATCCCAAAACCGAACAAGAGGCCCTCATACCCTATAAAACGGCCTCACATATCCTCAGCGGCCAGTACGTCAGCCAGCCCGTCTGGTCTCCCGATGGGAAACAGCTAGCGTATATCTCCTATGACAACAGTACTTTTGATCTGTGGCTTGCCAACATCAACTACAACGCAAAAACGGGCGCGTATAGCATGCAAGGCAGTCCCGTACAGCTCACCAGCGGTGGAATTGACGCAGATTCGCGCCCATTCTGGACGACATAAACCGTTAAATGATATACTGGTACTCTGTATACACAAATTTGACCGGGAAATGCCGTTGAGGTGCTAGATTGAGTCAATTTGAGGGCGCATTAATTGCGGGACGATACGAAATTCGTGAACATATTGCCACCGGTGGCATGGCGAGCGTTTTCAAAACCTGGGATCACCGTGTGGAGCGCCTGGTTGCCATTAAAGTCTTGCGGTCGCTGGATAAGAACGACTCGCGAGCCGTTGAACGTTTCCGGCGTGAAGCGCGCGCAGCTGCAGCCCTTGCCCATCCCAATGCCGTCACAATCTACGATTTCGTAGAGGAGTTCGGACAATATTTTCTGGTCATGGAATACATCCACGGCCCAACCCTGAAGCAATTGATTGCGCAGCGCCGCCACCTGCTGGCGCACGAAACGTTGGAGATCGCGGCCCAGGTTTGCGCCGTGCTGCAGGTAGCTCACGAGCGACGCTTCATCCACCGTGATATTAAGCCACAGAATATCATGCTGGTAACAAATGGCGCACCCGCCAACGCCGGAACGGGAGCCAACGCCCTGCTCGTGAAGCTCACCGATTTTGGCATCGTGCGTGTTGCCGAGGATGCCGGCCTGACCAACAGTGGCATCGTGCTGGGAACGGCGGACTATCTTTCGCCTGAACAGGCCAGGGGGGAAACCCTGACCGCCTCTTCCGATCTTTATTCGTTAGGTGTGGTGATGTTTGAAATGCTGGCCGGGCGACCTCCTTTTGTCGGGCCAACCGCTGTATCAATAGCGATGCAGCATGCCTCGACCAACCCGCCATCGCTGCACCAGTTCAACGCCAATGTGCCACCCGCGCTTGAGCAAATTGTGATGAAGGCCCTGGAAAAAGAGCCGGAGAATCGTTTTCTCTCTGCCGCCGAAATGCAGCAGGCGCTGCGCTATTGCGCGAAAGAATTATACGCGCGCGCCAGTTCGACGACTCCGGCGCCGCAGTTCATGCCGCGCAACTTTCTACCTCCTGGTGGAGCGCGGTCCCTGTAGAGGCAGTGCCTGGTGCCTGTCCTCTCCGGGTGTTTGTGGTCGCCCATGGGGTAGGGGCTTATGATCCACCCGGCCCAGGCGCGGAGAATTTACTACATATTATATGGGCGATCCCTTGTGGTCGCCCGATGCATGAGGGATAGCATCTATGGAACGCACAGCGATTCATACCACTTCGGCTCCGGCAGCGATTGGTCCATACAATCAGGCCATTCGTTGCGGAGATTTGATTTATACGTCCGGCCAGATTGCGCTTGATCCGGCCACCGGAGAGCTAGTGGGCGAAGATATCGAAGCGCAGACGCATCGCGTACTGCAAAACCTGCAGGCGGTGCTGAGCAGCGCCGGATCATCACTCTCCAACGTCATAAAGACAACAGTTTTTCTTGCGCAGATGAGTGACTTCCAGGCTATGAATGCAGTATATGCCGGCTATTTCGAGGGCATCGCGCCCGCGCGTTCGACAGTAGCGGTTGCTGAACTGCCCCGCAAGGCGCGTGTCGAAATTGAATGTATTGCGCTCGCCGTATAGGAGCCAGATTATGTTGTTTAACGAATTCGTTCAGCAATCCCACGGGCCGATAAATCGGCGGTGTGTACGGTGAACCGGCCCCTACGGCTCCGTCGTGGCAATGGAATGCATATCCCACGGCGGAGCCGTAGGCCCCGATTTATCGTGGGCACCGCCGATTTATCGGCCCTACGTCCATTACCGAAGTATTCCGTTAAAGTGCGTGATCGCGCCCCCATACCTGGAGAACTAAAAAATGAATGCAGCGGCTATCTGGCAGGCAACGCTTGACCGGCTCGAAACGACACCAATTGATACTGTATGTAAGACCTGGCTTCAGTCTGCTTATCTGATGAATAATGCGACCATAGGTGCGGATGATATCGATGCTGCCTTTCTGCCTGCCCAGGATGAAGTGCTGTATTTCACGCTCGCGGTGCCGGGCACACTGGCACGCGACATGATTATAACGCGCTGGCGGCGTACTGTTGAAGATATACTGGCCGATGTTACCGGCCAGCCGGTCGTAATCGCGGTTATGCAGCAGGACGAGGCTCATGATTCCCATGATGCTCACCAGGTGGGTGAAACTTATACGTCTCCTGGGCGTGACTTGCCGGGCGGCAGGAGCGCAAGTACTCGCTATGCGGCCTCCACGCAGCGCCAGACGGAGGATTACGCCTATGACATGGAGGAACACGAGGGAATGGAAATGCGTCTTCCACGCTCTGCCGCCGATAAGCGCCCCACTTCCGTCTATGGATATGGCGCCTATGCCAACGAGAGCAATTACGCCAGTTACTCCGATTTTGACGAGAGCGATCACCTCAGCGAGGAATGGGATAATGAGCAGCGCGCCAATATCTTGATGCACAACCGCCTCAATCCCCGCTATACCTTCGATGCCTTTATTGTCGGTAATAGCAACCGGCTGGCGCATGCCGCTTCCCTTGCCGTCGCGGAGGCGCCCGGCGAATCATATAACCCGCTCTTCCTCTATGGGGGTGTGGGGCTTGGAAAGACGCACCTGCTGCACGCCATCGGCCACCAGGGCGTACAGACCGGGCTGGCCGTACTCTATGTCTCATCCGAACAATTCACTAATGAAATCATCAATGCCATTCGCTATCGCACCACGGAGGAGTTTCGCGCCAAGTATCGCTCCGTCGATATCCTGCTCGTCGATGACATTCAATTTATCGCCGGCAAAGAGTCCACGGAGGAAGAATTCTTTCATACTTTCAACAGCCTGTACGAGATGAGCAAGCAGATCGTGATCTGTAGCGACCGCCCGCCAAAGGCGATTGTGAGCCTGGAAGAGCGCCTGCGCTCGCGTTTCGAATGGGGATTGATAGCCGATATCCAGCCGCCCGACCTTGAAACACGCATGGCCATCCTGCGTGTCAAAGCCGATCTCTTGCGCTATCGCGTGCCGGACGATATCATTGCGTATATCGCCGGGCGCGTACAAACAAACATCCGCGAACTCGAAGGCTGCCTGAATCGCCTGATGGCGTACCAGCAGCTGCATCAGACCGAACTAACCATGGATATGGCGCGCGCTGCCATGTCATCGCTCGTGCAGGACAGCAGGGAGGTGCGCCTGACCAGCAAGCAGATTGCCCAGGCCGTCGCCGAGTACTATCATATTACGCTGGAAGACATGTGCGGCAAACAACGCGACAAGCACATCGTGATGCCACGCCAGGTCGCCATGTACCTGATACGCCAGGAGACACAGGCATCCTTGCTGGAAATCGGACAACTGTTCGGCGGGCGCGATCACAGCACAGTTCTGCATGCCTGTGAAAAGATCGAGCGCGCTTTGAACATTCATCCCACGCTGCGGCGCGAAATCGTAGCCATTCGCGAACAACTCATGCGCGAATGAGGGTTACCAGGAATAATTATGCTACCATATACTACCTACCTGATCGACCTGGACGGGGTCATCTATCGCGGCAACGAACTGCTGCCGGGGGCGAAAGCATTCGTCCAGTGGCTCGAAGCCAATCACCACAAATACCTCTTTCTGACCAATAACTCCTTTGCGACTAGCACGCAGATACTGGCAAAACTCGCGCAGCTGGGCATCGCCACCGATAACGCGCACCTGCTGACTGCGGGCCAGGCGGCGGTACAGTATATCGCGCGCCGTTTTCCCCATGGCACCGTCTATGTCGTCGGCGAGCCTGCCCTGATGCAACTGGTAGAAGCGCAGGGCCTGGTAGTAGCCAGCCTGGACGCGCAGAAGGCAGATGCGATCCTGGTGGGACTCGACCGTGGCTTCGACTACACAAAGATGACGCACGCGGCTAATGCCGTTCGCGCAGGCGCGCTCTTTGTCACCATCAATCGCGACCCCGTGCTGCCCATTGCCGGCGGCTTCATCCCCGGCTGCGGCGCCCTGGCAGCTGCTATCGAGGTCAGCAGCGGCATAACGCCTGAAGTTGTAGGCAAACCGGAACCACGCTTGCTCCTGGAGGCCATGCACGCGCTAGGAAGCCGGGCAGATGAAACCGTCATGATCGGCGATACGCTCTCAGTTGATATTCAGGCCGGGCATAACGCCCAGACGCATACAATCCTCGTCCTATCGGGCAGCAGTTCGCGCAAAGACCTGGAGAAGTCTTCGCTGAAGCCAGATCATGTATACGAAGACCTGGCCGATATGCTGCAAAAAGAGGAGAAGCTATGAGCGAGCGCAGCAGCGAGAAAACGATTTCTTACTACTATGGCAGCCATCCCACCGAGGAGGACTTGATGGGGGAGGCAACCCAACATCATGCCGCGACGCAGATTCTTCGCTGCGCTCAGAATGACACGAACAATTCCCCGATTCGATTGGATGGAAAAATTCATCATGCCTTTTCCCTGGCCCTGGGCAGTCCTGTATGCTCCTTGACATCCTGTCGCATAGCCGCTAAACTATAGCCAGCAAACAAAAAACCGCTAGAAGTGACGATGAGCAGGAGGAGTAGGCACCTATTCTCCGTACAGAGAAGGAAGATCATGCCGGCTGCGAATCTTCCCCGGAGCAATACGCCGAAGGTCGCCTGGGAGTCTGAAATCCGACTCAAACAGGGTTTCACGGGAGTGCCCGTTACAGTACAGCCCAAGAATCAATCTTCGTGATTGATTGAAACAAGGTGGTACCACGAGCAATTTTAGCCCTTTCTCGTCCTTGACGGGGAAAGGGCTTTTTCTATAGAACCGGGAATACATTGCACGCGGGGAGGGAATATGATCGAACAAGAGAAAGAACTGGTTGCATCTTTGCCAAAGGCATATGAGCCGCAGGAGGTCGAGGGCAAATGGTATCGTTTCTGGGAAGAGGGCGGCTACTTCAAGCCACGGCCAGGGACGACGGGCAAGACATTTGTCATCAGCATGCCGCCGCCCAATGTAACGGGCGCGCTGCACCTGGGTCATGCGATCACGGCGACTATCGAGGACATCCTGATTCGCTATCATCGCATGATCGGCGACGACACGCTATGGGTGCCGGGCGAGGATCATGCCGGAATCGCGACTCAAGTGGTCGTGGAGCGCCTGCTGGCTTCAGAGGGCACGGACAGGCACAAAGTTGGCCGCGAGGCGTTTATCGAGCGTGTCTGGCAATGGGTCCACAAGTATAAGAGCCGTATCCAGAACCAGCATCGCCGGCTAGGAGCTTCGTGCGATTGGTCGCGCGAGCGCTTCACGCTGGATGAAGGGCTATCGAGAGCAGTGCGCGAAGTGTTTGTGCGCCTCTATGAAGAGGGATTGATTTATCGCGGCGAGCGCATCATCAACTGGTGCCCACATGACATGAGCGCGCTTTCCGATCTTGAAGTCAATCACGTCGATACGCCGGGAACACTGACCTACGTGCGCTACCCGCTGAAGCCGGAACCCGGCCACGAGAACGAGCCAACTGAGTACATCAGCGTCGCCACCACGCGCCCTGAAACCATCCTGGGCGATACCGCCGTGGCCGTCAATCCCAAAGACCCACGCTACGCAAATTTGATCGGGCGTATGGCGATACTGCCGGTAATCGGACGTGAGATACCCATCATTGCCGACGAGGCCGTGGATGCCAACTTCGGTACAGGCGCGGTCAAAGTCACGCCCGCACATGACCCGACCGACTTCGAAATCGGCATGCGTCATAACCTGCCGCGCGTGCAGGTGATCGGCTTCGACGCGAAAATGACCGGGGAGGCCGGCCCATATGCCGGGCAGGACCGCTACGAGGCGCGTAAAAACCTGGTGGAGGAACTGAAACAGCTGGAACTGCTGGTCAAGGTTGAGGAGTATACGGTGCCGCTGGGCCATTGCCAGCGCTGCGATACGGTCATCGAGCCATTGATTTCAAAGCAGTGGTTTGTGAAAATGACGCCGCTGGCAACGCCTGCCATGGGCGCGGTAAAGTATGGCCAGATGAAGATCGTGCCGGAGCGCTTCAATAAGGTCTACATGGACTGGCTGGAGAATATCCACGACTGGTGCATCTCACGGCAACTGTGGTGGGGGCATCGCATTCCCGTCTGGTATTGCGACGACTGCGGCGAGATGATTGCCAGCCGCGAAGACGTGACGGCCTGCCCTCACTGCGCTAGTGCGAATATCCACCAGGACGAGGATGTGCTTGACACGTGGTTCAGTTCATGGCTGTGGCCGTTCAGCACGCTGGGATGGCCGGATGTGACCGCGGATTTGCAGCGCTACTATCCAACATCCGTAATGGAGACCGGCTACGACATCATCTTCTTCTGGGTAGCGCGCATGGCGATGGCCGGCATCCATTTCATGGGACTGATCCCGTTCCATACGATTTACCTGCATGGCCTGGTGCGCGACGCAAAAGGCGAGAAGATGAGCAAGTCCAGGAACAATGTCGTCGATCCCATCGAGGTCATGGACCAGTATGGCACGGATGCGCTGCGCTTCACGCTCGCCACGAGCAGCACGCCGGGCAACGATATGAAACTGGTGCCGGAACGCATCGTTGGTAACCGCAACTTTGCCAACAAAATCTGGAATGCCTCGCGCTTCGTGCTGATGACCACTGTGGGAATCGGTGGGGGTGTGCCGGACATTCGCGAGGTGCAGCCAACGACGCTGGCTGACCGCTGGATTCTCAGCCGCCTGGCAAAGCTGACCGGACGAGTGACGGCGCTGATCGAAAACTTCCAGCTAGGTGAGGCCGGTCGCCAGATCAACGAGTTCTTCTGGTCGGATTACTGCGACTGGTACGTGGAAATCGCCAAAGTGCAGTTGCAGGGCGACGAGGAGATACGGCGCGGTACCGCCGGTATCTTGCGCGCCGTGCTTGACCAGAGCCTGCGCCTGCTGCATCCCTACATGCCGTTCGTGACCGAAGAGGTGTGGCAGTATCTCTATCGGATTTGCGAACCGGATTCCAGTCTCTGGCCGGCTTCAGCATTGATTGTCGCGCCGTGGCCGCAAGCCAATGCTGAGGCTAGCGATGACGATGCGGAGCAGGATTTTGGCCTGCTGCAAGAGGTGATTGCGCGCATCCGCGACGCGCGCAGCCAGATGAACGTCGAGCCAGCGCGCCGCGTGCCTGTGATGATGGCTGCCGGGAGCCACCTGGAGATGTTGCGGGCGCAGGCCCCACTGATCGAGTTCCTGGCGCGTACCGAAAAGCCACAACTATTCGAGCAGCTTGACGAGAAGCCCGAGCAAGCAATGAGCCTGCTGGCCGGACCGGTAGAGATCTACTTGCCATTGGCCGGGCTGCTGGACATCGGCAAAGAACTGGAGCGGCTCGATAAGGAAATCGCCCAGGCGCGGCAAGAGATTGCGCGGCTGCAAGGCAAGCTGGCAAACGAGAATTTTGTGACGAGGGCAAAACCCGAAGTCGTCGAAAAGGAGCGCGAGCGCCTTGCTGTTCAGGAGGAGCGTATCGGTAAGCTGCTGGAACGCAGGGCAGAACTGGGAGGATGATGTGAAAATCGGGTCCCTATCTTTTGGGGAGGTAGGGGCCAGATTATGGAGTTTGACGAAATAATCTAGCAATGGGCGCGAGGCCGATCATGGGTTTTCACAACAGAGTCCGGTAACGGGCGCGAGGCCGATCAATCGGCGGTGTGTACGGTATGCCTGTCCCCCAGACAGGACTGCCCGGCCCCTACGGCTGCGCCGTGGGGATGCATTGTCCGGCTGCGCCGTAGGCCCCGATTGATCGCGGGCAGCGCCGATTGATCGGCCCTGCGTCCATTATCGAGTAGTTTCCGCATGGGCATGTGCGGCTATCATTGCCAGGACTATCAGTACGAGACTGTAGATGTGTGGGATATAGGCCAACCAGGGGCTGGACTGGCCGTGAGATTGCTCCATTCCTTTGCTTGCCTCTACAAGAGGTGGGATTTCACTTGCATGCTTAAAGTCTAAGCTGATGTAAGGAAATCTACATCGTTAGAATGGCCTATTTCTGGCCGCATATCGCTAAGGCTTATGGGTAAATATCAGATTTATAATATTGACAGCCTTTCCCCTTTTCATTAGAATGAACTCACCTTAGTAGCCGGTGCCATAGAACCTTGCTTCGTTGAAAGGGTTGCCATGGACGATGAAAGTTTGACTGAAGGCCAGAATGGGTTGAGTCAGGCCCACAAAACCATAGCGGAACAGCAGGCGGAGATCGAGCAACTGCGTTCAAGACTCGCGAATGAGAATTTTACGCAAGTTCTGCGTACAGCGTTAATAACTGCTTCCACAGCAGCCACGATTGCCTCGCCGGTGACACATTCGCAATTGCTGGAGATGATCGTCGCAACTGCCGCGCATATCCTTTCCGCGCAGGCCGCGTCCCTCTTCCTGATCGATAACCATACGCAGGAACTCATCTTTGAAGTGGCTCTTGGGCAGAAAGCGGATGAAGTGAAGAAATTTCGCATCCCGCTGGGTCATGGTATTGCCGGGCTGGTAGCGGTGAGCGGGCAACCAATGGCGGTTGCGAACGCCGAGAGCGACCTGCGCCAGGCCAGCGATGTAGCCCGGGCCGTCGGTTATGTGCCACGCAACATCCTCTGTGTTCCTCTCGTCTACAACGATAGGACTATAGGAGTTCTTGAACTACTCGACAAGACGGGAGATAGCTCTTTCGGCATCGATGATATGCATGTGTTGAGCATGTTCGCGAACCAGGCCGCGGTCGCTATTGAACAATCACGCATGCATGATAGCCTGGTTCCCTTGATCGTCGAAGTGTTGCAGTCAGCCGGTGGCATTGCAGAACAAACGAAGGAAGAGCTCCAGCAGCAAGCGTTAGACTTCATCACGGCTATTGAGGAAAGCCCGGCGTATCACAATGCCATGAAATTAGCCAGGCTGATACACGAAATCTCGTGGCAAGGTGACGAGGAACTCAAATTGTGCTACGTGATTCTCAGCAATTTCGCGGAATATTTGAGGGCGAGGGCGAAAGCTACTTCTGAGCTGGGGTGGCTGTAATGATAACGCGACAGCCGGAGTGGAGCAAACCTTTCACCGCCGATGCTCTACAGAAACTCACTCCTGTCCTGCCTCTTGATAACATTACTCGTGAATGGGCCTGGGAAGGAGGCACCGGCAAGGGGGTCAAGGTGGCCGTGATCGATAGCGGAATCGATGCTTCGCACCCCGCTATTGGCGCTCCCCTGAGCGGCTACGTCACTGTCATTGAGAAACCGGAAGGTATGCTGCTCGATACCGCGCCGCATGGGGATTCGTATGGGCATGGCACTGCCTGCGCCGGTATCATCCGCTCGCTTGCCCCAGATTGCGAACTCTATAGCATCAAGGTATTGGGAGAAGGATTGAGCGGGCGCAGCACGGTCTTTGCAGCCGGCCTGCGCTGGGCCATCGAGAACGGCATGCATGCCTGCAATTTGAGCCTGGGAACGACCAAAAAAGACTTCTACGCGCTGCTGCACGAACTGACCGACCTGGCCTACTTCCGTAATGTAGTGCTGGTAACCGCGGCTAATAACATGCCGGTCCCCAGTTTCCCATCGGTCTATGCCTCGGTCATTTCGGTAGCGGCGCACGAGGGAAAAGACCCGTTTGTTTTCTACTATAACCCACATCCGCCGGTAGAATTTGGCGCGCCAGGCATCGATGTACGCGTAGCCTGGAAGAACGGAGAATGGCTCACAACCACGGGCAACAGCTTCGCCGCCCCACATATCACAGGCATCATAGCCAGGATTCTAAGCAAGCATCCCGGATTGACGGTGTTTCAGATCAAAGCCATCTTGCGCGCTTTATCCTCTAATATGACGCGAGATGGCAGCGAGCACCAGGTGTAGGGGCCAGATTATCGACTTTGACAAAATAATCAAGTAATGGACAGAAGGCCGATTTATCGGCCTTCCCGGGATGACCAGGGTAATTTGTAAAACTCCATCATCGCGCCTGGGGTGGGGCCTCAACGCCTGCATCTTCCTTTGCCTCAGCAGCCCGCACCTGGGGAAGCACCAGCAAAACGAAGACACCAACCAGGGCCATAGCAACTCCTGCGACGGCGAAGACGTAGCCCAGGCCAAACAGCGTGGCGAAGAGCGCGCCAAGCGGCGGGGCCAGCACCTGAAAAAACGTTTGCAGCCCTATCGCAGCGGACGAAACGCGGCCCATCAGCTGGGGCGGCGTTTCTTTTTGTAAAATATAGCCGTAAGGTACGAAGATGGCGGCTCCGGCCAGACCCATAAGCAGCCAGATTGGCAACCACCCGGCGCCCACGCCCCTGATGGCAATAATCAACGCCAGACCAAGGATGGCAACCAGAACCCCGCTCATCACTTTGCCCGCGCCTATCAATCCCAGTGGATGAAAGCGATTGCCCCATTGGCCAACGATTACCGCGCCAATAGCAGTGCCCAGGCCTACCGATCCGACGGCCAGCCCCAGGTAGGCCTGATTGAGTCCCAGTTGTTCAACGGAAAGCGCCGCCAGCGAATCAAAGGTAAAAATGATGAAAATTGTGACCATCATACTGCCAACGGCAATGGCGAGGACCTTGCGATGCACGATATAGCTGATTCCGGCCACGAACTCGGACCAGAAATTGCTTTTCGGCGCTTCTTCCTGCTCTTCCTGGGATGGTAGTGCTGCCTCGATCCCGGCAGATTCTTCGCTTTGCTCAGAATGACGCGCTTGCACCATGTCATTCTGAGCAAAGCGAAGAATCTCCTGCATACTCGGTAGCTGGCTCAGGATGATGGCGGAGAGCAGGAAGGAGAGCGAGTCGGCGACGAAAGCGGCCTTCGGGCCGGCGGCCAGCACGATCACGCCGCCGATAGCCGGGCCAATCACCTTTGTGATTTGCGTTGAAAGCTGGCTCAGTGAATTTGCTGCCAGTAGATCATCCTCCGGCACTGTAAAACGAATCGTAGCCTGGCGCGCGGGGTCGAAAAAGGAGGTGAATATGCCTGCCGCCAGCACCAGCGCCAGCAAAACGTAGAGATTTGGGGCCCACACCAGCCCAAGCACCACAACCGCCCGCGCCAGGTCACAGGCGATCATTACGGTGCGGCGAGGCCAGCGGTCAACCCATACGCCGGCGAAAGGCGCTACCAGTATCGAGGGCAGGATGAGGGCCACCGAGAGCGCGGCCAAAGCTCCCGCCCCCAACTTCCAGGTAAAAGTAATCAGGCTGAGCAGCGCCAGCAAATCCAGCCAGTCGCCGAGATCAGAGATGACCTGGCCACCAAACAGCAGGCTGAAGGCCCGGTGTCGTAAAGGGGCCAGAATGGTAATGCGCGATATCATGATTGCTCCTATGACTGGTGGGAGCGGGCGACTACAAGGATCGCCCCTACTCAAGCGATATTAGCTGCGAGCCTGGCCATACCTCGCTCAACCACGTCACGGATAGCCTGGCTACCAAGGTGTACTGTCTGCATGGCGCTCACGCCAACAATCGAAGCCTGCTCCTGCGTCAGCGGCAGCTCGTCCAACGCGGCGTTCAGGTCATCCCGGTGGTGAGGATCGAGGTGCGCATGTTTGATTACGGTGCGGAAGGCCTGGCGCGGCAATCCGGTGCGCGCAATTTGCTCATCGACCTGTTCCAACGTCGGTGGATAGCCCTCCATCACCGCGATGTAGCCGAGCAGCGCCACGGGATGGTAATGAAAGATCCAGTAATACTGCGAGCCAACCATGGCCGCTACCGAAGGATAGGGCGCTCTCTGGAGAATCTCTCGCCGGTCGTAGCCGAGCACTTCCAGGTCATCTAGCAGCCAATCGTCGTGATGCATCTCCTCGCGGATATGCTTTGCCAGGTACCTGGCTACACCGGTAGCTACAGGATCATTCTCATCCATAGCGCGTGCCTGGCGGAGCGCCGCCTCCATCAAGGGAACGCTGGCGCGGATCATGGAGTGCATGGTGAACATGTACTCGGGATACAGCTCGGCGAGGCGCGGGTTGCTGGTGAGCGCGTAGCCGGCCGCCATCAGTTCCGGTAGCACTATTTCAATTTTGTAACGCAATCGTGCGCTGTTGCTGATTGTTGTCATCTGTCGATCTGTCCTCCCATTACTGCCATGGCATTCAATAGCCGGTCTGATCTATCTCCTAGAGGATCTGCGCGTCTCTGCATCGCCCAGCAAAGATCGCACATGCCTCGAAATTCCTTTTTCGCAAGATCCGCGTACTTTGGATGCATCGTCAGCGCGCCAACGCCCATCCTGTGTACCACCTGTAGCAATGGATCGGCGCCGAACAAATCCAGCGCCTCGCGCAGTTCCTCTCTTGTCTTGCACTGGCGACGCAGCCGCGGTGATCCCCAGCCCATCAGTACATGTTCATTACAGCACGCGGTAACAATGCCGTCATAGCGAATCATCTGCGCTGAAACGTTATCGCAGGCTGGAAACACCTCACCGGGCCAGCGTTCGCCCGTTTTCGAGAGGAATATCTTCTCCCCTCTGCCCGCGGAGAGAGGGATGACCCGTTTAAATTCCACATAGTCGGTGACACGGTCGCCAAAGGCCTGATCTAGCAGTCGTTCGGCCCGCTGCACCATTGCGGGAATATCCAGCACCTGAACGACCATCCAGGCAGCTTCCTCAGCGATGGTACGCGCCGCACGGATGAAGCGCTCGTCATCGATGCTGGCGGCATGGAACGAGTCGGTGCTGAGAAAGACACAGCTTGCGCGCCTGAGAACCTTGCGAATCCAGTCCGGGATCTCGGCGTTGGCCCACACGCCGCTGGTGTAGATAACGATATGCTTGCTATCAGCAAGGCGCTCGGTTGCCAGCGCCAGCCCGCGGCGCTCAACGAAGGGTTCTCCACCGGTGATGCCGACCATCTCCACCTCCGGTCTGTTCCGAATTTCATCAATGATCGCTTCGAAGAGCGCAAAGTCGCTGATGCTGGGGCTATCAGGGCGCGAATCCACCGAGCAATGCGCGCAACCAACAGGACAACGGTCGGTGATGAACAGGCCGATGGAGCGCCCCCGCGTGTTGCGCAAGTAGCCGACCTCGTCCAATTTCAATTGACGCATAGTTCTCTCCTCTCCGGGTCGTAGCCGAGACCGAGCATGTACTGGTAGGCCTGAATGCCGAAACTCGAACGTTGCTGCTGGATTGTCACCAGCTGGCGCTCGACGAAGCGCATGGTCTGACGGGCCATCAGCGGTGCGAGTCGTTCAGAGATCGCCGGATCATCAGCCAGCCTGTAGCAGGTGCTGCAATAGCCGTCGCAGTCTACTTTGCCCGCGCTGTGGCGATTCGCGATATATTCGGGACCAAAGACACGAATGGCGCGCAGTAGATTTGATTGCAATAAACGCCCGGAGATGGTAGTCCAGTCGTCTTCCAGGGAGTGTCCGAGGCGGAGATGGGGCGGCACCGGGCCATCTACGACCTCCTGGTTGCAGCAGGCGATGATCGTTCCATCATAGGTCATTACGGGCCAGGTGGCGAGTCCGCACGGCTGGGGAGCAATGTCTAAGGGAGCATAGTGCTCGCGTTCCTCTAACCACTCCCTGGCGCGTCCTACCGCGTTCACGGGCGCGACATATGCTGGGACGCGGTCATTGAAGGTGCGCCGGATATCGGCGGTGACATCGGCCAGGTAGGGGTCGTTTTCGTCCATCCCGACCACCTGGATACTCACATCCTGGCCGCGCTCCACCAGTGCCTTCAGAACGCGAAACACAGCGGCCCGTGGCACCTGCTGCTCGTGAAAGATGTCGAGGCTGGCAGTGAAGTGGTCCAACCCGGCAATAGCGCGCTCAATGGATGGCGGTATCTGCTGCTGGCGCGCAAAGAACATGCCCGAAGTCAAGGAGACGCGAGTACCTGCCGCGTGAGCAAGTTCGATTAACCGCTGGACCAGTCTGGGTCGCAACAAAGCTTCTCCGCCTGTGAGCATCAGCACCTGCGGGTGGTTAGCCGGCGTGAAGGTTTCGACAAAGCGCAGGAATATCTCTCCGGCGTACTGCTCACTGGTCATAAGCGAGTTCGTGGAGCAGTGAGCGCACTTAAGCGGGCAGCGCCTCGTCAGCGACAGGAAGAGCCCCGCAGCGGGTATTGGCCGTAATTTTATAATTTCCATGACGTGCATGCAGTACACCTCCTATTGCTTAGCCCTGCACTACTATAGTCTCCCGCTAATAAATGAAGTAGCCTACTCCACTCTCCGGCCACGATTGAAATGCCAGGATGCTTGCATCGATTTGCTCTTTGCTGGCAAGCAGAATCTTCAATTCTCCCGGTGAAAGCGTAGTCAGTACCTCAACCTGCTCGCCGGGTATCTGTTCCAGAGTGAACCCGGCGCTCTTTAAAACATTGAGCGATTTGTTTGTGTCAAGTTGTTGCGGCATACATCTGAACCCCTTAGCTGAACTTGCCCAAATTCTGTATGATCGGTGACATCCCATGAGCGGGATGTCACCAGTACTTCTCCCTCTCTCTCATCGCTCACCCGAAAGGTGACCTGGAAGCCGAAGCCCCTGGTAACCTTTCCGGGTGACATTTAGCGAAGGACTAGAAGTATCTTAGTAATAGAAGTTGCCATTACCCTTGGCGTAACCCTGCACATCGGCAGCCTCGTCCAGACGCTTTTTCGTCCTTACCAGCACATCCACTTCCTCGGGGCTGAGTGAGGATATGACCAGGCGCTGCTCCTCGTTCATGGTGTCGGTATTCATACCAACCTCTTCCAAAGCCTTGATCGGATCTGGTTGATTCTGGGTCATAGAAGAATTACCTCCTCTTTTCTTAGTAAAGTGACAGTTGTGTTTAGATCGGTTTGTCGCAAACCGGTGGCCTTCGCGTGAGAGCGAAGCCTTTATGTTATGAAATCCTGGAATTATTAGCGGCCTTATCACCTCTTTCTCTTAATGGAGCTTCCTGATATCCCGGTGGACGATCACAAGATTCGCCCCTCATAAATTTTTCCAACCGGATCGGGCGCTGCTGTAGGGCGCGGGGACAGGCACGAGGCGCTGTCCCTACAGGATATGGGACGCAGACGCCCCTTATTCCCTGCTCTGATTGTCAAAATTCATCAGGAGGATGGCCGGCCCTCCTGACGGTTGGGATATCCGGCAGGCCTTCCCTGCTCAAGGCCGCTGCGCGCGGCATGAGAAAACCCACGCCATACGTTTGTTAAAGAACGCCTTTCGAGCGCAGCAGTAATTCCTTGAGTATTTGATAGGCCGCGCTTCCCTGGTTCCCTACCTCGACCATCTGCGATGTCAGGGCAATGTAATGGCCGCTCGGGTATATTTCCAGTATCTCTTCCTTTCCCTCTGCCAGCGCATCTTGCTGGGGTGGGTACTCGGCTAACCAGTTCGTCAACCGCTTGAAATCGGGGGTCTGTCCCTGAAAACGCTGCTGGAAGTAATAATCCGCGACCTCCGACCGGTTCAGAACCCCATCAACGTTGCGAAGAGGCGTTCGATACTGAACCGTCTCGATAATGGGCTGCGTCGGCTTATCATTGCGTTGTTGAACGGGGACCAGGCAGGGTCCGTACTTTGCGAAGTACAGGATACTATGGTTCGTGTCTATCCCGCCCACGAAAGGGCGATTATCCCGAAATGACTCCAATGATGCTGCTACCTTATTAATGGCCGTGGTTCGCATATCTTGTGGATTGCGCACCCTGCCATCATGGTCTATCCAGTAGAGGCTGCGTATGATGTCGTCGCCGGAATATGCTCCAATTTTCTGGATGCCGAAATCTTGATAGCGTTTCGCCACAATAGAGCCTCTGGTCAGCACGAAATCCCCGATTCCGGCCAGCGTCCAGTAGTCGTTGTGTTCAAGCAGAAACTCGAAGGTGGCACGCGCCTCTTCAGGTGTTTCAGTCGGAAAGCCGATGAAGCCCATCATCTGCGCTCCAATGCCCGCGCGCGCCAGTTCTCGCAGCACTTCCGGCACCTGGTCGAGGTGTACCCCTTTATTAATCAGATTGAGAACGCGCTGCGAGCCAGATTCATAGCCAAATGAGATGGCAACGCATCCCGCGTTTTTCAATTCGTCTGCTAATCCTTGTCTGAAAGTGCGTTCCAGGCGCAGCTCCGCGCTCCACCGGATGTCAATTCCATTTTCCTGGATGGCATGGCAGAGCTTGCGCAAGTAGGACGGCGAGATTGCGTCCACCGAAAAGTAAAGCGTGCGGGCAAAGCGCGTGATGTTTCGCAATTCCCGTATCGTGGCCTCGATGGGCCTCATGCGCGAGGGCGAAGTTGGAGAATCGGTATTGAGTCCATAATCACAAAAGGTGCATTTATTCCAGTAACAGCCTCGTGTCGGCGAATAGAGGACAACGGGTTCGGGAGACCAGTACTGCTTCCAATCCCAGATGTCGTACCTGGCATCGGCAAGCGCGGCTAAGTTTTCGTACCGCGCCGCCGGCTGCATAATTGTTACCGGATCGTCTGGCAGCAGTATTCCTGGGCGCTGCCGGGGCAGGGGCTTACGCTCGCGTATCGCATCAAGTATCTCGATAAGCGCCGTTTCCCCCTCACCCGCTACAATGACATCGCAATCGGGGAATAGCGTCCATATCTGCCGCGGATCGTTCAGGTACTTAATGTCATCGCTGATCTCCGTTCCGCCCAGGCAAATGATGCACTCCGGGCGCAAAGATCGGATGAGCTTGCACATGGCAATGGCAAAAGGCAACTGGTCGGCATAGTTGACAGAGAGGCCGACAAGGTCCCAGGCGCGGCTCAGAATAGTATCAGCGAAAGGACCGTTAAGATACGGCGAGAACGGATTCAGGAGCCTGTTCAGGCAGGAAGGGTTGGTCAGGTCGCCGATACTGCTGAGATTGCCTACAACTGTAGGAACGAATGCGAAATTATGGAACTGGCCGGCAAATCCCTGCACAGACAAAAAATCCAGCCAGCGATTCATTATCATGACCGCATGACGATATAAGCCATAGTCATAAAATGCCTCTGCATCCTGCAAGATCGCTATCGCCTGGCGTACCATGCATGGCTTGAAACCGACTGCCGCTAAAGCGTAACGGTACGTGAGCTGCTCGCCGCGCGTTAACCGCCCTTTCTTCTCCAGGCGAAGGCGGATATCCTCGCAATACTGGAGCTGACCGGCAACCTGTTCCGGCCGCGCCAGGTAATTGAGGGCTTCAATATTGGCATCAAGGCAGGTGATATTTGTATAACCGGCATTAGATGTCGCACCCACAAGATAAGAAATCGAATGGTAAGGGGCAGTCGGGTCGGTCAGCGGCGTATTGATAAGCAGGTACTGTATCTCGTCGTATTTCACTGTGGTTCCCCTAACGTTTTACCATGAAAAAGACTCTCGCGCATGTCATTCTGAATGAAGTGAAGAATCCGCAGCACGTACTTGATCGATCTGGCTCAACAGAGCTTCTTCCCCTTCGTTGCTCAGGGCTTCGGCTTCTTGCGCTCAGAATGACACGTCCGAACTGGTTTTTAGCGGCATGCTATTTTCACGTTCATAAACTTGCTACACAGTAAACGGTGCCTATGAAGAAATTTAGCACCTCAATCGTAGGGATGTATCCTGGTAGTCGCCCGCACGTGTGCTTGTAAAAAGAAAAATATGTGGCTTTTCAAGAAGATGAGAGGCCGATTGGCAGGAGAGACGAACATTCGCAAGTGTGCCTGACGAAAGAGACAGTTTCAATTGAAAGAAGATTGGTTCGTAGTAATTACTGAATGGGGAAGCACATGTTATTGAAAGGGTTGGAAAGAAAATAGGGTGCTTGAGTGCCGTGTGATGCATTAAGATGTACCACACAACGCTCAAGCACTCCGTTTGCGGCAAATTGTTCTATATTGCCATCTCTTCCTGCGCAATTTGGGAGAACTGCTCGTTATACAACTTCGCGTAGAGGCCGTTGCGCTCCAGCAGTTCCTCGTGGGTGCCGCGCTCCACGATCTCGCCATGATCTACCACCAGGATCACGTCTGCCGCCAGGATAGTCGAAAGGCGGTGCGCAATTGCCAGCGTTGTGCGATTCTTCATCAATGGCTCCAACGCGGCCTGAATCAGGCGCTCGGAGTGCGTATCGAGCGCGCTGGTGGCCTCGTCCAGGATCAGGATGCGCGGATTCTTGAGAATGACACGGGCGATGGCGATACGCTGCTTCTCGCCGCCGGAGAGCTTGAAACCTCGCTCGCCGACCAGCGTCTCGTAGCCATCGTCGAGTTCCATGATGCGATCATGGATGGCCGCGGCCTTCGCTGCGGCGATCATCTCCTCCTCGGTCGCATCGAGTCTTGCATAGAGCAGGTTTTCGCGAATGGACGCGTTGAACAGGTACGTTTCCTGCGTCACCACGCCGATGATATCGCCGAGCGAGGACAACGCGATGTCCTTGACGTTATGCCCATCGATTTCTACGGAGCCGCTGTCCACGTCATAGAGACGGGGAACGAGATAGGTGATCGTGGTCTTGCCCGCGCCACTTGGCCCGACCAGCGCGGCCAGTTGTCCCGGCTGGATGTCGAACGAAACATGGTTCAGCGTCGGACGGTCCGTCGTTTCCAGTACCTGCTCGGTCATCGTCACCGGCACGGCTACGACCGGCTTATCCGCCTTGCCATTACCTTTGCCGTCACCATTTGTTTTGCCATTATTCGTATCCAGTCCGATCAGGCTGCTAATGGACTCATCTCGCTTGTACGTGAATGAGACATCGTTGAATGTAATCTCGCCACGCACGTCATCATTCGTCAGGTGAAGAGGATTGGGCGAATCCTGTATATCAATCGGCAGGTCCAGGTATTCAAAGATGCGGTCGAACAGCGCCAGCGCGCCCTGGATATCTACCTGTATGCTCAGCAATTGCCCTATCGGGAAGAACAACCTGCTTTGCAGCGTCGTAAAGGCCACGATGCCGCCGAGGGTAATTCCTGAGTGCAGCGGATTATTGATAATTTGCCAGCCCGCGACCAGGTAGACTACCGCCGGGGTGATCGAGAAAAAGGTGCCGATGAACATGAAGAACCAGCGGCCAATCATCTGCTGGCGCACTTCCAGGTTGGTCAGGTTTTGATTCTCTTTCTCGAAGCGCTCCTGGGCATATTTCTGGCGCCCGAAGGTCTTGCTCAACAAAATGCCACTGACCGAGAGCGTCTCCTGCATCATAGCGGTCAGGGCGGCCATACTCTGCTGCGTCTCCTTGCTCGTCACCCTGCGCACGTTGCCGACCTTATACGTGATCCACAAGAAGATCGGCAGCAGGCCAAGCGATATCAGCGTCAATAGCGGGCTGATGAAAAGCATGGCGATGATCGTACTCAGCGCCGTGGAGACATTAGAAACGATGCTGGTTGCCGTATTCGTCACTACCCCCTGCACGCCGCCTACGTCGTTTGATAAACGCGACTGGATCTCACCGGTCTTGGTGGAAGTAAAGAAGCGCAGCGACAGGCTCTGCAAATGTTCATAGAGTTTATTGCGGAAATCGCGCATCACCTGTTGACCGATCATATTATTCAGATAGGTTTGCCCAACGCCGATGATACCGGTAATGATGGGCATAATGATCATGATACCAACAAAGATGATCAGCAGGTGCAGGTTGCGTTTTCCAATCGCGTCATCAAAAATGAACTGGATCAGGAACGGGTTGACAAGCCCCAACACGGTCGTGAGGATGATAGCGATCAATACGAGTATGATCTGAAATTTATACGGACTAAAGGCCGCCGCCACGCGCCGCACGGTTCGTGAGTCGGTCTTACGTCCCCGTTTTTTCTGTTCTTCGGCATAGGCGGCCATACCGCCGCCCATTCCATGAAATGCCATAGAATATGTACTCCAATCTAGCCCCCAGGCCCTGATCTAAAGTATAAACCATTCCCCGGCTGATTACACCGTCTGAGTGGACAGTTTACGACCCTGTAAATTCTGACAGGCCTGGAGGCAGAATGGTTTTACAGTTTCTGCTGGCGTTTTTTCAACTCGCTCTCCCGTCTCCTGATCTCCCTCTCGCGCTTGCGTCGCTGTAGCTCTTTATAGCGTTGGGCGTCTTTCATGCGAATGCTGACCGTCACAATGACGAGGATAAATAGCACAAGAGAAAAGACGGCCGTAAAGCTGACGTAGGCAGCTACCCAGAAGAGTAATCCCGGCGTCAATCCTATTCGCTCGACGAGAGCGTTAAGAACGAGTCCGGCCAGAATTGTGAAGAGAACAGCATCTATGCCCAGCACTACAAAGAACAGCTTGACCAATGCCGGATGACTTATTGTGCCTTTCATTGCCTCCTCCTTTCGCCCGTGATGTCGAAGTGCTAGATATGGGCTATACCGGTGAGCTTATTGTTGCCAGGCATATGCTCGAACTCACAACAAACAAAACGGGAAGAAGACGCCTCTATCAAAAATGTCTGGTGTATTCGCACTTTACCTTTTCTGGTTGTACTTTTCTCGATCTCCTGTTTGGGATTGAAACTACGCAGCCAGATCGTCACGTCGAAGACAAATTACTTGCGCCAGCCGTTTGTACGCCAGACTGAGCAGGGAAGCGTGCCGGCTTTTTGCCACCGGATCATTTGGAAGCAATCCCTGATAGTCCTGCAAACGAATCCCTACATCTAAGAAAGCCTGTTGCAACGCTGTTGGTTGCCCGTCTTCAAAGGACATGCGACTTGCCAGGTCTATTAAGAGCGCATTACGTGTCGCCGCAGGGAATCCGGCTACCACATGCGCGATCTTGGTAAAGAGCCAGCTGGTGTACATGGTATCGAACGCTAATTCTGCCGGGTCTACCAGGTTGTCTAGCTTGATTTGTCCTCCCGCTAAGCAATCGTCCTGATCGAAACGAGTCAGCCTCCCCTCTTTTCGCAGCCGGTCTAGAAAATGGTTCCTGGCAATTCTCATGCTCAACCTTTCCAGCGAGATAATGGCGATACCACCATATTGGGCTTTTAAAGCGTACTCAAATGTACGCCCGACAGCAAAAAGTACTATGTCCCATGCCACATCACTTTCCTGGCCATACCAGGAATTGAGATGGGCATTGTAAACCCAGTAGTTGACAATGGGGAACAGCTTTGAATAAAGGAGGCCCCAGGTGCCATCTCCGGTCTGCTCGATTGTAACGCTTTGGGACGAATGGTAGAAGCTATTCATCTGCACTCCTCTCAGAAAATCTGAGTAATCTAAGATTTTCTGATGCTATAATAAGACTGACCTACAAAGCTTTCTTACTTTATTCTAAGCGAACCTTAATTTAAGTACAGATGAATGTTCAAAGTGCTATTTGGCTTCTTGAGATGGAATACTTTTTCTCTTCTTTAGCAAAGTATAATCAGAAAAATGTACAGAGTCAAGTAATTTTCATTAGAATTTTTGCGAATTTTGAGGATGTTAATAAGAAGTTATGAGAAGGTTAATTCTAAAATATTCAAATTATCACAAGTTACTTACGGTGGTTAGAAATACCTTCGGATTTGTCATAGGTTTTTTAATGTAAAATTCTGATCTGTATTAGTTCTATTGATTAAAACGTGTCAAGTTGTATCAAATAAAATCGATGTGATTTAAAGGATGGGCTTGAGGTTTTCGTTCATCATGGCTTGCTTGAAGACTGAAATTATTACACAGTTTGCCTCTTGACACCTTTCAGCAAAAAAGATAGAATAAACTAGGATTTCTTGTGAGTTGAAGTAAGCTTTTCTTGGATTGAGAGCGGTGAAAGTGGGTAAGCTGACAAGCAAGTATGTGTCCCAGATAAAATCCTCTACAAGAAATGTTATGGAAAAGCGTCAATAATATATGTTCATTAATATGAAAATGTAATAGTACGAAGTCTTCTCAGGAGACAGGTATGAACCAGCCAGACGTGGAACACATCAAGCAGTATCTTCAAGAGGGGGAAGTTCAAAAGCGTGTGCAGGAGCGCATCCTCTACGCGCGCTCGCGTGCGGCAGTGACCATCAGTCGCGCTGCCCAACTGTTCGGCTTTACTGAAAACCAGTTAAGGGAATGGGAAAAACGAGGATTAATCCAATCTAATAGACCTGCTCTGTCACAGGATGGCAAACAGGGAAGGCAGCCCAAAGCCGATGGAACTGCTCCGTCACAAGATGGCAAGGCGCCGGCCAGCCACCGGCAATATTCACCCGAAGAGCTTGATAAGCTGGCACTGATCCGAGAATTATTGGAACATGGGTATGGACTGAACGAGATTCCTAAGAATATCGATGAGATTTGGAAACAGGTCCTGGGCAAACAACAGAGCGAGATTGAGGCCCTGGAGGCGCAAGAAGGCAGGCAGATCCAAGAAATCAGGCATGTACCCCTTGAGAGGCGCATAGAAAGCCTGGATCAAAAAGAGTTCTGGCGTTACTTCACGGCACAGGTCCTACGATTATCTCTTTTGTTGATTTGCGAAAATAATCCAGATACGCTTGCCGGCTTCGTAATCCCGCTTGAGCGGAAGCAAGTTCCCACTCTTGTGCATACCCCACAAGACCTACCCAAACTGGGATCTGTACTGTTTGGTTGGCTTGGCCGGAATGACACGTTTTATACTTTTATTGATCCTGCCCCCACCTTTGAATACCCCAGTGATTTTCGTATCGAGTACTTACGTCCTTTTGGAGCGGAGAGGCCACCCGAAGATACAGTTCAAGATAATGTCCTGATAATTATCCAGAGAAAAGCCAAACCTGTTATGCTTAGCGCCGAGCTTGTACAGGTCATCGCTCGTTTTGTGAAGCTCCTCTATAACAATAAAGAGCACTGGTACTCCGCTTTTGACTATGAGATGCACGACTGGCTCTATCAAGTAGCCGATTTCAACAGGAACGTCAACTATCCTGACGAGACTTTCAATAGCCTGGCCAACATAGTGGTAGAACTGGGTGGAAAAACGGGCGACGGCACATCCCGCTGGTGGTTTTGTAATCTCTTCCTGCCGCGAGATACTTCACTGCCCCTTCAACAGCGTAACCTGGTTGTGCGAGCGCACAGCAAGGCGGCGCCTATTCATATTGATACGTATGTACTCTCTAGCAGAAATCCAGGTCTGACATTTCGGGCCTATCAGAGTGGGCATGTTATCTACCGGCCACGGATCACACCTCAAGACCCTGTTCTCGCCTATTGGGAGTTCGAACAATCAACACGCTCCGCAATCGCTATTCCGATTGCCGGGCGGGAGGGCCTTGCTGCTGCCTGCCTGTATGTCTCCTCAGAATACGAGGATGCATTTTCAGTAGAAGACCAGCGTGTTTTGCGTGTGATAACGCGAATGATGGAGGAACTGTTAGCAACCTATCAGGCCCGCAGTCAGGTAACAGGCAAGTTCAGCGACCTGATCACCGATCCAGGACTTGTGGATACCTCCTTTAAGGAATTCCTACCCGAGGATGCGTTTATCAACGATGTCGAAGCGATCCTTGCTGATATTCATGGACGAGATATGGGCGAGTTGAATGATACAGATGTGCTTTCTTTTGTCGATATCGATATCGATAATCTGAGCAGTCTAGCTACAAAATATGGTGATCGCATAACAAGAAACTTGAGCCGGGCCGTTGGTTCGCGGATACAAGGACAGCTACGTCTTGAATCGAAGAAAGAACAGATTAAGCGATATCATGTGAATGCCGATAGTTACTATCTCCTTTTAAAGGAGATGACACTTGAAGATGCGCGTTATCTCGCCGAGCGTCTGCGGCGGCTAGGAGGAGATTATCGTATTGATGCTCGTGGTGTAAGTGCATACCGGCAACTACCACCAGAAGAACTGTTAGAACTCCCCAATGTCACCATACGGCTCGGAGTACAATCTTATCCCTATGTAAAGTTAAAAGAGATTTTGCAGCGCTACCCTGTCGATACAGCTATAACGAAAACAAGAGTTTTGATTATGGAAAATATCGAGGAGAGCCTGATACGCGGGCAACGTGAAGGGGGGAATTGTATTATCAGCTGGGATCCTGATATATGGACTTATAGGCGCTGGTCCCCTCCTGATGGCGTCTGAACCTCAACTCGTAGCCAGACAATTCTCCCAAATTCCTGTTACTATTAACCTTTCTTATCCGTATTACATTTCAAATGCTGAATTACTGATACCAATTCTATTCGCTTGCTATGCTCGTTGCTTGAGGAGAGGACAACGAGTATTTCCAGGGCTCAACAAGAGATGGAAGATGGTTCGAGGACATAAGGGGAGAGCTTTGTATGACGGTCTATCTGTTTATACTGGGAATGCCTGGTAGTGGGAAATCAAGTATTGCGCGCTTTATTCAAGCATACGCAGAAGTCAAACATTGGATCGCCAGATCGCATTATAATGATTATGAGATTTTGCACAGTATGTTCGAAAACGATAGCGCCTGCAAACAATTTAGGCCCGCTGATGGTGGTGGCTTTGATGTTATTGATCTGACCGCATTTGATACCGCGCTTCAGAAGTTGGAGGAGATAGTTAAAAAAGATGCCTCTCCGGCCCATAGAGAAGAAGTTGTCTTGATCGAATTTTCTCGTGCCGATTATCAACGTGCTTTCCGTCAATTCAGCAAAGCATTTTTGCAGAACCAAAATACATTTTTCCTCTACCTTGACACCGGGCTTGATATTTGCAAGCAACGAATAAAAAACCGCGTAACCGACCCGCGTTATGCGGACGATTATCCTGTCTCCGACTATATCTTTGAAAAATATTACCATCAAGATGATGGAGAGCTTCTACCTGATATGCTTGCACAGGAGTATCAGATTGAGCGCGAACAGGTGAAAATAATCAAGAATAATGGCCCATTGGAAGTTGTTGCGGCAGAAATTCGTGCGTTTATTGATTTTATAATCAGCGAGGTTTCTAAGCATTTAGTCAAAGCAGGCGCATCCTAGATACTCTAGAGATTCTTCTATTCTCCTGCTGTTTCCCATCCTTATCCGGGTTGTTAAAAGCCCTTGCTTTCTGCCTGTTTTTCAGCATGAAATCGCGCAGGAAAGCATAAAATCATTCGTTGCCGCAATCCTCTGGCATGTGCAATCCCTCATGAAATATTTCAATATGTACATCTTTGTGTTAAAATTAGCCATTGTGTTCCAATCGCAAACGAGGGGAAGGTATTATCATGCCAATTAAACTGTTCCTTCTAGGTCTGCCAGGCAGCGGCAAATCGACGGTTGCGCGCTATATTACAAACTATGTAGAAGATAGGAAGTGGGCGGCGAAACATTGCGGCGATTATCCTTTTCTATACACAATGTTTGAGAAGGATATGAAGCACAAGCAATTTATGCCTGCCAAAAATGGCGGTTTCGATATGGTTGATCGTACTGTACTCGATATTGCCTTGCAGCAATTGGAACAAAGTATCCGCGAATATATCTCTAAAATGCAATCGACGAAGATCATTTTGATTGAATTTTCTCGTGCTGATTATCAACACGCTTTCTCGCAGTTCAGTAAAGCATTTTTGCAAGATCAGAATACCTATTTCCTCTACCTGGATACTGAGCTGGCTATCTGCAAGCAACGCATACAGAATCGTATAGACAATCCCCTTTTTGAGGATGATTATCCCGTCTCCGAGTACCTTTTTGAAAAATATTACCATCAGGATGATGGACAACTGCTACCAGATTTCCTCGAAAAAACATATCAGATCGACCAGCAGCGGGTGAAGATCATTTCCAATAACGGCCCATTAGAGGCAGTAACAGGAGAAATTGAGGCTTTTCTCCACGCAATGCTGGGAAAGCTGCCATGACCAATTGACCCCCGAGTCATTCTACCCATTTCCTTTACAACACCCTCGATTTCAGTTACACTGTACTCATGTATTGACTCGCGCGCAATCCTTTTCACCTTCGCTTCTCTATTCCGGTCTGGCTAAGCGCGCTAACGAGTAGTACACCGCACGTTTCAAATTTCTTAAAGGGGGAAAGAATGAATCAGCCTCAGAAGTATCCACTTGCCTTCTGGCAAAAACTCAGCACGGCAAAAACGCTCCGCGTCGCCTGCGTACTCACGGTCCTGCTGGTATTTCTTGGTCTCAGTCCCATTTCTCAGGCTCGCGAGACACAGGCGCTGAAGCGGAAAACAAATCCTATCCAGCACATTGTGATCATGGTGAAGGAGAATCGCACCTTCGACAACTATTTTGGTACCTTTCCGGGAGCCGATGGAGCCACTACCTACACCGGTACCGATGGCAAGCAACACCCGCTGACCCACGATCCCGATACACTGGCCTCGGACATCCTGCACACCCATTATGCCTATCTCAAAGCGTTCGATCATGGGAAGCTGGACAAGTTCTCAGAACTCAAGGGCGCGATCCAGGACATCAACGGGCAGAAGGAAGATGTCGCGGACGGTCAGATGTACCAGTCGGATATTCCCAACTACTGGCAGTACGCGCAGACCTTTGCGCTGCCGGACCATTTCTTCTACACCATCAACTCGGATAGCTTCCCCAACCATCTCTTCTCGATTGCCGCGACCGACGACGACGTATTTGGACTTCCTCATATCACAAAACAGAAGGATAAATGGAACTGGGGCTGCGATGCTCCCCCGAATACCTATGTTCAACAGGAGCATCCAGACGGAACATTCGCCAAAACGTTCCCGTGTTTTTCGTTTGAGACGTTGGGCGATCTTCTCACCGCGAATGGCATTTCCTGGAAATACTACGCGCCGGGACAGGGCCAGGACGGTTACGAATGGTCGGCCTATAACGCCATTTCGGACATTCGCAATACGCAGCAGTGGCAGCAGCATGTCGTCGATTATACCCAGTTCGCGCAGGATGCCGCCGCCGGTACGCTGCCAACCGTCAGCTGGCTGGTGCAGCCTTCGAGCGTGAGCGACCATCCACCCGCCAGCGTTTGCGTCGGCGAGAACTTTACCGTGCAGCAGATCAACGCGATTATGAACAACCAGTCGCTCTGGAGTTCAACAGCGATTTTCCTGACCTGGGACGACTGGGGCGCCTTTTATGATCACGTCGTGCCGCCGGTGGGGCCCAACAAATATCTCGAGTATGGCCTGCGCGCGCCTCTGATCGTGATTTCGCCCTATGTCAAGCCGGGTTTCATCGATCACACCGTCTACAGCTTCCCCTCCATGCTCAAGTACGTGGAAACCACACTTAACCTGCCCTCGCTCGGCGGACTGGATCAGCAGGCTAATGACCTGACCAACGTATTCAACTACAGCCAGCAGCCCTTGCCTCCACTGGTCTTGCAAACCCGCTCCTGTTCGAGCCAGGCCTATAAGGTATCTGAAGAATTCGTGCCCAATCCCGATGTCTACGGAGATTGATTTAGCAACAAAAGACGAGGCCCATTTTCAGCCGCTCAGTCTGCTGAAAATGGGCCTCGTCTTTTGTTGCTAACACTTTCCCCTTGCATAACCTTGTCCTATATGCTACCACTAGTAGTGATAATTATGATGCATGTACAAGGGCGGCTCTCAGGTCGTCTTGAGAGGAGCAACGATGAATTTTGATCTCGACGCGGAGCAATTCGAAATTCGCGACATGGTACGTCGCTTCACCGAGCAAGAAATTACTCCTCATGCCGAGGAATGGGACGAAACGTATCACTTTCCCCGCGAAATCTACTCAAAAATGGGCGAACTCGGTCTGATGGGCATGACCACGCCTGAAGAGTATGGCGGCAGCGCCCTCAGCAGGCTCACGGCGGCGCTTGTTTACGAGGAACTGGCAAAAGGCGAGATGGCTACGGCTGTCGGCCTTTCGGTACACAATATGATTACCGGGTCGATAGCGCGTTTCGGCAACGAGGAGCAACGCCAGCGCTGGGTGCCGCGCCTGGCTTCCGGCGAGCTGCTGGGTGCATTTTCGTTGAGTGAGGCATCGTCTGGAACCGATGCTGCGAGCCTGCAATGCCGCGCCGGACGCTCCGGCGATTCCTACGTGATTAATGGCACCAAGATGTGGGTCACGAACGGCGGCGAGGCCGATATCTATCTGCTGATGGTGCGTACCGCGGAGGGTAGGGGCTCAGCGGGCATCTCCTGCTTCGTGGTCGAGAAAGGCACGCCTGGCTTCTCCTTTGGCAAAACAGAGCGTAAAATGGGTCTGCACTCCTCTCCGACGCGCGAGCTGATCTTCGAGAATTGCGAGATACCGCTTGCTAACCGCATCGGCGAAGAGGGTCAGGGCTTCAAGATAGCGCTCGCATCGTTGGACGGTGGGCGCATCAACATCGGAGCCATTGCTGTGGGGGTGGCACAGGCGGCGTTTGAAACAGCCACAAAGTACGCGCACGAGCGCATGCAGTTCGGCCAGCCGATCAGCAGTTTTCAAGGCATCCAGTTCATGCTGGCGGATATGGCGATGAAGATCGAGGCGGCGCGCCTGCTGGTCTACGAGGCAGCCTACAAGCTGGACGAGGGACAGAGCGCGAGCATGTATTCCTCGATGGCCAAGTGCTTCGCGACCGATACGGCCATGGAGGTTACGACCAACGCCGTGCAGGTGCTGGGTGGAGCAGGCTACGTGCGCGATTATCCGGTCGAACGTTACATGCGTGATGTGAAGGTGGCGCAGATTTTCGAGGGCACGAATCAGATCCAGCGTGTGGTGATCGCACGGGCATTAAAGCATTAAACTTGATAAGCATGGAAAAACGGCCTCGCGAGGTCGTTTTTCCATGCTTATCAAGTTTAATGCAGCATCATCTGCGCGCCCTGCTGTGCCACCGTCACCAGCCAGAACGGCAGAATCGTACCCATCAAGAAGGTGCCGGCCAGCGCGATATAGAGCTCCAGCCAGGTTGTCCAGGCAACAACCGGCTTGCTTTCGATAGTCTTTACCAGTGGAGACGACTTCGCGCGGCTGGTGGATGCCGGTTTGACGGCGACGGCAGTAGCCGCGCCGCCTGGAGCAGCGTTGCTCAATCTTGATGAGACCCGTCTTCCTGTAGGGACAGCGCCTGGTGCCTGTCCTTGCGCCTGTCCTGGCGTTGGCGCAGTTTCCCTCTCCATGAACATGGACGCAATTACGCGCAGGTAGTAGTACATGCCGAGTACGCTGGCAACGACGCCGATAATCAGCAATTCCGGGTGGCCGCCTACAAGCGCGGCGTAGAAGATATAATATTTGGCGGCGAAACCGGCCATGGGCGGAAAACCGGCCAGGGCTATCATGAATAAGGCCAGCAATCCGGCCAGTACCGGCTGGCGATACCACAGCCCGCGTATCTCGCTCAGTGCGTTGCCGCTATTATCGGGCTTCTCCAACACCGAGACGACGCCAAAAGCGCCCAGGTTCAGGAATGTATAGCAGAGCAGGTAGAAGAGGATGGCAGACAGGCCAATTGTTCCGCCCACTACGACGCCAATCAAGAGATAGCCGGCGTGCGCGATGCTGGAATAGGCCAGCAGGCGCTTGACGTTGTTCTGTGCCAGCGCCAGCACGTTGCCGCCCACGATGGTCAGGATGGCGATGGCCCAGATTACCGGTTCCCAGGTTGTTTTCACCGGTGACAGCGCGACATCGAAGACGCGCGCAAAAGCGATCAGCGCCGCGGCCTTGGTGCCGACGGACATAAAAGCAGTGACGGGAGCCGGAGCGCCATCATAGACATCGGGCGTCCAGGCCTGAAATGGCACCGCCGACACCTTGAAAGCGAAACCGACGATGAGTAGTCCCATCCCGATCAACAGCAATGTCGTATTCGAAGGATGCGCCGAGAGATAATTCCGAATGCCGGCGAACGAGGTATTGCCCGTCGCACCATAGGTCATGGCAATGCCGTAGAGCAAGAAGGCCGAGGCGAATGAGCTGAGCAGGAAATACTTCATGCCGGCTTCCTGCGATGTAATGCGACGCGCGACGAAGCCACAGAGAATGTAGAGGGCCAGCGAGAGCATTTCGATGCCCAGGAAGATGGTCAGGAAACTGGTGGCCGCCGCCATAATCATCATGCCGAGGGCGGCCAGGAGCATCAGGGCATAATATTCTCCCTGGTGGGGAATATTCAGGCGACTCAGATAACCGGGAGATAGGAGAACGCCCAGGAAACCGGCGCTGAGGATGATGATATAGGCATACAGCGTTCCCTCGTCAGAGCCGATCATCGAATTGAAAGCAGTCTGATGATCTCCTACGAAGAACAGGACGATGGTGGCTGCAAAAGCCCCCAGTATGCCCAACAAACTCAAGACCGGCAGCGGCAGGAAGCTAAAAGGCAAGGCATTCGAGGGAGCTTCCATGCTATCCACGGGAAGCGCTCCTGATTTGCTTTGCTGCTTTTGCGCCGGTCGTGTCAGAAGTAAATCCGCCAGCAAAACCAGCAATGCGGTGCCTGCCAGAACTATCAGGGGGATGATGCGCCCCCAATCGGCAGCAGAGACGATAAATGTGAACGACATAGAAAAATCCTTCTCCTTGCATCCTGCCCGAGTGCGATAGCACTAACCGCGAACGAGCGGCGTTGGCAGGATGGATAGGTGCCGAGTTAATGTATCAAAGCACTTCCAATATTCTGCAAGGTATTGACGACAGACGGTTCCATCAGGTTCGTAAGCGGGTTGGGTTGAAAGCCGATATAAAAGATCAGCGCCAGCAGTGGCAGAAGGGTCATGAACTCGCCAACGTTGATGTCGCTGAGCGTACCCTTGCGTAGCAGCGCGCCTACCGCACCCTCTTTCTGTAGCGGGCCTTCCATGATGCCGAGAACGAAGCGAATCATGTACCAGGCCGCGGGCACAATCACAGCGGTACCCAGCACGCCATATATAGCATGCGCGCGGAACACGCCGATCAACGCCAGAAACTCGCCGGCAAAACTATTGAGTCCGGGCAGGCCAAGCGATGAGAGCGCGGCTATCATCATCACGGTTGCCAGCAAGGGAATGCGCAGCGCAAGCCCGCCAAAGTCGCTCAGCTTGCGCGTACCGGCGCGGGCCTCGATAAAGCCGGCGATCAGGAAGAGCGCGGTGATCGTGATGCCGTGATTGACCATCTGTAGCACCGAGCCTTCGACTCCCTGCACATTGAACGCGAAGATGCCCAGCATGATGATGCCCAGGTGGCTGATGCTCGAATAGGCGAGCAGGCGTTTGATATCGATCTGTACCAGGGCCATCAACGCGCAATACAGGATGCCGATGACCGCCAGGATATTGATGAGCGGCGCGAAGTAATGCACAGCGTTGGGAAAGAGCGGCAGGCAAAAGCGCAGGAAACCATATGCTCCGGTCTTCGACATGGCGCCGGCCAGCATTGCCGTCACCGGCGCGGGCGCTTCGCTATAGGCATCGGGCAGCCAGCTATGGAACGGCACAAGCGGCACTTTTACGGCGAACGCGGCGGCAAAGGCCAGGAACAACCAGGTCTGCACGCCCGGACTAACAGTACCATTCAGCAGGGTCGCCAGGTCGAGCGTATAGCTGCCGCCTGCCGCCTGCTGGTGATAATAGCCGAGGGCAATAATGCCGGCCAGCATCAGCAGGCTGCCAACCGAGGTATAGAGTACAAACTTGATGGCGGCATAAATGCGTCGCTCGCCGCCCCAACTACCGATCAGGAAATAGGCCGGGATCAGCATTACTTCCCAGAAAATATAGAACAGGAAGAGGTTAGTCGAGAGAAAAACGCCCAGGATGCCACATTCCAGCAGCAGCATGAAGGCCATATAGTTCTTGACCTTCTGCTCGATGCGGAACGACGCGCCGATACATACCACCGTCAGCAGTGAGGTGAGCGCGACCAGCAGCAGGCTGATGCCGTCAACTCCCAGGCTATAGTTAATGCCGATGCCCGAAATCCAGGTGAATTGCTCGTTGAAAAGGAATGTGCTGCTGGGAGCTGAACCGATAATGGTTGAACTGACGGTCAGATTGGCCTGCGAATAGGCCAGCATCAGGCCCAGGACAAGCATGAGGTCGGCCCAGGCAAAACCCAGGGCCGTCCAGCGCATCGCGTTTTCTCGTCCCCTCGGAAAGAACAGCACGACTATGCCCCCCAGTAAGGGCAGGAATGTGATCAGAGATAATAATGGAAACATTGCCCTACCCTCTCACCGCGTAATAAAGAATAATCAGTACAACGCCCAACAGGATAGCCAGGGCGTAGTTGCGCATGTAGCCGGTTTGCAGGCGGCGCAGCAAGGCGCTCGTCCCTCCCAGTATCCAGGCTACACCGCGGCTTCCGCCATCGAGCAGATCGCCCTCCAGCAAATTCGATGCCGTGCGGCCTATCCATTGTACCGGTTGAATCACGAGCAAGATGAGCAATTCATCCACGTAGTACTTATGAAATACCAGCTGGTAGACCAGGTTCCTGTTCTCTTTATATTGGAAGCCGCGCCTGTACAATGCCCAGGCTCCCAGGATGCCGAGTACTGCCACGATGATACTTATACCCGTCGAGACCCATTGCAGGCCCAGCGATGCAGCCGCCACACGTGCTGGAACGCTCGTCCACTGTGAATTGGTGAAAACGGGATCGAGGAACGCGAAGATTGGCTGCCAGCGCGGAAGACCGATAATCGCGAACGATCCAATCACCCCTCCAATCGCGGAGAGGACAGCCAGAATAATCATCGGCACAGTCATCACAGAGGGTGCCTCGTGAATATCGTATACGTTCCTGATGCGCGGGCCGTGATCCGGCTCCTCCTCGTCCTCATGAGCATATTCCGTGGAAGTCAGGCCCCGGTAAGAGCCTGCGAAGATGCCGAACACCAGCCGGAACATGTAGAAAGCGGTCAGCCCTGCCGTCAGGATACCCAGAATCCAGAGGATGTAGTACAGCGCGCCCCCGCCGCTGCTGGCCTGTGCCAGTACAGACCCCAGGATATCATCCTTGCTCCAGAAACCTGCCAGCGGCGGAATACTGCTGATTGCCAGGGCAGCGATCAAAAACGTCCAGAACGAGATTTTTAGCCGGTAGCGCAGTCCGCCCATTTTACGCATATCCTGTTCGCCGTGTAGCGCGTGAATAACCGCGCCCGCGGCCAGGAAGAGCAGCGCCTTAAAGAAGGCATGCGTGACGAGATGAAAGATACCGGCGCTGTAGTTCTGCACGCCCTCGCCTAAAAACATGTAACCAAGCTGGCTGATGGTCGAATACGCCAACACGCGCTTGATGTCGAGCTGGAAGAGAGCGATGGTCGCGGCATAGAGAGCGGTAACGGCTCCGATGATGGCAACAACCTTCAGCGCTGTAGGCGAAACCGTGAACAGTGGATTGGCGCGGGCTACCAGGTAGACACCGGCTGTTACCATTGTCGCGGCATGGATCAGCGCGCTGACGGGCGTGGGGCCTTCCATGGCGTCGGGCAGCCACATATAGAGGGGTAACTGCGCCGATTTCGCTGTACAGGCCAGGAACAGCAGCAGGCAAATGACGGTGATGGTTAACGTGGTCACCCCTCCGCTCGTTACCTGATTGAAGACGCCAATGCCGTTATTATTCGAATAGAAGCTGAGCGTGCCGAAATGCTTGAAGATGATGAAGATGGCGATCATCAAACCGAAGTCGCCGATGATATTGATGACCAGGGCTTTGCGGGCCGCATCGACAGCTGAGCGGCGCGTAAACCAGAAGCCGATCAACAGGAACGAGGCCAGGCCGACCAGTCCCCAACCAACCAGCAGGAAGAGGAAGTTATCGGCGCTGACCAGCAGCACCATGGCGAAAATAAAGAAGTTCAGGTAACAGAAGAAACGCCAGAACCCTGGATCGTCTTCCATGTATCCTGCTGAGTAGATATGAATGAGAAAGCCTACGCCCGTAACCACCATCAACATGGTTGCAGAGAGCGGATCGAAGAGCAGCCCGAAGCTGATGACCAGCGGTGATGCGCCGGTTGTTGTGCCCGAGGAAACCCAGGTGTAGAGTAGTTGATCGCTGAAGCGCGCGGTAACAGGCGAAGTGGCCAGCATCGAGAAGAAGCTGATGGCCGCGAACAAAAAGGCCAGCCCGCACGCTCCCAGCCCCACCGTCAGTATCGCGGAGCGCGTCATTGCCCGACCGGCCAGACCCAGGATAATGAATCCGAGCAGGGGCAAGAGCAGCACGTATGGTGTCAGATTCGTCATAATTGGTTAGCCTCGCAATGCATTCATGTCGTCGACATCGATATCGCGGCGCGTGCGGAAGATGGAAACGATGATGGCCAGACCTACCACTACCTCTGCCGCGGCAACGGTCAACACGAGAAAAACAAACATCTGCCCATCCACCGAGTTTAGAAAATGCGAGAAGGCCATAAACGAGAGATTGACGGCATTCAACATCAATTCAATCGACATAAAGATAACCAGTGGATTGCGCCGCACAAGCACTCCCACCACCCCCACCGTAAAAATGATGGCGCTTACTATTAAATATCCCGATAGTTGCATAATTTCCTCCAGCTATGACCTGCGCCCAAATACCATCGCGCCCAGGATTGCCACGACGATCAACAGGCTCGTCACCTCAAAAGGAAAGGCGAAACCATGGAACAGCGCGAGGCCGAACGCCTGAATGTCGCCCTGCGTCGTTACCTCATGCGCGAGACTGTTCGCTCCGGTAGCGATGGCGCTGTTATTGATGGTCGCCGTATAGAAAATCAGGTAGCTCAAGGAGCCGACAAGAACAATACCCAGCGCGGCAGCTACTCCCCGCTGCCAGGGAATGCGGTCGGGCGGCTCGTTATCCGGGGCTTCCGAGGCCAGCATGGTGACGACAAAGAGGAATAAGACCATGATCGCGCCGGCATAGATCAGGATTTGCACAATGGCAATGAACAACGAGTTCAGTTGCAGGTAGAACAGCGCCAGGAAGAGCAGCGTCAGGATCAGGCTCAGGGCGCTGTGTACGGCATTGCGAAACGCGATCACCCCGATGGCGGAAGCAACGCTGGCGATTGCCAGCAAAAAGAAGGTAACGACTGTTGGCGTGACGTTCATACCTTTTCCCAGTCCTTTCCCCGCTGCAACTTCCGGCGATCCTCGTCCTGTTCTTCGTCCGTTAGCAACACGGGTTCCTGGGTGGGAATAGTGCCCAGGCCGACGGCGGCGGCGCTGGCCTGCGAGCCATCAAACACATGCGTTTCCTGTGGAATCGGTTGTGGGGCCTCGGGCGGGGGCGGCTCGAACCAGACGGCAGCTGAACCGACCGTTGCCTGTCCCTCGGGCTCAAGCAGTTGTTCCTTGTGATAAACCATATCTTCTGGATAGTACGAAGCCAGTTTATAGATGCGCTCCAGCGTAATGGCCCCGGTTGGGCAGGCCGCTTCACAATAGCCACAGAAGATGCAGCGCAGCAGGTTTACGTCGAAGACCTTCGCGTATCGTTCGCCTGGAGAGACGCGATTCTCCTCGGTATTCTCCTCGGCCTCGATATAGATGGCGTCGGCGGGACAGGCGCCCGCGCACAGGTAGCAGCCGACGCAACGTTCCAGCCCATTCTCATAGCGGTGCAGCACGTGCCGCCCGCGAAAACGCGCCGGCAACTCGCGCTCCTGCTCCGGATAGGAGACCGTCGTCGGCTTCTTGCCCATATTTCTCAGGGTGGTTGCCATACCCTTGATGATGTCGAATGACATGGTGTGAACTCCTTATGGTTCCTGAGATTGTTGCTCAGATTCTATTTCTTTTTTCAAGTTGTCTAGTAGCAATATTTTTATGTCCGGCAAAGATTGAAAGTGGACATCATTCGTTAGAAAATAGGAAGCCCCACCAAGAATGGCAGTAGCTAGTTGAATAGAGTCAGGTGTCCGAATTTTATAAAGTGCTCGTAGGCGCGATGCCTCTTCTGCGATTTCTCGATTGATAATGTTAGTAGATAAACCTTCTGTATCGAAAAGAAGTGTTCGATACTCTTGAGCGAGCTCTATGTCACCATTTCGGATCGGATGAACGAGTACTTCAAGCAAAGTAATAACGGATGTTACAACCTCAAATTCGCCGTGCTCTATTGCTCTGAAGAAAGGCTCAACAACCTTTAAGTAAGTAGGATGTTCTTCGATATAATATATCAACGGCATCGTATCAAAACCCACTACACTTCCACGTAGTGAGTCTATCGTTCCCATGAGTTCCGTTCCTCCTCTATGTATCTTTCCACATCGATTTTCCGCCATACCTCTTTACCCAACCCCTTGAACTCCGTGATGCGATGCTTAGGTCGCGGTGCATTCTGTTGACGAACAAGTGCAGCCAACTCCTCCAACAGCCGGAGTTGCTCATCTGGCGTGAGGTTTCGCGCATAATTTAATGCTTCTTGATAGGTGTGAGTTGACATAGCCTTCTCCTTGCAACTTCTGTTACCGATACCACTCAAATCATATCAGAGTCATCACCACTTGTCACATTACTAACGATGCAAGATTTACATATGCTACCGGACGATTACCAGGATTTGCGTTCTTCCTCGATAAATTTCTGCACATCAATACCTTGCCATGCTTCTACTCCTGAACAGTTAATTGTAAGGCTCTTCTCGCTATATGGGAATTGATCTACGCCTTCGCCTCCTGCGCCACCTCCTCCGGTGCCGGGGTACTCGTTTCCTTCGCAACCCTGTCAAATTTCACCAGGCGCACCGACGCGGGCAGGGCTTTCTCGACAGCGGCAAGCTCTGCCTGGCGGCGCAGCACCTGCTGGCGCTCATAGAGCAGGACGGCGGCGATGACGACCAGGCCGGCCAAGCCGTTTACCCACCACGGCCAGCCAAAAGCGACGACGATTGCCGTTAGCACGATGTTGAGTACCGCCAGGGGCAGCAAGGTCGTCCAGCCCAGGCGCATCAGGCGGTCGTAGCGGATACGTGGCAGCGTGGCGCGTATCCACATGAACAGGAACAGGAAAATGGCTACCTTAATCAAAAAGAAGACGATGGTCAGCCCTGGAATGTTGTTTCCCAGGCCGAAGAGACTCCAGCCGCCGAAGAAAACCGTGGCAGCCACGGCGCTAACAGTTATCATATTGATGTACTCGGCCATCTGGTACAGGCTCCAGCGCAGGCCGCTGTACTCGGTCAGGTAACCGGCGGTCAACTCCTGCTCGGCTTCCGGCAGGTCGAACGGCGCGCGGTTCACCTCGGCTATGGCGGCAATCAGGTAGATGACGAAGCCCAGCGGCTGCGCGAAGACGAACCAGATACCCTGGTCCAGCTGCGCGTGTACAATATTTACCACGCTGAGCGTGCCGGCCCACATCAATGCGCCGCTGAGCGCCAGTCCCAGGCTCGTCTCGTAAGAAACCATCTGGGCAGCGCTGCGCAGCGAACCGAGCAGCGAATAGCGGTTGCCGGATGACCAGCCACCGAGCACGATACCATAAACGGCCAGCGAGGACATCGAGAGAATCCAGAGCAGGCCGACGTTGATATCGCCAATCCACGGGTCCCAGACGCTCGGCTTGCCGTTGATCCAGTTGTTGCCGATGGGTATGACGGCAAATGCGCTCAGCGCGACGATCACTGAAATGATGGGCGCGATCAGGTAGATGAGCTTTTTCGCCTGCGATGGCACGATCTGTTCTTTGAAAGCCATTTTAATGCCGTCGGCCACGGGTTGGAACATGCCGAGCGGGCCGGCGCGATTCGGTCCCAGCCGGCCCTGAATCTTCGCCACCACGCGTCGCTCAATCAGCGTCAAATACGCGAAAGCGGTCAGCAGGGCGAAGATCACAATGGCGCTTTTAATGACGGCAGCGGTATAGGGATTATTCAGAAAATCAAGAAACATGCGCCACCTCCTGCTCGCTTGTCCGCACGCCATGTGGGCGCAGGCCTTCCCACGTCAGGCCGGCGTAGAACGGGTTCGTGCTCGCGATCTCAAGCAGTATTTCCTGCGGGCTGCTATAGTTCCATTTGTGACCAAGGTGATTGGCCAGCGCGGTCAGGATTTCCCAATCGGCTTTCGCGCCCGGCAGTGGTCGCAGGGAATGCCAGATAGCCTGCACGTGGTGATCGACATTGGTCATACTGCCATCTTTTTCGGCGAACGTGACGGCGGGCAGCACGACATCGGCCTGCTGAGCCGTCTCTGTCAGCAGAATATCCTGCACGATCAACAATTCCAGGTCAGGCGGAAATTGTCCCACGTGCCGCATGGGATTGGCTCCCATGACATACAATGCCTTGATATCGGGGCTACTCAGCATCTCGTTGTACGACAAACCGCGCTCTTGAGCAGGTTGATAGCCGGGAAGCGCATCGGGCAGCAGTCCCATATCGCGCGCGCCAAGCGAGTTCGCGTCCTCGAAGAGCGGCCCGACACCGGCTCCGGGGCGATCAATGTTTCCGGTGACGACGGCCACCATTTGCAGGTCTGCCGCCAGGTCCTGGCAGCCGGGCGCCAATGTTGCCATTTCGTCATAGAGAATGATTGCGCCTTTGGCCAGCGCGATCTCGTGCGCGAGATGTTGCAAGTGCGTTGTCGTCTCAAGCCCGAAGGATGTTTCCGCCGCCTGTATGTTGGCGTCTTCACTGTGCAAGCGGGCGCGCAGGTCTTCATGTTGATGCGGGTTGTCGATCTCGTTGTTCAAGACGTATTTCAGTAGCATCTTCGCGGCCATGCCGGCTCCATGCTGCGGAATCGCGACCTTGCTTGCCGCGAAGCGATCCAGTTCCGTCTCATCCTCGTTGACGATGTAGATTTTTGCCCCGGCCTTCATTGCCTTCTTGATGCGCAGGTTGAGAATGGGCTGGCGCTGGTAGGGATCGGAAGCCACCAGCACGATATGCGAGGCCTTCTCGATCTCGGCGATACTGTTGGTCATCATCCACGGCTTGCCCGTCAATGGATCGCGCGGGCCGGGAAATTGGCCGTGATGGTGATCGACGTGAGGCGTGCCGATAACCTGGCGCAGCAACTTCTGGAAGAGGTAGGCCTCTTCGTTGGTGGTACGCGTTGAGCCAATTCCGGCAACGGCCTTCGCGCCATGGTTCTTGATGATTCCCTGAAGGCGTGAAGCAATGAAAAAGAACGCCTCGTCCCAGCTTGCCGGTTCCAGCTTGCCGCCGCGACGAATGAGCGGCGTGCGCAGTCGCTGCGGACTGTTGACGAACTCGAAGCCCCAGCGCCCGCGGTCGCACAGCCAGCCATCGTCTATCTCGTCGTTGGTGCGCGACATCAGACGCATCACCTTGTCCACGCGCACATCGATGCGCACGTTGCAGCCGACGCTGCAGTTGTTGCACACGCTCGGCGTATGTTTCAATTCCCAGGGTCGTGCCTTGAAACGGTAAGCTGACGCGGTGAGCGCACCCACCGGACACATCTCGACTGTGTTGCCCGAAAAGATGGAGTCAAACGCGTGATCGGGCGCCGTTCCCACTTCCATTTTGTAGCCACGCGAGATCATTACCAGACCGTTATCCATCGAAATTTCCGAACTGAAGCGCGTGCAACGCTGGCACAGGATGCAGCGCTCGCGATCAAGCATGACGCGGTCGCTCACCGGCACCGGCTTCGGATAGTGACGCTTATAGAGGTCGAAGCGCGTGCCGCCGGGACCGTAGCGCAGCGTGAAGTCTTGCAGATCGCACTCGCCGCCCTTATCGCAGATGGGGCAATCGAGCGGGTGGTTGATGAGCAGAAACTCCAGCGTTCCCCGGCGCGCCTTCAGCACCTTGTCGGTTTTGGTATGCACGATCATGCCCTCGCTGACCGGCGTGGTACAGGCGGTTTGCGGCGGCTTGGGCATCTTTTCGATTTCGACGAAGCACATGCGGCAGGCGCCCAGCGGCGGCATCTTCGGATGATAACAATAAATGGGAATCTCTATACCGGCCTGCTTTGCCGCCGCCCAGACAAGCGTTCCTGGTGGAACCGCGACAGGAATATCGTCGATAGTGAGATGTATTAGTTCGTCTTGTTTCTCTTCTGCCATAGCTTTTTTACCGTATTCTCAGGATCGGGCCAGGATTCTTCGCTGCGCTCAGAATGACAAGCCCGTATTTCTCAGGTATGGGCCAGGATTCTTCGCTGCGCTCAGAATGACAAGTTCCAGGGCTTGTCATTCTGAGCGCAGCGAAGAATCTGCACTCTACCGGTCGCCCTCCAATTGTTTATCTAGCTCCTGCCTGCAGGGATTGGGCCTCTACCTCCGGTTCCACATCGAACTGGCGGCTGCCAACCATGCAACGTTTATGCGTGATGTGATGCTCATACTCCTCACGGAAGAGCTTGATGCTGCTCGTAATGGAACTGGTGGCCGCGTCGCCCAGGGGGCAGAACGACTTGCCGCTGATGTTATCGCAGATATCCAGCAGCAGGTCGATATCGCGCTCCCTACCGTCGCCATGCTCGATGCGATGCAGGATTTCGGTCAGCCAGTAGGTTCCCTCGCGACAGGGGGTGCATTTACCGCAGGATTCGTCGCGGTAGAATTCCGTCATGCGCAACACGGCGTCTACGATGCAGGTATCCTCGTTCATGACGATCACGCCGCCTGAGCCGAGCATCGAACCGGCGGCGGCAATGGCCTCAAAGTCGAGCGGCGTGTCGATCTTGTCCGCGCCCAATATGAATGTGGACGAGCCGCCCGGAATGATGGCCTTGAGCTGCTTATCGTCAAGGATGCCGCCGCCATATTGCTCGTCGTAAATCAGCGTGCGCAAGGGCGTTCCCAGCGGCAATTCATAGTTGCCGGGCTTTTTCACGTGCCCGCTGAGACAGAAGACGCGCGTGCCCTTGCTTTTCTCGGTGCCGAACGAGGCATACCAGTCGGCCCCGTTTTTGATGATGGCGGGGATGGTCGAAAGCGTCTCGGCGTTATTGATGACCGTCGGGCCACCATACAGGCCAATGGCGGCAGGGAACGGCGGCTTCAGGCGTGGATAGCCGCGGCGGCCCTCCAGCGACTCCATCAACGCGCTCTCCTCGCCACAGATGTAGGCGCCGGCTCCGCGATGCACGATCACATCCAGGTTGTAGCCGCTGCCCAGGATATCCTTGCCGATATAACCGGCGGCGTAGGCTTCCGCGACGGCGCGTTCAACCTGGTCCCCGGCCAGCTCCAGTTCGCCTCTCACATAAATAAAGGCGACCGAAACGCGACAGGCATAGCTCGTAATAATAACGCCCTCTACTAACTGGTGCGGATTTTTCTCCATCAGCATGCGGTCTTTGAAGGTGCCCGGCTCGCTCTCATCGGCATTACAGCACAGATAGCGCGTCTTGTCATTTTTCGCCAGGAAGCTCCACTTCATGCCTGTTGGGAAGCCTGCTCCGCCACGCCCGCGCAGTCCCGATTTTTTGACCATTTCGACCAGGTCATCGGGCTGGGATTGCAGCGCTTTCGCAAGCGCCTCGTAGCCCCCATGCTGGCGGTATCCTTCCAGTGTATCCAGTCCTGGCGCATCGATATCTTTTGTAACAATAAGTTCTGGCATAGATATATTCCTTATTATATAAGAAGCACGCTCTGGTCGTGCCATTCGAATTGTCGATCTTGCTTGTGCAAGCCATTACCGGCCTCCCGCGTTACTCCTCTTTAATGGCTCAATGAACTGCGATCCCGCGGTTGCTTTCAATTCACGATCCAACTCTTCTAGCAGGATATCGGCCTGCTCCGGCGTCACATTTTCGACGAACTGGCCATTCACCTGAAGTACTGGAGCCGTGCCACACGAGGCGAGGCATTCCGTCGTCATCAGGGTATAGTTGCCGTCGGCGGTCGTCTCGCCGCGTTTGATGCCCAGACGCTGCTCCAGGTGCTCGACCAGCTTATCACAGCCGCGCAGGTAGCACGAAATGCTGGTGCAGACCTTAATTACTCTTTTGCCGGGCGGCCGCTGGTAGTACATGGTATAAAAGGTGGCCACGCTCTCAACATCGTCAACCGTCATGCCGATTGCCTCCGCGACGGCCTGCAATGCCTCCTGCGTAATATATCCTTCTTCTTGTTGCGCGATATAAAGCGCGGGCATGACCGCCGAACGCGCCACGGGATAACGCGACGCCAGGTCACGCATGCGCTGTTTCGCCTGTTCTGAAATCATCTATCTACCTCGCCTAACACGATATCAATGCTGCCAATCGCGGCCACCACATCGGAGAGCAGGCAGCCCTCAATCATCGTCGGTAGCGCTTCGAGATTGGCGAACGACGGTGCGCGCACGTGCATGCGATATGGTTTGGCGGTTCCGTCGCTCACAATGTAGAAGCCAAGCTCACCCTTAGGCGATTCGGTGCGTACAAATGCCTCGCCTTTGGGCGGTCGATAGCCCTCGGTATAGAGCTTGAAATGATGGATCAGCGCCTCCATACTGCCCGTAATCTGCCACTTGGGTGGTGGCGCGATCTTGGTATTCTGCACGCGGAATGGGCCAGCCGGAATGCCTCGCTCCATGACCTGGTTCACAATCCTCAAGCTCTGCTCCATTTCGAGCATCCGCACCAGGTAGCGGTCATAGACATCGCCGTTGCTTCCGACCGGGATATCGAAATCGAATTGATCGTAGCCACTATAAGGAAAGGCCTTGCGCGTATCCCATACAATGCCGCTGCCACGCAGTACCGGGCCGCTGGCGCCATAGGCAATGGCATCCTCCGGTTTGAGTACGGCCACGCCCCGCGTGCGTTCGATCCACAACTGGTTATTGGTTAGCAGATCATGATATTCGCGCAAGCGGTCGGGAAAGATGCTGGTAAACGCGCGCACCTTCTTCTCAAAGGTAGACGTCAATTCGGCCTGCAAACCGCCGGGACAGATGTAGCTGGTCATCATGCGCACGCCGGACAGGTCTTCAAAGACATCCAGAATCATCTCGCGCTCGCGGAAGCAGTAGAGGAAAACGCTCTGCGCGCCAAGGTCGAGCGCGGACGTGCCCAGCCAGACCAGGTGACTGGCAATGCGCTGCAATTCGGCCAGCAGCACGCGCGTGTAGCGAATTTTGTCGTTGATCTCGTCTTCGATGCCCAATAGCTTCTCGACGGCCAGCGAATAGCCCAGGTTGTTGCAGAGCGGCGCGAGATAATCCATGCGGTCGGTCAGCACCAGGGCCTGGTGGTAGGTTTTGCCCTCGGCAGTCTTCTCAATGCCGGTGTGCAGGAAGCCGATATCCGGTACAGCCTTGACCACCGTCTCGCCCTCAATAGTCAGGATCAAGCGCAGCACACCGTGCGTGCTGGGATGCTGCGGCCCCATATTGATGGTCATCGTATCGCTGCGCTGCCCATCTTCAAGCGCCTGGCCGCTATCGAGTGTATATTGTGTTTTCATGTCTTTTATTTGCATACGTCCTCGTCGATAGTGCTGTGGAGGGCGACCACAAGGGTCGTCCCTACTTCTCGGTTCCAGGCTCCTGGGTGTGGCTGAACCTGCTGCGGCTCTCGTTGAGTTCCCGGCTGAACGGCGTGCGCAGGGTCTGACTGCCGACGCCGGGATCAACATCGTAAGGAATTTGGCCACCCCAGTGTGGTTCGGGAAGATCAAAGCCGGAAAGCGGATAATCTTTGCGCAGCGGGTGCGTCGTCCAGTCCATTGGCATCAGAATGCGTCGCAGGTCGGGATGGCCCGTGAAGATGATGCCAAAGAGATCATAAACTTCGCGCTCGAACCAGTTCGCCGTCGGCCAGACTTCCGTCACGGTCGGTACGGATGGGTGATCCTCGTTTTTTCCGCCCACGCGCACTTTCAGGCGCAACTCGTTCTGGTCGCGCATCGAGAGCAGGTGGTAGACCACATCATAGCGCGGGATACGCTCCAACCAATCTACCGCTGTTATGTCCGAAAGATAGGTATAGTGCAAGTTTTTCTTCAGATACGTGCAGACTGCAACCAGCGATGCCGGTTGCAGTACAATCGTTTGCTCGCCACGGAAATCATTCGTTTCGACGACTGCCTGCGAGAACTTTTCCCGTATCGTTGCCACCGTCGATACTGCTGTTATAGCCATATTACATCTATTCCTTGCCCAAAAGTTGTTTTTGTACCCAGGGGCCGATAAATCGGACTTATAAATCGTCTCCGGTTGGCCCCACCAGCTTCAGACCACTGGCCTTCAGGGGATCGGGAGGATTGGGTATGCCTTCGCGGATCTTGCGCTGTAGTTCGTTGAAGCCGAAGAGCAGCATCTCGGGAGTTGGCGGGCAGCCGGGAATGAATACATCCACTGGTACAATCTTGTCTACGCCCTGCACGATGGCATAATTATTGAAGACGCCGCCACAGGACGCGCAGGCGCCCATCGCGATCACCCATTTAGGGTCTGGCATCTGATCGTAAATTTGCCTCAAAACGGGAGCCATTTTTATAGAGCAGCGTCCCGCGACGATCATCAAGTCGGACTGCCGCGGTGAGGCGCGGTAGACTTCGGCTCCGAAACGCGCGATATCGAAGCGGTCGGCGCTGGTCGCCATCATTTCGATAGCGCAGCAGGCCAGGCCAAACAGGGCCGGCCACAGCGATGCGCTGCGCCCCCACTCGATGAGCTTGCTGACCTGGGTCGTCAGAATGCCCGCTTCGCCATTTTTTACGTGCAATTCACGTCGCAGGCGGGGCGTCTGCGTATTGGAATAGGTCTGAACCGGCTCCCAGGGGTTTTTTACTCCCATGTGAACGCCCCCTTTCGCCAGACATACACATAGCCAATCATCAAGACCAGCAGGAAGAGCAGCAATTCGACCAGCCCGAACACCTTGAGCTGGCGCAGCAGGACGGCCAGCGGATAAAACGAGACGATTTCAATATCGAAAACAATAAAAAGCATACCCGTCAAGAGATACTTCACGGGAAAACGTCTTTTAGGCGCTTCAATCTCTTGAATGCCGCATTCATAAGGCGCGAGCTTCTCAGGTGTTGGTCTCTTAGGCCCGAGAATGCTGGTCAGAATCATGACCAGAGCACCGAAGAGGATAGCCAGCGCGACCAGAATTAAAATGGGGATAATTCCCATGGCCGGGATCCTTCACTTCTTTAATGTAATACTGTCAGGCACCGTACATAGCTGGTACCTATGTGTCAATTGTACACTACCTCATTCGTATGGTAGCATAGCAAGCTCGATGGTGTCAAATGAGAACGTGACTGCGGATTCTTCGCTGCGCTCAGAATGACAGGTCCCGGGCACACTCTGGTGTCTCCGGGACCTGTCATTCTGAGCGCAGCGAAGAATCCGCGGCAGGCAGGTATAAAATAAATTTTTAGTACTTTTGTAAAATTCCCAAAAAGCCTCTTGACATAGCGCAAACACAGTGGTAATATCTCACTTGCACTCAACAAACAACTGTTGAAGCGCGCCAGATGCGGAGGCATCGCATCAAAGCAGGTGTACCTGAACAACTGAAGAGTGGTAAGGAACAAAAAGCAACAGCATAATAACCTGTCAATTAGCGACAACTCGTTGATACAGCACTTGAGTCTCCGTGGAGAGATTCATATAGAACTGGATGGCGAGTTTGATCCTGGCTCAGGATAAACGCTGGCGGCGTGCCTAACACATGCAAGTCGAACGCGCTCAGCAATGAGCGAGTGGCGGACGGGTGAGTAACACGTGGGAACCTGCCCTGGGGTGAGGAATACCGGCGAGAAATCGCCGACAAGACCGCATACGCTCGGTGACGAGCAAAGCCGTAAGGCGCCACAGGAGGGGCCCGCGGCCGATTAGCTAGCTGGTGAGGTAATGGCTCACCAGGGCGACGATCGGTAGCTGGTCTGAGAGGATGATCAGCCACACTGGGATTGAGAACGGCCCAGACTCCTACGGGGGGCAGCAGTGAGGAATTTTCCGCAATGGAGGCAACTCTGACGGAGCAACGCCGCGTGCAGGACGACGGCCTTCGGGTTGTAAACTGCTTTTCTGTGGGACGAGCAAGGACGGTACCACAGGAACAAGCCCCGGCTAACTACGTGCCAGCAGCCGCGGTAATACGTAGGGGGCAAGCGTTGTCCGGAGTTACTGGGCGTAAAGCGCACGCAGGCGGTTGGCTGCGTTCGCGGCGACAATCCTCGGCTTAACTGGGGAGGGATCGCGAAAACGGGCCAACTTGAGCATGAGAGAGGGACCTGGAACTCCGGGTGGAGCGGTGAAATGCGTAGAGATCCGGAAGAACACCAATGGCGTAGGCAGGGTCCTGGCTCATGGCTGACGCTCAGGTGCGAAAGCCAGGGGAGCGAACGGGATTAGATACCCCGGTAGTCCTGGCCGTAAACGATGACCACTAGATGTGGGCGGGATCGACCCCGTCCGTGTCGTAGGAAACCCGCTAAGTGGTCCGCCTGGGGAGTACGGTCGCAAGATTAAAACTCAAAGGAATTGACGGGGACCCGCACAAGCAGCGGAGCGTGTGGTTTAATTCGATGCGACGCGAAGCACCTTACCAGGGTTTGACAT